>Ga0210384_10000009_pt1 | contig 317800 bp, 315 predicted proteins | sample IncBWH2MmetaG_FD_160574 | JGI IMG/M metagenome (GOLD analysis project Ga0210384, IMG submission 160574) | Forest soil microbial communities from Barre Woods Harvard Forest LTER site, Petersham, Massachusetts, United States - Inc-BW-H-2-M | ecosystem: Environmental > Terrestrial > Soil >... | reverse complement strand
CCGATCCGGCGAAGGCCGTCGATGAGTTCCGCCGCAAGAGCCAAGGCGGCTGGTTCGGTCGATCGGCGAGTAGCTTCGGCCCTCTACGCTTCAAACCGCGACGATTGCGTCTCGATTGCCGAGGAACGCGCTCATCGGAAAAAGGAAGTATTACTCTTACTATCGGGAGTCATCCCCTGTGCTCGCAAGGGATTGGATGGAATTTCAGATGTTCTCCCGCAAACCAGGGCACGAGAAGGTGCGACAACCGAGAACGACAGAAGCAAATTGAGCTGGCCGCAACTTCGGCATGACTTCCTGTAACCTCCTCAAATCCTTGTTAAGCGATCGAAGAAGAGAGGAGTCGAACGAGCTAGCGCCGGTTGCCATACCAGGCGCGGCCCTCCGCGAGGCCATGACGGGCCAGGTGCCCGCGCGGTGAAGGTTCGCGTGCAGAAGAATTTTGCGGACGTTGGTGCATCCGAAACGTCAAACCAAAGCTCTATTGCGAGATGCAAGACTATCCCGGAGACTGAACTGACAACAAGTCGGCGCTTCGTGCATCCGCGGTTCCGAAAAATCTGGGCAGACGGCGTTGGCAACAGGGAGATCAAACGTGGACACAACGCTTCTGACTAAATCGTGCGATGCCGTATCTACCGTATCCCTCATCTCGCGGATGTTAATGGCGTCGAAGCATGTGAATGATTTATTCCTATCGCCTGGATGTCAGCCCTACGTCAAGATCGATGGCGAGCTAGTTCCCATTCAAGTTCCGGGCATCGAGATACTCAGTGCGGAAGATACGGCGCGGATTGCTGCAGACTTGATCGGGTCCAATCGATTTGCAGTCCAGAAACTCAAGGAGGACGGTTCCTGCGACGTGTCCTTCAGTGCTCCGAAGCTGGCTAGGTTGCGGGTGAATGTGTTTACGCAACGAGGAACTTGCGCCATCGTTATGCGAGTGATCCCGACCAGCATCCCGGATTTGGTGTCGCTGAATCTACCGAGCGAGCTTGCCAAAACTGCGGACCTGAAGCACGGCATCGTTTTAGTGACCGGGCCGACTGGATCAGGAAAGTCCTCGACCATGGCGGCAATCATCGATCTGATCAATGAAAAAAAGTCCTACCACATCCTGACGATTGAGGATCCGATTGAGTTTTCGCACAAGCACAAGAAGTCGATCGTGCATCAACGGGAACTGCATAGCGATACGCCGCGTTTCGATTTTGCACTGCGCGCAGCACTGCGACAATCGCCGGACGTGATCCTGGTCGGGGAAATGCGCGACAAAGAGACTATCGAAATCGCCCTGGAAGCGGCGGAGACAGGACACCTGGTGCTTTCGACGCTGCACACCATTGACGCATCCTCCACTCTGGAGCGGATTATCGGCATGTTTCCCTCGAATGACCAGCAATCCATTCGTAACCGAATCGCAAAATCGTTTCGCTACATTATTTCTCAGCGTCTCATTCCCCAAAAGGATGGCTACGGACGAGTGGCTGCTGTCGAAATATTAAAAGCCACCCTGCGGACTAGGGAGTATGTGCTGAGGGGCGAGTCCCAGGGCAAATCGCTGATCGATGCGATGCGGGATGGGTCCAACGAAGGCATGCAGCATTTCGATGGCGAGATGCAGAGACTGATTCGCAGTGGAGTAATCGATCTCCAAACGGGTTTAGCTTTTGCCACGAATCCGGGGAATCTTCGCTTAGAACTATCGGACTTGATGGAGAATGGCGGGAACACAGAGGACGCGGAACCTTCGAGCGAGTCCGTTCTCGCCGAGGCGGAGATGGGAATCGAACGCTAGGAAATTGCTATTCGCCTGCCTTCGAATAGGTGACACTACCTTGGTTAGGGGCGCAGGCGAGAATTGAGCACAACGATTCAGTCCGCGAAGTTTCCATTCGAATTGTGAGTTCGAACTGACACTGTTTATTTTAGAGCAGTTGAGTTTTTTGTGCCGTGAGCCTTCTCTCTTACCGCTTCCTCCGCAGGATTTTGCAATGGTGAAAAACCGAGCCCTCCGAAGAATGTCCTGTGAGCATGACTGTCTCTCTGGACTGTTCCAGAGTGGTGGCCTACCCGGAAGATGCAGGTGTCCGCTCATCGCGCGGCTTCCTGATCGCCGCGGCAGATTTCTTGCCTTGTCGGGTTTTTGCCTGCGGATATAAGATGGCGCACGAGAGTCAGGAGCAATCATGGCCCATCAAGCACCACTGAAATATATCTTCTACATTGCCGCCACCCCGGAGAAGGTGTGGGAAGGCTTTGTGTCGCGGGAGTCGAACCGCATCATCTTCTCGGGCGCCGAGCTTCAAGCGGACTTTAAGCCCGGCGGCTTGCTCGCATGGGTGGGCGCAGGGCCCGAGGGCAAGCCCATGACCTACGTGCGAGGGGAGGTCTTGCGGTTTGAGCCGCCAAAAGTCTTTCAGTACAGCTTCATAATGGGCCAAAATGACAAGGCGTCACGCGCAACTATTGAACTTGTGCCCGAGACCGAAGCCACCAAAGTAACGGTGACGCATGACGAGTGGGCCGAGGAAGACCCCACTTACGCTGCCTGCGCCGATGGATGGCCACGTATTCTTTCCCGGCTGAAGACGCTGCTTGAGACCGGGAAGACATTCAAGCCCCATTGATATGAGGCGGGAATGGTCTGAAATTTTTCGCCCGGCAGCATGCCCCAAGCCAACTCCCGTTTGACCCTGCCAGCACGTCAGGCCGCTCATTTCACACTGATCATTAATGGGGTTAACTAGATTTTCGAGGTCTTGTTCGCCGTTCTTGATTTTGCCGGCGAACAGGTCACACTTGAGGTCCCTTCGGAACTGCCTCCCCTGGCAATCGACTGCTCTCCTTAATCAACGGGAGAAAGGCAAGTGCTCAAACAAATTCTCTTGGTCGATGACATTCCTGGTGGTGTCCGGCCGGCGCAGGAATCGGCAGATGGTCGATTGATGCAGAGGGACCGATTAAACCGATGAAATTGCGCACAAGAACGCTGCTGAGCGTCGCTCTCTCGCTTGTTAGCCTGGTCGCGATCCTGTACCCGGTAGCGCGGGTTTCCATGATGCACAGTTTTGCAACCCTCGAAGCAGATGACACACGTCAGAACCTCGCACGCGCCACTGCTGTTTTGGCTGACGACCTCTCCACACTCGACCACACTACCAGTGATTACGCCGCCTGGGACGACACCTGCGCATTCCTTGAGGGCAACAATCCCAACCTTCCCACCAGCGAATTCCCCGATCCGTGGTTTCCGCGTTTGCGGATTGACTTCGTTCTAATCTTCGATCCCCAGGGCCGGCAGGTTTTTGCGAAGGCCTATGACCCTGCGGTGGGAAAAGAGACGGAAATTCCTCAAGGTCTTTTGGCGCATCTTGTACCCGGCTCACTACTAATGCGCCACGCCTATCCCGGGAGCAAGGTACTCGGAATACTGCTGCTTACTTCCGGCGCAGTCCTGATTGATTCGCAGCCCATTATCGACAGCCAAAGCAGGGGCCCGATTCGCGGGACGTTCGTCGCGGGACGCAGTCTGGATGGTGCGGAGATCGCGCGGCTGGCCGGCATCTCCCACCTCTCGTTGACCGTGCACCGCCTCGATGCGACCGGGTTGCCGAGCGACATTGAATCCGCGCGCGCCGTGCTCACCGCGTCCTCGCCTACCTTGCTGCACCCCCTCAATACCAAGGATGTCGCCGGCTATGGATTGATCGAAGATATTTACGGAAAAGACGATCTGATTCTGCGAGCAGTGATGCCTAGAAAAATAATGCAGCAGGGAGAAGCCAGCCTGTTCCATTTCCTAGTGTCGTTGCTCATGGCGGGATTCGTGTTCGGTCTGGTGACCATGCTACTGATGGAGATATTGGTGCAGTCGCGTGTCATCCGGCTGAGCGCCAGCGTGGCCGCTATCGGCGCCAGCGGCAACCTCTCCGAGCGTATTCCCCAGGATGGGCGCGACGAAATTGCCGGCCTCGGCGCGGGAATAAACCGCATGTTGGAGGCGCTCGAACTGTCGCGCCGCGAGCTGCACAAGGCCAAGGAAGGCGCGGAAGCCGCCAACACCGCCAAAGGTGAGTTCCTGGCGGTGATGAGCCATGAGATCCGCACGCCGATGAACGGCATAATCGGCCTGACCGGCCTTCTTCTCGATACTGATCTCAACGCCGAACAGCGCGAATACGCTGAGACCGTGCGTCGTTCTGCTGACGCGTTGCTCTCGATCATCAACGACATCCTCGATTTCTCGAAGATCGAAGCGGGTAAAATGACCGTGGAGCCTATCCCCTTCGACCTCCGGCTGGCAGTTGAAGACACGGCCGAACTCATGGCCTCGAAGGCGCAGGAGAAGGGACTCGACCTGATTCTGCGATTTTCACCCGATACGCCTTCTCGCGTTGTCGGCGACCCGGGTCGCATCCGGCAGATTCTCATCAACCTTTCCGGCAACGCCATCAAGTTCACAACCAAGGGACACGTTTATCTCAGCGTTGAATGCGAGCAGCGGAACGGCGAGCAGGCCCGAGTTCGCTTTTCGGTCGCGGACACCGGCATCGGCATTCCCTCGAGCAAACTGGACCACATCTTCGAACGCTTTACGCAGGCCGACGCTTCCACGACCCGTAAGTACGGCGGTACGGGGCTGGGCCTTTCGATTTCGAAGCAGTTGGTGGAGGTCCTTGGCGGTACTATAGGCGTCGAGAGCAAAGTCGGGGAGGGCTCTCGATTCTGGTTCACTCTGTCCCTTCCCGTCGATCGAACCGCGACGGAGACGGCGCCAATCGACATGGATATGACCCACGTTCGCGTGCTGGGCGTGGACGATAACCCGACAAATCTTTTTGTGCTCCGCGAACAACTCAGTAGCTGGGGCCTGCGCAACGATTCCAGCAGCTCCGCCGAAGACGCTCTGAGCCTAATGCGTGCCGCGCAGTCGGTCGGCGACCCTTACCAGATCGCGATTCTTGACCAGCAGATGCCAACCATGAATGGCGAGGACCTCGCCCGCACGATCAAGGCCGACGCGAAGCTGAGGAATACGGCGTTAGTGCTCCTGACGTCCATCGGTCTGAAAGGCGACGCCGCCCGCATGAAGGAGGCCGGTTTTTCGGCGCAACTCACAAAACCAGCTCGTGCATCCCAGCTACTGGATGCGCTTATCACCGTATGGGGCAACGAGCAGCGCCCCCTGTCGGCGCAGCTCGCCACTCGCCCTTCCGCGGCGGAGGGCCGTGCTGCGATTTTCCCTGGCGAGCTCGCCGACCCGATCTTCTGCGCGCGCGTTCTGATTGTGGAAGACAGCGCCGTCAATCAGATGGTTGTGGTGCGGCTGCTCGAAACGCTGGGCTGCCGCGTGGATGTCGCCGCCAACGGCCGGGAGGCGGTCGAGATGGTCGGCCTCCTACCCTACGACGCGATCTTCATGGACTGTCAGATGCCGGAAATGGATGGCTTTGAAGCCACGCAGGAGATTCGCAGGCGCGAGGGCTCAAACCTGCACCGCCCAATCATTGCCATGACCGCGAACGCCATGCAAGGCGATCGGGAACGATGCCTCAATGCGGGAATGGATGACTACGTATCGAAGCCCATACGAAAGAGAGATTTGACCGAAGCGCTGGAGCGTCAACTCCCTAAGAACGTAGGAGCCCGCTCAAGCGGGACGGAACTAAAGAGACTTTGATGGGAGTCGGGGTGGACCGCGCACGGTCCGCAAGTCCCAGGCGCCACCACTCTAGCCATCCTGACTTCGGCGTGAAGTCGGCTGATCGCGAACTCTGATTGCCCGCTCAAGCGCCCGTCATGGGGGGCCCGAAGCGTCCTTCAAAGTCTCGCTATGGACCGAGGATGGGCTGGCCAGGAATTGGGCTACCGTAGGGCCGACGGAGATGCATGAAAGACTGAGGTGGCCGCAGGGCGAGTCCAATTTCACAACTGGGGCACCGATTACCCTAGCAAATTCCAATGCCGGACCAGGGTTCACCGTGTGGTCCTCGGGCTGATGTTGTGATTGGCCGAAGCCCCGGTTGCAAGGACAGAAGACGAGCAGCCAAATCAGCGTTAGGAAAAGCTTTTTTTCTCGCATGCTTTGCATTCTTTGACAGGTAAGGCCAGCAACCACTTTGAATTCAAGGCGAAACTCTGTAAAGCCCGTCGGTCAGCGAGGCGACGAATCATGTAATGCCCGCTTACCGCTGCGTGCGGGTGCGAAGCAGAACCGTAGTCTCAGCGATGTGGGCCCAGCGCGCCGCGAGATAGAGCAAGGCAGTAATGTCCCGTTAGCGGACAAGTTCCCCGGCAGATTTTCAGGGCACGGTTAGCCTCGTTTCGGTCCCGGCGCCCATGCTATAGTCGCCCCGATGACCGTCAGACGAATTGTGCCGGACATCAAGTCCAACCGCCTCGAGGAGAGCCGCATCTTCTACGTTGACTTCCTGGGCCTGAGAGTGGCGATGGACCTGGGCTGGATCGTCACGTTTGTATCGCCCACCAATCCCACGGCCCAAATCAGTCTCATGCGCGACGACAATCCTTCCACACTGTTGCCGAATGTCTCGATAGAGGTCGCGGACGTTGACGAAGTCCACGCACGTGCCATCGAACACGGTCTCCAAATCGTCTACCCGCTTACAAACGAGCCCTGGGGAATTCGACGCTTTTTTGTGGTCGATCCGAATGGAGTCATTCTTAACGTATCGAGTCACGCTCAACGCTGAACAAACCGAGGCTGCATCGAAGAACAGCGAGATAGAGGGCAACTGAGAATCTCTTATCCATTGTTGAGTAAGGTTGAGTCCCGATACTGCGCGTAGAGAATTCCTTCAAGGAATTCTCGGGCAAGGACGCAGGTACAGCCGGTTGCGCTCGAGCTTTGGTTCCGGAACCGAGGCCTCTACTAGCAGAAGAGCACGACGTTTTACGATTGTGGCGCATCTCTCGGCCTCGCTTAAAGATTTCTCGGCGCCATTGCCGACCCAACGGCCGAAAAGCGTTTATCAAGATTTGACCTGCGGCTGTCACTTCATTGCACGGCTCAGACAGAGATTTGTCCTCATGCTAGGCGCGGGGTTAAGAAGATAAGGGCCGATGGCGACTGCTTCAAATCCGTTTGGTGTCAAGGCACTTACCTTTGACGTGTTCGGAACGGTGGTGGATTGGCGCGGGTCCATCATTCGTCAAGCTAACCAGTGGGGCCAGATGAAGGGTTTGCAAGTGGACTGGGCTCGGTTCGTCGACCGCTGGCGGGCGGGTTACGGCCCGTCGATGGACCGGGTTCGCAATGGTTCACTGCCCTGGATGAAGCTCGATCAATTGCATCGGCTTATCCTTGAGGATTTATTGACGGAGTTCAGCATCACCGGATTGAGCGAGGAAGAAAAGAACGACTGGAATCGCGTTTGGCATCGACTGACTCCCTGGCCGGATGCGGTCGAGGGGCTAACGCGCCTGCGGAGGAAGTTCGTCGTTTCAACACTCTCCAATGGAAACATTTCGTTGTTGGTGGATATGGCCAAATTCGGGAGACTGCCCTGGGACATGGTGCTATCGGCGGAGCTGTTCCACCACTACAAGCCGGATCGCGAGGTATATGTCGGGGCGGCGGATCTGCTGGGCTGCCAGCCAGCGGAAGTTATGATGGTGGCAGCCCATCCGAATGATTTGAAGGCCGCGCACGCATGCGGGCTCAGAACTGCCTACGTCCCGCGCCCTCTGGAGTACGGACCCGGGAAAGAGGCAGCTTCGGCAATAGGTGAGCCATTTGACGTCACGGCACGCGATTTTCTGGCGCTGGCGGACAAATTGCTGTAGTGCCGTGATATAGATGTTGCGGAGGAGTGGTCGTCGATGGATAGAGTCAAACAAAACGAACGGGCCGGCTTGTGGGATTGAATGGAGAAGTGCGCTCAAGAAACGTTTTACATAGCTCACATTTTTAGATGTTTCGTGAGATCGACAATTTCCGGCAGACGGCACGTAAGGTGTCCTAGAAGGGACAGCTTTCCGGTTGGCATTGAAGCACAATATCCAAACTGAGGATGAGCGACCTGACGACAAAACGATTGATCTCTGTGCCCTGTCCTAGGTGCGGTGTTGCTCCTGGGAGGCGCTGTTTGCGCCATTCAGGTGCCCGAGCTGAACAACATCTGACTACCCTCGCAGACGGGGCCCAGGCTGATCCGATAACTCTACCCCGGTCCAGTAGCACTCAACGTCCTCGTCCTACAATTCAAATGCTTCCTGGGTGGTATACACGATGTTGGGCGCGGGCCGAAGCCTGCATCTCGGTCGCCGGTGCCGAGCAAACCCGCTTCATTCTTTCGCGTTTTTCCCCTCCCCTTGTCGTTCGAGACATGCTCGGCGCGGCTGCCCGTACCGCAAGGGCCGCTTCCCCGAGCCCCGAAATGGAAAATCCCGGTTGGTAGCAGAAAGGATCGATGAGCCACCACTTCGCAGGTCCAAGCATCGGAAGGCATCTCCTCGGCAAGTGGAATTCAACGAGTAGACCGCGAGGTGAGTGGCTGAGGCCGTTGCTAGAGGCCGCTGTGGCGATCGGTCTGCTTTCTTGTGCGGTCACCGCTCGAGCGACCGCGACGCCACCGAACATTACCAGCGTGAGTCCGGGTTCGGGAGCGGTAGGCGCATCGGTCACGATTTCGGGGGCGAACTTCGGAGCAACGCAGGGAACCAGCACGGTCACCTTCGGTGGAGTGAAGGCCACTCCGAAAAGCTGGAGTGGAACGAGCATTGTCGTGCCGGTCCCGGCGGGTGCAGTGACGGGTAACGTGGTCGTGACGGTGGGTGGGCAGGCGAGCAACGGCTCGAGCTTCAAGGTGATCCCGCTCGCTCCCAGTATCGCGAAGGTGAGTCCGCTTTCTGGAGCGGTAGGCGCATCGGTCACGATCTCGGGGGCGAACTTCGGAGCAACGCAGGGAACCAGCACGATCACCTTCGGTCGAGTGAAGGCCACTCCGAAAAGCTGGAGTGGGACGAGCCTTGTCGTGCCGGTCCCGGCGGGCGCGGTGACGGGCGTCGTTGTCGTGACGGTCGGCGGTGAGCCGAGCAACGGTGCGAACTTCACAGTCACTATACCTGCTCCGAGCATTTCCAGTCTGAGTCCTGGTTCAGGAGTGGTGGGGACGGCGGTCGCGATCGCTGGTGCGAATTTCGGGGCAACCCAGGGAACCAGCACGGTGACGTTCGGCGGGTTGAAGGCGGCTCCGACGAATTGGAGCGGGACAAGCATCGTCGTGCCGGTTCCGGCAGGTGCGGTGACGAGCGGCGTAGAAGTGGCCGTAGGCGGCCAGGCCAGCAACGGTTCGAACTTCACCGTGATCACAGGTCAGACATCGATCAACTGGACCTCCGTGCGGCAGCCGATCGATGGATTCGGCGTGTCGGTGGCGAATGACACAACGCCCTTGACGACCAGCTCGGCCGATGCCTTCTTTCGGTCAGATACGGGAATCGGCTTGTCCATCGTCCGATCGCAGGTTTTACCGGACACGGCAACTTGTAATGCCTATTACGGGACGGGATACTGTGTAGCGTCAAGCGGCGCGACGATTCTAATTGGCGAGCTACAGACAATTCAGCAGGCACAAGCGCGGGGTGTGACGACCTTTTTTGCATCGTCCTGGAGCCCGCCAGCGTCGATGAAAAGCAACGGCTCCTGGGGTAGTGGGGGGAGTTTCATAGGCAACTCTGCCAACTATGCCGCCTATGGGACACTGCTGGCTAGCTACGTCACTCTTTTGAAGGCCAACGGAGTACCGCTGGTGGCGATCAGCCCGCAAAATGAGCCAGAGGTTTCACAGTCCTATCAATCGGCCACCTGGACAGGGCAGGAGTTCCACGACTTCATTCCCTACTTACACGCAGCTTTGGGGGCGGCGGGAGTTTCCGGCACACAGATTATGTTTCCGGAAAACGCTTGTTGGAATACGAGCTACCACGGATTCGCGGCCACCTCTATGAATGACGCTGCGGTTGCAGCCGATGTGGGCATCATGGCGCAGCACGGCTATTGCGGTCCGGCCACTCCGGTTGCTGTGAACACATATGGCAAGCATCTGTGGATGGCGGAGGTCAGCAGCCAAGCGGGCGCCTACGACGGCTCGATGACCGAGGCGCTCGGCTGGGGGAAAATCATTCATGGCTATCTCGCAACGGCCCAGGTGAATGCCTTCGTGTGGTGGTGTAAATCAGATCCCAGTAACGCATGCCTGGCGGACGCCAATAATAATCTGGCACGTCGAGCATACGCGACCGGGAATTGGAGCAAGTTTGTGAGACCGGGCTGGTTGCGGATCGACGTCACGGACGCGAGTGGCATGATGATTACCGCGTTCAAGAATCCCACATCCGGACGATTCGCAGTCGTGGTGGTGAACTCGGGAGCGGCTAAATCAAACACTTTTACGCTTAACGGGTTTAACGCCGCTGCGGTTACGCCATGGATCACTGATGCCACCCGACCCCTGGTTCAGGAGTCAAACGTGGCCGTTAGCGGCAGAGCCTTTAGCTACACAATTCCTGCAAACAGCGTGGTTACATTCGCGGGACTGGCACAGTGAACTAGACCCCCAACTGCTCGAGGTATAGCAGCTCGCAGCGGTCAAATGATGGTGTCCGCGTCAAGGTCTCAAACCGATCAACGATCAGTCGATGGCTGATGCCCTTGTGATGGTGCCAGGGGTCCGAAAAGGCAACCCCCGGTCTTACCGGAATGCAAACCCCTTTCTGCTATCCCGCGGGGCATGGACAGGTGCGGTATATCTGCCGATGTCCGGTGATCCGACTACGGTTTCTTGAAAAAGGCTTCTGAAGCCTCGATTGTGAGCGCTCTATGGAATTCCTCCCGGCTAAAAGCCCACAAAAACTAGAGATTCCATGTCGCATCGCAGCTCAAATGATGGCGCAAGAGGGTTCTTGTACAAGCTGCTAATCGAGAGTGGGGGCAGGAGAGCGTCGATGGCCACCCTGTCACATTAACCTGCTACCGTTTACATCATCCTACCGGCAAATGGTCAAGGCGATATGGAGGTAGGAAGGCTGCCGGTTTCAACTCACAGGGGAGTTCCGGCATAGTCGGTACTGTAGCCTGCATGAACATCGCAGTCAGGGTTCTTCCGAGAGGCAGAATTACGCAAATCGAAGTTTGCGAGTGACAAGTTCTCCGAGTGCGCGGCCGCGATCTGACCCACAGTGTGCAAGACTTTGCATACCCAAAAAGTTCAAAGCATTGTGATTTTTTATATCCGCAAGTCCTCGCGGCACTTAGTTGACCCAGGTGAAGCCTCTCTACGATGGTCATCAACCTGCATTGACATTTGCCAGCGATTTGCCTCAAGTGTGCATTCAGAACGTGAAAAACTATTTTTGTTCCGTGATCGCTCTTAATTTAAGGAGAGAGACGACCATGAAGCTTCCCTTGGCGAGGCTGTTCATAGTTTTCGCCGTAATGGCGTTGTTGGCGGTTCCGGCATATGCGGACAGTGTGCCCGTATCAACCTGCGCGTCGGATGCCTCATCTTGCAGCATCTTTGGGGGTCAGGTGAGTTCGCTCGGGTTCCTGGCGGTTTCAGGGGATGTGCTGCTGACCGATCCGTCCAGCACCGTGCTCGACGTGTTTCGCATTTTCAATGATTTCTTGGATTCCGGCGGGGGCACAGGCCTGGGCGTAACGGCTGAGCTGTTTGACCCCGGGGTAGGTGACATTTTGCCGGACCCGTCCACATACAGCTTTAACTCGGTAGCCATTGCCCTCGGGCAATCGATTGCCGGCGTGGATAAGATCCCAGTTAACGGCTTCGTGGAGACGGATTTTAACGGGAATGGAACAATCTACCGGCTCTATACTGCTCCCGAACCGGGGACCTGGGCGCTTCTGGGATCAGCGATTCTGTTGCTCGGTTGGTTTGCCAAGACGCGCAGGGGGATGGAGCGGTCGAGCAGCTAGCTCTGCCCCTGTAGGATTCAAGCCTGCGTGTCCGGCTAACCCGCTTGTAGAGATTCGGCCCCCCGAGGCGAGGAGTCTCGGGGGCGCTGCCACGTAACCAGACCTCCCGTCCGCTAGGGAGCGGACGTTGGAAGTCGTTTATACCGAAAAGTGGATCTGCGTGGGTGGATAACCAAAAATTCTAGGAGGAGTTCAATGAGTCACTTCTCTGCGCGAATTCAGGGCCTGTTTCTTGTGGCTGTGCTTGCCTTGCTTGGCTGCGGCTCCGCGTTCGCGCAATCAAACACAGGCATCATCGATCTCGCCGATGGTACGTCTGTGACTGTTACACCGAAATTCAACAAGGCGATTGGATTCGGCCCGGCGCAGGGCCAGACGAATCTGCTGACGGTGAGCCCCCGCCTGCCGTTCTATTCCACGAATTACACTTCGCTCGGGGTGAAGCCGCTGCCGTTCAACATCGTCGGCACGGATCCGAGCCTGGGCGCGGCGACGACAGTAATCCCGACGGTGATTGTGCCGCTGAAGTTTATCTTCCCGAACGCGCCCTCTCTGCCGCTGGATGGAACCAGTGTTGTCCCGGCGACGGTGAACTCTCCCATGTTTTTAACTGCGGACTACACCACCGGCGGGACGGACATCGGGGTAACGCAATATGGGGACGCCATACAGCGCGCGGAATTTTGGAACCTGGCGGGGTTCAGCCAGGATTATCACGTGCTGCTCGGTGCGCCAACGATCGCGCCGACGGTGACGTTTACCGTTCCGACCGGAGACGGCGCCTTGTTCCGGCTGAGGAATGGCGGATTCCTAGGCGTCCTGCGCGATTCCTATTTTGAAGGCACGGTGCTCGGTTCGCTCCTGCCCTCCTACACGGCCAATATGCTGCCGATCTTTGTGACCGACAACGTATTTCTCTCCCCAGCCGGAGGGCTGGCAGGGTGCTGCGTATTGGGTTTCCACAATTCACAAATGGCGCCGATTGCCACGGCTAAGACATGGATCTACACAGCCTTCACGGAGGAAGGAACATTCCGCAATGACGCGATTCTCGACGTTCAGCCGCTCAGTCACGAAGTTTCCGAATGGCTGAACGATCCCTTTGTCGGAGCGTTTCCTGGCGGTATCAATCTGGTGGCGCCCTATGTCTTGCCGGGCTTTGGAGGACAGTGCCAGATCAACTATGAGACCGGTGATGTGCTTGAGGCGCCGCCCGTGGTGTTCACGAAGACCACGAACGGTACGCTCTACCATCTTCAGGACGAGGCATTCGTGACCTACTTCCTGCACACGACCCCCTCGTTCTCGGTCAATGGGTTCTATTCCTTCCTGGGAACGTTTACGAGCTTTAGCAAGCTCTGCGGCCCGGGATAGGCAGCCGCTTCGCTTCGACATCTATGCACTGGCCACAAAATCAGAAAAGTGCTCAATGCCCTCGAAGGTCAAGTCACTTCCTGAATGGTGGCCGACAACGTGCTCTGCTCTTTCCGTGCCAGGAGCAGTCACTGTGATTCCGGGAAAACACCTGAGCGTCTAGCAGCTCTAGTTGCGCGATCAGCCGACTCCCGGTAAGCGTTTAGCGCATAAATAAAGTGCTACCTAAAAAGTCCGGTTCTCCGACGTATCGAGACCTATAAGAGTTCAGGTGCTCAGGGGCTAGATTTTGTTCCCTGGTCCCAGTCCCTGGTCGAAGCATCTTAGATTCGCCAAGATTGTCGCGCGATCTGCGGGAGAGAAGTTAACTCTGGTGGGCGCACATACGAGTTGGAACTTGCGTTTGATGGATATGGGACGCAAGTCCGAGCTGCTTGAAAATCCAAATGGTGTACCAGTTGGCGTCGATTTCATACCACATCAGCCCGTGTCGGGCCGAGACCGGGTTGGCGTGATGGTTGTTATGCCAACCATCTCCGAAACTCAGTAGCGCCACCCACCAATTGTTGGTGGACGTATCTCGGGTCTCGAAACGGCGCGAACCCCAAATATGCGAAACCGAGTTGACCAGCCACGTCGCGTGAAGTCCCACGACGGTGCGAAAGAAAATTCCCCACATTACTAAGGGCCATCCGCCGATAGCGAACAAGGTGAGTGCGAGGATAACCGTGGGCAAGAGGTGGTACTTCGTGACCCAGACGTGAAATTTGTCCTCGGCTAGATCGGGGACGTAGCGTTTGAGTGTTGGAATGTCTTGGCGCAGAGCATTGCCGACCAGTATCCAGCCCGCATGCGCCCACCACTTGCCATCGCGCGGAGAGTGCGGATCGCCTTCCTTGTCCGCGAATTGGTGATGCTTACGATGCGTGGCCACCCACAGGAGCGGGCCCCCCTCCAACGCCGTCGCGCCGCAAACCGTAAGAAAGTACTCAAACCACTTCGGGGTCGTGTAGGAGCGATGGGTGAGCAGTCGGTGATAACATATGCCAAGTCCCAGGCCCCCCGTCACCCAGTAAAGGAAGAGCGCGACGAACAGTGCATTCCACGTGAAGAAGAAGGGTGCCGCGAATGCCCCAACGTGAAACAACGTCAGAACCGGCGCGATCAACCAGTTGATCTGATTCTTGCCGGGCTGGTTGTTCTGAATACTCTCGAAGCGCAAGCCGGGTGGAGAGGTCATAGTTTCCCCATGGATTTTGACCCCTCGCTCGGAAGAAATATGTTCTGAATCGCACACCTACGTTTTTTGAGTGAAGCCGATGCCCAGAACCCTATCGAAAGCGAAGTGGGCCAGTCAATCATTGGGGATCTAACAGAACTAGTTCCGAGCACCGGGAGCTTCGATTTCACCTAAACGGGACGCAGTGCGCGAAATATCGGGCCCTGGCTCGAAGTTCAGGCCATTCAGTTCATCCTCTACTGAAGTAGGCGATCCCGTCTGGCCGTGTCGAGCGCCCGAAGGCTCAAGTGAACCTGAGCCAGTCACTTTTTTTTGTCCCTCTTACCGCGGCCTCGTCTCTCGCGCTTCTTCGTCATTTGATTGGCAACGACCAGCAAAAGTCGGCGGTCCTTATCGGTAAGACGCCGGAGGGCATTGGCGAGAGGACCCAACTCCTCAATCGCTGCGGTGCTGTCATCCAATGCTATAGGGGGAGCCGCATCCCGCGGGGGCTTTTCGTCCTCGTAGAATAATCGGTACAGCGGAATTTCCAGAGCATGGGCATACTTTTCAAGAGTTTCCACGGAAGGAACTGTGTGGCCGTTTTCGACGCGGGAGGTGTAGCAGCGAAGTAATCCAGTCCGTTTCTCTATTTCGCCCTGGCTGAAATTCTTCGATTCTCGAAGCGCGCGCAGTGTTTCGCCAATCAGCATCCACAGATTCTACCCGAAGTAAAGCTGGAGTGTGTGGGCTTTCGCTATTCGAGTGGTCCGCCACAAATCGTCCGAGGGGGTTATTCGGGACCCCCTTGAAGCATCCCGTTGGGCTTTCGGCGCTGTGATCATCCTTCGATTCCGCAATGGATAGTTCTCTCGAGCAGTTCTCTGGCATGTCATTGTTCCTCGCCATGCGCCTTTGGGGGATCGAAACATTGTCTCGAGCTTCTGAGTTCAGGTGGAACCCGCGCAGTTCGGCTGAAAAACAGTGCCGACAGAGCCCGAAAGAGCTAATCGAGAGAATGCTGCAGGGTCACAAACTTCATACTGCCATTTCGCAAGTGCCGGTTAGATTGGTTCATTCCCATTGTGGCAATCGAATAACGCTTCTATGGCGCCCGTCGGCAGCACCGGCATCTAGAAGAAGCACTCTGAATGAAATTTGACTCGGCAAACGATTCCCCGAAAAGATCGGCACTTCTTGACCGAGTAGACTCGGCTGCGTTTGTGCGACCGGGTCTTGGGCGAAGGGCTGCCCAATGAGCCCGAACGCCCAACCTAAGATCCAGCCATAATATAAATGTAGATGATAGGAAACATCAGCGGAGGGCATCTGCTGCCCACTCAGAAATCTCCGGTCGGGGACCCGACCGCAGAATTGAGAGTCTTCAGTCAGTCGGGCACAAAGGCTTAGGATTTGAAGTCCGCCACGGCTTAGCTACAAACGCATGGGAAGGCCACAATCAGGTAGTGCGAAGGAAGCCACCAGACGCTGGATACGCCCCGGCTCGATTCTTTTCTCCTTTTCTGCCGTCTCGCTTCTGGTGGCCGCGTTCGGCACCAGATTCTACGGCGGTTCGCTTTCCTCCGTCTTGCTCACATTGGTCCTCATGGCCCTCTGGACGGCGATCTTTCTTCACGTCCGCTTTCTAATTCTCGCCCGGCGCGAACACTGCGAGACTGCAAGCGCGCTCGACGCAACCGAACGGGAGTTCAAGTCCATCTTCGAAAACGCGCTTGACGCCATTGTCATCTTGGACGATCAAGGAACTTGTCTGGAAGCGAATCCAGCGGCGCAAACCCTTTTTGCCGCCCGCTACCACGAACTGGTCGGTGAGCCGATTGGAAACCTCCGAGCGGGAGGGGGTGATTTCTCTGAGGCGTGGACGGCTTTTCTTCGCCGGAGGTACGAGCACGGGGAGACAAGACTTTCTCGGAGGGACGGCAGCACGATCTTCGTCGAGTACACGGCCAAGGCAGATTACCTGCCCGGCAGGCACGTGGCGGTCTTGCGGGACATTAGTCGAAGGAAACAAGTGGAAGTCGCACTACGTGAAAGTGAAGGGCGCTTCCAGCAGATGGCCGGCAACATCCAGGAGGTCTTCTGGATGCTTGATGCATCCTCCAAACGAGTCCTGTACGTCAACCAGGCTTATGAAGCGATCACCGGCCGGCCGCGCGAAACTCTTCGAAACAATCCAAAATCCTACGAAGATGCGATCCATCCAGAAGACCGCGTCCGGGTTCTTTGTCTTTTGCAGGGGGCCGTTCAGACCGGACTATTCGACGAAGAGTTTCGCATCCTGCGGGCAGACGGCGCGATTCGCTGGGTATGGGTCCGCGGGTTTCCGGTGCGGGACGCCCAGGGAATCATTCACAGAATAGTCGGAACTGCACAGGATATTTCTGCCAGGAAGGCCGCGGAAGCGGAAATGGCCAGGAACCTCGACCTAGCGGAGCACGCCCGGGCTGAAGCTGAAGCGTTTCGCAGGACGACTCTCGCCCTCACACAGAATCTGAGTATGGACTATGTTCTAGATACGCTGCTCCAGTCGCTCCTTACGCTAATTCCCTGTGAGTCGGCGCGCGTGCTACTGCTCGAAGGGGGCACCAGGCTCCTGCTAGCGCGCGAAGTGCAGCACTACGACCTCAACCGCGGGATCGCGAAATCCCCTATGACCCTCAATGCTAGGGACAACCGCTTTCTCATGCAGGCGCTGGCAACGAGGTGTAGCGTACTGATCCCGAACACCAGCGACGAGAGAGACTGGGCAAACTTCACGGGCCATTCCCAGTTTCGCTCCTGGCTTTGTGTGCCGCTTATCAGTTCCCAGGAGATACTCGGACTCCTCTCGCTCGGCCACACGCGCGGACGCACGTTTACTCCGGAACACTTACGGCTCGCCAAGTCGCTCGCAATCCCCGCTGCCGTCGCGATCCAGAATGCACGCCTCTACGAGCGTGCGGGGATTTATGGCGCGGAATTGAAGCAATGTCTTGCGGATTTGGAGCAGACCCAGCGCGCGTTTTGCGATGCGAAAAAGAGGGAAGCTTCATGGGAAGAGAAATTCAAGAGGATCTTCCATTCGAGCCCGATAGCTATTTCAATCACAACTCTAGAGGAAGGGCGCTTTGTGGACACCAACGAAGCATTCGCGCGCCGGTTCGGCTATTCCCAAGAAGAGCTCCTCGGGCGCAGCGTTTTTGAAATTGGATTCTGGAATGACGCGACTGAATTGGAGTGGCTGATAAATGAAGTCCGCAAACAAGGGCGCGTCCGGAATTGGGCGACTCGCTTGCGGAACAGTTCCGGCGAGCCCATTGACACGGCCTGCTCGGTTGAGATGATCGAGGTCGATGGCCACGAGTGCCTTCTAGCAGTCTCCTCCGAGCTGTCAGGGCCTGCGGATTCTAGCGCGCCGCTGGGACACAAAGCGGCCCGTGTTCCTTAATGACGTCCCCGCGTCAGGAGATCCGCTTCCGGGCCGGTCCCGATCGGCTCCGATCAACGGATGTAACTTCGATCCTTTGCCGGGTGCAAGATCTCGTTCCTGCTCCCCGTTACTTTCCTAAGGGAACGGGGATTCGTAATTCCGGGTCACCCGCATTTCTTTCTCAGCCGCCGCTTGCTATGAAGCCGCTGGCTCGCGCCCGCTCTGCGGAGCGGCATTCGGATCTACAAAGACAGTCCCAGCCAGCATCACCGCAAGAAGAGCGCCGATGGCCCCGCTCATGGGACATACGCGGGAATTTCACACTGAAATTCGAAACGGACAAGAGCATTCAAATTACTCTCGGAGAACAGGCCTTCAGAATTGGTCTGAGACCCTGTGCTTCGGGTCGAATCCTTTGCTCAGATTGGCTTAGGGGAAGCATCGCGAGAACAGGTGGTATTGGTAGGGTGTTCGAATGCTTTTGGATTTCTTGATTTGCGCGGCCTATGGCGTGCGATGCAAAAGTCGCAAATCGCCCCGGTCCAAAGTGGTCACGCAGTGTGCTGCTTCGGGAACTTAACTCTGGTCAGCCAGAAGTCATTGAGGCTCTTCACCAGTCTCTCAAACTCTTTCAATTCGTCAGGTTTAGCCAGATAGCAGCTGGCCATGAGTTTATAGCTTTCCGCGATATCCAGTTCCGAGCGAGATGTGGTGAGGACAATTATTGGGATCGTTTTAAGGCGGGGATCTGACTTGACCTGAGCCAGAGCTTCCAGACCATCCATTCTAGGCATGTGCAAGTCCAGCAGGATAAGGTCCGGGCGAGGTGAATCGAGATAGCGCCCCTGGTATCTCAGAAACGCCATAGCCTCAACGCCGTCAGGAACCACATGAAGGCGCACGGAATTATTGGTTTCAATCAAGACCTCTCGCAGCAGCCGGGCGTCACCTTCATTGTCTTCCACAAGTAGAATATCGATCGGCATCCCTTATCTCCTCATTGATTTAATGGCGCGACTACATTTGGCGGCAACCCGCTTCATGCCGGCTTAGGAAACTCGATTGTTTTTCTCGAGCTTCGCAGGCGCGCCGTGAAATGGAACTCGGTTCCGCGGCCTAGTTCACTCTTCAGCCACAACTTCCCGCCCATCTTCTCGACCAAGCTTTTCGAGATGGTCAGTCCCAGGCCGGTTCCACCGTATTTCCGCGTCGAGGAACCGTCTGCCTGTGAAAATGCCTCAAAAATGACTTGATGTTTCTCGGAAGGAATGCCGATCCCGGAATCCGCTACGACAAAATGCAACACCTGGTCCTTGCTGTCCTCGGCCTCAATTTGAACCTTCAGGACGACTTCACCCTTCTCGGTGAATTTAATGGCATTGCCCACCAGGTTGACCACGACTTGGCGCAGTCGGTCGGAATCCCCGCTCACGACTTCCGGAACCTCGGTAGCCACTTCGCAGGAAAGCCTTAAGCCCTTTTCGTCCGCCAGTAACGAAAGAGGCTCCAGCGTGTTTTCCAGATCATCGCGTAGGTTGAAATCAATGACGTCAAAATCGATTCTTCCCGCATCGATGTGGGAAAAATCGAGAATGTCGTTGAGCACGATGAGCAGGAGGTTCGCCGATCGTTTGACCGTGTCGAGGTACTCTCGCTGTTCGAGTGTCAGCTCGGTTTCGAGCGCCAGATTCGTCATCCCCATGACTCCGTTTAGCGGAGTGCGAATTTCGTGACTCACATTTGCCAGGAACTCAGACTTGGCACGCGAGGACGCAAGTGCCGCCTCCTTAGCCGCAATTAACTCACTACGAGTGTGATGCAAGTCGCCCACCATCTTGTTGAACGAAGAGGCTAATTCACCAATCTCATCCCGCGATTGAACCGAGATGATGTGGGATAAATCTCCTCTGGCGACTCGGCCCGTGGCCAATGTCAGCTCCCGCACGGGACCAGTCAAGATGCGGGTCAGGATCAATGACATGACAGAAACGAACAGGATCGTTACAGCAACGGCAGCGGCTATTTTCCGTTTTATCGCTGACAGGGTTTCGTGGCCGTCTCGTCTTGCATAATCGCCCTGCTCTACGTCTATCTGAATCAACGATAGGGTGTCCTTATCAAGCCGACGGAAAATTGGAACGGCATCCCTGTAAAGACGCGCATTTGCTGTCTCTTTCTTGCCATTTCTCAGCAGGCCCACAATTGCATCGCCAGCGGATTTCAGCAGGGGGTAATCTTTCTTCACTCCCTCGATTCCGTTCTGCTCTCGGGCCATCTGATCTTCGAGGACGCCGTATTTCGTGAGAAGGTCTTGCATCACCGGTTGATTCCGAATGGTCAGCTCTTTCCGGTACTTGTCCATAATTTCGGTGAACTCATCGTTGGCTTGGGCAAGGTCATTCAAATCCTGCTGTTGTTTATCCCCCCCTTGGTCCATGGCACTGGAAAGAGCGATGTAAATATCGTCAAGCGCCCCATTGGCCAGCTGTGCCTGCCTCAGCGGCAGAATCGAGTCCGTATAGACTGAATCAAGCCGCTGGCCCAGTTTCTCTACGCTGCTCAGGGCCACATAAGAAAGGATGCTGGTAACGAGCAGCGTGACAGCGCCAAGCGCAAGAGTAATTTTGAGGCCTATTTTCATTTTCTTTTCGCTTGTCTCAGTGGTTTGGAATCCCGCGTTAGCCGCACGTCACTGAAACTTGCTTCGACTTTGACAACCTGTATGGGCTCAGTCGCTTGGCTCCAGGCTGAAGAGGGCCGTGAGCTGCCAGAGGACAATTTCAGAAGGGATCTTCATTGTGACGCGCTGGCTGGCGTAGTCAAGAATAGCGAACGAAACTCAGACGATCTAGTTAATGGGGTAAGGCGCGCACGGAGAATTTTACGCGGAGTTTCTCACTCCCCTGGTAGAAAGCGCCTACGCCCGGAGAGGCAAACGGAAAGCCAGCAGGGAAGTCCGGGGAATATCGTTCTAGCAGCTCTGGAACATATACTTCTGGAGATCGCTGGCAGGGTTATGCGGGTGAATTGCATTCTCCGGAACGGAGGGGGCTAAATAAACAGTTGACATAATGTAAGTATTCAATTACTGTTAGTTATGGCTTACCAAATGCGGCAAGGACCAGATGCGACCGATGCTTCCGTGCTCGCGGTGCTGGCGGATCCCACTCGCCGGTCCCTCCTCGAACTCCTCCGCCGCAAGCCGCTTCCGGTCGGAGAGCTGGCGCGCCAGGTTCCCGTCAGCCGTCCTGCCGTTTCCCAGCACCTCAAGATCTTGAAAGACGCGCAATTAGTCCGCGAGCAACGCGAAGGCACGCGTCACTACTTCAGCCTCGATCCCGGAGGCTTCGCCGAGCTCCGCCAGTATGTCGATTCCCTGTGGCAGGATGCGCTCCACTCATTCGCCGCCTACGTCGCCACACAGAAGAAAATCTCCGCCAGATCAAAGACTCACACAACAGAGGGAGGGTGACCCATGTCAGCGAAACCGGTACCCGTAATCCCGCCCGTCGTGAAAACCGTCACCGTGGACTGCACGCCTGCCGAAGCATTCCGCTACTTCACCGCGGACTTCAGCAAATGGTGGCCGCTGGCCACCCATTCCGTTGTGGCCCACGCCAGCAATTTTAAACAGAAACCCGCGTCCGTCACGTTCGAGCAGCGCAAGGGCGGCCGCATTTTTGAGCGCACCGATTCTGGCGAGGAGCACGTTTGGGGCAGCGTGCTGGCGTGGGAGCCACCCTCGCGCGTGGCCTTCAGCTTTCATCCCGGGCGCGACGGCCAAACCGCCCAGACTGTCGAAGTCACATTCTCTCCCGCCGCAAAAGAAACCGAAGTCGTGCTCACCCACACCGGCTGGGAACTGCTTGGTGAAAAGGCGATGGATCAACGCGAGGGCTACAGCGAGGGCTGGGAGACCGCTTTCGTCGCGGCCTATCCCGCATACGTTCGCGCACAGGAATAAGAAGGCAGTAGATTTCACACTTCCTGTGCTGCCTGCGCAAGGAATCAATAGATGTGGAAGATGACTTCGATCGGGGCCGTGACGGCTGCGGGCTTGCGGTCAGGTCCCAGCGCTGGCCTGAACCGCCAGTGGCGCACGGCCTCGATCGCATTTTCGTCGAGGCCGAAGCCCAGGCCGCGGACGACGCGGATATTGGTGGCGCGGCCGTCGGCGGTGACGATCGCAGAAAGCAGCACGGTGCCTGCAACCTTCGCCTTTATCGCTTCACCGGAAAACTGCGGGTTGGGGCAATAGACGCAAGTGGGGAAGCCGTATCCATTTCTTCCCTGCCCGTAGGGGCCGTTGCCCATACCGCCGTCCTCCCCTGGGCCAAATCCTCTGCCATCACCATCGCCGATGCCTCCGTTGGCACCCGACCCGATTCCTCCTCCACCTCCCGGGCCGCTTGAATCATTATTAACGCTCGAGTTCGGATCGCCCCACTTGTTGATGATCGGATTATCAAGACGCAAATCCGACGGACCCAGAAGCGAAGGCGGCACGGGCATGCTCGGATTATCAGGCGGCTTCACTGCTGGTGGGGTGATTTGCAGATGCAAGAAAATCGGTGCACGTCCAATACTTGCCGTGATCGGGTTATGTTCTCCTCCCCCGCCGCCTCCGTGTGCTTGTTCAAAGCCGGGCATGAGCTCCCGCGCGTAGCGCGATAGCAAATCTGCGGGCGCCACAAGCGACGTGTGAGATGGGTGCGGGGAGAATGAGTACGGCCCGAGAACGGGCAGCACGGGAAGAATCATAAGCGCCAAAGCTAGAACATGAAGCGATGCCGAAAGCGCCTGGGCACGAGTAACCTGGGTGTTTGTAGGCCAGGTTGCGGGAACCGGACCGAACCTGCTGGTCGTTTCGAGCTGCGCTGCACCAGAAAGCATGCGCGCGCCTCTGAAAACATATTTCAGATTCGAACAAAATAATTCGATGCGAGACCAAGATGTGGGCGAGGAGAGGCGACCAACTCGGAAGACGGAACTGACTACTGACCGCTTGGAATCTTGGGAATACTGATTCGAGGCCGAAGCACGGGCTTTGTTCATGGCGCCCCCAGACACTCGACAATTTAGAAGCAGGTTCACGAAAAAGGATGCCTGCGAAATGCCTCCCAACTGAGGTGAGAGGAGGTCAGCTACAAGTAGCAAGACATGGTAGCGCTAACGGGAATCGAACCCGTATTTCGGCCTTGAAAGGGCATTATGCTCATTCAAAAACATGCATATTTAAAGGAATTCTGAAGAACCAGTACCTAATTGTCCTCGAAATTGTCCTTGACACATGGCCTTTTTTGTGATAGTCTGAAGACATAATAGAGGAGGCAAACATGGAGCGCGATCTACCGAAGGGAGTACTGAGAAGAAAGGGAACAAATCTCCTGTATATCCGCTACTACGTTGACGGCTCAAATGGTAAGCGGATCCAAAAGCAGGAACCTACCGGCAGTGATGATCCCAAAGTAGCCGAGAAGATGTTGCGCGAGCGCCTAGTGGACACAGAGCGCGGCGCTGTAGCTCCTGCCGACGTGAATCAGCTTAAATACGAAGACATCCGAGACGCCTATCTGCGTGCAAAGCCGGATCAAGAGAACTATCCCGGCCTCAAACATCTCAATGAATTCTTCAAGGGTATGAAGTTCAAGAGGATCACACCCGACATCCTACAGGATTACGTCGAAAAGCAGCGCGAGGAGAACGAGCTTTCGGACCCCACAATCCTGCGTCAATTCCGTTGTCTCAAGGCCATGCTATACAAGGCCCAAGAGGATGGCAAGATGGGCATGCGTGATATACCCAATTTTCCAGACTTGAAAGACTCTGAAGCGGCCGGCACATACATCGAGCCTGCACAGTTCGATCAAGTTCTCAATGCCCTGCCGGAAAATCTGAAACCATTCTTCGAATTCATGTACGGCACTGGTTGTCGGTTGGGTGCGCTACGAAAAATTACATGGGGCATGATCTCAGGAAAAGATAGAGACGTGATAAACCTGCCGGGAAGTATTGTAAAAACCGGCAAGTCTTTAATGATCGTGCTGGATGGCGAAAGGCTTGCGCCCATCGCTAAAATGCTCAAGAAAATGTTTCGAGGTGACGATTCGAAACTTGTCTTCGATTCGACAAATTTCCGGCCGGAATGGTCAAAGGCATGCGCAAAAGCAGGTATCGGAACTTACGATGTGAAAACACGCACCCGTACAGGCGTAAGAATTCATGACTGTCGTTGTTCCGCAGCGATCAATTTGCTGGACGCCGGAGTTGATGAAGGAACAGTGCTGAAAATTGGGGGATGGAAGACTCGGACTATGCTTGATCGCTACAACGTGCAAAACGAAAAACGCATTCGATCAGCTATGAAAATAGGCGGCGCTCACGTCGCGGAGAAAATCAGAAACGCTGCCTCAGTGTGATAAAATCGCTCGCAGTGGCCCGGTAGTGCAACGGTTAGCACAGCACCCTTTCAAGGTGCAAATACGGGTTCGATTCCCGTCCGGGCTACCATACGTCTTGCGAGGAGCTGCCATGATTGAACCCATAGACAAGCGAGTGAAAATAACCAGTGGGGAACACGCGGGGCGGTACATCGGCCCTAACTTCGGCGGTGGCCTAGTTACAAATCCAGAGATGCAAGCCGACATGCCCCGGAAAATTGTGGGCACAAAATATTCGTCCTACTCACAGGTGAAGGCCGCAACCAAGTACAACGCAACGTCTGGCAGCACGGCGCAACAGGAGCTACGGCTGGCGGGTATTGAAAGCACGCTAGAACCCGTATAGATTGTTGCACTAATGTTGCACTGACCAGCAAAACCCCCGCGAAACATTGCAGTTCCAACAAAACACTCGACTCTTTCAAGGTGCAAATTCGGTTTCACTCCGGTCCGGGCTACCACTGGATTCGATCTTTGGTCCCTGCCTACGCAACCTTCTGTTTTTCCGACTCCATGAAGGAATCCAAATCTTTTCTATCGAAGATGAACCGTTTCCCACTCACGATAAATGGAACCTTCTTCCCAGCGACTAACGAACGAATGAAGCTCTCTGTCGAAGCAATATACGTAGCAGCTTCGGCAACGCGAAGCCAACGTGATGGTTGCATTAACGGTGCGGGTGTTGCCGGTGTTTCGACCGGCGCGACTGCGACAATACGAGATCTTCGTGCCATTGGACGTGCCTCCTATGATCTGAGTTCAGAGGCTCGTCCTTGGACCCGCCTATTGATGAGGGTACAAAACGACGTTGCGGCACGCTAGACGCCTTTGTAAATCTAGCGCGGGGTGTCCTATGGGCAGAGATTTATTGGCCCTGTGTTATCTAGGCACTCTGCTACTGGACTCCCGGTAGAGTCGCAACCTAACCTCAGCTTACTACAATTCATTCAAAAAGTCAAGATATTTCTTGACATTATGAAGAAAACGTGAGCGGCGCAACCCCAAAGCTGCGCCGGCCCTATCGGCCGGTGTTTCATGCGGCATGAATACCGGTCCGCGATTCTCTCGTAGCACCATGCCGGCCGAACTCAAAAACCACTTTCCTTTTTCAATGCGTAATACATTTTCAAAAACTTTTTGACTTCCTGCGCTTCACGAGACGGCCTGCGAGCCATCTTCATGTACTGGCGCGTCAAGCGCTCTACACGAAGCGGAATCCGACGGTGATACTGCGGCAGATGCCCCTCCGGTGCTACAACGCGGATCTCTCCAAGGTAGGCCAGGACATCGGCATCGTGCACAGCCGCAATGATCGTCTTATCAGGGAACGGAATTCCCCACTTACGCAACGTCCGGAAGTAAACCTGTTGCTCGACCTCTTTCAACGTGTCGATCTTGAGCGGCCGTACAATGTCGCCCATCACAGACTCACTTGCTATGTCATGGACGAGGCCGTATAACTTTTCCTGCGGCGTCGAAAGCAAACTCGAAACAATCAACGAATGAATAAGAACAGACCAAAGAACGTGCCTTGATCTTCCCGCATACCGGCAGATACGTGCGCCAGCCTAGGCCGCCTGTTCGACGGTCGGTATGGGGTTTGCCAAGTCGAACTTCATGCCGTTCGAAGTGCATATTGTGAGAGACATCTATCGCTTCCGCTTCGCCGGCTTTCGGCGGACAACGATTCTTTGAGAGTGGATGTAATCTTGAAGCGAATCGTCCACGTCTGCTGCTTTTCCAGCAGCTTCTGTGTAAGATTGTCTGATCTGCTGTTGGAGATCCTGGCGTACACCCCGTAATCCTTCGTCGCACCGAGTGCGGGCAATTTGAATTTCGCGGCGGGAACGCAAGGCCACAACAAGGCCGCTTAAAAATGACAAAATAGAAACACCAAGAGACACTGCGACGATTATTGGGTAATTCATGATTCTCCTATTAATTTTGCGGCGATCGGGAATTTTGAGGAACATTCACTCGCGAATCTTTAGGTGCTCTGCCTGTCCGACTGTCTGTTCCCGGTACAAATCTATTTGAAGATGTCTGAGATCCCGGCAAAGAATAATTTGTGTTGCCTTGTCCATCCACGACACCTGTGTTTGTCCCTGGTCCGAATCCTGCAACGGCCGTTCGAGAATCGATCGGGCTCCAGGCAAATACTAGATAGTCCCAAACCAATGCAAGATCAAACCACCATGATCTCAATTTCGAAGAAATACCCATCTAAATCTCCTTATGGAAGTTTTGCATTGAACTCAGCTTGAAGTTCGGCGCGGGTTTTCGTGTGCGCCAACTTCCCCGTAGGCGTTAATTTCCTGCCAGCGGCATCGTAAGGAGGGATATTGCTTTGACCACCGGCCACACCGTCACGCAACTCCCGTACTCCAGATCCGTAGTCCGTCTTATGATCCCCACCGGAAGCGGGAATTTCAATGATATCGATCCAACTAGCCTCCAATTTTCCATTCCTCACAGCCGTCTTGTGTTGGATCATGGTTCCTTCAATCCACAGATCTTCCGGACCCGTCTTTCTTGCTAAATTACAAAGATGGATTTCGCATCCGCATGTTCGACGAGCAAATGCGTACTGTCCGCTTGGGAGGACATGATAAACAATTGAAATCTCTACTTCGTTAGGAACGTCTGGAACATCGAATTTAATATCTATGATTCCCTTTTCATCCGCCGTGTACCAACACTCAGTTCCTTGGGAAAGCAAACAGAAGTGACCACGAATACGATTTAACTCGGCGGCCGTAGGGGAATCATGCTTCAGTACAGCATGCGCAATCTTTCCACTGGTTACGTCTCGAATAGCGACTGAAGGTGCTTTATGAGAAACCACAATTCCTAAGTTCTCCACAAATATCTCCTGAAAAGAAAAGCCGACGATAAGAGCGATCAAATCGCCGGCCTCTGTTGCCGCAATGCTGAGGCTTGAGTTGCGGCTCCGATAAAAATTGTTGGGTAGGCCGAACTCTTGCAAAATTCGCCTACCCTTGTTTGGGCGACACGAGGCCAACCTGAATGGAAAACCCTGCCGCCCTTGTTCCGTCACCTGTCGGTGGCGAAATTGTTATTCGTTGTGGCCGTTATTGTTCACACCGCTGCTTCCGCGAGGAGTGAAATCATTATTTTTCCCCGCCTGCTTGGATCTTGCGGCTTTGGCTGCACCCTTAACTTCTTTTGCTGGTCTTACTTTTTCTCGGGACATTAGCATTGCGTCCCGGCCGAAGGATCTGCTCCGCCGTTCTCTGAACGAGTGGCATAGCCCTTGGCCTTTTTCTGATGCGGATTGAGCACTTTTTCCGTCAACCTAGGATTGCCTGTTGCGAATCCGTTTCCACCTTTACTTCCTTCGGCGGTTCCACCAACAGCTTTTTTACTTTCGGGCACCTGCGATCCACTTTCTCCAAGACGACTTCCTTCTAGATTGCGCGTATCGTTTAAGTTTCCCGACTGCTTTTTCAAATGCTTCGGCGAATTTTTCTCTGCCGGTCCTGCTACAACATCGATCAAACTTTCTGTGTGCGATTCTTTCCTTGGGCCGCATTACGTTCCGCCACGGCACGATGAAGACGAGTGCGGTATTCTTTCATGACTGATGCCCCTGTTCCTGGAGGATCCAATTTGTTTTGATCCGCCACGGGCATCTCAATGCAACCTCCAGCCAAGATTTCTTGCCAGGTAGGAAGGATGGCAAACAGATCCACCGATGGAGCATCGGCGGCCTCTTTGGTGGCCTTGGCTGCGGCTTCTGTTTGTTCACGCTGCTCTTTCAATTTGCGTTGCCGAAACGCAGTTTCGGTTTCTTCATAGGCGATCTGATTGTTGGAGCGGCGACCGGCTTCCCGATCTCGTTCTTCCAATCTTTTTGCGCGTTCTTCAGCAATCTCTTTCGCTGTCGGCGCTTTCAACAATTGATCGGAGATGTGTCCGTATGCCGCAAAAATAATATTGTAACCATTCTCATACGTGGCGGCAGCGAGCATGTCCACGTCGGGCGTGCTCATCGACTTAACTTGACGCATGAGAGCCTGATAATTCTCCCCTTCAGGATCCTCCCAATACGAAGCCGATCCCGGCAGATCCTTGAACTTGGCGTATTGAACGCCCAAAGCCTGTAAAAATTCTGGACTATGAACTCCCATTGTATTTCTCCTTTTAAGAATTACCTTGCATTCGATCATTGATGGCTCGAAACGATGAGATTCTACGAAGTTCCCGCATAACGTCACCGGGCATGTTTACGAGCGTCTTGCGATCCAGGTTGTACATGTGGCCTTTAGAATCGGTCCAAGAGGCCGGCAACGGGCCGTCCAGGTTATTCAGAATCTTTTCCTGGTCACTCATGCGGGTAAGATGGTTTTCGGGCGCATTCTTTCTCTTCTGTTCTGCGCTGTACGCCTTGATCCGCTCGGGCGTCCAATACGGATCATTAAAGCGCGGCGTACCGTGATCTTCGACCTGGACTTCCGGCTCCAGAGTTATGGGCGCAATCTGGCGTTCCGGTTTCGCCAGGACATCCACCAATAACGTGTACGCCTTGTCGTAGGACGCCGGCAAAGTCGGATCGTACAAAAGATCCTTAACTTTCTCTTCCAGAATTCGGACGTTGGCTTCGCAGTACAAAACGAGTGCGGCATGCTGGCGAAAAAATTGCATGAGAGCCTGATCTACTTTGGATCTCAATTGTGCTTCAGATAGTACGGACATTATTTTGCTCCTCTTAGAATCTCTTGCACCCTGGCCTTGAAAGCCGGGTTTGTTAACATGAGCCTCTTGAACTCATCATGGGGAATTGCATTCATGTCTTTCTTATTGTCTAGTTTGTATCCCCACAAAAGAATGTCGGGAGATGGTGGGGGCGGCGGGGCAGGTTCATAGGCCGGCGGTTTGTATTCGCCGTGAATGACTCCTGGACTGTTTTTGACCGCATCCCATGCGGCCTGGACGTTTTCTTCAGTCCAGACATCAGTATTACAATCGAAGTGCTCTTGAAACCAGTAGACAATAAGTTTGACATTCTCGCCTGTTGGATCCGGATAAAAGTCCGTATTACGAGACATGAATCGGTACGATACCGACGATTGGGTTGAGAATTTAATCTTCTGGTCAATCTCTTTTGCCTGCGCCAATTTCACGGCGTATGCTTCGGCCGACGCTTTCGCTTCAACTTGGGCCTGAGCGGCGCGGGCCTTTTCATCGGCCAGGTGCTTCTCTGCTGCGTCTTTCTCTACCTGTGTTCTCTCTGCTTCACCCATTTGTGGCTCCTATTCCTTTACAAAACTCTTCAATGTTTTCTTCTGCCGTCTGTCCAGGTTCAGGAACAACTTCGCAATTTCCTTCCTCGACTCCTGCGATACTTTCTTGTTCGCCCATTTCGATTTCTGGTCCTTGTCCATCGGCCTCTCCCCACTCGCGCACTTTTACAAAATCGTGTGCTCGCCGGCGATCTTTTGTTGTGACGACACAATGGCCGCCTTGTAGGCGCTCCACTCGAAACTCTTCAAAGGATTTGACTTCAAGTTCACAATAACTGCATCGAAACATTTCAAATCTCCCCTAAATCAAGAGAGGCCGTACGCTTGTCGAAGGCGCACAGCCCGTCCTGTTCTTTTAGAGTCGCATCGTCTTTCCTCCACAGCCCTATCTCATGAGCGCCAGTATTTTCCGGCACGACCAAAGTGTTATTAACACCCGGTATTTTTGAAGTCGGTTGTGGGACCATGCGACTTGCTCTCGATCCATAAACGCCGGCTGGAAAGGGCAGGCATTCACGGCAGTCTGTTGTCACCAACAGTTTTACGAGAAGCAATAAAATCCTTCTGAATTTACTCGACGGGAGTGTTAGGTTGCGCTGTAACGGTTGAGACGCCCCGTTGTTCTTCGAGTTTTTGCCGACGGGCTTTCACTCGTTTATAATGAGGTCTTGGAACCGGTTTGACGAATACCTCGAATACGCCAGCAACGAAATCCATAGGATCAAGATTCGGTAAAAGGGTTTCTAAACTCAACGGGGCTGGATCCACAGAACCATTTTCATTTTGGAGCACCAGTTTGCCAGATGACTCGAACAATATTTGACCTATAAGAATTTGTGTTCTCCGCTCACAGAGATCTTTGGTTCTATGTCCTCGATAATCTTTCTCTATTTTCTTGTCTTTCTTATGCTGCGCACGTTCAGCCTCACGCGCTATAGAAGCCGCTGCAATCGTTTCTTTTGTCGTTACCATCTCTGCCATTGTTTACTCCACTGTTCCGGTTCCGACGCGAAAACTCGCCGTGCCGAACGGATTTAATTTCTTACCTTGCTCAATGATCTCTTCAGCCTCGTCCACAGGAACCGGCACTGCGGCTGCCGTGGGTGCTACAGGAACCGGAGGCGGGGTATCTTTGGGTTTCTCCCGATCAAATATCTTCGCGCCCCCATTGAAATCATCACGCTGTCTTTGGCGAAGCTTGCGGATGAATTCAGAACGTTCCTTTCGTTTCACAGGACCACCGCGTTAGCGACCTGGCTCAGACGGCCGGCTGCTCGTTGTGCCGATACAGAGATCTCAAAAAGCCGATCGCATAGTTCACGTAATGTGATGCCGCGCCCTTCAGCAATCTCAGGCAGAGGCCGGTCATGTAGAACCTCATTCATGAGAATCAAATCTTGCAAAGTAGGAACATTGGGCTGCGCGTTTTTCATGTCATCGATCAGCCGGCACAGGGTGGATGGGTTCTTCATACTCAGGGGCAGCGGATACGTGGCCTGAATCAAAACTTCAAGATCCGAAATAATTTGAAGGAGAGCAATCGCGTCTTCCCGAGGCAAATCACGCACGCCATTCATAGCCGCACTCAATTTCGCCGTCGAGACATAGCATCCTCGGATTCGGCTCATAGAACTCAAGGAGTCCGCAGTGATTCCGATCTGTTGAAGGGCTTCCGTGATTTGTGACTCAGGGGTTAATGCGTGCATCTTTTCTCCATTGCGAAATATTTTTCTTCAGACTACGAAGGCAAAAAATAATGCGTGGCCCAAGGGGATGAGCCACGCTGGTTTGTTTGTAGGCCGACGAGACAGGGGGCCGACCTGATTAAGTTGTGTCTTGTTCGAAACTACGATTTAAGGACTGAGAGAGAGAGAGCCTTACGCTTGCTATACTCTGCCCATATTCTGTTTTATTGGTCCGTACGATTATTTTTTAGGTCGTAACTGTATGATTTGAAGCACTTTGGGCAGTAGGACCAGTTTTTGAAGATTTTTTGGGACGCCCTGCCTTCCTGGCCGATCGGGGCTTGCCGTCACTGCGCAAGCCAGCGGCTACTTTCCGGATCTCATAAGCGATCTGCGTAATCCGGTGAGGTGTGACCTTATAGTGCTGAACGTTCTTCGTCAACCATGTGTTCAATTCTTCAACCACCGCAGCGTTATTCATCTTGGCCCGAAAATGCAAAACGATCACCGCTGCCCATAATGCTGCGTTCCGATGTTGCTTCCAGTTTTTTCGATGGAGGGGGAAAACCCTCGTCAGAAATTCTTGGACCTCTTTGTCATTCATCATCCACTCGGGCGTTTTCTTTTGAGGACGGCCTTGGCGTACCTGTCTTATCTGGAATCCGCCCGGTCCGAACTCCTTCCAATCAAACATCTGCCCCATTTGAATTTTGAAAGTATGGAGGTTTTGCATCAGATTTTTCTCGTAAAATTCAAAATGGTCCTTGTGTTCGTGTCGCCGTAAATCTCGATCCGCTCGGCCTGAATGTCCGATCGAATCCGGCAACGACACATGAGAACTTTTTCAATCAATTGATCCGCCCCTTCGAACTCGGCAGCTTACGGTCTAACTCGGCTCTAACCTGCGCTTTCTCTTCCTCTGTCCACGTTGCTGCCGCACGGGAAATCTGGCGGAAGATATCGCTAATTTGTGTGCAAGTGCCGCATCTGTGTCTCATGACTTTTTCCTACGCCAAAAAGTCGGCGAATACGTTTGCATCCCTTTTCTTCTTCCGTCTCGTCGCACGACCTGTAAATACCCATCAGGGGTTTCAATGCAGGTTCCTTGTTTGATCTTTACCCATATTTGACGACCGGGCAGAAAGATTTCGTAGTCCCGAGTCTTCTCTTCGACACACCATTGATCGTACTCAGACAATGCATCCGGTGCTGCGCCGCAGGTGCATTGGCGCAAAGCCAGGGCCATGCGCTCCGCAATGGTATGAAGAAACACTAGAAGCCTACATTCCTATCTGATCGTGAGGCCAGGAAAGCGACGATTGCGATGCCACCGAGTACGACGATGATTCCTACGACAATCCAACTGGTGAGATCCATTTTTGTCTCCTATGCGTTTCGGATTGCCGCTCACGCTTCGCGAACGGGTACTAATTCTTTTCTTCTTTCGAGACAGGGCCTAATGAAACACTGACAACACCACTGATGGCATCGAAGTGCTGCTTGCGATCTAACTGTCCCCAAAACAATCGGCCGGCTTTGGCAAATGCCGTAGTGAATCCCGAGGCTTCAACCACGACGGCGATCTCACGCGATCCTGCAACACGGTTCAAATACGTGAACACGAATGAATACGATTTCATCAATCCTCCCTAATTTCGGTTTGCCGTCCGCTCCGAGCGGCCGGGTGTTGCTTCTCTCTATCGAAGTCCTGACTGGTCATCATCAATGAACTGCTTTTGCAAACCATGCCGATGGATAAAATTATTTAATCTTTCGATCATCATCACTCTTGCTATAGCTTCTAAGCTGAAGTACTGAAGGCCGCGTTGAAAACTTTCTGTATTGACCACAACCTGATCTACGTCCTGACACTTCGACATTTCGTCAGCACGCGTGGCCCAAACAAAATAAGACGCCTGGTCCGCATTGGGACGATGTACTTCGATATCAAGTTGTTTCGCATCAGCGCGACACTTTTCAACCGAAAGTTCCTGCGCGAGTGCTATCGGTACGGCAAGAATCGCAGCGACTAGAAACAATGTAACTCGCATATTGCCTCCTCTCGATCTGGCGAATTTCACGGCATCGGATACCAGACGCGTTGATGCGGGCGGGTGCTACTTAGCAACACAACGAATGTCCAAATAATCTGTGTCCTGATCGGGATCGGACATCAAAGCAGGGCCGTATTTTTCTTCGATTGCCGCAATGCGACACATACCATATAGCGGGCCGATTTTTATGGCCTCTTCTAGACTACAATCGAACTTCGCGTTACGACGATCCTCTTCTGTCCATCGTCGCATGATTTTCAGTGCAGCAACGAATTTGAGTTTCAACGCATTAGCAAGATCCTCATTCGTTATACCCATCTCGTTTCTCTTTTTTGTAATGGTAATCTGTAATGGGTAGAAGTACACTCGGAGCTTCTTCCTTCTGGTGATTACCCATTTTGGATCCTGAACATTTGTTCCATCATCCTCACCGATGATGAAAGATTTTGGTCGTCTAATCATATCCTCTAGACCATAGGCTTGAAGAATGTAACCGGGCAATAGCTTCATCCTCGGGCGAAGATTATCTTGTTTCACCGTCATCCCTCCTCCGGATACGACGGCCGCACTTCATTTCAATCATCGATTCCACGCCCACTTGATGAAGCGCACCAAACAATAAAGTGCTGCCAGCACTGCCATCGCGATCGCGGCGTAATAGAGAACATAAACTGCAACAAATGCGATGCTTTTGACGATGCCGGGGTAGGCGACATAGATTTTGTGGGCAACAAACGCTATCAGTCCAAAGTAAAAGAGATAACTGAGAATCCGGACAGCAATCTCGCGCTGTCGATCATCAGGGAAATTTTCGAGAGGTGCTTTCATGAACGAATCTTTCCCTGTGTCTCAGGCCGGCGATCCATTGAACGCGAGCGCCCATACTCATCCGTGGCAGTGGCTGGCTGGGGTGGTTGCGGAGTCATATACTCGACCAAAGCCTTCCACTCGTCCGGCCCAAGATAAATCACGTTGGTTGTTTCCATACCGTCGTGAGTGGTAAGCATCAATTCGCCCCGAGGACTAACTTCGGCGAAGCAACCGTCTCCTAAATAGGATTTTGGACGATTCGTCATGACCTCCCCTCCGGTGGTTCCTCGGCCGCTTCTTCCTCTTCCCGTTCCTTCCGATCAGCGATATCGCAGGCCATAGTCACCAAAGATTCTCGGAGAACGAAACCCCGTGTGCCTTGTTTCCCTCTATACTCCTCGCACTGTTTTCTGATCTCGCGCCAATTCAATGTTTCGAGATAAGCGCGAGGCTCGGTGATCTGAGGGTGCCAAAATCTTCGTAAAGACGGATCTGGTCCCGCAAATTCTATGGGCAGGCCAGTTCGAGCAAACAATTCTCGGGTTAGATAAAGCCATTGACCGGAGCCAATGAAATCCTGCAAATCTTTTTGGTCAAGAGCCTGACCAGTCTGTTTGTAGTTCTTGATGCCTTCAAGAATTTTGGCCTCCAAAAGATCGTAGATTGGTTCGAGACGATCCTTCTCTTTCTCAAACCTTTCCCAATCCTGTTCGAGAAGATCGAGATGGGTATCCCTGCGCTCCATCAAGATGCGGATATCATCCTGATCCTTCCCCACGTTCTGCGTTTGGCCTCTTTTCTTTGCCTTGTATATCTTCAAGGCCAGTTGACCGATCGTCTGTTGAATGTCAGTAATTCGATCGTCCCAAATTTCGAACACATGGGGATCCCATTCCTGCAATCCCCAATTGAGATACATGTCCGGTGGTAGTTCCTTGAGGTTCGCAACTCTCTTTTTTAAATCACGATTCTGGCGTTGCCAATCGATGATGCATCCGTAACATCGATCCGTCTTTTCACCGGCACGCTCTACCGCATTGTCGCCCACAATCGGACCGTGCTTCGGACAGGCTCGGGGTGCTGCGACCGAGACTGGTGGTAAAGATTCGTTCACTACTTTCCTCCTTGAGATGAGGCTACTCCGACGTGCTCGGGGCCTAAGGCATAATCGCCTGCCTGCCCCACATCAATACGCGCCGGTCTTAACTCACTCTTCCTTTTTTGGCTTCTCCGTCGCTAACGGAATAAACTGTTTGTACGCCACCTTGGGAAGCCTGATTCCCTTTGGTTCCTCATAATTGAGGGCCAGCCAATTGTGCAAAATAACTTCAACCAGGTTGGCCACAGAGCGTTTCTCGGTTCGGGCAATGATGCGTAACTTTCGGGCATCGTCACTCGGGATATTTGCGCCGATGAAATGAAAACCTTCTTTGTCTCGCGGCACACATCCCTCCTATACTGTCAGACTACCACACTTGCTACTAAAAGTCAAGCACTAGTTTGGTACACGGTACTAAGGTGTCGGGAGTACCCCCGTGAATGGCCAAATAGAAGGAGGTTCTTAGCGCGCTCAGAACCTCAGTTGTATAAGGTTACGTGAATAAAGGGCGGCTGGTGGTGTGTCGCTGGGAAGATTGGAGGGCGAGCTAAAGGTAGGCTGGGCGCGGCTGGCGCGGTCCAGGGCGAGCGCGACTTGGGCATCCAGGCGAATGGCCTCTTCCTCGCCTGGCGGGGAAGACGGGTCAGCGCTGAGTAGTGGCAAACGCCCTCCTTCGGGGGCGCGATCGAGGGCGTCGGAAAGCGAAGAAAAGGCGGCACGATAATTAATACCCCAATAAATTAGCGTCCCGGTCGGCCGAAGCTCGGGATCCCGAGCAAGAACGAGGTGGGCCAAAAAAGAGGTCTTGGGGCGCGGCGGTCAATCGGTGGAAAGGTGACGTGGGCAGTCCGGGAAGTCGGTCATCAATTGTGTCACACGCAAGGAGGGGATAGTGTGTGACACAATTTACCCATAAGGGGTTTAAGGGTATATAACAGGTGTTAAGGATCTAAGAGGTATATAACAGGTGTTAAGGATCTAAGAGGTATATAACAGGTGTTAAGGATCTAAGAGGTATATAACAGGTGTTAAGGGTCCAAAGGGGTTATAACAGGTGTTAAGTCCCCCGAAAAAGGCCATTTCGGTAAGTCGGTAATTTCGGTAAGTCGGTCAACACGGTGTCACAAGGGGTATAAGAGAATGGGAAAATTAGATCAAAAGTCATATGAACTTTTCTATGTATCTATATGATTATAAAAGAAATCATCCACTTTTCACACGTATAACAGACATAAGGGGTGAACTTGATCTAGGCTGAAAGTTAATTTTGGCTCACTTTCTTATACCCCCTTGTGACACAATGATTACCGACTTACCGAACTTACCGAACTTACCGAAACCACATGTTAAGGGGTATAAGGGGTAAGCGGTCAAATTGCCGGCGGTGCGGAGCGCACGCGGATGATCCGGACCAAGCTCGGAGGGGTTGTCAAATCAGGGGTTAGGCCGATCGCTAGGATCTACGGGGCAGGGGGCAAAGTGGGGGGTAGGAAGCAACGTACGGAGGCGTATCGAGTAAAGTGGCATGCCAGGGGTCCCAACTCGGGAAATCGTCTGCCAGGGGCAAAAACAGGCCCCCCGCCAGGTCTTGAGGAGGTAATATCGTATAAGGGTCATAAAAACAACAACATAGCCATACACCCCTATCCTGTGTGAGTCAGTTTCCTTCGTAGACGTTTTCGGCTGATCGACGCCTGGGGGGCTTGTCACCCCGTCAAGTCGCGTGTTTTCAAATACCTACAGATAATCGCTATCCTCTCCCGAATCAACAGTTTAGCTAAGTGGTTTGCTATCCCCTTTGCTATCATCACCTCGCTAATTTCCAGGGGCGAAAGTCGAGGGAAATTGTCGAGGACAATTCGTTGCAAAGTATTGATTGCACAATAGTTCACATAGCCTTTAAAAGGCTACGTGCAAGCGATTATGCGCCCTATTTGTTGCAATTAATGAAATAAAGCCTTTTGTTGCAGGTATTTACACAGAACACATGCAAAACATGCTGATTTTTATTGGTTTTTTCGTGCGTTCGCCTGGAATTTTCACGGTAACGCATTCACCCGCTCATTGATCCAACCACTCACTAACCCATTTATTGACTCACACTTGCAGCGATTCTTGCCGGGCACATCGTTCGGCCTGGTCTTCCGTATGTTTTAATTGTCATTCTATTGACACTAGACTGACACTTAATTAGCGCTTTGTGCGCCCGGCGAGAATTGCCCATGCTTCGCATGTCCGCAATCGCCGGACTGCTCACAGATAGCGCGTCTCTTGCCGCAGATCATTCGCGAACATCTCGCACCCTAACTCCCGCTGTCTGTGTCGGTCCGTTCGTTCCCTTCTCCGGTCCGCAGTCGCCACACTTGAGGATTTAGATCATAAGCGAATACGAGGCGAACATAAAAATAGTTGGATTGGCCCGCATTATTCTATTGACAATTAAATGACAATAGATGTACACTACAATCATGGACACACTCTACATCGGATTGGTGCTTGCTCTGTTAGTCGCTGCCCCTTTCGTTTCGATGTGTGACTCGCTGTGCTTGTACCTCAAATCCGACACACAAAACAAGGAGTAAAAACAATGACACAACGAAAACTCGAATCACTGAATCGCGAGGCAGAGTTACTGGCTATTGATGCCTCACTCGAAAGCAACCGGGAATATGGGTTCAACGTTTCTCCGTTGATTGCTGCCGCGATTCGCGAATCAGAACTACGCCGGACGGCGGCCTAACGTGGTTGTTCTGGCCCACAAATCGCAACGCGTGGTGGTTGTTAAGAATCGAGCAGAAAGGTTAGCAATCGCAATGAGTATCACGGGCCAAGTCACACCAATTCAGATCAAGGCGGTGCGTTAATGTCTCGCACATCTTCAGATCAATTTGACGAAGTAACAGGCCGATTGATGAATGGCTTTGACTATGACCGGGCCGCTTGGGTCAAGGATGGCCGTTACGTTCGTTGCGGTCATCCCGAGTCAATGCGATGCCCTTGTTATGGACGCAAGCACCAAGGCGAACCAACACAAGCGGAAATGCCCGCCGTTGACTCAATTGAACGTGAGGCACAACCGCAACCCGGCCAGTCATTCGACTCCTATCTTAATTGTTTGTACAGCAAGGACGCGGACTAATGGCCCGCGTAAAGATTCTCCGGGCAATTGCGCAGTGCGAGGCCGCTAAATTCCATGTTACGGCTACTTTGCTGCGCGAGGTTTTGAATCGCCACACAAAGAAGGAGACAAAATAAATGACAATCCAAGAGGCAGCACAAGTAGCGCTCGATTGCCAAGACGCATGCAACCTTTCTGGTGTCTTGCGTTTGTTCGGCGAAATTGTCAGCGAAGTTATTTGGCCGGAAGCACGTCGCTTGAATCAAGGTACAGAGTTTGTGAATTCACATCCTATCTGTACCTTGTTTTTGGACAAGCTAACACAATTGAATCACTTCTCGGAACATTCCCGTGCTTACAGCAAGGCATGGGATGAGGTAAAGACTCTGGCCAAGAGGTAAGTACCAAACCCATTCGGCAATAGATCAAATCAAATTGGAGGCAATTAAGATGGCAAAGCTAAGTCCAGATGTACAAACAATCTTTCTTGAAGCCCAAGAATTACAGTCCGCGTTTTGGTCCAAGCTTTCCGAATTAGAGTCATGTTTGGGAAATGACATCGAAGTGAGTGGCATCGAGGATTTGTCTACTTTCTCTAACGTGGATGAGTACGTCACAGCCGCAAAAAACCGCGAGTAGAGCAATACACGGGCGCGAACCTGTGGCAAAGAAACAAAACTTTCTGGAGGCATAACAAAATGGCAAAACGTACAAAGTACGTGTATCAAGATAACAGCAAAATTGCGCATCTTTGGGTTGGTCACAATCTATCAGGTGAGGGGCAGAGCGAAGCACGCAACCCCCAAAAGAATTTTTATTTTACGGCTGAAACAATCTATTCCTATGGCTCTCACTTTCCTATTGCCAAGTTTGTACGCTCTGGCAAGCGCCAAGCAATTCAATTCACAACGTGCAAGTATAGTGTTACCACGTCCCAGCACATCAGCATTGTACGAGATGCGATTAGAGGCAATGCAATCCCGGTGTTTAATCTTTATAACCCCACAGATTACAGAAAAGAAGACATAGAATCACGAGGGATTGCGGACTATATATCCAGAATCAATGAGGCTATCAAAGATCAAAACACGCCCCGCATTCAAACCCGCCGATTGCAGGCCAGTAGAGAAGAGGCACTAGAATTGATTACAGAGTGCAAAGCATATTGCAAGTTTTGGAAAATAAAATTTCCAAAATTTCCTAAGGTGCCCGCCCTACCGGCCAATTTTGGTGCCCGTCGTGAAAGAGAATTGGAACTAGAGGCAGCACGCAAGGAAAAGAAAGAAGAGGCACGAAAAATAGCCCGCGCACAATGGGAGAAAGACAACGCGGAAAAGGTTGCCAAGTACAAGGCCGATGTTGAAGAGTGGAATGCTAACTTCGAACAGCATATCACGAATTGGTTAGCTGGTGGCGAATTGAACGAACCAAATAGACCATACAATTATTATGACAATTCGACACCCCGTTCACTTCCTACACTCCTGCGAATCAAAGGAAACGAGGTAGAGACATCTAGATATGCCTCATTCCCTATAGATCATGCCAAACGCGGCCTAGCTTTGGTGCGGGCAGTTATGACTCGCGGCCAAGACTGGGCCGCGAACGGACACACCTGTAAATTGGGTTTGTATCAACTCTCTCGAATCGAAGTAAGCACGGCGCAAGCTCGTGACGCTGGTGGCGCATTGGTTTTCGCGGGTTGCCACATCGTACCGTGGGAGTCAATCGCACGCATTGCGCCCGCTTTGGACGCATTTAACGGCTCGGAAGTGATAGCGGAAGCGTAGTCCACAACCCCGGCAACAATAGTTTAACTCGCCGCGAAGCGAGTGCAACAGATTCACACATCTACTTACGGAGGCATAACCGTGAAGACGAGCAAAAAGCAAACGCACACGTCCAAAAATAGAATTCTTTCAGTGACGATCAAACGAATGATAGACGATTCGCCAGATACCTCTTACCTTGGCGAGTACAGCAGCAATCGAACATCTGAATTTTCGATTGACCGCCGACACTCTCAAGATTGCATGTCTATAGAATGGAATCACAAGACAGCGGTTGACATGCTGGGCAGAATTATTGCTCGTATCGAAGAGACTCAAATTTATTGTGCAGATCATATACAAAGCACGGACGATGGTTGTGCTGAGTGTTCCATTGAATTTGAACAGGCAGCAGCGATAAGCATGCTCTCTAATCTCCAGGATGAGATAACAGAGTGTGATTGTAGAGAATCAGGTCGCTTCAGCCGAAGCAGCGAGTATGCGTTTTTCAATCCAAGTTTTAACTATGTTGACGAGAATGGTCACGCGCGGTCAGAAAATACTCCCGAAGAGGTACGAAAGTACGTGCGGCAGGATTACGAACGCATGGAAGGATTGAATAGCGGCGATTGGTGTTTTATAAGGATTCGCGCAGAGGCTCAAATCGGAATTCCGCAAGGTAATCCACACCCGAAAACAGGACAGTCTTACTTGCTGCAAAAGTTTACCTCTGGCGGTCTATGGGGCATTGAATCTGACTCCGATAAAGGAAGCTATTGCACCAATGCCCGCCATGCTACACCTTGCAGTCACGAGACAAGGCGGCCATGCCAAGCATGCCTAGACGAGTGTGAAGCAAAGGATAATCATGCTTGCAATTACTTAGAACAAGTGGAAGAGGAACAATTAGAAGAATTGCGAGACGTGCTGAAAGGTTTTGGGTTTTCGTCTCGTTCGATTAGCCGTGCCTTTCAGAACATACAGCACAAAGATGCATAGGCCGAAACGTACGGTCTTCGGACCGTGCGTCTGTGCGTTAAGCGCACACTGACGAGGCCAAGGGAGGCACATTGACAGATTGGCGAGCCATCTTTAGAAGCACTCGCGAAGCAATGCACGGCCACGAGGTACGTGAATATCTTAAGCCTACGCGTATCACACGCGCCGATGCATTCCGCCCGCGTCTAGTGTCCTATGCGTTTCGGCAATTATTGACGGCAGGGTACGGGCGGGCAGAATTGGCCCTACTATCGGATGCCGAAGTGATTGCGCTCTACCGCAGTCCTGAGAGTGAACGACGCTAAACGGACGCGTTAGGAAGCCTAAGGCGAGGCGCAACACAGCGGCCTAGTGATATTGGTCCACCCGGCCAAATGTGGGCAGTTTAGCTGCACGGCGCTAACAGTGCGGGCGCAGGGTTTAGGCTGCGCGTGTAGGCTGCCTCGCGGAGTGGCCCGGCGAATTTTGTTCGGTATCGCGGGCACACGCGCCGAAGTGTGGCGAATTTTGCAGGCGAACGGAGGCAACCTAGAAGTGTATGCATTCAAATTGATTGCGGAGTGGTACAAAAAGCACGGCGAAAGTGTAATTTTTCCGTACTGTGCAGGAAAAATCCGGCAGAACGAAAGGTCGTAGGGAAAATGAGAATTTTGGGCCAAGAGGAAGTTTTTAATTTTACAAATACGTTGCGAATGGGACGTACCCCGATCGGGTATTTTTGAGGACCCCTCCCCCGAACTCGCCGGGCGAATGATTGGGAGAAACAATTTTATTTCCTTGGAATGGGAAAACTTCGATGGCGGCAAAATTTTTGGGCATTATAGGGAGTTCCTTATAGTTGGATCTAAATCGTTGCACTTTCTTGAATCGCGCACGAGATTCCCCATCTTTTTAGTTGACAATCAATTGAACATATGATAGGGTGGTGGGGATGAGTGCTAGGAAAAAAGAATCACGAGGCCGAAAGTCTAATGAGGACAAAGGACTCCCCGTCTTGGAAACGAGGGTGGCTGTGATTTGTAGTGTAGAAGAAAAAGGACAATTCGAAGAAGCTGCCAAACCTTTGACGGCTTCTCAATGGTTAAGGAACCTGGGACTTGAAGCACTGAAACCAAAGCAATGATCTAAGCGGAGCGATATCAGGCGCGAACCTGATACCGCCCCTAGCCTGAACCAACGGAGGCATAGTCCGATGGCCCAAGATACTGCATTTTCTAGCACGCCCAAGCTTTCCCTCCAACAACAAATCCTCGCTTTGTCCTGGATTGATCGCATTGTCTTGAGGATCGAAGACGGTCCCGACGATGATGTTCGCGCCGACGCCTTGAGTCTTGTTTATTTGGCTCAATGGAAGATCGCCAGTGAAGAGGCGTCGGCGTGAAAACTCTACGCTCGATCATCCCTATCATTCTGTACGTCTTGTTTTTCCTCGCTTGGGCCGTGCTGGCTGCCCGTACCCAGGACTCCGAATTGGAGCAAACGAGTTCCGACCGCCCTGTTCAATGTCTGCCCAGTGCGGATCCACGATTCCCTTGTCTGCCTTACTCCGAGATCCAAAAACTTATGGAGGAATCGAGTGGCCACGAGGTAACGATTTAGCAGCATAAACATCCGGCTTCGGCCGGTAACTTAAAACAAGGAGAAACACCATGATTAAAGTGAATGTAGCAGAAAACTTGACGGAGTTCGTTCAGCCTATAGCAGTCGCTTCCACCAGCTTGATTGTGATGGCCTTCGTACTCGGAGCATTGTTGGCCGCTGAAATTGTCATAGTTTTGGCCGCCTATTTGAAGAATTAATCAGATCAAATAGAACGACCACCGGAGAATTTGGGCTGAGTTTCACAGATTACCGGATATGTAATAGGGCAGCACAGGAAAATAAAAATGAGACAACAAATACCAGATCAGATTCCCGCAGGGATGGGGCTTTTTATCATTGTGGCGGATAAGGATTCCCGCAAGAAGAAATATCTCCACTCCATTCAGCGGCCGGCTGAGGAGTTTGGACAACCAAAAATCAACTTGGCTCCTACGAAGTCTTTAGCCAGAGTTTTCCTGTGCGTCCAATTGGCTCGTGATTTTTGTCGGTTCCTTCACAAAGTCGAAGGCATTGATATCGATTTCGAACTATCCATGGAGGCGTATAGCTAATGAAACCTTTAACTGAACGCCGCGAATATCCCCGGCCCGAGAGCACGCTCAAGCGAATTCTTGATGTGACCTATCGGGAACTTCGAAAAGGGAAATCATGAAAACTAAACTATCGGTCACGGCTCTACTCGTTTTGTTCGCAGGGGTAGTTGGTGCATGTATCCGTGCCGATGATGCGGCCCGAGAGCGTCGAGATTTCGCCGAGACTGAAAATCAATACATCAACATGGCCAGTCCTCGCGCCGCATATCTGCGAACTTCCGGGCCGTGGGATAAGACACTTCACCTTACCGCCGTGCAGGATTTGGACTGGGACCAGACCAACCAGCTTGCCGATTTGGTTGTGACAAAACCCGGCGCTGTTCATGCTCTGCGTTATTTCGGATTTACACGCGTGGAAGTCCTGGGCCGGGATGAAATTATCGTCGTTCGAGATGTGCCAAAGAAGAAATCATGAAAATCAATTTGGACAATTTGTTGATGGGCGTCTTGCTAACAGTTTTATTCGCAGCCGCCCTTACCACAGCTCTCTTTCTGTTCCAGTTCACTGAATTTTGCCGCAGCATTTTTGAATTGGTGAACCTATGAACGGAAAGCCAATCACGGCAGAAAAGAAGAAAAAGATTATCGCAATGCTCAAGCGCGGTGTGGCCTACCGCGATATTTCGGAGAAATTATCCGTGGGCGGTGCATCCATCAGTGAGATTGCGAATCAAGGGAAAGGATTACGACCAAAGGCAGGTGCAGCGCTTCGCAGATCACAACAAGCCGGCTTGGATTCCGACTTGAGATGGCGTGCTTGTACGGTCAATCATCTTCGTGTCATTTCGAATGCCGGCCACGTCGTTATTTTCTACGCTCCAGAAAGTCGAACCGCGTTTCTTCGCGCTCATCGAGTCGAACGCAAAGCCCGAAAGAAGACTGATGAGGGTGGAAGGTTATATTGATATGAAATGCATTCAGTGTGGAATCCATCGGAATTTTCAATCGCAGACGATTCCATCAATATACTGCGATGTTTGCCGCACGATGGTCGCAGCCGTTGCAGCCCGCGAATGGTTCCGAGCGGCACACCAAGAATATTTGGAAGAGATCGCCAGCGCCAAATTAAGGAAGAGAATGCTGTTAGGCGGACCGGACTCAGGAACGGATTCAGGATTGGAGACTGATTAGGGCCATGATAGTATCGCGTCGTCCATGCCAAAGGAAAAGAAAGTGAAGACGGCATTGTATCTTGCCCCTAGACAAATTCGTGCCTTGAGGGTCATTTCCGACGCGTCTGAAACCCCGATGTCGCAGTTAATCCGAGAAGGAATTGACATGGTAATTCAGAAGCGAAAAAAGCACTTGACAAAAGGTAGACGTTAGGTAGACTAACACAAATCTGAAGCAGTAGGCGGGCCACGGTTGCTTCAACAATCGCGACCCACCATTTGACCTGAACCACGGAGATGTCGTGATTCAAGCCCGCGAGAGTTTAAAGCACACTCCATTTGCTTTCAAGTTCCTTGCGGGTAATTGTTTTCCCTCTTTCCCCCCATGTAGCGCCCTAGAGCGAACGGAATCGGGCGAAACCGTTCGCTCACACCGTCTCCGCCTTTCAAATTCACAGGGAGGCACTAATGACAAAGAAGAACGCCAAGACGACACGGCCGATCGGAAAGAATTCCAAATCTCCAATCGATCCGTCACCCGCGCCAATCGCGGCGTAGATCCAGAAAATCAATTTGCATCGCGCAAAGAGGGGCGGTTGTTTGGTTTCGCGGCCTCCCAGCCGTCCTTCTTATTTCCTACTCACGGTGAGATTCATTTTCTTATCGCAATCATTTTGTTCCTGATATTCGCGGCGGGTGTTTTTGGAAGCAAGACACGGCCACGTCCTGTCTCACCCGTCTCCGCAACTCCGGTTTGTGCCTGTGCCGGTTCCGTCAGTTCTCCCCTTGAGAGCAAACAAGAAAAAAGAGTGACAGTAAAGGGTACAGGCCCGTTCCATTTCTTCCGAGGCCGGCGATGAATTCTTGGGCAAGCATCGTCGCTCAAGATGATCGAGGGAATCTACCTCATTTGCTTTTTTACATAATCATTGCAGGCGGGTTACTCACACTCATTTATTACGTTCTGAGGAACAAATAATGATCTTTCCTATTCCAACACAAGCGCGTCGCTTTCATAAGAACCCGACACTGACCGAAATACTTTGCCACATCCAATGTCGCAGCGCAGGAATATCGTTTCTAGGAATTCAGAAGGGGTTTGGAATCATGGCAGACGTTGCATTGTTCCATGCTCCGTCCGGCACGACATTAGCTTGTCCTGTCTCCGAACTTAGCGTCAAACGCATTCGAGAAATCATTTCGGAGTCAAACAAGAAGTTTGGAATTGAGGTTGACGAGGCATCTTTATGAGCCAAGAAACTAACGAACGCCAAATCATCTCCCAATCTGTGCTCGATCGATTGGTACGAAAGGCCACGGCTATCCGACAATCCCGCCTTCGGTCTGGCCTTGTACCCCGTTTGGACATCGAACTTGCTTTTGTCGAAACAGAGATAGATCGCTTGAGAGCCAGTTTATATGGCTCAGAGTCACCTTTTCGAGATGCCTTGAGAGCACTGTTGGAAGCATAGGGGGTCCAATGGTGGGAGCCGGATTAGTTCGATACACCTGGAACCGAGAGGGAAAAGAGAAAGTCCATTTGGATGTTGCTTTTGATGAATTGTTGGACCCGAACAGCGATGTGAAGACGATTATTGAACTCTTCAACACACTATATGGCACGGCGTCTGACATCAGAAAGTTTGATCGCGTAGAGACCGGACGAGCAGCATAAGAGGGGGAGACAAATGCGCAGAGTATTTCTTATCAAATTACAGGACGGCTTGTTTCTTTCAAACAACGGAGTGGCAACCGAACTCGCCAGTGAGATCTTGGCTTTTCACAATCGAACGATAGCTCAGGTGGTGGCTTTCCGTCGTACTGGCTCAAAGGTGGTTGAAGCACAAATGAGTTCAGATTATCACTTTGAGTCTATGCGAGATCTGCCGGATTTTCGTGAAGTAGGGGATTTCGAAATGGACGAAGTTGCTTGGGGATAGTCGCGAGAGAAACAGTTCTAGGATTTGGGTTCGGCATGGTTAGGTTCGGCGGGGCGTGGTAGGGCATGGCTGGGTAAGGCATGGCGAGGGCTTCTAAAGTAAAGGAAAAGACCAATGAACATTCTTAGAAAACAAGTTTCGAATCAAACAGTTCTAAATCTACTGACAATTTGGGCGCTCCTCATGGTCTTTTTCTTATTCGCGGAAGTAGCGCATGGCGGATGGGTAGCGACAAAAATCGAGATCGCCGACAGTAAAGACAAAACGCACGTAAGCGGAATGCTCCGTTCAAAAATCAGCCAGCGATTGACGATTCGCGCAACCATCAACGGTGAGCACGCGGTATTGGAATGCTCGACAGATAAATGTGAAGAGATCGCACCAGGTATCTACGACGGAGAGATCCACAAAAATGAAGTGCACATTATGCGGACCACTCCATTGACACACAAAAGGATTCGCGAGACGTGGAGGCTGATAGGGGCCTGGTAAGAAAAACAAAGAGGTGGTTTCAGCCGCCTCTCTTTATAACGTTGCTCAATTGAGGTGAGCCACATGAATAAAGTATCGAAGAGTCCGCGAAGTGTCTGTGCTCTTTTGTACATTATGATTTTTCTTTTCGTAACTGGGTGCGGCGGTGGCGGATCTTCTACTCCTCCTGGCAACAACGGCACCCCAGTCGTAACCATCACACAACCACCAATTTCTCAAACGGTGACGCAACCAGCGCCGGCAAGTTTCAGTGTGCAGGCCAGTGCGACGAACAATGGCGTGCTTCATTACCAATGGGTTTCGCAGTCCGGATCCAGTTCAACAAATGTTGGTTCGGATAGTCCTGATTACATTATCGAACCGACCGCAGTTTCAATGACCGGTACAAAAGTGTCCGTTGTCGTGACTGCTTCATCTGATCCCGTCCAAAGTACTCCCGCGACTTTAACCGTCGTAGCGCCAAGCGGGTCCGGCGATGCTGTCGCACCCAATCTCGTGCAGGTGAAATCATCTTCCTGTGAACCAACGAATTCAGCGACGTGCGTACCAGGACCGGCATCGCAAACGACAATCAACAACACCGCAGGAGATTCCTTGTACGTGTTCGTGGTGGTGAATTATTTCCAGACCCCAGGTATCACGACGGTCCAAACCCCACAACTTCAAGACACAAATGGGAATCCGGTTCCTTCTCCTGGTGCTTTGCAATTAGACCAAACAACCCCTGAAGATTCTCCCTGCATTTCGATTCCTTCTGGCGGATATCTGCCGGGCGGCTGGTGCATTTATCTGGCGTCCGAACTTAATGCAGCTCCAGGCCAGCATTTATTCAGTCTGGTACAAGGTGCTCAACTCTTCGATCAGTACTCGATCGTCACTTTGGAGTTTCATGGTGTCACGCACGGGATTGACGCAACCGTGTTCGGCACAGGATTCAATGGAGCGCCTTCATCCGCCCCTGTAACTGTCGGTTCACTGACGACGAATTTGCCAAACGAAACGATATTCGCCGTGGGGGCATTTAGCGCCCCTCTCTTGTCTGGTGCCGGATTCAACCAAGTGTGGACGGGACCGGGACCGAACGCTGAAATCACCATCGAAACGATGACGGCTCCGACTGCCGGGTCCTACGACATCGTTTTCTTCGGCACGGGTCCGGTCGGCGGCAACGCGTTTTCGATTTACTAGGAGTGACATGGGAAAAATAGCCGGATTACTTTTCGCGGTTTGCTTTTTGATATGTGCGACAGTCTCCATACTTGCTTTTTCCTATTTGATCGCATCTCTTCTCATTGGTTTTGTCCGCATTTTCAAACCCAATTTTGCCAAGTATCTGCATCCGGAAGATTTGGTGAAAAGAAAAACTCAGGAATCCGTGAAGAAGGTAGCGATCGATTACATCTTGCAAGCCCGACGCGAATTACAGAAACAGATGGAAGCGCCGCGCAAGATCCGTCTTGGTGCGGCTCTCAAGTCATTCGAACCTGCTGAAGAATCGGTGCAAGTAAGCAAAAATGAATGGTCTATCGCGGACATAGTTCAGGCAACCATTCCTCAAAAGACAATTCCGAATCTCGAAGATAAGGCGGAATACAGCCTAGTGCAGTTTCCGGAAGGCCCTTCGAAGCCGGCGCGTTATCTATGCCAGAAAATAAGTGAACGCGGCCGTGGGCTGCGCGTAGCATTCGCGTCCCTGCCATCGAAGAGTATCCGCATGGACTTCCAAAGCGCGGCCAGATTGTCCGCCGTCATACCGAATTCATTCGTAGTCCCACAAAATTCAGCGGCACGAATTCTTGAAAGACAAAGGGAGACAGAACGATGCAACGCAACAGCGTAAGGCAAACCGGATTCTCCTTGTTAGAAATGATGATTGTGCTGTGCATCTCCGTCGTAATTTTGATGGTGATTGTGCCTAGTTTTATTCGAACAGCACAAGTGAACAATGAACAATCGGCTGCATCCGTGGCCCAGGCAATAGGATCCGCTGAACTTGCTTATGCGAACCAGTTTCACCAGTTCGTACCGCCTCAAAACCTAGTTGGCAACCTGGCCATCGCACCATCTTGCTTGAATGTGTTCGGGCTTCTACAGGGATCCCAAACTCTTTCGCCGACCGGATACACAATGACGTGGACACCAACCGGTACGGCAAACACTACGACATGCGCGGGCGTTAACGGGTACTCAGGATTTCAGATCGTTCTCAATCCTAAGAGCAAAGCACTGGCGCAAAAATATTTCTTGTACTCATCAATAGATACCACCATCCATTACAGCACCAGTGGGCCGGCCTCGATCACGGATCCTGTGTACACATCACCGACAACAGCGACATTCGGTGGCGGATCTGGAAACGGAAATGGGAATGGGGTAGGCGGCGGAAGCGTTTGGGGAGGGAACTGGAACAATAGTCAATCCTATCTGGTAGGGCAGATCGTTGTGTCGCCAGGATCCTATAATGGAGCCACAGGGAATGCTGGCGCATACCTCAGCATCACCGCCAACAGTGGGAATTATCCTCCAGCGGATCCGGCAGACTGGTTGTACTTGCCAGGTGGATCGGCAGGCTATTCTCCTGCTCCGCCACCCTCTTTAAATAGCGGATCTTCAGGAATGGGACCGATCGCACTTGGCGGTTGTGGCACAGGTGGATTTAACACCGGAAATATCACAACGTATTGCGCTCCTCTATACCAAGTAACCGGCCTGACGAGTTCAAGTGTAAGCACCTACACGAAATTCAGTTTCACTATTCCTACTACCGTCAGCCAAACATTTTATGTGGCGATAGGAAACTCTCGGAGTGGAGGTACCGCCTGGTGTTACATGAGGGGAAACCAAGACACCACCTGTAACAATGCAACGCAAGGCGGAGGGTCCCTCACGATAGGTCCCGGCGACCAAAGTTCTATCTACGTCGGTCTACAGAGTCAATCAGATTCCGGAGCCAGTTTTTCGTGGCCCAATGCCAATTGGTCTTTGAATCCTTAACCATTTTCCTCCGCGATGCGGAGGGATTGTAGTTCAAATCTGACGGAAGGAAATGACACAAAGACTTCAACTTATCGGAAAAACGTTCGGTCAATTGACCGTTCTTCGATTCGCGCAAATCTTGCGTCAAAAATCTACGTGGTGGTGCTTGTGCAAATGTGGAAAACGACTCGTAGTCCGTGGCGATGCGCTTGTGACAGGTAACACAACAACTTGCGGATGTAGTGCGAATGAAATCGGAGAAAAAGCGAATGCTTTTAAACATGGGCATTCTTATGGCAAAAGACAAAAACCGACTTCTGAATATAACTCTTGGCTCGCGATGAAAGCTCGCTGTTATGACCTTAAAAATAACCGCTATAACAACTACGGTGGCCGTGGAATTAGAGTTTGCACACGATGGCTGAACTCATTCACAAACTTTTTGGCAGATATGGGGGAGAAACCAGAACCAAAACAATCGTATTCCATTGACCGTTATCCAAATAAAAACGGGAACTATGAGCCGTCGAATTGCCGGTGGGCTACAGACAGTCAGCAAATGAGAAATCGTCGCCCATTTTCACGAAAACACAAACGTGCCGTTGCTGTAGATTCAAAAACTCAAACCAGGAGAGCAGAATGAAAAACAACAGGACAAATTCACAAAAGGAGATCCTCGTTAACGGCTTCTCGTTAATCGAGCTTCTTCATCGCAATGTCCGTGGTCCTAGTTCTCGTAAGTGGAATAGTGATCGCAGGTGAGAGAAGTTTGCAGTCGAGTCGCGAGGTAAGCGCGGCTCAATCCGTACAAGGCTTGCAAGCCAACGAAACAGTTTATCAACGGTCGTGGGGCGGCTTCTCTTTGAACGCCTTGTCATTAGGCGGAGCCGGGACCGGCGCTGCGGCTACCTGCCTAGCAGATCAGGAGATGGTTACGACAGCGACAGCCAATCCTTTTCCCGCAGCCTACGACGCGGGCGTCGTTCAAGGCGGTTACACGTACCTGTACAAATCGGGCGGAACAGGTTTTGCCGGTAGTGGAGGTTGCGGCCAGAATGTGCAACCAACATACGATTTCACCGCCAATCCAGTTGACAAACTCACGAAAAGTTTTTGTTCTGATAGCTACGGGACTGTTTACCTTCCGGCCGGCACGGATATGGCAAACACCGGAAAAGGATGTCTCGTAGATAACCCGGCCGCAATCGCGATGGGCCAATAGGTTTCCTCCGACTAGCGCGGAGGATTGCAACAAAAATCTGAACTTGGAGGGCAGAGCACGAGCACACAAATAAATGTGCTCGACGTGGACAGTAAAGGGAATCCACGCGACACGCATTTGACGTTCGTTCTCATGCCCACATTGACTACCGGTCCTCAAGGCCCAGTCGGTCCTGCGGGTCCAGCAGGATCAATTGGCCCGCAAGGTCCAGCAGGCCCGAGTGGAGTTGGATTACCAGGCTCGGCAGGTTTGATTGGCCCTCAAGGCCCAGCGGGTCCGGCCGGACCGGCAGGAGCAGCCGGATTGACTGGTCCGATGGGTCCGGCAGGAGCGACAGGAAATACTGGTGCACCGGGTGCGAACGGAAATGATGGCGCAGTTGGTCCGATCGGTCCTCAGGGACTACAAGGGCCGATGGGTCTTTCAATCACAGGTCCGGAAGGCCCACAAGGATTGACGGGCGCAGCCGGTGCAGCGGGTGCCGCAGGACCGCAAGGAATTCAAGGAATTCAAGGACAACCAGGAATAGCCGGGATGCCAGGTGCCGCATCAACTGTGCCGGGTCCGGTTGGACCTTCGGGACCGACAGGTCCAGCGGGACAAAATGCTGTCGTCAGCACTTGGGCGAGTGGTGGAAACTATTCAACCGGCCAGTTTGTCTTTCTTCCACAAGACGCGACGAATCCTGGGGGAATCTACGGTCTGGCGATCAATCTCACCGGACAAAATAACGGATCTCCTTTTGCTGATTATACGGGTGCTCAAAGCCTGTTGAAGCTTCCTGCCGATTGGTTTGTGCTTACGGCATCCTCTTTACCCCAACCAAACAAAGCTGCGCTTGCTTCATTGAGCGCTGCTATAGACCCCCCGTTGCCTCTCTCTTTGAGCGGATCTACCGGGCTTGTTCTAATTGGGAATTGTCCTCTTAGTTTTGATCCCACCCAAATTAATACCTACTGTAATCGCTACCAAATAACGGGACTGGCAAATTCCAATACTGTTTCGTACACCAACTTTAGTTTCACCGTGCCGACAATGATCGGACAAACCTTTTACGTCGCGATTGGGAATACCCGAAGTGGCGGAGCTATTTGGTGTTACGTGCGCTCAAACCAGGACGTTTCTTGCACCAATGCAACACAAGGAGGCGGATCTCTAACAATCAATCCTGGCGACCAGGACTCTATTTTCATCGGATTGGAGAGTCAGGCGAACGGTACTGGTGGCTCGTATTCTTGGCCATCTTCCAACTGGTCTTTGAATCCGTAATCGAACAACGGCCACTGAGCGTTAATTTAATAGCTCTATTATTCATTTGACAATAGAACGAATAGGGAGGATACATGTTATGCAACCTTCAATTCGACCTCCCTGTTGATCGAAGATTTGTCTAGGAGATAAACATGAAAACAATGGGATGGGCGGTAGCTTTGCCAATTTTGCTCTTAGCGTTCAGCGGGCCGGCTTCGGCACAAGATACATCGCACCCAAGTGTAATTGATGGGAAATCACATCCGGAGCTAGTCTCTGATTCGGCGGCCTATGGTTTGATCTTCCAACACTTCGCAGCCCTTCTGACGGATGAGAAATTAGATCCGGCAGTGAAAGCAAACCTTTTTCAGGCCATTAATTTATCGCCGGCCGATGAAACCGTACTGCGTACAGAACTGCTGAATCACAAGGGCCGAAAAGATGCGGCTATCGCAGCTCACAACCAACGAAACAAGGACGCTACGGCACGCGGAGAAGCGGTAGCTAATTTTTTGCCCACCCATCGGCAAATCATCTCGGATACACGCATCGACCTGATAAGTAAGATGTCTGCGGATGGGATTCTAAAATTGGATGCTTTTGTTCAAATGGAAAAACGGCACATGAAGATTCCAGCAAATCAGTAGAAGGACAAAACAAAGAGGAGAATAAATAAAATGAAACTCTCGACCATCGCAAAAACTCTATTGACCATCTTTCTTTTGTTACTGATGGCTGGAACGGCGGTAGCACAAACCGGAATCATCGCATCGGACAATTTTCAACGGACCAACGAACTCCCACTGAGCAACAACGGTAATTGGGTTACACCTGTTGGGTTCACCCCTCTTCAACTGATAATTACCGGCGCAGTTCAACCAACGGCTCTAAAAGTTCCGAGTGCTGCGATCTGGGCTGATATAAATTGGCCCGCCAATCAGTACTCTCAAATTACGATTGGGAATGGTGGAGTGAAAGGTGACAAAAATTATTTGATTGTGCTGGCCACTGCGAGCACGCAAACCTACTACGAATTGGAACTTGATGGACCGAGTGGAACGCAAGAGGGGCAGACCGTATGGAAACTCGTTAACGGTGCAGGATCGGTCGTCGGGAGTTTTCAAGCCACGGTAAACACTGGCGATGTGTGGCAAATGGTGGCGGGCACGACATGCTGCACTGTCACTCAAAATGGCCTGACCCGGTTCACTTCGTCAGATTCTACGATCAAGACAGGTGTTCCCGGTTTTGGAATGTATGCTCTCTCCGCTTCAGGAGAAAATAGAATTTCAGCGTGGCAAGCCGGCAGCAGCTCGATGACCAATCAGAATGGCCCATGTGGGTCCGGTCAATATGGAACCTATACAGGTCAAACGTTGACGCCTTTGTACGGCTCAAACGTTGCCGCAGTTTCGGCATCAAACGGCCAAGGAATTTTCTATTTGTCGCAGAGCATCTCGACACCACACGTGAACGAACAGATGAGTGTGACGGGACTAGCGACTCCGAGTACGTCACCTTTGAATGGTTCGTGGATTATCACTAGTGTAGGGCCGCCGGCAGGAAATCCTCCCTTAAGACCGGTGACGGTCACTTTGCCTTCGACAAGCATAAGTGTTGCATACACCACGGTGGCATCGGGTGCAACTTTTGACACGGAGACCCAATTTATTTCCTCCGTTTCATTAACTTCGAATGTGGCTACCGTGGTTGCACCGAACGATTTTGTTAGCGGCCAGCTTGTCCTGATTATAAACTCGGCCGCCGCTGGCGGCGTATTGAATGGAACTCATAAACTTTTGTCCGCCACTTCCACTCAATTCACATTCGCCTTGACGGCGGCTAATATTGGTTCCACGCAGGAGCCGGATGCATTGGCAAGAGGAGCCTACAAAGTAATTGTTTCTACCACAATGGAGGGACAGGCAAGTGGAAATCTTACTTGCATACCGGGAAACTTCGTAAGTGGGGTGACAACCAAAATCACAACCAACAATGGTACGACCACTTTCACGACCTCTAGCCCGCCATACACACCAGGGGCGTACAACACGCTCACGGCGGACGTTGCTAACGAATGTGATCCGCCGACCTGTGACGGCACCAGCGTTAATGGCCCTATTATAACCAACACGAACGGAGACGTAACCTACAACGAAGGAAATAATATTTACGAAATGTGCCCTGCCCTTTGCAACCTGTTTGACTTCGCGATAGAAATGGCCTGGACTAAAATGTACATTCCGGATCCGTTGGGGACGCCGGCTGTTCAATGGACGGATACGGTTGGAAGCGTCGCTTATACTTACGGGCTATTTAACCAAGTAAATCTTTGTATCAATAACCCAGATTATCAGGCCCCTCCAATTTCAGACCCATTCTTAATTTCCATAGACCAAAATAGGCTCCCATTCACGCCTCCCTTGTATCGTTGGGTTCCCGGTCTTTGCGAGCGATTTAACAGTTCCGGTCCGTGGACGTGTGTTGGGATATACCGCGTACATTGGCCCAGTGTTAATCCCAACCGTAGCTTTTGCACTCAAAATCAGTAGAGACATAACACTTTTTCCGGGGTCAGCTAGAGCAAGACCGCAATGGCCCCGGAGGATATTCTTTTGATGCATAAGTCGTGATAGAGTTTCGCAAGGTCCGTCTTTGGTAAAGGGAGGAGCTATGAATGTGTCCGAACTTGTCGCAGGTTTGGGAGGCCATTCTCAGAACGCGCAAGTAATCGTGGTCGAAACCAATAGCCCCTCGGATAATGTACTCTCGCTCGAATCAGTTGGGGAAGGAAACGAAAAAAGTGTATTGCTGCACGGCCAATCATTGATTCGGAAGCCTCTCGAAACTTTACCGGCAATTTTGCTTCAAGGAAGGTCCGATAGGGTTTTCAAGGTGGCGATTACCAAACCAGACGAAAAGGGCGGCAAGTATCAAGTAGCTATCGACGGAACAGTTTTGCAGTTCGATTTTGAAACGGAACAGGAGGCAAAGATGTTTGTGAAGGGTTATGTGCTGGGGTTCGAAACAGGGTCAGGCGACAAGAAATTTGATGCCACTAAAGATATCCGTAATTTGTGATTGACATCACAGGATGGGAAAACGAGCCGGACAATCTATCGGCCTCGGGCGCTATCGCTCGGGGCCGTTTTTCTTTGCGATCAGGCGAGCCTCATTTCGAAACGAATACACATTAATCTGCGTAATCGTAGGAACCGTATGGGGCGAACGCCAAAACCTTGCCCAATTCCATCCTCATGCTAAACCGAATGCTGTGGGAGTGATGGAAAGCGTCATCGTAGGTGACATCGCCGAACAGATACAAACGATATTCTCCGCTGCTAAGTTCGGTAGCGCGTTGACTCCCGATTTTCCCCAAATTGCATATACTCAGCATTCGTTTCGCATTCGACAGGATGATTCCTTGTCGAAAAGGAGTACTCAAACTCACTTCTCGTGCGGGGTCAAACTCATCTCCTGCCTTAATTATTCGGTAGCCAGCCCTCTGGATTACATTGAACGCTGGCGTCTTACCCGAATTGACGATCGATATCGTGGAATTGAGCAAGGTTCCTTCATGAAGTTCAGGCGGGGTCTGTACTTCTGTGACTCCCAGCCAAGCCCTCTGGTCCAAATGGAATTGCTCAACAGTGGCATTCAAGGATGCACTCGCTTGCGAAACGACATTCTCCATCCCTTTGGCGATGCGCTCGTCGGCGGCTATTATTCGGTCAGTTTGGTCTCCAGCAGAATGTGCTTCTCGCCATGTAAGTCCAGTAGCGACAGCTATGACCACGGTGGCGACGACTATAGTGCGGTTACTTACTTCTGGACTTTTGAGTGATTCCCACCATCTACCGGGAAGTTTCAATATCCGCTTTACATGTGGGCCAAAAAGGGCATTGGCTATCTTACTTGTCTTTTTGGGATTGCCTTTATTTTCCATCCGATTTTTCCCACGACTTCATCGCTTCTTCAGCCGTCTTGAAACGGATCTCCGACTGTTGCGCTTCATAATATTTTTTCCAGCCATTAATTCGGCTCCAGACAAGATTGCCATGACGGAAAACCCACTGCCCTTCTGGACAAAAAACAGTGGTGTCCTTCGACAACTCAACGCCGTCCGGTAGTTTGGATTCGCTCATCTAACCGAGAATAGCATAGGTGAACTTTTCGGTTTTCGACACATATACGTTCTCGCTGGTAGCAAAACTCTACCCGACAACTTTCCCACCTGACAAGGGGACCGCTACTGCCGCGCACGCCGAATTGACAACCTCGCCACTATTGCCGTATTCTATGTTTGTTCAGTTGCGGTGCCGCTTTGTCGCGTGTGCATGGCCAACTCCGAAAGGGGTCGGACCCAGACACTGCCGTTGCTGCCCAATAGCTGAACTTAATTCACAGGAGACCTCCCACACGGCCTGCGGGCCGCTACTGGGATGAGAATGATTCCGCGCAACACCGGGCGGAATAATGAAGTGACTCGCGCTACCTCACGGAACGCGGGTGCGGTGGAGTGAAGGGCATCGTGCGACTTGCCCGCTGTTCGCTACGTGAGGAAGCGAATAATACTGCGGGCAGGATATACACGATGGGGTGGCCACATTTCGATTTTGAATCGTTCTTCCGTTTTGCAAATTCCCTGATTAGCGGTCTCGAAGGTCTCGTTGCCCGTCTGTTTTTCGCGTGGGCAGCGTGCAAGGGAATTTACTTGTCGCTGTTTGCGTCCAAGAAGCCGCCGTCATGAAGACGCGTGCAGTGAGGAAGGAACCTAAGCCGTGCAATGAATTCCGCAACGTGGATGCGGTGAAATTCATTCGCCACGTCAACGAAGACAAGTGCCCCCAATGCACCGTCCTCCTGCGCTATCTTGAACAACAATCTCGATTGGATCAGCTCCTGCGGGAAAATAGAAACTAAAAGAGTCGCATGCGTTTAAAGCCCCACAATGACCAATCGCGGTCTCCTTCGATTGGATTATTTATCTTCGATTTTTTCCCAAAACACGTAAACGCTTACTTTTCCGGTGGTCGAATCTGTTTCAGTCGTAACGCGTTTCTCGAAATGGCAACTTTTAGTTCCGATCGGCGCTTTCAGAAAATCGCAATCGCTTGGCTCGGCCTCGATGTGAACACGGTTGGTGTCGGTGGCATTCATGAACGCATACCAATGCGTCGGGAAAAACAAGTAGCACACAACCCCAACAGGAATAGCTAAGAACAGAATCGAGAGAAGGGGAGAAAACAGTTCTTCACCGGATGATTTGGGTTTTGAATCAGGGTTCGCTTCGGGATTATTGTTCACGGCGTGCTTTTATGCCGAAAACCCAACGAACCAGTTTGTTTTCGTCTCTTGGTGATTTTTTCCACAAGCATGATCTCCAACACCATCACTCCCAATCCGGAAGCAAACGCAACAGCCTCCTGGAACGTGCTTGTTGGTTTATGTAGTCGAAATGATTCTCCCCAAAGATAAGAGACAGCGGCGGCAGCAAAGAACAAATTTGCGAACAGGACTGCTATCCAAAACGGCCACATTAGAAACGATTTCAATGCTTCATTTCGCCACGGCGGAGAGGAATTGAAGATGGCTGAGAACAGCAGTGCAGCGACCGCGCCCTCTACTGCCGTACCCAAGACGTTCGTGACTTGTTGTTCAGGCGGAGAACCCAAAAAGCCGCCGATAGCACTCCAAGCGAAAAGGAGGGCCAATGGCAGGAGCGTGATTCTGACTAGCCACGTCGCAACCGTCTCCCAATTAGACAATTTACGGATGTCATCCATCGTTCACGGCCTGCTCTCACGCTCGAAGACTTTCTTGCATTCGTTTCTGAATTTTCGACCGATCGGGGTATTTGGAAACGGTTTGCCTAGTTCTTTCTTCACGACCTCATCGAACGACAAACCGAGGTTCTCGAAAGCGAGGTCGTTGAACTGGCCAACGAACTCGATTTCAGCAGCCGATAATTTTGGGCGTTTCGTTTTTCCTGGCATAACTTGCAACCAACGTAAACTAAGTCGTTAGCGGAGTCTTGTTAGTCACAAACGAAAGGCGCTGGCGTAAAAGTGACTTTAACTCAGTAATGTTTCTATACTCTGGAACGTTGTGAACCAACAAATCAAAATGAAGCTTCGTTCCCTCTGCCCTATATAAAATCGGACGTTTACCTAGAGCATGGGCATAGCCGAGTTCGTAGTAGACGCTTGGTCGTTCGCCAGTCAGATCGGCCACCAAGAACTCAGATGTGGCGATTTCATCCAAAATTCGCTGAGTTATCACATCTGAGTGCTCGATCTCGTCAGACCGACGCGCCTCAATGCCAAATTCTTTGAAGCCTTCCTTTATACAGTTCTTGACATCTTCTAGAGCTGCGTTTGCTTTGTCGATTTGCATCATGATGAATGCGGTGTTGGTCCTGTACTTATGAACGCCGGGTACTTGCGATGAAACCATCGCCCTCGTAAGATTCTCGGGAGACGGAGCTAGGAAATCCATCTTATGAAGAATTTCCCTCGCTAGTTGTTTAAATCTCCTCGAACTGTTTTCAGCGGAATCCGGCGTTTCATCATGATGGGCGGGTGCGATTCCATGGACTCTATCCTCTTCTGCAATGACATATGATTCACGGAATTCATATTCCTTTAAAAGCAATGAAGCCGACATGCTTCGAAGTGCTCTGCGTATTTCCACCTCATCGACCGACTCCAGTAGAGGAGACTTTCGGGCTAGATCAATGAGTCGATGTCCAAATCCGGCTAGTTTTTGCCTGATTTGCTCAGCAGTCTGTTTTTGTTCAGGGTTCAGGCGGTGCCAATCATCGGACGGATCTCGGTATAAATCTTTGGTAGCGATTACGGCTGTTTTTCGCGCATCGACAAAGAATGCTATAGCTTCATCTCGGATCGAAATGAACTCAGCGCGTAAATCGTCAACTTGCGAAGCATCCACGAAATTCCTCCACAAACACTATCACTCTACATGGATGTCTTAACCTATCTTTTCACCTTAGATCGGAGGTCTTTTTAAGTCGAACGACCATTTTGGAGTCCGGTGCATTCGCCAAGGCTCCTGTTCCATTGATATCGTTGCCTTGTAGTTTTCCCTCTATCAACAATTCAAAATTTCCGGGAATTCCGAGTACGTTGGGAATAGCAGAATCAAAATTTTTAACCGAAACTTTGGCTTTGAGGAAAATATCCTTGAGTTCGTAAGTGCCGCTGTAAGTGAACCCACTATCCCCGCCGAGCACCTGACCCCTCGTAAGAACAACTACGCCCCCACCAACGCCCTGGGGGCCGTGGAACTGGACGATCCACAGACCCTCAATCATCTTTGGCCCCTTCTTGGAGCAATTGCCCCAATTCCTTCAACAAGTCTATGTGAGATTGTGTCTCCATCGGTGCCTGCGAAAAGTAATGATTACTAGCAAAGGATGCGGATAATTTTCGTTCGAACTTTATAATCGCCGGCGCAGTGGGCTTAGTGGCATCTTCCGTCCAAAAACTCAGACCGGCTAGATCGAAATGCCGAGGTTTTCCATCAATAGGCTTCACGCAAGCATCGATCGAATTCAGAAACTTTTTTAGACCGGGATTTAGTTGCACGAATGGAGTATCCCATTCGAAATCGATTTGGCTAACGTAGGCTTTTTTGATGTCTGACGGAAGCGCAAGCCCATAATCTTTTCTGATCCAATCCGAGACTTCGACTAGAAAATCTGTGGAATCATCCGTAGAGGACATCGTTTCCGCTACAAACCCATCGGAGTAAATAGAAAACGTAATCAGAATAGTAGTGCCTTTCGAGTTGATAAACGTTCCGGACTTGAATCCAAGAACCTTTTGATCGTCATAATCGAGTGGATTCTTCGGGGCCTTGGCGAATTTATATTTCTCCGTCAACTTGTCGATGATGGGCTGAATGCTCAAGCCCTTCGGATTCAGCAGATTGAAATCGAAGACCCAGATTGATCTTGCCAAGCCGATATACAAAATTTTCATTTGTGGCTCAACGTTCGGACGCGTGGCATCGATGAGTGAACGCATCGGATCAATTAATGCGCCCAATGGCTACTTGGTCTTTCTTTATGTAACTTGCTTTATCCTCAGCCTGATTAGGGTGTGTTGCGTCAAAGGCGGATACGGATGGTTCGGAGTCACGTAACCGAGATCGGAGCTTCCGATGCTCCCTCTCTTTTCGCTGCAAGCGTTTGCCAAACAGAAAAACAAGGAAGCAAAATAGAAACGTCACAAGCCAAGGAATCACAATTCTCATAGGTCATCCCTACCTTCTAATATCATACCCCACCACAGACACGCTCCTGCACCAATTAACACTATGAGAAAAATCCACCAGTCGAATTTACCAAGCAAGGCGGCTTCTAACGCATAAAGGACAGCGATGAGGGAGGAGCATTCCCGCAAGAAATCTCCGGCGAGTTGCGACTTTTCTCGACGGTCAGCCACGAGGCGCATTCTATACTAGAAACCTTGACAAATGTGATAAACCCTTCTACGTTGCAATTCCCGTTCATGCGCGTTCATTTGAAAGCCTGATTGACCTTCTGGCTGCTTCGTTATAGGCTGCGCCGATGAAACTGAACCTGTCGCCCCTCCTGTCAAAGCTACGCAAGGAAGAGAAATCACTAGCCGGCCGCCTGAAGCACGTTAAACGAGTCCTGAGGGGTCTGGAGAGGCTGGGGCAGAGTGTGGCAGGAAAGCCCCGAAGAAAGAAGAGATCGGCCGCTGTGCGCCGCCGCATGGCCGCAGCACAACGTAAAAGATGGGCTAAACAGAAATCAAAAAGCTGAATTGTCCTCAATTGTCATCGAAATTGTCCTTGACCTGCCCTTGGGACCACGATCAACCAGATGCTATGTCACCTAAAATCAGTGCCTACCTTCCAGCCACGTCCTACTAGATTCAACGAGATACAAAATATCTGTCCTTGAAAGGGCCGCGTGCTAACCGTTGCACCATAGCGCCACTGTGAGGTCGATCGGAACTAGTTAGATTATCAAAGATACTGCGAGAATTGACAAGGCAGAGTTAACTGACGAGGAAAGGGAAAATAGAAAATGGCCGGCACCTAGTTCCCATTTTCTATTTTCCGTCCTCAATCACCGCCAGCCGTTGCGTTCACGCAAGCCGGTGATATGCGCCACGTGATGTCGCCCGTGCCAGCCGTAAATCGCGAGCGTCTGATCGAGCGTCAGCAAGCCAAGCTCGGGATGGCGCAACTTGCGCGCAAAATCCGCGGGCGTGAGCGAGCGCAGCAACAGCACCCATCGCTTGTGCAAATTTTCAAGGAGTGCAAGCGAAGGCTCGATAGGCGCTTTCGCATCGGCAAGTTCAGCCCAGCGATCCTCCATGTACGGCTTGATGGTGGGCTCGTCTTCTGTGAGCGCGAGCTTGAACCGGATGAACGCGTTCATGTGGCTGTCGGGAACGTGATGCGCCACTTGGCGAACGGTCCAGCCGCCGGGGCGGTATGGCGTGTCGAGTTGTTCGGGCTTCAGATCTGAAACAGCATCATTGAGGCGCGCAGGTGCGACTGCGATTGCTTCAATGTGTTCGCGGCGCTGCTCCGTCGTGAGTGTTTCGAGGCGGTCGAATTTCCCAATGGGGTAACGCAGATCCACTTCCATAGTTTCTCGCTTTCCCCACTCGCCGAATGGATTCTATCAGATTTTGATCTGCGGTGCGGCGCTCTGGTCGGGATGGCAACTAGTCGAGCTTCGCGAGGGAATCAGTCTTGCCGGTCTTGAAATTCCTCGTGCCAAGCCATCTGAATAGCTTCGAGCTTGCCTTCATTCGATAGTTTTGGATCGCCCGTGAATCCGGCAAGCTCGGTAACCCATTTGTGGAGGTCAGTGAACCGGACAGTGAGTGGATCGATGTCCGGAAATTTCTCGGCCAACTGAATTCCGATTTCTTCGTGATTGTCCCAATCAAATGTCCCCAGCACGATCGCCCCCTGATTCGGATTCCATTTAACGTGTCATCCTGAGCGCCGCCCCGCGCGGTTTTTGTTTTCCCGCCGCGGTTCGGCGGGCGCGGGGGGCAGTCGAAGGGTCTCTCTTCAAGTGGCTCTTTGCAAAGTACGCACCGAACTCAAGGACAGCGCTCTAATGCTCCGCCTCTTTGGCGTAATTCTTATTCCATTCGGGAATCTCCACCACAATATCCTTCGTCCCATCAGGCACGCACTGGCAACCCAGCCGCGACTTCGGCGTCACCCCAGGCGCCTCATCCAGTTGATCATATTCAGCATCGGTCGCTTCGTTGCACGTCTCAAGTCCCTCGTGAACGATCACGTGGCACGTCGAGCAGGCGCACACGCCGCCGCAGGCGTGGTCGAGCCCTCGGTGAAAGCCTTGCGAAATATCCAGAATGCTCCCGGGCAGTCCGTCGTGCCCATAAGGTATCTTTGCCGGATCCACCTCAATGGGCTGGCCATCCTTAATGAATGTGATTTTATATTTCTTCGTCGCCGGCGTGTATTTTGTCTCTTCAATGTACGGATTCTTGCCGCCCATGGTGATACTCCTTATCGCAAACCGCTATACTTCCTCGAGCCGCTTGCCTTCAAGCGCCGTTTGCAGCGCGCTGTTCATTAAAATTTCCGCGAGATGCATGGTTGCCTGGTTCAGCCCGTCAATTCGCTCGCGAACGAGCTTGTAGTCCGATCCCGCAACCGCAGATTTAAGTTGCGCCACGGATATCGTGATGTTGCGGCGCTCGTCGTCAGACAGTTCCGACGCAACGATTCCCGCAGCCCGCGGCTCAGCCAGCGTTTTTTCGGTGGCGCGCAGAATTGCATCCGCCTCCGTACGTGCCTCAATCAATTGCCGCTCAGCAAAATCCTGCTCGGCGAATTCGATGGACTCCTCCAGCATGCGCTCTACTTCTTCATCGTTCAGTCCATAGCTCGGCTGGACTTCAATCGTGTGCTGCTGGCCAGTCCTCAAATCCCGCGCCGCCACTTGCAGGATGCCGTTCGCGTCAATCAGGAATTTCACTTCAATGCGCGCGAGCCCCGCAGGCCCGGGCGGCACCTTCAACTGAAAGCGCGCGAGCGACCGGCAATCTTTCGCCAGTTCACGCTCCCCTTGCAAAATGTGAACATCAATCCCTGTCTGATTTTCCACTCCGGTAGTAAACAGTTCCTGCGCACTGGCCGGAATCGTCGAATTCCGCGGAATAATTTTCGCCACCACGCCGCCCATGGTCTCCATACCCAGCGAAAGCGGCGTCACATCGAGCAGCAGCATCGTCTTGACGCCCGATTCAAGAATGTCCGCCTGCACGGCAGCGCCGAGCGCCACCACTTCATCAGGATCAAGCTCGCAATGCGGCGCCCGCTCGAAATACTCGCCCACGGTCTTGCGTACCAGCGGAATCCGAGTGGACCCGCCCACCAGCACGACCTCGTCAATTTCCTTCGGCTTGAGTTTTGCGTCCGAGAGAGCCTGTTTAACAGGTTGCATCGTGCGGGCGATGATCGGCCGGATCAGTTCTTCGAAGCCCGCGCGGTCAAAACTAAGGTCAATATGTGCTGGTGCCATGGACAGCGACACTGAAGCCTTGTCGGACCCTGATAGTTCGTGCTTGGCTCGAATCAGTTCCTTGCGCAGTTGCTGAACAGCCTTGCCAGGCAGGTCAGTTTTCTCCAACGGCCCTCGTGCAATTGCCTCACGCGCAACCTTCATCAACGCATTGTCAATATCGTCGCCGCCTAGGTGCGTGTCTCCGTTGGTCGAAAGCACCTGATAGATTTCGCCCTCATCGGTCGAGATCAGCTTCAAAATTGAAATGTCGAATGTCCCGCCGCCAAAATCGTACACGGCCACGCGCCCGCGCTTCTGCTTGTGCAAGCCGTAAGCGAGCGCCGCGGCAGTCGGCTCGTTCACCAGGCGCAACACTTCCAGCCCCGCGAGGCGTCCGGCATCTTTAGTCGCCTGGCGCTGCGCATCATTAAAGTAGGCAGGAACGGTGATTACGGCGCGCTCCACGGGCTCACCAAAATATTTTTCCGCCCAGGATTTCAATTCGCGCAAAATGAACGCAGAAATTTCCGGTGCCGTGAACGATTTGTCCCCCAGCCGCACGCGAATCACATTCCGGCTGTCCGGATCGATTCGAAACGGAAAAAGCTTCAGCTCGTCCTGCACGTCGGCTACGCCGCGTCCCATCAAGCGCTTCACGGAATAAATCGTGCGGTCAGGCTGCGTCAGCAACCGCTCCCGCGCCGACTCGCCGACAAAAATCTTGCCATCGGGATCAATGCTCACAACAGAAGGACACAAATTCGATCCATACGGCCCGGGGATACACTTCGGCCTGCTCGTTTGCGTATCCGTGTACGCAATCAGGCTGAACGTCGTTCCCAGATCAATTCCAACAACACGTCCCATCTTCTTTTCAGACCTCAGTCAATTCTTTTTGCACGCCGGCAACTAGATTTCGAATGTAGCTGCGGCGGTTGAGAACTTCATTCATCCGCGCGAGCAGCGCGGTACGCTCTGAATCACCCACGCCTGAATCAAGCGCCGCATCCCACTCGCGTGCAACCCCAGCAAGCTCTGCGTCCAGCTCCGAAAGCCTCTCCAAAAAGTTCTCCTGGACTTCCCCGAGACGCTCGCGCAACGCAGACGTATCGCCGCCCTCCGCGCGAGCCTCGCGCAATCCATCGAGCGATTCATTCAGCTCAAATACCTCTTCAAGCAGTTCCGGCGGCGCCTGTTGTCGAGTAGTTCCCTCTTTTCGCAACTCGAGATGCAGCAGCAAATATTCGATGCGTGCGATGGGTTCTCGCAGCGTGCGATAGGCATCATTCAATTCAGAAGATCGCTCAAGCGAAAGATTGCGCTCGAATTCGCTCGCGCGCACAAAATTGTCCGGATGCAGCTTCCAGCTCAACTTGTGAAATTGTGCCTCCAGCGCCGCCGGGTCCATGGTGAGCTTTTGCGGCAATCCAAAAAACGCGAAAAAATCCGCGCCCGCCGGCAGCTGCTGAATCTTTCCACAAGCCGCGCAGAAATGCACTCCCGCCGCAGGCGCCTGGCAGCTCCAGCATTTCGCCGCGGCAGCCGGCTCGGCTTGATTGGCTCGCGTTTGCGTCACGCCCATGCTTCTCGTTGTCCTCGTCAAATCAAGTTCCAGGCAGTCCTCTCAAAGGGCTGCGCGCGGCGCCACGGAGATTTCTGTCTGGAGAGTTCGCAGGTCGAACGGCCGCCCGCGAAAAACCTCAGGCGGTGAAGGAACTCCCGCAACCGCAACTCCGCGTCGCCTGGGGATTCTGAAAAACGAAACCCTGCTTCATCAGATCCTCGATGTAATCGAGGGTGGTATTGTGCAGATACAGGTAGCTCTTGGGGTCCACGAAAATCCGCGCGCCATTTTCCTCAAACACTTTGTCTCGGTTGCGCGCTTCGGTATCGAGCCGCATCGCATACGTGAGCCCCGAACACCCGCCCCCCTGCACACCCACGCGCAACCCGCCGGATTCGGCAGGCACGCCTTCTTTCACCAATAGTTCGCGGATTTTCACCGCCGCTTTTTCGCTAACGTGGATCATATTGATTCTCTTTTGCGCACCAAATGCTTCGCTGCCGGCACTTTTCAGAGAAACTGCATCCGCCTGCGCCTCAGCCTCCGAACGCGCGCCAGACGAATTTAATTGTGCGCTGCAGCCGGTTCGGTCGACGTCGCCTCCGGCTCGCCCTGCTTCTTCTTCCAATCGGCAAGTGCGGCCTTGATGGCGTCTTCGGCCAAGACCGAGCAGTGAATCTTCACCGGCGGAAGCGAAAGCTCGCGCACGATATCCGTATTCTTAATCGAGAGCGCTTCCTCCACGGTCTTGCCCTTCACCCACTCTGTCGCGAGCGAAGAACTGGCAATCGCCGAGCCGCATCCAAACGTCTTGAACTTGGCTTCCTCGATCACCCGCGTGTCGGGGTTCACCTTCATCTGCAGTTTCATCACGTCGCCGCACTCCGGCGCGCCCACGAGACCTGTGCCAACGTTTGGATCTTTCTTATCGAGCGATCCGACGTTGCGCGGATTGTTGTAGTGCTCGATTACTTTATCGCTGTAAGCCATTAGTTGATTCTCCTGTTCAAAGTTACCGTGCTGTCCAATCCCTGCCCTGAAATAATCTCATCCGAAAGAGTGACGTTCGGGATCAAAGCCGAGCGCCCAGCGCGGATTTCATCGAGCGTACGCAGCACCATATCTTCGCGCACATCGAGAAATGCAAGAAATTCGGCTAGCTCCTCGAGCGCGCGAAAACGCCGCGAATTGCAAGCGCTGTCGTTGATCCTCGGTGCGAAGAACACATCGAAGACAGGCGCGCCCTCGCTAAACGTCCGGTGCACTCCGATGGTCCCCACATGGTTCAAGTGAATCACCTCGTCATTACTCCGCGGCTGCTTGCCATTTCATTTTGCTGACGTCCACGCCCTCTTTCGCCATTTCGTACAGCGGCGAAAGTTCGCGCAGGCGCGTGACGGTGTCCACCACGCGGTCCGCAACGTAATCCACTTCTTCCTCGGTGTTGAATCGCCCGATGCCGAAGCGAATCGAAGTGTGCGCCAAGTCCTCGCCCACACCGAGCGCCTTCAGCACATAGCTGGGTTCGAGAGTCGCCGAAGTGCATGCCGAGCCGCTTGAAACAGCGATATCATTGATGCCCATCAGCAGCGATTCGCCTTCCACATACGCAAAGCTGATGTTGATGTTGTGCGGCAGCCGATGCTCCATCGAGCCGTTGATAAAAGTTTCATCCAACCGCGACATAATCGAGTGCGTCAATTTTTCGCGCAGCCGCCGGAGTTCTTTGCTCTCCTTGGCCATTTCCTGCTGGCAAATTTCGCAAGCCTTGCCTAGCCCGACGATGCCCGGGACATTGAGCGTGCCCGAGCGCATGCCTCGTTCGTGCCCGCCGCCATCAATGATCGCGGAAAGCTGCACGCGCGGATTCTTGCGCCGGACATACAGCGCGCCCACGCCTTTCGGCCCGTAAATTTTGTGCCCCGAGATGGACATCAAATCAATCCCGTCGGCCTGCACATCCACGGGGATTTTGCCCACAGCCTGCACCCCGTCCACATGGAAGAAGACGCCCTTCTCCTTGGCGATCTTTCCGATCTCAGCGATCGGTTGAACCACGCCGATTTCATTGTTCGCGTACATGATCGAAATCAGGATCGTCTTCGGAGTAATCGCGCGGCGCAGTTCATCAAGATTGATGCGCCCATCCTTGTGCACCGGCAGGTAAGTCACTTCGTAGCCGTATTTCTCGAGGCGTTTACAAGTATCGAGCGTGGCCTTGTGTTCGGTCACCTGCGTGATGATGTGGTTGCCCTTCTCGCGGTACATTTCCGCCACGCCTTTAATGGCCAGGTTCGTAGATTCCGTGGCGCCGCTGGTGATGACGATTTCCTTCGGTGTGGCGTTGATCAGTCGGGCGATCTGCCCGCGCGCGTTTTCCACCGCTTCTTCCGCCACCCAGCCGAATTCATGGTTGCGGCTGGCAGCGTTGCCAAACTTCTCGCCGAAATAGGGCAGCATCGATTCAACAACGCGCGGGTCAACCGGCGTGGTGGCGTGATTGTCCATATAAATTGGAAGCTTGATTGCCATTCTCTCTCTCCTCACCCCTGGTGATCTGGATTCCCAATCCCTAAATTTGTGCCCTAGACTCGTAACTCCACAACCTCCGACAATGGCGACTCTTCGGTCATTTGCGAAATCGTCACTTTCGCCAGCACCTCCAGGATGCTGTCGTTCACTCGCCGCAGCGGCTCCCGAATCGAGCAGGTCGTGTGCACGTCGCACTCCCCATGAGAGGTCACGCAGGAAGTAATGAACAACGGCCCGTCAATCGCGCGAATCACGTCGAGCGCAGTAATGCGCGAGGCGGATCGCGCCAGTGTGTACCCCCCGCTCGACCCGTGCCGCGCTGCAACCAATCCACCCTTGGCCAGCTTTTGCAGCACCTTGGCCATCAGTGGAGTTGAAACTTTATAAGCCTCGGCAATATCAGCAGCACTACAGGAGCAATCTCCCTGGTTCATCGCCAAGTGCTTCAGTGCAATCAACCCGTAATCCGCTTTTTTCGATAGCTTCATCATAAGCGCATATGCGACTGATTCAGTCGCAATTAAATTCTAGTCCCAAGAGAGCCTAGATGTCAAGCTGGCACATTGCCCCCAAGCCCAACCAAGCCAACATCTTAAACAACGACCATATTAGTCGCCTTGGTCAAATCCCCATCAGTGGACTGCGGGTTTCATATGCCGAATGGTCACTTGGCCCTCCTGAACCGCCTGCCAGGGGTAAGCGACAAAGTATCGAGCGGCCGGGAAAACAGGGGCCCTGGCGGGCGCTAAAGTGGGGTTCTCGGGTGGTGGTGCAGTTTGAAGTTGCTAAGAGGGGCAATTTCAGAAGTGTCGAAAGTCGTGGCTGCCGTCGGGGGTGGGTAACTTTGTTCTTGCCGCTACATCTAGTCCTTCCCATTTTCTTCATATCCCTCACCATCCTCATCGTTTGTGTCATTGCGTGGAGCGAATTAGAGGACGATCGTGGAAGCGTCAGCTCTTGGCTCCCAAGACGGAACAAAAGGCCTGGTATTTTTTCACAGGAATAACCGGCGTTTCAGTAAACGGGTGTTGATACGGCCCCGTTACGCCAGTCTGGGATTCGGACGCGCAGAGAGGTGGTGCGCGCGGCTTGATGCGGGGGCCAATTTGGCCGCCATCACCTTCGCGCTGTAATTTCCGGGAACAACTGCTAAAATGCCGCACCGAATGGACTCCGAAGAGCGCAAAGCCGTCATCGCCATCTATCCAGGCTCGTTCGACCCGGTCACGAACGGTCACCTGGACCTCATCGAGCGCGGCTCCACAATTTTCGACCGCTTGATCGTAGCCATCGCGCAAAACCTGGAAAAGGACCCCTTGTTCGCCGTCAAAGAACGAGTGGACATGCTCGAGGCCGTCACCTACAACTGGAAAAATGTCGAAGTGGACGTGTTCGACGGGCTACTCATGGACTATGCGCGGGAGAAAAACGCGCTGGTGGTCCTGCGCGGCATCCGCGCCGTTTCCGACTACGAATACGAACTGCAAATGGCCATGATGAACCGTAAAATCGAGCCGCAGATTGAAACCGTTTTCATGATGCCGGCCATCCAATATAGCTACCTCAGCTCGCGCCTGGTGAAGGAACTTGCGCGGCTCGGCGGCCCGGTCAAAGATTTAGTCCCTGTGCTGGTGGAAGAAAGATTGCGCGCCCGAGTAAAATGAAAGGACAGCAAATGGAACCAGCCCCGGCCAGAAAGATGGAAGACGTCATGCGTCTATCCGACAGCGTGAATCGCATCGGCATTTCTCAAACGCTCGCAGTGCTGCAAGAAGCGGAGCGTTACAAAGCGCGCGGCATTGACATCGCCGATTTCGGCCCCGGCGAACCCGATTTTCCGACTCCCGAGCACATCAAGGGCGCCGCCATCAAGGCGCTCGAAGAGAATCGCACCAAATACACCCCGGCTGCCGGAGTCGCGGCTCTGCGCCAGGCGGTTTGTGATTGGCACGCGGCTCAACTCGGCTCTTCCTTCCAGCCCGCCGAATGCATTGTTTCCTCCGGCGGAAAACATGCCATCTTCAATGCCATTTGCTCGCTCGTGAATCCTGCCGACGAGGTGGTAATCCCCGCGCCATACTGGGTCAGCTATCCGGACATGGTGAAATATGCCGGCGGCACTCCGGTATTTCTCCAGACGCGCGCCGAGGATGGTTTCTTCCTGCGTGCTGCGGAACTGGAAAAAGTAATCACCCACCGCACGCTTCTTGTGGTTGCAGATTCGCCGAATAATCCGACCGGAGCAGTGATTCCGCCAGATGAATTTGCGAAGGTCCTCACAGTGTGCCAGCGGCACGGCGTCTGGCTGCTTGCCGACGAGTGCTATTCACACTTCACTTATGGCGACGCGCGGCCGTTTTCGATCGCCAGCCTGCCCGGCGCGAAAGAGCGATTGATTGTCGCCGGCTCGCTCTCAAAAACCTTTGCCATGACCGGATGGCGCATGGGTTACGCTCTCGCTCCGCAGGCGCTCGTTGATGCCATGACCAAGCTGCAAAGCCAGTCCACCTCCAATCCCACTTCGATCGCACAGTACGCTGCGATTGAGGCACTGCGTGGCCCCATGGAATCGGTCGCGAAAATGCTGGCGGAATATACCCGACGGCGTGAACGCATTCTCGCAGGTGTGCGCGCGATTCCCGGCGTCACCTGCACCGCGCCGCAGGGCGCGTTCTATATCTTCCCGAACGTTTCCTCGCATTTGACCAGCGCCATGCCCGACAGCACCGCCGTCGCGCGCCAACTCCTCGAGCGCGAGCATGTGGCTGTGGTTCCTGGCGACGCGTTCGGCGCGCCCGGCCATCTGCGCCTTTCCTACGCCACCTCGATGGAACGAATCGAAGAAGGCTTGAGGCGTCTTTCACGCTTCTTCGGCCGAGCGACGTGATTCTTCGCCCAGCGCGCCTGGAACCCATTTTCAGCCCTCGTCCCTGGGGCTCGCTTTCTCTCGCTCCATTTTTTCCCAAGAAATCAAATCTCGCAGAGCCGTTGGGTGAGGCGTGGATGACGGGCAGCGAATGTCGCTTCGCCAACGGCCCATTTGAAGGAAAATCACTAGGCGACGCGTGGTCCAAAATGCCGCCGGAGTGGACCGGCACTCTCATTCCCCGTGGAAATGCCGGCTTCCCCATCCTGGTAAAATTCATTTTTACGGAACAGAAGCTTTCCGTGCAGGTTCATCCCGATGATGAGTATGCCGCCGCACATGAAAAAGAACCCGGGGGCCGCGGCAAGACTGAACTGTGGTACGCGCTTCGCGCGCGCCCGGGCGCGGAAGTAATGGTCGGGTTGCGGCCGGACGCGACGAAGGAAAAATTTCAACGCTCCATCCAGGACGGCACCGTGGAAGATTGGCTCGAACACATTCGGCTGCGCCCGGGCGAAGCAGTGTTCGTCCCGGCCGGCACCGCACACACCATCGGCCCGGGCCTGGTGCTCTGCGAGATTCAGGAGTACTCCGAGCTCACCTACCGCGTGTTCGATTACAATCGCCGCGATGCGCGCGGCAAAGCGCGGGAGCTCCACGTGGAGAAAGCGCTCGACGTGATTTGTTTCGGCGAGCAGCGCGGCGGAAAAATCGCGCCCCTGCGGATTGAACGCGACGGGCTCGAGGAAACTTACTTCGCCGTGTGCCGCTATTTTGTGGCCGTCAAATGGGAATTTTCGCAAAGCATTACTACGGACACGTCGCCCGAACACTTCGATTTGCTGATTTTTCTCGACGGCCACGGCAGCATTCGCTGGGGCGGCGGTCAGGTAGAATACGACCCGATGCAAACGTGGCTGCTTCCTGCGGGGCTGGGCGCTTGTGAACTCGCGCCCCATGCGCCCACCGCGCTCCTGCGCTCCTACGTGCCGGGCGACCTCAGCGAATTCGCTCGCAAGGCCGCCGAACAAGGCGTGCCGCAAGCGAGATTGCGCGCACTGGTGCACCGTTGAGCAGAAAATCACTTCCCGCTTGCGCCGTTCTCTTGGCCGGAGGACGGGGCACTCGTTTCTGGCCCCGCAGCCGCATGCGCGCACCCAAGCAACTCCTGAATATTGCCGGAAGCCAGAGCATGCTGCGCGAAACCGCTGATCGCCTGGATCCGATTTTCGGGCGCAGGAATCTGTGGGCTGTTACGAACGCGGAGCAGGTTAGAGGCGTGCGACGAGAGTTTCTCGGCGTCCCGGCTGCGCACATTCTAGCCGAACCGGTCGGACGCAACACCGCCGCTGCCATCGGCCTGGCGGCGATTCATCTGGCCCACGAGCACTCCGATGCGCTGATGGCTGTGGTTCCCGCGGACAGCCACATCACGGATCCGCCGCGTTACCGCGCGCTGGTACGAGCGGCGCTCGAGCTGGCTCGCAGTGTCGGCTCGCTCGTTGTCCTGGGCATTCCACCCACGCGCCCCGAAACCGGCTACGGCTACATCGAGCGGGGTGCCGTGTGCGCGCGTCCGCGCGGCGTCCAGGCTTACGAAGTGAAACAATTCACAGAGAAACCTGGACTGGCGCGGGCGCGCCGCTATGTCGCCTCCGGAAAATACTTGTGGAACGCCGGAATGTTTTTCTGGCGCGTCTCCAGTTTTCTCGAGAATTTGAAACGCTACCTTCCCGCGACACACTCTGCGCTAGTGAAATTGGAGAAGACCATTGGTACACAAAAATATTCAGCGGCGCTGCGAGGAATTTACTCCCGGCTCGAAAATATTTCCGTAGATTTCGCGGTGATGGAACCGGCCACGCGCGTCACAGGAGCCTGCCATGTTTCAGTGATTCCCGCCCAAGTTGGCTGGACCGACCTGGGCTCGTGGGCTTCCGTTTACGAACTCGCCGCCGCGAAACCGGGGGCGAATGTTTCCGCCGGGCCCTTCGTCGCGTTCAATGCCGAAGGAAATTATTTTTGGAGCCCAAAGAAATTTATTGCCGCCATCGGCGTCCACAACCTCGTCGTGGTCGAAACGGACGACGCCATCCTGCTGTGCTCGCGCGACCGCTCGCAAGATGTGGGCAAGATTGTGAAATGGCTCGGAGCAAACAGGAAAAACAAATTGCTCTGATGGGCATGTCCATCCAACTCGAAGATCACCAGGGCAAGGTGCTCGAGGAAATCCCTGACCTCGAGAGTCTTCTTGCGCGCCTCTTCCCTTCGTGGGAGGACGCGAACTTTCACTGCCTCCGGTATATTGATCCCTGGGGCGCGACAGTCTTCAATCGCCTGCAAATGGACGAGGTGATTTCTGAATTGTGGCGAATCCGCGCGCAAACCACGGTCGAATTAGAGCGTGCTTTCATTGACGCTATCGAAGGGATGGCCAGGCGTTGCAAAGAAGGCGAACACCGTTATTTGAGATTTCTAGGCGATGAATAAGAGCACAATCGACAGCGACCTCTTCTCCCCGATTCATCCATCGCTTATACTTTTGAGCCGTGACCCAGATTAAATTCGGTACCGACGGATGGCGGGGCATCATCGCCGAAGATTTTACCTATGAAAATGTGCGCAAAGTGGCGCACGCGATCGCCCGTTACATCGTGCGCGTCGAAAGGCCCGGAAGCGGCCTGCTGATTGGCTACGACACGCGCTTCGGCTCCGAGCGTTTTGCGCGCGTTGCCGCCGAAGCTGTATCGGCCACCGGTACGCCCGTTTGGCTGGCGGCGGACGCCTGTCCGACGCCCGCACTCTCCCTTCTGGTGTATCTGCGCGGCGCGGCCGGCGGAATCCAAATCACCGCGAGCCACAATCCCTACCGCTGGAACGGGATGAAATTCAAGGCGAGCTACGGCGGTTCCGCCTCGCCCGCAATCATTGCGCAGATCGAGCCGGAACTCGATAAGGTGTTGCGTGAAGGCATTCCCACGCTTCCGCCGCAAAGTGATTTGATACAGTCGCTCGACGTCCGCGCGCCCTACCTCGAAACGCTTTCGGGGCTGGTGGATTGGGACAAACTGCGTGCGGCGAAGATGCGATTTATTGTCGACCCCATGCACGGCTCTGGCCGAGGACTCCTGCGAGATTTGTTCGCGCGCCAAGGCATCGCCTGCGATGAAATTCGTGGCACTCGCGATCCCCTGTTCGGCGGTGTGAATCCGGAACCAATCGAAATGAATCTGGAAGCGTTGCGGCACGCGGTGCGCGAAGGAAAATACGATGCAGGTTTTGCATTGGATGGCGATGCCGATCGTATCGGCGCGATGGATCCCGACGGCACGTTCATCACGCCTCATCAGATTTTTTCAATTCTGCTGTGGCACCTGGTTGGAACGCGTAAGATTTCCGGTGACGTGGCAAAAACTTTTTCGACTACAAAAATGATCGATAAGATCGCAACAAAATTCGGCCGCAAGGTTTGGGAGACGCCCATCGGCTTCAAATACATCTGCGATCTCATGCTCGAGCGCGACATCTTGATCGGCGGCGAGGAAAGTGGCGGCATCGGCATGAAGCTGCATTTGCCGGAGCGTGACGCGAGTGTGAGTGCGTTGCTGCTCGCGGAAGTGATGGCCTCGCACGGAAAAAGTTTGGGCGAATTGGTAACCATGCTCGAGCGCGAATTTGGCGAGCATCATTATGGCCGCGTGGATTTAACGCTCAAACCCGGGCAAAAAGAAAAGGCGCTCCGCCATTTTGCCGACGAAAAATTCAACAAATTGTTGGATTGGAAAATCGTGCGCCGCGAAAACATGGATGGAATCAAAGTATATCTGGAGGACGCGGGGTGGGTGATGGCCCGCGCCTCAGGTACAGAGCCCATGTTGCGGATTTATGCTGAGACTACTCGAGCGGCAACAACAAAACGCGTGCTCGACGAAGTAACCACTCTCGCTCGCACACATTAGCCGAAGTATACGGGCTCCGCAAGGCGGTCCAATTTGTCCTAATCGAAGCCCCTGCCGGTCCTCCCTGGTGCACTGCATTGAATGTGCCGGCCATGCTAAAACAGTAGCCGGGTCAGGAATTAATTGTTTACCGTCCGCCGTGCGGGCAGAAAAGAAGAATTTATGAAGCGACGACTTTACACACTTGACGTTTTTACGACCCAACCATTTTCCGGAAATCCCCTGGCCGTAGTCACCGACGGCGACGGCATCCCCACGGCCACGATGCAGGCGATTGCGCGCGAGATGAATCTCTCCGAGACAGTTTTCATCCAGCGGCCGACAAGCAATCGCGCGCTTGCTCGCCTGCGCATTTTCACAACCACCACTGAATTGCCCTTCGCAGGACATCCCGTGATCGGAACATGGTTTCTGCTGGCGGAATTGGGCGTGGTGCCCGCATCCGAGGGACCGGTACACGTGCTGCAGCAGACCGGGGCTGGAATTCTTCCGGTCGAACTGACGTTCCACGACGGACGGCCGAAGTTCGTGACCATGACGCAGAAGGCGGCACAATTTTCGCGCATCCGCGTGAATCGCAATGCACTTGCCTCCGCGCTGGGATTGCAACCCAGCGATTTCGATTCCAAACTTCCGATCGAATCTGTCTCCACGGGAATCCCAAACTTGATTGTGCCGATCGCGCGGCGCGAAGCGCTCGCACGCATTCAGCTCAACATGCGCGCACTGTTCCGGGTGATTTCTGGGAGCAATACGATGGCCTACTGCTTCGTGCTCGATGGACCAGGACGGGTCTCTTCCCGCGGGATGCTACCATGGGGGATTCTCGAAGACCCGGCCACTGGTTCTGCGAGTGGATCGCTCGGCGCGTACTTGGTGAAGCACGAGCGACTGCGTCCTGGTGAGATTTTGCGGATCGCGCAGGGAGTTGACATGGGCAGGCCCAGTGAAATTCAAGTCGAAGTCGGGAGGGAACGCGGAAGGCTGATTCCCAAAGTCAGCGGCGCAGCGGTGCGCATCTGCGAAGGCCACATCGGCGTGTAGTCTCTCGACCGCGGCCGTGGCATCCAGACGTGACACTGCGCAACGCGGTTGAGTGACTAGGCATCGAGATTTTTTCGAGCGGCGTCGAGGATGCCATTCAAAAAAGCGGGAGCTTCGGCGGAGGAGAATTTCTTGGCGAGTTCCATGGCTTCGTCAATAACCACCTTCGCGGGAGCCGTGCCGGAGCGCAATTCGTAAATACTGAGGCGCAGAATATTTCGGTCCAACGTAGCGAGACGATCGAGGCGCCAATTGTCCGAAAGTTGTTCGACGAGAGTGTCGCTCGCCTCAGCCTGCGTTACCGCGCCTTCGAAAAGCTGATTTGCAAACTTGCGGGTGGAATCGGCGGCGCGCGCTGCCTTCCAGAAATTCTTCTCGATGAGCGCGGGCTTCTGCCGCGCCATATCCCACTCAAAAAGCATCTGCAGAGCAAATTCGCGGGACTTGTGCCGCAGCGTCATGCGCGCGCCGGCCTCCTGCGCGGCATGGCACGGAATTTTCCGGCGATTTTTTGCATCAGGCGCGCCATCTCGATTGCGCCGAGCGCAGATTGGTATCCCTTGTTGCCGGATTTCAGGCCGGCGCGATTGATAGCTTGTTCGAGTGTGTCGCAAGTGAGAACACAGAAGGCCATGGGGACACCGGAATCGAGCTGGGCGAGTTGAACGCCGCGCGCTGTTTCAGAGGCGACGTAATCGTAATGCGAAGTCTCGCCGCGCAGGACGCAACCGATGCAGATAATGGAATTGAAGTGGCCCGTGACAGCAAGTTTTTTTGCTACAAGTGGAATCTCGAATGATCCGGGCACGCGCACAATTTCGATTTGCTTTTTACCGGCTCCGGATTGCTCGAGCGCATCGATCGCGCCGGCCAGCAAACGGTCGGTGATGAAATTATTGAAGTGGCTGACGACGATGCCGAAGCGCAAGCCGACTGCGTTGAGCTCGCCGCGCAACCCAGAAGATTGTTTGTATTCCGCCATAGCCTAGCGCCCCTGAAATTCTGCCGGCCGCTTTTCGATAAACGCCCGCGTGCCTTCACGCATGTCGTCCGTCGCGCAGCATAATCCGAAAAGCGCGGCCTCGAGATTCAAGCCTTCTTCCTGCGACATTTCCACGCCATGCTCCACGGCTTCCATCGCGTATTTCACTGCGAGGGGTGCATTGGCAATAATTTTCTTCGCGATTGATTCGGCGGTTGACAGAAGCTCTGCTTGCTCGACCACGCGGTTGACCAGGCCGACTCGCAGCGCTTCTTCGGCGGTGATCATTTCGCCGGTGAGAATCATCTCCAGCGCCACTCCTTTGCCGCAAAGGCGCGGGAGGCGCTGCGTGCCGCCATAGCCGGGAAGAATGCCGAGTTTTACTTCGGGCTGTCCGAGTTTTGCATTTTTGCTGGCGACGCGCATCGTGCAAGCGAGAGCAAGTTCACAACCGCCGCCGAGGGCAAAGCCGTTGATCGCGGCAATCGAAGGTTTTCCCATGGTTTCGAGGCGATGTAGAACTTCCTGACCAAAGCGCGCGAAATCCGGACCGTCAACAGCAGTGCGCTTGGCGAGTTCATTGATATCTGCGCCGGCGACGAAGGATTTCTCCCCGGCGCCTGTGACGATAACGACGCGCACGGAATCATCGTGCCGCGCGGCTTCGAGAGATTGACCAAGTTCTTCGACCGTCTTGCGATTCAGCGCGTTCAAGACATTCGGGCGGTTGACGGTGATGCGCGCGATTTGATCTTTCACTTCGTACAGCAGGTTTTCGTAGCCCATTTTCAATTTTCTCTTTTCTATTTTTCGCTCAGGTCAGTTCCTGCGCCTTCGGCTTCGCAGGATCGGCGTAATCATAAAAGCCGCGGCCGGCTTTGCGGCCGTTCCATCCGGCGAGCACCATGCGCTTCAGCAGCGGCGGCGATGCAAAACGCTTTTCCTTGAACTCATCGAACATGATGTTGGAAATGTAGTAGGTGGTGTCCAGGCCGACGAAATCGAGCAACGAAAGTGGGCCCATGGGATGGCCGCAGCCGAGCTTCATGGAATTGTCTATGTCTTCGATGGAGCCGACACCTTCTTCGAGCGCGCGGACGGCATCTAGCAAGTAGGGGACGAGAAGGCGATTGACGATGAAGCCGGTGCGATCGGTTGTGCGCACGACTGTCTTTCCGAGTCTGGCGCCGAAAGCGGCGATTTCGTCGAACACTCTTGGATCGGTGGCGATGGTGCGAATCACTTCCACCAGTTTCATCACCGGCACGGGACTAAAGAAGTGCATGCCGACGAAGCGATCGGGGCGCTGGGTGAAGGTGGCCATTTCGGTGACTGAAAGCGAAGAGGTGTTGCTGGCGAATATGGTTTGCTTGGGACAGATTTTATCGAGCGCGATCCACAATTCGCGCTTGGCGGGGAGGAGTTCGACGATGGCTTCGATAACGAAGTCACAATCTTTGAAATCGTCGAGATCGGTGGTGCCGCGGAGGCGCGCGCGGACCTGATCTCGGTCGGCAGCGGAAAGGGCTCCCTTCTCGACGAGGCGTCCGAGGTTTTTCTCGATGGTTTGCAGGCCTTTCTCGACGAGTTGGGGAGAGACTTCGCGGACTGTTACCTGGCAGCCAGCTTGGGCCGCCACTTGCGCGATACCCGAGCCCATCAGACCGCAACCCACTACGCCTACTTTTTCAATCGGCATGCAACTGCCTCCCCGTATTTGATTCCGGTTTGACTGCGACGGCGCGCCGGATGGCGCCGTAGTAGGGTAAGGGAACCGAGCGCACGAGGCAAGGTCGGAGGAAGCTTCCACCGCCGAGACGCAGAAAGCGCAGAGAGAGGTAAGCGAAACACAGGCGGCGGGACGCCGGCTCTTCATTAGGCAGGGGTATCCGACTTGGTCTTGCTCGGGACAACATCCCGATTATGTTGCGGTCAGAATTCTTGGCTCTTTCCCTGTTCGGACGAGGCGACTTCTGTCGCTCGAAGATTTCCGGAGTACAATTCGGAGGGATCGGACCGTTGGGGTTGCAATGAGTGCGTGCGGGCTCGGAACATTTTCCGTTCACGTCGAACTCGGAATAGACGCGGGCGGCACGTTGGCTTCGACCGCTATGAGAGCTCAGGTACCGACCATTGAGTGTAAACTGGCGACGCGCATCAAAATCTGGAGGAATTCATATGCGAGCTGACATTGTTCCGGGCGCTATTTTCCCAGACTATGAGCTTTCCGACCACGCCGCGAAGCGGCGGAAACTCTCCGACCTGCAAGGACAACATCCAATGGTGCTGGTTCTCAGCCGTGGAGGTTTCTGCCCCAAGGACCGCCGGCAGGCTGAGGGGCTGATTCAACTCCATCGCGAGCTCGAGGTTGGTTATTGCCGGCTAGTGACAATCAGCACCGAGAATATCACTGGGACGAATGAATATCGGAGCGGGGTTGGCGCCCACTGGCCTTTCCTCTCCGACGCGGGGCGTGTGGTCCAAAAAGATCTCGAGATCGACGAATACACTGATCCCGTCAACAATCCTATGATCCCGCACGTGATTGTTCTCGAGCCTGGTCTTGTGATTTATAAGATCTACAACGGCTACTGGTTCCTCGGCCGGCCCACTCTGGAAGAGCTGCGCCAGGATCTGCGTGCCGTCAGCAAGAAATGCCGACCGGATTGGGACATCACAACGCCCGAGCTCAAAGCTGCGTGGCAGGCAGGCCGTAAGGAACTCTTCTATCCGTACGGCAAGACGTACGTCCAAACTCTCGGTGAACAGGATTAGGGCCGATGGGCGCACGCGGTTCTTACTCTTGGATACTTGGTCGCCCGAAGCATCCCGGTGAGAAGAAAACAGAGGAGCACATCGCCCAAACGCTCAAGACTAGAATGAAGCTTCCGGAACAGATTTGAACTCGAAGCGTCAGGGTAGCTTCAGTTTTGCGACGTTTTCCTCTGCCTCGTAGAGCGCAGTGGTGACCGTCACGGGAAAGCGCACGCTGCCAAGAGTGACTTGCTTGCGCAGAATCATGGTATCCGGCGCAGCGTTGGTCGGAACGACCGTGCCGCTTCCGTCCCGAACCCGGCCAAAGAGCACGCGAAACGGAAATGGTTTACGATCGCTGGTACGGACGAACACGCCGGTGAACTCCACGTAAGCTGAGTCGGCGGCGATATCTGCGGCTGTGAAATGGATCGCCGTTCCTGCTCCAGCTGGTTGCTTGAAACGCGCAACGGAAACCTCGACCTCCGACTTCATCTCTGTAATCATGCCGTCGCCCAGACCGGTAAAGTGAGCTTTGACGGCGCTCGTTGGAAAGGAATCGAACTTGTACATCATTCCAGTTTGGCCGAGGAGCTGTAGCCTCCCGTTGTGAATGGGAAGCATGGTGGCATCGAATGTGAAACCCTGTCCGGAAGTGGTGGTCATGATTTGCCGACCGGGGGCGGTAGAAGAGATCGAGCAATCCAGCCAAGAGCTGCCGGTGAAGACTAGCGGGGGGTATTGGCGTTCGCTTTTCCAGGAGTCGTTGTTCTCTTGAGCCAATAGATTGGGAGAAGTAGAATGGCAAAATGCAGCCAGCGACACAGCGAGGGCGACTGCGGCGAGAAAGGTGGCCAAGTCTTGTCGGTTTCGGAAGTCCGCGATGTTCATTTAAAGCCTCCTCAGAGCATACCCGTCGGGTGAAACCATTTGCTCGCCATTGGTTTTCGGAGAGATCTGCTTTTCGCCTTGAAAACAGCGCCATAGTACAGCCGTCTCGCCCATCCGCGATACGCTGAAGCCATTTCGATCGGGAGCACCCTGGCCTCTCATCGAACCGTGTCCATTCAGCCCGGGATAAACCTGGATTTCAGGGCCGCCCATTGCAACGCGTGCTCGCTATCATGTCTCTTGAGGCAATTTACCTTCGTTGACTTGCCTTCGACCAAAACCTAAGATGTGCGCCAATGGTGGATCCTCAGCCACTCACCGGGCAGACCATATCGCACTACCGCGTCTTGGAGAAACTGGGTGGCGGCGGCATGGGCGTTGTCTATAAGGCGGAGGACACCAAGCTGCACCGTTTCGTCGCTCTGAAATTCCTTCCAGACGGGTTTTCGGCGGACGCGCAAGCTCTGAACCGCTTCGATCGCGAGGCGCAGGCTGCGTCTGCGCTGAATCACCCCAACATTTGCACCATTCATGAGATTGGCGAACACAACGGGCGGCCTTTCATTGCCATGGAGTTCCTTGAGGGCCAGACGTTGAAGCAGCTGATTTTCGGTAGACCGCTGCGGATTGAGCGAGCGCTGGAATTGGGCATTGAGATTGCGGATGCCCTGGACGCGGCGCACACGAAAGGGATTGTCCACCGCGACATCAAGCCCGCCAACATTTTTGTCACGGGGCGCGGGCACGCCAAGATATTGGATTTTGGCCTGGCGAAGTTGGGGCCGGCGGGCGGCGCCCTGAATCTTTCCCTGATGCCCACAGCCGGCGAGCTGGAACAGCTTACTCGACCGGGCACGGCAATTGGCACGATGTTATACATGTCGCCCGAGCAGGTGCGGGGTGAAGAGCTGGATGCGCGGACGGATTTATTCTCATTCGGGGTGGTGCTCTACGAGATGGTGACAGGAGTTCTTCCGTTCCGGGGCGAGACCAGCGGCGTGATTGCAGAAGGGATTCTGAATCGCGCGCCAGTTGCGCCGGTGCGACTCAATCCGGACGTTTCTCCAAAGTTAGAAGAAGTCGTCAACAAGGCGCTGGAGAAAGACCGCAAGCTGCGCTTCCAGAGCGCAGCGGAAGTTCGCACAGATTTGGAGCGGCTGAAGCGCAATTCAGGTTCTGGATATACCGCCACCGCGACAGCAGGAACACCCCCTCCCGTCCGGCACAACAAGAGCGCCATTGTGGCCGCCGGCGTCGCGCTCGTTGTCCCTGCGGCACTCCTCGCGCTGGTCCTTACCCTGAACATCGGCGGCGTGCGTGATCGTTTTCTCGGGAAAGCCGGCGCCCAGCAAATCCGTTCACTCGCCGTGCTGCCGTTAGAGAACCTCTCACGCGACCCCGAGCAGGAATACTTCGCCGACGGCGTGACCGATCAGTTGATCACCGACCTGGCGCAGATCAGCACCATGAAAGTGATCTCCCGCACGTCGGTGATGCAGTACAAGGGTGCGCATAAGCCGCTGCCGCAGATCGCGCAGCAACTCGGTGTGGACGCGGTAGTGGAAGGCTCGGTGCAGCGCGCAGGAGATCGTGTGCGCATCGCTGCGCAATTGATTGACGCGCGAACGGACCAGCACCTGTGGGCGCGCAGCTACGAGCGCGACCTGAGGGACGTACTGGCTTTGCAAGACGAGGTGGCACAGGCCATCGCCAACGAGCTCAAGATCGAGTTGACGCCGCCAGCGCACGAACGCCTGCCTGGCTCCCGGTCGGTTGACCCCGACGCTTACGAGGCCTATCTCAAGGGGCACTACTACTCGAGCAAAAGGACAGAGAAGGAGCTCAAGAAAAGCATTGAGTATTTTCAAGAGGCAATCAAGAAAGATCCGAACTACGCCCCGGCATACTCCGGGGCGGCCGACGCGTATGCCCTGCTGGGGTATCGAGGTCAACTGCCGTCAACTGAGGCATTGTCAAGTGGGAAGGCGGCAGCGCTAAAAGCTGTCGCGCTGGACGATTCACTTGCCGAGGCTCATGGTTCGCTCGCATTCATTGCGGAAACTCTCGAATGGGATTGGCCAACTGCCGAGCGAGAATACAAACGCGCCCTAGAGCTTAATCCCGGGTATGCGGAGGGTCACAACTGGTATGCAGGATATTTGATGTATTTCGGGCGGTTTGACCAAGGGATTGCAGAGGCAAAACGCGCCCGGGAGCTCGACCCTCTTTCTCTCGCCATCAACAATGCGCTGGCCGGCCGGCTGCTCCTCGCGGGCCATGAGATCGAGGCGATGGAGCAAATCCATAAGACTCTGGAGATGGACCCGAACTTTGCGCCCGCGCATAACCGGCTGGGGTGGGCTTACTTAAGCAAGGGCATGAATGAGAAGGCCATCGCAGAGTTTCAAAAGGAGGCGGCTCTTTCAGGAAGCGACCCTGAGGAGTCGATAGACCTGGGTTACGCCTACGCGGTGGTGGGAAAAAGGGATGAAGCGAACAGGATTCTCGCCAATCTAAAGAGAAAACGGAAGCGCGCCTTTGTGTCGCCGGCGGGCGTGGGGATCATCTGTGGAGCACTGGGCCAGAAGGACGAAGCGTTCGCGTGGTTGGAAAAGGCCTATGAGTTGCGGGACCCTCAACTGACTTATCTCAAGGTGGGGCCTAGGTTCACCCCCCTGCGCTCCGACCCGCGCTTCCAAGACTTGCTACGCCGTATGGGCCTCCCGCTATAGGCCAGGGACAAAGAATCCAACTGCTCTGGGCACCCATGCCCCGGACATAAAGAATCGCAGGGCGCAGTGCTTAGGCGATAAATTTCGGCGGCTCCAATTAAGAAGTCGGACACAAACAGGGCTCCAATGCAAAGCCAAGGGGCCCATCAGATATAGAGACCTGGGCTGGAAAGGTGCGCTAAGACCTCTAAGTTGCCGAAAGTGGGGACCTACAGGATTCCATGTATCGACCGTAGGTTATCCAACATACGATACTTCACCGCTATGAGAATTCTGCTCGCAGATGACCAAGGAATCGTCCGCCACGGCTTGCGAGCGCTTCTAGAATCACAAGATGGCTGGCAGATTTGCGGAGAAGCAAGAACCGGACAAGAGGCGATTGACAAAACCAGAGAGCTGAAACCGGACATGGTGGTCCTCGACATTTCAATGCCTGTCTTGAATGGTTTTGCGGCAGCGAAAGCCATCAAAGAGTTTTCCCCGGGAACCGCGGTGGTGGTCTATTCCGTGTATGAGTCCGAAGCGTTTTTGAAAGAGGCGCTAAGAATTGGCCTTGACGGGTACGTGTCGAAAACCGATCGCTGGCAGGATATTCTGAAGGCCGTTGAGGAAGTGGAGCGCCGCCGGTATCTTGCCAATTCAGTCGACAAGCCAGCCGTCACTCTTCCTGGAACTGTTGAAAAAGTGATTCCACCAGCCCATCCTGGCCAACCGGAGAGGGCGCAGATTTCCGTGGAGGGCGCCGAGGAATTGTACAAGGAGATTCGGGTGGTGAACACATTGGGTGATCCGACGGGCAAACCAGTAGCCTTGAAACAGGGCGCTCAAGTGGAAGTCACAATCGAAGCGGAACCGGAAGCGACAGAGCCCAAGAAACAGCCAGAGACAGGGGAAAAGGCGAAATCAACCGAGTCTGCGGATGCACTTAATTTCGGAAGCCGTGGAGAGGATCAGAATGCGGCGAAGGCATCGGGTGCGTCCTAATATCAACCCGGAATAGCGGCTTCAACGAAGGCTCCGCGGTTTCTCCCTCTGAATTGGAATCCCCCGCCTGATCACTGACCTGCTTCTTCATGCTGTAGGTGCCGACCTGAACCCGATGGAGACACAACTGAAACCGATGGCAACGCGAGAAACTTGAGATGGTTATCCATGCCATCACCGGGGGCGCATGGTTGGCGCTCTCTTGTTTCCACGTGCTGTGTCGGGCCTTGCACGATTGCCTGCGTCTGGGACTGCAGCAGAGATAAACCCAACGGACCAAACGTGGTCCGACGCTGCGCCTTCAACTTATGGCTGGGCGGCTTTCAACTGCGCGAGCTGCTCCTGCACTTTGGCCCAGGCCTCGGCGTCGTGCTTTGTGGCATAGGCCGCGTCCGGATCGGAAAAGAACTGGAGCAACTCTTCGCGCAGAGCGGGTGAGACTCCGGAATATTTTTGTTCGGCCAATATTCCGAGGAGCTTGGCGTGAGCTTCGTCGTTCATGCGATACTTGGCGGGCCCGGTAATCCCGCCTGTATCAAAATTGTCATTGACCAATTCGAGGTGGTCGGCCGCTTCGTCTGACAGAAAACGTCGGTACCGATCCAGTGTTACATTGAAGCTCTCCTCAAACATCTTTTCCATTTCTGGTGTGGGTGTACGGAACTGCAGCACCCGGAGGGGTCCGAACTTGGGCAGCAATTTGTATAAGAGCGCCAGAAACTTCTCGTGAAAAGTTGGCCGTTGATAATTCGCACCCCATTCCTTTTCATAGCTCGCGCGAGAGAGGTTATATAGGAATTTCCGTTTGGTGATGCCGGGCGCATCCTTCTGGATATCGTTTTTCTTCAGCGTCCAGGCAATCCGTGTGGCCTCCGGAATCTGCCTGCTGACGGCGCGCCGGTAGGAATTCATAACCAAGTCTTCGTTGTGGAGGACTGTCTTCAGCGGCAGGCCGTAGGTTTCTTGGAATGCTCGCTCCAACAAAGGGGTGGCCACTTGAAACCCGATGAACTCGTGATAACTGTCCGGAGCGTAGCGATGTTGTGCCACTTCCAGCACGTCGAAGCCAAATTCCGTTTTGACATGAGCGAGGGGGTCATCCTCATAAGTGACATTGTCGCCAAATTTCTTTCGAAGCTTGGGATAGAGCAGGGGGACGGCACGGTTGGTTGCAAGGGGATGGCCCGCGTTATCGGCGGCATAGTGAGCGAGCGCGCCGAGCGCAAAGGCATAATCATTCAATTCCTTTGATTCTCGAGCGTCGCGGAGGAGGGCAAGAACAAAATCGCCGCTTCTCACATAGTGGACAAGATCGCTAAAAAAGGCGCTCCCATGCGGGTAGTAGCCCAAGTCCTGAATAATAGCGCCCCCGTAGGCGTACCCGTGCGCCAGACGCAGTTCGTCCGGCGTGGCACGTGGGAATCGCTTAACTAGAACGGGCTTGATGTTGGTGTCCCAAGCAGAGTCTATGATGGCTTCATGGGAGAGCACGGAGTAGGCTGCGCAACGCGCCGGGCACGATAGGACCAAGAAGAGGACGCAAACGGCTGCAAGAGCCGTTCTACAGAAAGAATGTGTTCTGGCCGGCATAATTCCGATCCCTCCCGTCGGGACGATGACCGCAATGGCCGGGGGGTGGGCTCATTCCCCCGACTTCATCCCTCCCGCCACTGAGCGCGCTTGAAGCGCGTGAGAATATAGCATCAATCTCCCGCCAAAGACTTGCTCGCAAGGTGCCGACAGTTGACTTGAAGCAACGCGTCACACTTCCGAATTGCGCATTCTTGATGGTCCTGCCCAAAAACCTCCTTTGCAGAGGCTGCACGCGACGACAGTGCAATAAACTCGAGATGGTCATGGATACCATGACCATGGGCGAATTCTTCGCGCTCGAGTGTTTCCAGATGCTGTTCCTGCAGGTGAAATAGACAAGTGAGCGGGGAATGCTCAGACTGCGGGGCATGCCAATCGCTCATTTGTGCGTCATGGTGGCTGCTATGTTTTCAACGGTGAGCCGGCCCCAGGCTCCGGTTTTTGTGATGGAGCAACAGGAGAGTTCGATTCATTTTCACGTGAAAGCCTCGACGAAAATCTCCGGGAAATTCGACAAGTGGGACGCCAGCTTGACGTTTATTTCGCCTGAGGAAACGACGGGAGTTGTGGAGGTCACGATTCAAGCCGCGAGCGTGGATACCGGAAGCGGAATGAAGAATGGCAAGCTGAATGGCAAAGATTTCTTTGACGTCGAGCAGAATCCGATGATGACATTTAAGTCAACGAAGTTTGTGCAGACCGGGCACAACACTTCTGAAGTGGACGGCGACTTCATGATCCGCGGGGTGTCCAACCCCGAGAAGCTGACGCTGTCGGTTTCCGGCAAGGGGCCGGGCACGAGCGAAATTAAAGGCACGATGGTTTTCAACCGCAAGGATTATGGGATGAACAAGGGAATTCAGTTTATCAAGATCGCCGACCATGTGGACGTGAGTTTCCATCTCAAGGGGAAGCGAGTCAGCGGGCCTCCGCTCGTGATTGCTCGCTAGACGTCTGGCGGAAGTGCGATCGCCCGAGGGAAGAACCCTGTTGACCTTTCGGCGCTCCAAGCGCGCCGCTCGGCTGGCCTGCGTTTCAATCCGCGAGAGAATGTCTAGACAACGGCTCTTCGCTTCCGCGAGAGGTGTGGAATGCCTGAATACAACTTCCAGTTGCGAGGTTGGCACGCTCTGGTCGGAATCATTGTGCTGGCCGGATTTGCGGGCATGCAGATCTGGCTCCGGGTCCGTACAGTGGATGACGGAATGCGAGTCGCCGTGCGCGTCGAATTGATGAACGAGTATTCGGGGCGGGGCCCGAAGGACATTGCTCGACTGTTGACCGAAGCCCGCGCAGGCTCACCAGTCCAGCAGGTCCCTGAGGTGGTTCAGCGGGACGTGGAGTTTACCTCGATTGCAGCGCACGGCAGGATGGGTGGGCCGGTGACGGTGGTTCGGGCCGAAGTCACCGTTGACGGAGCCAGTCCTCCGGACGGACGACAAGTTCGCTACTTCCGCGTAGCGCGCAAATTTATGGGCGGCGGCTGGATGGTGGTTGGTGAAAGTGATTCCTACCTATATTACAGGGAACTGCTGCCCTGATTGGCCATCGGCTCTTTGCGAAAGCGGATTCTGAATCAAAAAAGGGGCGGACCATCGTCCGCCCCCCTGAAGCTTGCCGACCGCACAACCGAATTAGATTTGCCCCAGACCGCCGTCCACATTGATTTCCACGCCGGTGATGTACGACGCGTCTTGCGAAGCCAAGAAAGCGACCGCCGCTGCTACTTCCTCGGGCTGTCCAAATCGCTTCATGGGAACCTTGTCAACGATTCCCCTGGCAAGTTCATCGAATGCTTCCTTCGGCAGGCCGGTCCTCCCAAAGATCGGCGTAACAATGGGCCCTGGCGCAATCGCGTTCACGCGGATGCCGCGCTCCACCAGTTCTGCGGCAGCCGTTCTCGCAAGAGACCGGAGCGCCGCTTTTGTCGCCGAATACGCGCTGGTCCCGGCGGTACCTGTGCTGTCTGCCACGCTGGTGTTCAAGATGATAGAGGCGCCGTCGTTCAGGAACGGCAAGGCCTTCTGGATCGTGAAGTACGCCCCCTTGATATTGATGTCAAACTGCTCGTCGTAAGCGCTTTCCGATGTCTGGGCCAGGGACACGAATTTGACGATGCCCGCGTTTACGAACAAGACGTCAATCTTACCAAGCTTGCGTGAAACCTCGGAGAAAAGCTTGTCCACGTCCGAGAGTTTGGCCACATCGGATTGCACGGCCACCACGCCGTTTCCGATGGTTTTCACCGCTTCATCCAGCGTTTTCTTGCTTCGACCCGAGATGGCTACCTTCGCTCCTTCTTCCTGAAAGCGCTTGGCAGCCGCCAGCCCGATGCCGCTGTTTCCGCCAGTCACTACCGCCACTTTACCTTCGAGTCTTTTCATGTTGGTCTCCCTCCGTGCGTCGAGTTTCCTGCCTGCCCGCCGAGCCGTGTTCCTGCTGCTGTTTCGAGGGCCAGTAAGATTTCGATACTTAGATGAGTATCGAATTACTTGGTTGCAGATTTTGTGCAATTGGGTACTACAGAATAGCGATATGGCGATAAGGCAATGAATTCGCTACACTTTAGAGAGACTCGTGAATCGGACTCGGATTGAGAGAATATCGAAGGCTCTGGCCGACCTGACCCGCCTCAGGATCTTTGAGGCCATTGCGGCGACGGACCACATGAACTGCGGAGAGATCGTCTCGATGCGCGGAGTGACTCCCGCAACCGTCTCTCACCATCTCAAGATTCTGAGCGAAGCCGGGCTGATCGCTTGCTGCCGTGAAGGGCAGTTCGTCTATAGCCGAGCCGCTCCTGAAACGATTGCAGCCTACACGCAGGCGCTGGCGAAAATCGCCCGCGGTAATAAGGCAGCACCCCGTCGCGGACTCAGGTCATTGTCCCGCAAAGTTTCTCGGAAATAGGAAACTCGGCACGGGCAAGCCCTGACCAATCGCTTGGCCCGTGGTGAAATTTCCCCTGCGCTTCGAAACCTCTGGCAGCGGCGCCATAGCCAGGTAATGTCTCGGGACCGCACATGCGGCGCCTCAGGGTACGACGACTTGCCGGCGGATCCGACCAACGGCAAGGACTACATCCGTGAAGCCCCAGTCAAGCACAGCATTCTTCGCGTTTCGATTGATTCGTGCGACTTTTGGTGGCATGGATTCAAGACGTTGGGCATCGTCCGGCTCAATCCACGGGTAGGAGATGAACCTTCCGTCAGCCTTATCGGGCTCGAGTGACAAGCACTTCTCGATGAAGGCCTCGCCCGGACCGACGAGCTCGGAATCTTTCGCAACGATCTGGCGGCACTGGACCGCGAAGACCAGTGGCCACCAGTTGATCCCGTCGAGATAAATCGTTGTGGCATTGCCCTTGCGCAAGAATTCCCAATGGTCCACGAACGGGGCCGAGGCATTCCAGCCTTCCGATGGATTGCTGCTTCTCTTTCTGCGCATCCAGATCGGCTGATTCAAATAAGACAACGGGGGAGGCGACGCGTTGAGCGCAAAGTCGTGTCGATCAGCTTACTCGCGTCCAGCGAAATGGCCCTCGGGCCAAGTGCGATTTTTCAAAAGCTTGCAAATACTTTTTCGAAGCTCCTGGGACTCGGAATGACTGGGACCGTCGGCGGCCATCCCGTGAACGTAGAAGACATGGAGTTGCTTATTGCACAGGATGTTTCATTGAATCATCCAAAGTGGTGGACGACCGGGATTGCGGGACGGAGGTTGAGTCTTGAGCCGAGGCTGGCAGCAGATTTGCGGCGAACAGAGCTGCCAATAGGGCTAGGCTATGGCGAGAAAGCTTCTTGAGGAGCAGCCCAGTTTTACCGGACAAAGAGCGAGTCACTGGTTTCGGCATAGATCTGATCCTCCAGCAGGGTGCGGACAGTCTACGGCCGGTAGTTGAACATTTACGGTACCAGTGTGTGGATCACTACCGTGAAGCATGCAGGCATTTGCCGGGGCGCCCGCGCTTCGGAAAGCTCGAAAGCGACTCGCAAGTAGAACCTCACGGGCCGAGGCCCCGTGGGCACCTAAGAGTCTATATCGTGGCCGAAGCCACGACCCACGAGGATATTAGGAGAGCGATTCGACGATCATGGCGATACCCTGGCCGCCGCCGATGCAGGCGCTGGCTACTCCATAGCGCGCGTTTCGGCGGCGGAGTTCGAGCAGCAGGGTGAGGACCAGACGGGTGCCGCTCGCTGCCAGGGGATGGCCGAGTGCGATCGCGCCGCCATTTACGTTGGTCTTGTCGCGATCGAGGCCCAGTACTTTTTCGACTGCGAGATACTGCGCGGCGAATGCTTCGTTGACCTCGATCAAATCCAGCTGGGCAAGCTTCAAGCCAGCGAGCGCCAGAGCCCTTTGAATCGCAGGGACCGGGCCGATGCCCATAATGCGCGGTGGAACTCCGGCGGTGGCCCAGGAGACGATGCGGCCAAGCGGCTTGAGCCCGCGCTCCTTCGCAATTTTCGCGTGGGTGACGACGACTGCCGCGGCGCCGTCAACAATGCCGCTCGCATTTCCGGCAGTAACGAGGCCGTCCTTGCGGAAGGCGGGCTGAAGCGATTCGAGGATGGCCATTGTTGTGTCGGGACGGCGGTGATCGTCTTCACTCACGAGCGCGGTCTTCTTTCCCTTTTTCACTTCCACCGGGACGATTTCTTCTTTCATGCGGCAGGCTTGAAAGGCGGCTTCGGCGGCCTGTTGGCTGCGGAGCGAGTATTCATCGGCTGCTTGGCGCGCGATGCCCTGCTCGGCGGCCAGATTTTCCGCGGTTTCGGACATGCTGAAGCCGCAGAATGTGTCGAATAAACCGGACATCAGGGAGTCTTCGAGTTTTCCTTCGCCCAGGCGAAAGCCGGTGCGCGCGCCGCGAATCACGTGCGGGCATTGCGACATATTCTCCATGCCGCCGGCGAGAACCAGCGTGGCTTCGCCGAGCAAAATGCGCTGCGCGGCTTGGCTAATGGACTCGATTCCGGAGCCGCAAAGACGATTCACAGTGACCGCAGGAGTTTCGACTGGGAGTCCGGCTTTCAAGCCGACGTGGCGCGCGCCATAGAGACCATCGGCGCTCGTTTGCATCACATTTCCAAAAACCACGTGATCGAATTCCGCGGGGTTCGCGCCGGAGCGCTTGATGGCTTCGCGGCCAGCGGCAGCGCCGAGATCAATCGCGCTGGTCTGGTCGAACGCGCCGGTGTAGCGCGCCATGGGCGTGCGCGCGCCGTGGAGTATTACAGCATCCGTGATGAACATGATTTCTCTTCCTCAGGGAGTTGCGAGAGCGATCAGAGCATTGCCGCCGCGCTGGCGCGCTTCATCGAGGCCAGCTTCGGCGCGGTTGATCCATTCGGTGACGCGGTCTTCGGTTTCATCGCCCGGGCGCGAAGAAGCTTCGGCGATGACGGCACTTACAGTCAAGTCATTCGCGCCCCAGGATGGCTTGATGGTGTCTGCCACTTGGCGTAGTTTTTCTCCAAGCACTTGCGCGTTTTCAAGGGAGGTGTCCGGAAGAATGAACGCGAGCGACCAGGCTGTGTATTTTACAGCGACGTCGGTCTGGCGGACACCGGAAGCCAGTCCGCGCGCGAGATGCTCGATGTAATTGTCCACGGCGGCATCCCCGTGCTGGCGGAGCAACTCGCCGCCGCGATCTACGTGTAGGATAATGAGCGAGAGGGGCGTGCCCTGCGAGCGCGCACGGTTCGATTCTCCGAGCAAGCAATCCACGTAGGCGCCGCGGCTGAGCAGGCCGGTTTTTTCGTCCGCGACCGCAAGTGAGCGCACGAGGGAACGCAGGCGCGTGTGGTTCACTGACAGCACCAGTTGATCGCCCACCGCTTGCAGGAAAAAACTTTCGTTCGGCCTCCATTTTCTTTGGCGGGCGTCGCCCACCAGAAGCGCCCCGGCGGGGGCCTGTGTTTCCTTGTCCATCAGCACCACGCCGAGCGCGGATTCCAGACCCAGCTCACGCAAGCCCGGCGCGCTGGAAGATTCCAAATAGATGCCGCCGAGAGAGTCGGGAGAAACTCTTGAAACAATTCCAACGATGCTGGAAATTCCGGCGCTGCCCGCGCCCGCGATCCCCGGAGCGGAATATTCCGCAGCCAATTGCGCGGCATCTCCGGTGCCGCCGATGGCAACCATGCAGCGGGTGACGCCCAGGTGCTTGCCGATTTCCGCCGCGGTGGTGGAGAGAACCTCGCGCGGCGTTGACTGGCGGTACATCAGGCGATTGATTTCGGCGATCGAGGCGAGGTCGCGATGAGTTTCCGCCGCGCTGGGCGCGGCCGGCAAGTGTGACGCGGCGGCTTCCGGGGGAGCAGGAGGGGGCGGAGGAACCGCGGCGGGCTTGGCAGGCGCTTTCGGCGGCGCGCCCTTAGGCCACCAGTTGGCGCGGTCATACAGCGCGCGCAGCCGCTCGTTTTTTTCCTCTTCGCCGGGAAAAAGTTCGGCGATGCGGCCCAGGCGCTCCACGGCTTTCGATTGCAGCGAGTATTGCAGAAAAATTTCCACCTGCACGATCAAGTCTTCAAGCGCCTGCTGCGCCCGCGCTTCCTCGGACACCGGCCCGGCGCTCCCTGCCTGGTCGGAGCCCGCGCCGCTGAAACCGTCGGTGCGCGTAGAAATAGTGGCCGCTTTGGCCGCGCGTGAGAGAATATTTTGAAGGAACGAGGGGTCCACTTTGCCTTCGAGTTTCGCGATGCGCTCCTGATTGCGGTAATCGTAGGGATCGATGTCCACCAAGCGATCAAGTGTGTCGCAGGCTTCTTTCATGCGCGCGGCGCCGAGATAGAGATCGAAGAGGCGCACCAGGGCGTCGAAGTATTTCGTTTCTCGGTTGAGTTCTTCATAAAGCCGCGCGACCACTTCGGCCAGGGCGAGCGAACCGGGATTCGCGGCAGCGAGACGATCGACCTGCGAGCACAATTCCACTTCCCGGCGTGCGGCGCGCATCCATTCTTTGGTCTGCACCATCAGCGCAGCGGCTTTGGCATCCTGTCCGGCGCGGATGTAAGCGCCGGCAAGCTCGAAGAGTTTGCCATAGCTATCGGGCTTCTGTTTGTAATAGGCCTCGAACATTTCGCGGGCGCGGTCGAGCTGATTGGTGCGCAGCAGGGCTTCGCCAAAGAGCGAGAGAAACGCGGTGTCTTTTTCGCTGGGCGAAAATCGTTCCAGGAGGGCCGCCGCTCCGGGCGCATCGCCTTTACGCAATTTGGTCTCGGCAAACAGCAGCGCGCCCGAGCGATCGTCCGGCGAGAGTCGGTGGGCGCGCGCGAAAAATTCCAACGCTTCATCGATGCCGCCGGTTGCCTGCGTCAATTGTCCGGCGCGAAGATAACTGCGCGTAGCCAGATCCGCATGGCCCAGGCGTTCGGCCAGTTCGCCCAGCACGGCGTGGCGCGCAGGATTGTCAGAGTCGAGGAGAGCCACGCTTTCGAGGCACGCAAGCGATTCCACATCGCGCTGCTGCTGCTGAAAGAGATCGGCGGCGATCCCGTACTGCTCGATGGCCTCGCTCGCGCGGTTCTGTTTCTGCAATAGCATGGCGTAACGCATCAGCCTGTCTGGCGGCTGCGGAAACTGGCGGAGGAAGCGTGCGAAAATGGCGGAGGATTTTGCGGCGTCGCCGGCTTCCACCAGACGATCGAATTGTGTGGCGTAGTATTGGGCGGCGAGCGCCGGTTCATTGAGCCGCGTATAAATGTCTGCCAGCGCCTGCAAGGCTTCCTGGTGCGAGGGGATTTCCTCGATCACCGCCTGGTATTCCGGCACAGCCTCGCGGAGTTTGTTCTTCTCGAGCGCGCGACGCGCCCGCTCAAGACGCTTGTTGACGTCCGACGCCATGTGAATTTGAAATCCCTCAGACCACCACGGGGAAACACCTCGGGTGGCTTGCGCGGGCGGGCACCGCGATCTGCTCGGGAAGTCTATGCGGTAGCCCTTGCCCCAAAAATCTCTGTGAGTCGAACCGCGCGCGGCTGCAATCATCCACTATATAACGGAGAGCTTATCGCGCTCAAAACGAATTGAGGTAAGTGTGCGGAAGTAGTCGCTCGGCGCGCGCGGAAACGCTGCTTCAGGCAGTGGTGCTGGGCCTGCGAATCTCCCCAGGCAAGTGGCTCACCCTTTCCCGCATGGAGCGCAGCGAAAGGCCGCTGCGAATCAGAGCTACAAATCCCAGCAGCGAGATGGGAATGGTGAGCCCCAGAAACCCAAAAATGGAGAAGCCGGTGGCGGTGGATTTCTCCACGTGAAATATGGTCAATCCCACGACGCAAAAGAACTGATAGGAGCCCACGTTAGCGGGCGCGTTGGGCAGCGAAACCCCCAGGTTGATCACAAACAGCACCACCACTGCCGCAAGAAACGACAAGTGCAGACCGTAAGCCCGCATCATGGCCCACAATCCCACCACCTGGCAGAAAGGCATCCAAAGCGAAGCCAGCACCGCGGGATAAAAACTCGGGGCCGTGCCCATGGCATGCAGCCCCATCAGCGCTGCCATCACTTTTCCCGGCAGCCGCCGCGGACCTCCCTGTAGTCCTGAATCCTTGCCCAATTTCACTTCCAGATACAAAATCAGCGCGACGACAATGGCCAGCAGAATCAGAGTGACAATCCCCAGCGTGTCCGCAATTTTCTTGAACCTGGCGGGCGAGCTGCCATCCGGGAGTGGCGGCAAATCCACGACCAAAGAAACAATCGCGAGACCAGCAGCTGCAATTACCAGGTCTATTAGCCGTTCCACGCCCACCGAGCCCAGCACCTTGCCAATAGAAATTTCTTCCGAGTTCGACAGCAAATAGCTGCGCAGCACTTCCCCGGGCCGCAGCGGAAACACCATGTTGGCAAAAAGTCCCGCGTACACGGAGCGAATGGCGTTACTCAGCCGCACTTTTCCGAAAGGGCTCAGCAGCCACTTCCAGCGCAACGCCTGGACACCGTAGCTGAGCACGTCGAAGGAGATTCCGAGCAACACCCAACGGTAATTTACGTGGGCCAGTTCATCGAGCGCCTTGAAGAAATGGAAATCGCGGAACACCCAAACCAGGCTAGCAACGGCGAGCCCATAACCGATGATGCGAGGGACTCGCGATTTCTCGGGTGGTGCGGTCTGGAACAGTGTGTTCAACGCGGCAGTTCCGGAGTTGGTGGCGCTTGTGGGCCGCTAGCTCCGTCAGGGCGCAGACGTGGTTTGTTCATCAGGCTGATTTTCCCCCGAGCTCAGGCATGCCATTTCTCGTCCAGCGAGGGTACAGCCTACGACAATGGCTTACCGGAGGCAATCTGGCAGTTATACGGATGCTAGGCCCGCGCTAGGTGGACGCATGGTAGGAGTGGAATCCCCGAGCTGGTATTATGAGGTATGCGCTCGGCGGTTCCGCAGAGCCGGAGAGGACAAGATGACCGAACCCAGCAAAGAGGAGTTGATGGCGCGCATCGCCGAGCTGGAAAAGCAGGCCGGCTCACGGAAAAAGGGCAGTCTCGAATTCAGGGTGGGCGAAAAAGGCGGCGTGAGCGTGTACGGCCTCGGCCGCTTCCCCGTCACTCTGTACTACGAGCAGTGGGTTCGCCTACTCGACACGGCCGACTCTTTGCGCGAGTTTCTCGAAGAAAACAAGCCCCGCCTCAAGCTCAAGCCAAAGGATTAATACTTGGGCCAGAGGGAACCCGGGAAGCCCGGGTTCGCCGTCGTTCCATCCCTGGTTGTGAGTTCTGGGCGTCGTTGACTTGCTCCCTCTGCACACCTGAGCTCCGACCCCAATGATCGGACGGACCATCTCGCATTAACGCATCCTCGAGAAGCTCGGGGCGACGGGATGGGCGTCAATTACAGGGCAATGTAGCCACGGCCGAATACCGAAAACTCCTCGACCCTCCTGGCACCGTCTTGAATTCTGCAAACGGTGTGCTGGTCCGCCTGGGCCTTGCTCCTGCGCGCGCCCTACAAGCGGAGCTCGCAAAATCCCGTGCTGCCTATTAGGATTTCTTCACGCAGTGGAAAGACGCCGACGCCCATATCTTCATTCTCATCGCCCCCAAGCCCGGATACGTCAAGCTGAAGTAAAGGCAGCGGGGGACCCATTCTTCCGGCCGCGGCAAGCAGATGGGAAGATTTTGACATTACCTGTCCGGGAAATCCCCCGTGACCGAAACGACCCGTATGCGTGGTGCCCACAATCGGTCGCCTGGCCAATCGAATTTTTCCTTCCGTTCTGCCATGCTATCGATGGTGATTTCTCAAAGGATTCACGTGGCGCATCTTGTCGGGAGCTGCTGGAGCGGTTCGCTCACCACTAATCATTCGTCACTCTGTGCCCCGGTGTCTCTGCGGCCAATTCTTCCCGTGATTCCGTGGCACTTTCGGAGCGCTATAATCTGTGGCACACTCGCTTGTTCGAAAGACGCGTGCGTCTTTGGCAGGGTTGGCATCATTGCCGCGTTCGGCGCCGGCTGACTCGCAAGAGAGCTATGGATCCCCAGTACATCCGGAATTTTTGTATTATCGCGCACATTGACCATGGGAAATCGACCCTGGCCGATCGCTTGCTCGAGCTCACCGGCGCGCTCACCCAGCGCGAGATGACCGCGCAGGTGCTCGACTCCATGGACCTCGAGCGCGAGCGTGGCATCACCATCAAAGCAAAAAGCATTCGCCTGCATTACACCGCGCGAGACGGGCACGAATACCGTATGAACTTGATTGATACCCCGGGGCATGTGGATTTCTCCTACGAAGTCTCGCGCGCGCTTTCCGCATGCGAAGGCGCACTACTGGTGGTGGACGCGAGCCAGGGGGTCGAAGCGCAAACAGTTGCGAATGCGTTTCTCGCGTCGCGGCACAATCTCGCAATTCTTCCGGTGATCAATAAAATTGACTTGCCAGCCGCGCGGCCAGACCACGTGAAAGAACAAATTGAAAATGTCCTTGCGATTCCGGCGGACGATGCGCTCGCTATCAGCGCAAAGAGCGGGCTCGGCGTCGAAGAAGTGCTCGAGGCGATTGTGCGGCGAGTGCCGCCGCCGATAGGTTCGGCGGATGCGCCGCTCCGCGCGCTCATTTTCGATTCCTGGTTTGATTCTTACCGCGGCGCAGTGGTGCTGGTGCGAGTGATGGAAGGGCGCATCGTGCCGCACATGAGAATTCGGCTATGCGCCAACAACGAAGTTTATGAAGTTGAAAATCTCGGCGTGCTCACGCCGAAGCCGGTCGTGCTCGACGAACTGGCGGCGGGCGATGTGGGATTCATCATCGCGAACATCAAACGGGTGGCTGATGCGCGCGTGGGAGACACGGTGGTCGAGGCGGACCGGCCCGCCGCGCCGCTGCCGGGATTCGAATCGATCAAGCCGATGGTTTTCGCCGGATTGTTTCCGGTGAACGCGAGCGATTACGAAATGTTGCGCGACGCGCTCGGTAAACTGCAACTCAACGACGCAGCATTTTTCTACGAACCAGAAAATTCCGTGGCGCTGGGATTTGGTTTCCGCTGCGGTTTCCTGGGATTACTGCACATGGAAATTGTGCAGGAGCGGCTGGAACGCGAATTTAAGATTGACTTGATTACAACTGCCCCCAGCGTGCAGTACCGCGTCACCACCACCGCAGGCGATATCATGGAAGTGGACAACCCCACGAAATTTCCGCCGCCGGGCTCAATTCAGAGAATTGAAGAGCCGATTTTGACCGCCATGATTATCACTTCGGAGGAATCTCTCGGCGGCGTCCTGAAACTCTGCGAAGAAAAAAGAGGCGTGCAAAAGAAATTTGAGTATCTTTCGCCCACGCGCATCATGCTCACTTACGAAATGCCGCTCAATGAAATCGTGATGGATTTTTACGACCGGCTGAAGAGCGTTTCGCGCGGCTACGCTTCACTCGATTACCACCTGTCGGGCTATCGCGAGTCGGATCTGGTGAAGCTCGATATTTTGGTGGGCGGCGAGCCCGTGGATGCACTCACCATCATCTGCCATCGCGATCTGGCGTACGAGCGCGGGCGCGATCTCGTCACGCGGCTGCGCAAATTGATCCCGCGCCAGCAATTCGAAGTTGCCTTGCAGGCCGCCATCGGCAGCCGCATCATCGCGCGCGAATCCATTAGCGCCATTCGAAAGAATGTTCTCGCCAAATGCTACGGCGGCGACATCACGCGCAAAAGAAAACTCCTCGAAAAGCAGAAGGAAGGCAAGAAGCGCATGAAACGCGTCGGCCGCGTGGACATCCCCCAGGAAGCATTCCTCGCTGTTCTGAAAGTCTCTGGGGGCACGGACGATGAGGAATGAGCCATGACAAAAGTCATCGGGCCTCAGCTCCTGTTGTTGACCGTGGGCCTCAGGAATCTTGAATTGTCGGGGCACTCCCGGATACTGACTGCCGCCTTCGCGCACATCAGCCGCTGAATGCGGGCGTTCAGGCTTTCAAGAACGGCGATTACACTCAGGCCATAGAAGATTTCACACAATCGAAGACGCTTGACCCTTCACTCCTGAGTGCACGACTCTATCTCGCAACCGCCTACGCTGGTCTGTTCATCCCTGGCGTTCCCGAGGAGAACAGCACGTCGAAGAAATCAAGAGTGTCCACGACCTAGATTGGCAGCATATCTCAGCGACAGACGGGATCGGATCGATCCTATACAACATGGCCGGAATGCCGTTTAACTCGACGAAGAGGAAAGAATCGAGATCCTTTGCAACCTATCCAGTGGTAGCCCGGCGATGCCGAGCCGTGCTACCGGGTTGGCGCCATGGTCTGGGAGATCGCATTGCACCCCAACAAGTCTTTGCGCCAGGAAGACGACAGGCGGGGGACCGGGATGATCAAAGCCTGCGACCCCGTGCCAGCCACCCTCGCTGCGCAGTGCCGCGAGCAGGCGGGGATGGAGGTGGAGGATGCGAGGGAGAAGCCGAAGAAACCCGTGGAGTTACGGTCTGAATATGCCCCTGCCATGGCCTACTCGCATGTTCTCCATCTGCAAGATACGGATAAGAAGACCGCTCGGAAATTGCGTCAAGTGCATGTGAAGACGGAGGAAAACTTGGTGGATCAAGCCGAGGCGAGTAGGAAGAAGAACCTGGGGCTGAGCACTCCGCAATCAAGATCGGTCTAGGTGGTCTTCTTCCGGCGGACGGCGGCGTCGAGTTCGCCGCGCGCGAGGCGGACTGCGATGTCATCGCCCACGTCGACCTGATCCGCTGAGCGCAAGACCTTTCCGGATGCATCGTACACAATCGCGAAGCCGCGCTCGAGAATGCGGAACGGGCTGCGCTCCTCGAGTTGCAGCGCGGCGGCTTGCCAGCGGCGGCGCTTAGCGACGAGCGCGCGGTCGAGACACGCGCCCAGCTCCGTCATTCGCTGTTCCAGCTTGCGCCCCAGGCGGCCGAAGCGTGCGCGCAAATCGAGCGCTGCAAAGCGGACCTCCGCGGTGGCAAAGCGGCGGCGCTTCCTGGTCATGACGCGATCGAGAGCGGCGGTGAGAGCGCCGTGTTGTTGCGCAATGCGGCGGCGAGCAATTTCGGCGCGGCCTCTCAAATCGAAGGACACGACTTTCGAACTCGCGCGCGTGAGGCGCTGCATGGTGGTGGCGAGGCGCAGACGCAAGCCCCCGGCGAGTGAGACGGAAAGTTCATCCACTTGCTGGCGGCGATGGCGGACCAACACTTCGAGTTGGCGAAAGCCGCGATGCGACTCCAAATCGCGCACTTGGTGGCGCCACTGTGAAATTCTATAGCGCATCTGCTGCACGAGATTGCGGAAATGTTCGGCGATGTTCCGCTCGAATTCCTGTCGTGAGCGAACCACAATTTCAGCGGCAGCGGAAGGCGTGGGTGCCCGCACGTCGGCAGCAAAATCGGCGATGGTGAAATCCGTTTCGTGGCCGATTCCTGTGATCACAGGGATTTGCGACGCGGCAATCGCGCGCGCCACAATTTCTTCATTGAAGGACCACAAATCTTCGAGTGAGCCGCCACCGCGAGCGACTATCAGAACATCCACCGCCTTCGCGCGATTGAAATATTCCAGCGCGGCAACGATTTCGCGCGCTGCGTCTTCGCCTTGCACCTTCACGGGAAACAGCAGCACGTGCAAATTCGGAAAGCGCCGCTTCAGCACCCGCAGGATGTCGCGGATGGCTGCCCCGGTGGGCGAGGTGACCACGCCAATGCGCTGCGGCAACACGGGCAGCGATTTCTTGGACGCTTCATCGAACAGGCCTTCTTCTGCGAGGCGCTTCTTCAACTGCTCGAACGCAAGTTGCAGCGCGCCGAGGCCAACTGGTTCGACGTGACTGACATAAATTTGATATTCGCCGCGCGGTTCGTAGACGCCGAGCGAGCCGCGCACGGTGACGTGCAATCCATTCTCGGGGCGGAATTTCAGGCCGCGGAGTTGATCGCGAAAGCAGACGCAGCGAATCTGCGAGCGCGGGTCCTTCAATGTGAAATAAAGATGCCCAGATTGCGCGGCGTGACAGTTCGAGACCTCGCCCTCGACCCACACCTCGCGGAAAGCGGCTTCGAGAACTTCACTGATGCGGTCGGTGAGCTCGCTGACTTTCCAGACGTGGCGCTCGGGAACGAGATTGAAGAGGTTGGCCTGGCTCATGGGATTATTGGCTCGGCTTCATCGGCGAAAAAGATTGATGATCCAGAAGAAAAGTGCAAGCGCAAGACTGACAACCAAGCAGGTGACGATCGGAAAATAGAAAGTAGTGTTGCGCCCCTGATAGATGATGTCGCCGGGCAGCCGTCCAAGCCGGAACGGAAGCTTCGCACCGAAAACGAGAACCGCACCGGCGCCGACGAGCACTATGCCGAGGATTAGAAGCACCCTTCCCAGTTCGCGAAATGGAGCCATAGAAATGATCACTGCGGCTCATTCTACCTGAAGTCGGCAGGCCCCGTGGCGGAGTGGCGCAAGCATCGGGGGACCCAGTGACATCCGCCATAACAGTTGACATTTACATAAATACTTATATAGTTGAAGCATGAGCCTGGAACACATCCTGCTCGGGCTGCTCCGCAAGCCTGCCAGTGGCTACGACCTGAAGGCCATTTTCGACGAGCGCATCCATTATTTCTGGGCCGCCGAGCTCAGTCAGATTTATCCCGCTTTGCAAGGGCTCGAACGCAAAGGCCTGCTCTGCAGCCGCCACGCGGCTTCGAAGCGCGGGCCCGGGCGCCGCATATATCAAATCACACCGGCCGGCCATCGCGCGCTGCGTGAATGGCTGGAAAAAGGCCCGGAAGTAAGTAATGAGCGGATGGCATACCTGGCCAAGATTTATTTAATGGACGAACTCGGCGATCTGCAAAAGACGCTGCAGTACATCCTGGAGCTCCGCGACGTGTTTTCAAGCAGGCTCGGAGAATTGCAGACCATCGAGCGCTACTGGTCCGAGAGAGATCCGCGGTACCCGAATTCTCTTTCCCCGCAAATGTTTCACGTGCTGTTGACACTCCGAAAGGGGATTTACTCGCTTTCGGCACACTTGAAATGGTGCGACGAATCCATCCGTCGGATCCGCGAACGGATGGAAAGGGAGGGCTCACATGTTCGAACTGTTTCAAGGACTGCGTTGGACACACATCGCGTTCGGAAGCATCGCACTGCTGGTGTTCTGGATACCCCTGGCCGCGGGAAAAGGCGGCCGGCTCCACGTTAGGGTCGGCTGGGCCTATGTGGTGTGCATGTCTGTCGTGGTTGGGACGGCCTTGGTCATGAGTGGCCTGGCGTTTACCTTCCCCCTGCGCGTACGTCACTTTGCGCACCCACTCTCGGCCGAGGAAACGGCGCGGTTCATCCGAACTTCTCGCGACTTCGGATTCTTCTTGGCGTACCTCGCCGGACTAACACTGGCTGCAGGTTGGCAAGGGATTGGAGTGTTGCGCACACGACGCAATCCTAAGTCCCTTCGAAATCCATTTACGTTTGGAGTGAATATCATCGTCATGCTCGCGGCGCTGGGAAGCCTGGTGCTCGGAATAGTTGAACGCAACTCCGTACTGATAGGGATGAGTTCGGTGGGATTCGTGGTCGGAGGCGGCAACCTGGCATATCTGCTGCGGGAACCTCGAACCAAGATGCACTGGTGGTACGAGCATCTCAGCTCAATGATCACGACGGCCATTGCAGGGTACACGGCATTTCTTGTGTTTGGTGGCGCGCGACTATTCCCGACGCTCGCGCGGACGCAACTCTACGTGGTGATGTGGCTGCTGCCGACCGCGATCGGCGTTCCTGCCATCATTCTCACGGTGGGCTATTACAAGCGGAAGTTTCACGAAAACGGAGGCGCCCCTAAACTCGGGCAGGCACCCGCAAAAACAGCCATCTAAACGGTAGCGAGGAAAGGACGGAACGCTCGGACCGACGGGCGGAAGAAAATAAACTGCACCGACCCGCTAAACCAATTCATGGCCTGCGAAGAAGTAAGATATTTCGAAGGCGGCGGTTTGAGGTGCGTCTGACCCGTGCGTGCAGTTGTTCTGGATGCTCGTGCCGAGTTCCTTTCGGATAGTTCCGGGCGCAGCTTTTGCCGGATCGGTTGCTCCCATGGTGTCGCGCCATTTCGCGATGGCGTTTTCGGCTTCCAGGACCATGGCGACAAGTTTGCCAGAGCTCATGAATTCGGTGAGGTCTTTGAAGAAGGGACGCTCCCGGTGGACTGCGTAGAAGCCTTCGGCTTCCGCTTTCGTGAGCCGCATGGACTTGACGGCGATAATTTGAAACTTTGCCGCGTGAATGCATCTGATGATTTCACCGGTCAGGCCTCGACCAGCGGCGTCCGGCTTGATGATTGCGAGTGTCCTCTCGATTGCCATTCGACGTCTTCCCCCGATATTTAAAATTTCCTCGCGCGGAAATTGAGCGCGTTATTTTCGTTTCTCGCTATTGGATTTCATCCTGAGTGTGGATGTTGGTTTTACCGCGGATTTTGATTTCGATTTTCCGAGCAGGCTGGCGACACTCTGGCCGATGTCGGCGGGGCTTTGCACGGTGTGGATGCCGGCGGCGCGCATGGCGGCGTATTTACCTCCGGCGGTGCCCTGCCCTCCGCTGATGATTGCCCCGGCGTGGCCCATGCGGCGACCTGGCGGCGCGGTTTGTCCGGCGATGAAGCCCACGACCGGTTTCTTCACATGTTTCTTGATGAACGCGGCGGCGACCTCTTCCGCGTTGCCGCCGATTTCGCCGATCATCACGATCGCGATTGTGCCGGGATCGTCGTTGAACATGCGTACGGCGTCGAGGAAATTCGTGCCGATGATAGGATCGCCGCCGATGCCGATGCAAGTGGATTGGCCGATCCCGAGTTTGGTGAGCTGGTCCACGGCTTCGTAGGTGAGGGTGCCGCTGCGGCTGACGACTCCCACGCGGCCCTGCTTGTGAATCGAGCCCGGCATGATTCCCATTTTGCACAAGCCCGGCGAAATAATTCCGGGGCAATTCGGGCCGATCAGGCGCGTTTTCGAATCTTTCAGCCCCGCTGCAACGCGGACCATGTCGAGCGTGGGAATCCCTTCGGTGATGCAGATGACGAGCGAGAGGCCTGCATCGGCGGCTTCAAGAATGGCGTCGGCCGCAAAGGGCGGCGGGACGAAAATTATCGAAGCGTTTGCTTTGGTCTCGCGAACAGCATCGAAAACGGTGTTGAAGATAGGCACGTCGAGATGTTTCGTGCCGCCTTTGCCGGGCGTGACTCCGGCGACGACTTTCGTGCCGTACTCAAGCATTTGCTGAGCGTGAAAGCTTCCCTCGCGGCCAGTGAGGCCCTGCACTACGACGCGAGTGCTCTTGTCTATCAGGATACTCATCGCGCACCGCCAGCGAGTCTGACCACTTTTTCCGCGCCGTCTTTCATATTCTCCGCGACGGTAAAATTGAACCCTGAGTTGCGGAGGATTTCTTTTCCTTGCTCGACGTTGGTGCCTTCCATGCGGACGACGACCGGCACTTTAAGTTTTAGTTCTTTTGCGGCGTTCACGACGCCGCTGGCGAGCACGTCGCAGCGCAGGATGCCGCCGAAAATGTTGACGAACACGGCGCGGACGCTAGGATCACTGAGCAGAATGCGGAATGCGTTTTTCACTTGATCTTCGGAAGCGCCACCGCCGACGTCCAGGAAATTTGCGGGGCTGCCGCCGCTGAGCTTGATGATATCCATGGTGGCCATGGCCAGGCCCGCGCCATTGACCATGCAGCCAACGGTGCCGTCGAGCTTGATGTAATTCAATTTGTATTTCGAGGCTTCAACTTCGAGCGGCGTTTCCTCGTCGAGGTCGCGGAGATCTTTGAATTCGGGATGGCGGTAGAGTGCGTTGTCGTCGAAATTTACTTTGGCGTCGAGCGCGACCAGACGGCCGTCGCCGGTTATGACGCAAGGATTAATTTCTACCATGGAAGCGTCGGTCTCGGTGAATGCGCGATAGAGCGATTGAAAAAACGGCACGGCGGCGTTAACGAGTTCGGGGGCGAGCCCGAAACCGAATGCTAGCTTGCGTGCTTGATAGGGCATCAGGCCTGTCGCGGGCTGAATCGTCTCGCGCCGGATCGCTTCGGGATGGTCTTTGGCGACTTCTTCGATTTCCATTCCACCGGACGCGCTGGCCATAAAAACGGGGGCGCCGGACGCGCGGTCAACCAGAACACTCAAGTAGAGTTCGCGATGGATGTCGAGGCCTTCTTCGATCAGGAGGCGGTGCACGATGCGGCCTTCGGGGCCTGTTTGCGGTGTCACCAGTCTCATGCCCAGAATCTGCTCGGCGAGTTTTGCGGCTTCGTCGGGAGATTTCGCTAGTTTGACGCCGCCGGCTTTGCCGCGGCCGCCCGCTTGGATTTGGGCCTTCACTACGACGACCGGTGAGCCCAGGCGCTGGGCGGCGGCTCGCGCTTCATCTTTTTTGAAGACGACTTCCCCGCGGGGCACGGGGACGCCAAACTTGGCGAGGATGGCTTTGGCCTGATATTCGTGGATCTTCATTCCTGCTCCATGGGCTTTCTGAAGCGTGCCTTGAATAATGCTAGTATTTACGGACCTAAAAAGCGATTTAGTTTACTTGGAACGCGCGGGGCGAGCAAGAAGCGACGTGGCGCTCGAGGTGAAGACGGAGTGCGAAATGGGCGGGGGCCAGCTCGCGGCGGACGATGAAGCGCAGATTTGTTGCTACGAGTGCACCGCGTGCGCGGCCAACATGAAGCAGGTTTGCCCGAATGGCGGCGAGTTGGTGCGGCGGCCCCGGCGGAAAAATCCATGATAAGCAAAGCGGTTGAGAAAATTAATGGGGGAGGAGATCTCACGCGAGGTGAGGCTGAGGCGGTGATGGACCGGATTCTTTCCGGCAAAGCAAGTGACCCCAAGATCGTTGAGTTGCTGACCGGGCTGAAAATCAAAGGCGAGACGGTGGATGAACTGGTGGGGTTTGCCGCAGTGATGCGACGGCATGCCTCGCCTGCGTTCAGCGGGCTGCGCCTGCCGCCAGGCGCGGTGCTGGTGGATACGGCGGGAACAGGCGGGGATTCGCGCGGCACATTTAATATTTCGACGGCGGCGGCATTCGTGATCGCAGGCGCGGGCGTGCATGTGGCCAAGCACGGGAACCGCGCTTTTACGTCGAGCTGCGGATCGGCAGACGTGCTCGAAGAGATGGGGGTGCGGATGGATTTGCCGATGGAGCGTGTGGCGCAGGCGATTGAGGAAATCGGGATTGCCTTTCTGTACGCTCCGGCGGCCCATACGGCCATGCGGCATGCGATGAACGCGCGGCGAGAGTTAAAGGTGCGGACGGTTTTTAACTTGCTGGGGCCGTTGACGAATCCCGTAGGAGCTTCGGCGCAGATTGTTGGCGTATATGACGCGAGCCTGACGGAACTGCTGGCGCGAGCGCTGTGTGAACTGGGCGTGCGGCGCGCGTTTGTGGTGCACGGCGCAGATGGGCTGGATGAGATTTCGATTTCGGGGGAGACGTATATTGCGGAGATGCGTGAAGGAGTGGTGCGCAGTTACACGGTGGCACCGGAAGATTTTGGGTTAGTCCGCGCGCCGCTCGAGAGCATTCGAGGGGGAGACGCGAAACGGAACGCGCAGATCATCAAGCGCTTGCTGGGGCATCGGGGTACACCACACGAGTATGGTGCGCACCGCGACATTGTCCTCGGGAATTCTGCGGCGGCGCTCGTGGCTGCGGGGCGCGCGAAAGATTTTCTGGATGGTGTGAGGTTGGCGGCGGAGTCGATAGATTCCGGAGCCGCGCGAGGAAAGTTGGATGCGCTCGTGGCTTTTTCGCATGGAGAAAGGCCGCGCAGCCAGTTTGCTCCTTGAAAAGGGCACTCCCTGCGTTCCCTGATTTATGTGCGTGAACGTTTCCGAAGGACGAAGACGGTAACGCCCCCTGTGATCGCAAGGAGCACCAGTCCCGCGGTAGGGGATTTCGTCCCACTCGCTGGCAGCAGAATCATGGACACAGAGCAGAGAGCTCCGAAGACGGCCAAGTACCCGAATGCGCGGACACACATCAACACGATCCGCGGCCATTTTGGGCCATACCCGGTAAAAGGGTAGATCAAGAATTGGAGAAAGGCGGCTGGTTCATGCCTCATCCAGTAGCCAAGGACCGGACTCATAATGCATCCACAGAAGCCGACAATGGCTCTATCGGGCCCTGTCATTGATTTCCCGGCGAAGATAGCGGCGACAAGCCCCGAGACCACGAATGCCACAATGAATGCTTTCTCCGTCGGAGTGAAGTCGGGGAAAGTGTGGCGTACCATCCCAAACTTGCGGTAAAGGCGCGACCGGTTTTCCCCATCGTGGATCATCTGGCCGGAAGGCATATGTCTAGATTTGCATGATGTGCTGGCCATTCGGACTTTCGATGGATTGTGTGTGTCGAAGTGAGAATTGCCCTGCGGCAACTTGCCGTCTGAGAGTAGAACGAAGCGCACCAAGGGAATTTGGGACCGGAAGTCCGTCTGTGGATCGGGCTGATTGCCCCTCTTGATTAGATCGAGAGGAAGTTTTCTAGGATGTGGAAGCCGGAGCCAGTTAGGACCGACTCGGGATGGAACTGGACGCCTTCGACGCGGAGTTTGCGCTGGCGGAGGCCCATGATGGTGCCGTCGGCGGTTTCTGCGGAAATTTCCAGTGTGCGCGGTAGAGATTCTCGCTCCACGATAAGCGAGTGATAGCGCGTCGCTTGAAAATCTTGTGGGACGCCGCGAAAGATGGTCTTGCCATCGTGGTGAATTTCGCTGGTCTTGCCGTGCATGAGTTTTCGAGCGCGGATTATGCGGGCGCCGAATGCGGCGCCGATGGCTTGATGGCCGAGGCAAACCCCCAGGATTGGAATTTTTCCTCGGAAGCGTTCCACGAGCGGAATGCTGATGCCGGCTTCTTTCGGCGTGCAGGGGCCGGGCGAGATTACGATGCGCTCGGGCATGAGATCTTCGATTTCATCGAGGGTGATCTGATCGTTGCGGCGGACTTCTAGTTGCTGCCCCATCTGGCCGAGGTACTGCGCCAGGTTGTAGGTGAAGGAGTCGTAGTTGTCGAGAAGCAGGATCATTCCACAGATTCCATTCTAGCGCCCGCACTCATTCCGCACGACTTCCGTTGCCGCCTCGATGCGCGATTTCGAGGGCTTTCACGACGGCGCGAGCCTTGTTGACCGTTTCCTGATATTCGCGCTCGGGGTCAGAATCGGCGACGATGCCGCCGCCTGCTTGAATGTGGGCGCGGCCATTTTTGGCCACGAGGGTGCGAAGCGCAATGCAGGAATCTAGATTGCCCGAGAAATCGAGGTAGAGCACGGCCCCGGCATACAGGCCACGGCGAGTAGGCTCGAGTTCGTCAATGATTTCCATGGCGCGGATTTTGGGAGCGCCGGAAAGCGTGCCGGCGGGAAAGCAGGCCATGAGCGCGTCGAAGCAATCAACGCCTGGGCGGAGGCGTCCGCGCAGGCTCGAGACGAGATGCATGACGTGCGAATAGCGCTCGACGAACATGAGGCGCTCGACCTGGACCGAGCCATATTCACAGACGCGACCCAGATCGTTGCGGCCGAGGTCTACCAGCATGATGTGCTCAGCGCGTTCTTTGGGATCGGCGAGGAGTTTCGATTCGAAGGCGCGGTCTTCGACTTCCGTACGGCCGCGGGGCTCGGTTCCAGCGATAGGACGGTAGAAGGCGTCGCGGCCCTGGACTTTGATGAGCATTTCGGGTGAGCTGCCGACGACGGAGACTTCGTCGAGATGCAGGAAGTAGAGATAGGGCGAGGGATTTACGACGCGTAGCGCGCGATAGATTTCGAAGGGATCTGTTTTTGTGTCGGTTGAGAAGCGCTGGCTGGGGACGACTTGAAAAATATCGCCAGCGCGTATGTAGGACTTTGCTTTGCGGACGGCGGCGAGATATTGGGGCTTCGAGAAATTGGAGCGGATGCGGAGCGGGGCTGCGCGGCGTGGGCGGCGCTGGGGCGGAAGCGGGCCCTCGAGTTTGCGACGCGTGCGGCGGATTTCGCCTAGGGCGGCATCGTATTTTGCTCGCAGGCTGCCGGGGCCTTCGGTGAAAACGTTGCGAATAACCCAGACACGGTGACGCACGTGGTCGAAAGCGACCAGGCCGAGATAAAACATCATGACGCAATCGTCGAGGCCGAGCTCGTCCGCGCCCGTGGCAGGAATATTTTCGACGAGGCGCACCATATCGTAGGCGAAATAGCCGATGGCGCCGGCGATGAGCGGCGGAAGACTGGGGACGCGCACGGGATGATAGCGGGCGGTGAGCCGGCGCAATTGTTCGACGGGACTTCCGCCGAATTGGACGCTGCATCCGGCGGATTCGAGGGTGCATTCGCGGCCGCGGGCCCGGAAAACTTCGTTGGGATTCGCACCGGTGAATGTGTAACGGGCGAGGTTCTCGCCTCCCTCGACGCTTTCAAGAAGGAAGGAATACTTAGCGTTGCGCGCCAGGCGGAAATGGGCGCCTACGGGCGTGAGCAGGTCGGCGGTGAATGTGTCGTACACCGGGACCAGGTTTCCCTGGCGAGCGAGACGGCAGAAAGATTTGAAGTCAGGTTGAATCATTTCGCTGTCTATTCTTCCGTCACAAAAATGAAAAAGCTATCCGCTTTTAGCGGGCGGTAGTTTCGCTGTGATGTCATTTTGATGTCCGGAGCGCGCGGATAACCGCGCGGCGCATGGGCGCTTGGGGAGCGCGCTCGCCGGTCCAGATTTCCCATTGTGCTCTACCCTGAGCGATAAACATTTCGATGCCGGATACGACTTCGATGCCGCGGCGGGCAGCAAGTTGCATGAGCCGTGTACGCTCCGGTCGATAGATGGTGTCGAACAGGAGGCGGCAATTGAGCTCGCGGGCTTCGAGCGGCGAGCGGTGGACGTGCGGATGCATGCCGACCGGGGTGGCGTTGACGATGGCGTCAAAAAATTCGTGAGCAAGACGACGTCGATCCGTGGTTTCGCCTCCGATGGCACGGGCGAGCGCGGCTGATTTCTCTTTCCTGCGCGCGAGTACACAAACGGTCGCTCCGGCTTGCGCGAGCGCGAAGGCAACGGCGCGTGCCGCGCCCCCGGCGCCCAGGATGAGGACGCGACTGCCATGAAGTGAGATGCGCTGGCCGAGTGCGTGGAGGACGCCGACGTAGTCGGTATTGTAACCATAGAGTTTTGCGCCGCCGCGCACGACGACGGTGTTGACGGCTCCAATGGAAGCTGCAAGAGGATCGCAATCGTCGAGGTGGCGCAGGATGCTCTGCTTGTGCGGGAGGGTAACGCTGAACCCGGCGATGCCGAGTGGCGCGATTGCGGCGAGAAAATCGCGAAGATCGTAGACCAGGAAAGGGAGGTAAACGGCGTCCATTTTGCTGGCCTGGAAACCAGCGTTGTGAAGCTGGGGGGAAAGTGAGTGCGCGATGGGATCACCGATCACGCCGTAGATTCGGGTGCGGCGTGTGATGCGGTCGGCGCGATAGAGGCTCGTCATTTCAGAGAGCGAGACCTGGCCGGGGGCGGTGGCGTTTTCAACCGGGGCGTAGGCGAGGGCGCTGCCATGGCGATGCGCCAGGATTCGTAGTGGCATGGCGACTTCACCCATGGGCACGGCGATGACATCGCGGCGGCCGCGCGTGAGGCGAAGGAGGCGCAAGCCGGCAGCCAGTGAATCACACTGGGCTGCAATCTTGATTGCGCTGGGGCGTTTGGCACGAAGAAGCCGGACGGTAGGAGTCAGGCTAGTGGGCATCGAACGGAAGAAATGGGCCGATGTGATCTGACGTCCTTCACCTAGAAGGACGTCAAGCAGTTCCGATGGGCATTTCGAGGCGGATTCGATTTCGAGGTCGTACCAGGTACACCCGGCGCGGAGAGCTTCGGCCAGATGGAGGAGTTGGTGCGCGACCGTGCCGCGGTACTGCCCGCTAGCCTTGCGGCGGCGACAGGTGGCGAGGAGATTCGCACGAATGCGCTTGGCTGCAAGTTGGCGGAGGAATCGGCCGATTTCGAGGTCGTCGGCCAGCCAATCCAGGCGTAGCTCTGCTGTGCGCGTGCAAAGCAACGCCTGGGCGAGCTGGCGCGTCATGGTCTTGGAATCCTTGGCAGCCACAACGGCGCAGATCTTGTCTTTGCTGAGCATCTATAGGGGTGCTCTTCGGTGGTGCGAAGACTCCTTATGATCCAGACCAAAGTGAAGCATGGCATCAGGGAGCAAAGCCCAATTCGGCACCCACTTCCCGACGGCGGAGCTAAAACCCCGCGCTACCGAAGGTTCCCGGGCCACCCTGGCCCACCGTACAGGGAGTTCTGGCTTCTACCATGCGGTACCCAATGTGTAAAGGGAGGGCGACCAAAGTCTTGACGGGTCTCAGTACGGATGTTACGTTCGCCTCATCAGGTAGCGCCCGCTCGAAGGCGCCAAGAAATCAAAGGAGCACGCGTCATGCACGGGAAAATTGCCTTTGCTGGACTGATTTTGGCCCTGTCGTCCACCTGTGTTTCAGCGCAAGAGAAACTGCCCACGACGACACGGGACGACATTTACTGCTCGGGTATCGTGACGACCGAGAGTGTGCCGCGAGACTCCTATGTGATAACCGGGGAAGGGTCGAGCATTAAGAATACGTTCGACGAAGGCGACTACGTCTACATCAACAAGGGCGCGAATCAAGGCGTAAAGGTCGGGGATCAGTTTTTCGTGGTGCGCGCGATGACAGACCCGACGGACGTGGAATGGACGAAGTGGCAGGCGTCGATCATGAAAAAGCTGGGGAAATTGTGGGCGGACCAGGGGCGCGTGAGCGTGGTGGTTGTGCAGCCAGACGTATCGATCGCGCAGGTGCAGAATTCCTGCAACTACGTACAGCGGGGCGACATCGTGCTGCCGTTTACCGAGCGGCCATCGCCGCCGCTCAAGTCGGAGAGCAATTTTGACCGGTTCGCACCCACCAGCGGAAAGGCGACCGCGATGGTGATTAACGGGAAGTTTTGGGCGCAATCGAGTGGAACCAACAGCACAGTGTATGTGAACCTGGGAGCCAATCAGGGCGTGCGGGTTGGCGACTACTTCCGAATCTTTCGATACCAGGGCACGGAGCATGAAACGGCCTATCAGATCAAGCGCGTGGCGTTTGAAATGGAACCTGAATTCGGGGAAGCTGGCTTTGGCGCAGTTCCGAAGAAATGGAATTGGAGCAACGTGCCGCGGGAAATTCTTGGAGAAGGCATCGTGGTGCGGACGGCGCCGAATGCTTCAAGCGTGCTGGTTACTTACAGCCTGCGCGAAATCCTTTCGGGCGATTACGTGGAACTAGAATAACCCGGCTTCACCGGGGCTCCTGAGGAGCCCCGGAAATCCTCCTCTTTGAAGATTTCCGCAGTAAAGGCTTCCACCCGGGTTTCCGGGTGTTTCCAGGCGTCGCGCTCCAAGCCCGCTTTTGCGCAGGTTTCTTCCAGAAGTCTCTCCGCCGGCCACCCATTTTCCGCAGCCACCTGCGGAAGCAGAACGCCGCGCTGCCATCCACGGCTGATCAACAAGCCGTGCTTGCCGACTTCAATTTGACTGGAAGTGACATCGAAGAGCGGCGAGAGGACCGATAACTCGATTTCGAGCTCGTGGAGTTCGCGTGGATGGACGGGTTCGAAGCGCGGGTCGTCGAGAGCGGCTGCTTTGGCCAAATGGACCACGACTTGAATGAGAGGATCGGGGGAAGCTAACTGGCCGATGCAGCCCCGCAAACGCCCACGGCAATGCAGTGTTACGAAGACACCGGCAGGGCGCTGTAAGATTTCATTCGCAGGGAAACTTTCGAGGAATTCGCGGCGTTCGACTGCCGCTGTCAAGGCGCGGCGTGCCAATTCGAGAAGGGCTCGCCGCTCGGGATCAGCGAGTGAGGACATCCTGCGGCTTTTCTTCTTGCTTGACGATCAAAACATCGCGCCGCCGTTGCTGCACACGGAAATTAATCTGGCTCCAAAACATCTGGAAATAATGGACGGCCGAGGCGATGGCGCTGAGCACCACGAGCCAGAGCAAGGTGGTTCCGAGCGGCTTGAGGGCCGTATATTTTGCAGTAAGAATCACAGCGCAGCCCGCGAGCACTTGCAAAATCATCTTGGTCTTTCCGAGCGCGGAAGCGGGGATCACCAAACCTTCGACGGAGGCGATCTCGCGCAGACCGGTGACGATGAATTCGCGGCCGATGATGATGACCACCATCCAGGCGGGCACCAGATCCATCTGCACCAGGGAAATGAAGGCCGCGGAAATCAGCAGCTTGTCCGCAATGGGATCGAGCAGGATTCCCAGGGTGGTGACTTCGCGGCGCTTTCGGGCGATGTAACCGTCCATGACGTCGGTGGCGGCAGCCATCAGCAAAATCAAGACGCCGAGGACTTCAAAATGCACTGGTAGGCCCCAGAATTCCCAGTTAGGCTGGCGAGTCAGAAGGACGACAACGAGGAGGGGGACAAAAAAGATACGCAAAATCGTCAGGCTATTCGGAAGATTCATGGCGATCTCGGAAAGGTCCGCAACCTGATACTCAAGTCCTCCAGCAACCAGCGTAATCACTATAGCCCCGCGATGTTGGTGAGTCAACGGGGGCTGTCGTTGGGAGTGCGACGCGGGCGGTCCGGAGGTGTGCTGGCCACAGTCAGAAGGGCAAATGGTTGAGGCAGTTACTTGTAGTCAGCAGACTGCTGCAAATCTGTGCAAATTCAAAATGGGCAGAAAGCAGGCGAAATCCGGGTGGGAAGTTGCGGACGGGGGCAGCCGAAGCTAACTAACCTCTTATGAATAAGTAATTTACACAAGCATGAAACGATCACCGCAGGATCCGGAAATCGAGCGCCAACACAGATTCGCACGGGGTGGTCGGGGCTTTTTCCACAGTGTTTTCAACAGGCGATTGAAAATGCACGGATTATCGTGAGGCTGAAACCGCGCGGGAGCAAGGCAATTCACTTTCACAGGGGCTGCAAATGCAGGGCAGATCAGGATCTTGTGGCATCTGCCGAGTGCGCAGCCTCGTCCGGGGGCACGACAAATTCATCGAGCTGGCGAGCGAGAGATTCAGGCAGCTCCGCGTCGAGATGGAGATGATCTTCATTGACCTCGGAATGAAGGACACGCCCGCAAGCGTAGACCAGAGACAAATGGCGGCCGTCGGAAAGTGGCACGCGTAGTTTTACATGGACCAAGGGATCCACAGGCAGCGCGGCGTCAATCTTTGCGAGAAGATCATCAAGGCCCGTGCCTGTCGAGGCCGAGACAAAAACTTTCTGTTCGTGATTGCCGTTGGCGCGCACCAGCACTAGGAGATCGTCTGGGGATAGAAGGTCGGTTTTATTGAGGACGTGCAAGCGCGGGCGATCCTGCACACCGAGATCGGCGAGGACCTTCAGCACTTCGGCGTCCTGCTCGGTATGATGCGGATTGGAAATATCGGTGACGTGAAGAATCAGCGAGGCTTCCTGGACCTCCTCGAGAGTGGCACGGAAAGCGGCAATCAAGTCCGGAGGAAGATCGCGAAGGAATCCGACGGTGTCGGAAAGCAGGGCCCGGCGGCGCGAGGGCAAGCGCACGGCGCGGATGGTGGGATCGAGAGTGGCGAACATCTGCGAAGAAGTAAGCACGTCGGCATGAGCGAGCGCATTGAAGAGGGTGGATTTTCCGGCATTGGTGTAGCCGACGAGCGCGATCATGCCCAGTGGCACGGCCTGGCGGGCGCTCCGGCGAGTGGCGCGCTGGCGGCGAACCGTTTCGATGGCTTGCTGAATTTTTCGCACGCGATCGCGGATACGTCGGCGGTCGGTCTCCAGTTTTTGTTCGCCAGGACCGCGGGTGCCGATTCCGCCGCCGAGGCGCGAGAGTTCTTCGCCTCTGCCCGCAAGACGAGGGAGCAGATAATTCAATTGTGCCAGCTCCACTTGCAGCTGGCCTTCGCGGGAGCGCGCGTGGCAGGCGAAAATATCCAGTATGAGCTGGGTGCGGTCAATCACGCGGCAGCCCACGCCCTTCTCAAAATTGCGGAGCTGGCCGGGGGTTAAATCGTGATCCACGATCACGAGCGGCGTGCGCTGGAGCTCAGCCTCGAGGCGGATTTCTTCGAGCTTGCCGCGGCCCACGAGTGTGGCGGGATCGAGCGATTCGCGCACTTGCAGCAGGCTGGCGGCGATGGTGGCTCCGGCACTCTGGGCAAGTTCCTGGAGTTCTTCGAGCGAGTCGCGACCTGCGGCTGTGGGATCGCCGGCGCGGCCGCGTGGAGATTTTTTCAGACCGATGCCCACCAGGAGAACACGTTCTCGATTGTCCAGGGGTTGCGCAGTTTTCATCCGAGTGCGGGGTAGCGGGCCGTCCGGGGCCTCGAGGAGTTCACGCTCATCTGATTTTTATTATACGCCGAATTAGACGCGCGGGGGATTCTGCAGATTACGTGAGCCGAAAAGTACAGCAGGAATCGCCGCAGAAAAACTCAGCGGTCCGCGCCTGGCAAATGGGCTGAAGCGGCGAGAACCAACTCGGAGAGAAATTCGCCCAGTCCGCGTCCCGCGAGCCTGAATTCTGCATCTCGGGTAGAGCGATCGAGCCAGCCGAGGTACACGAGCTGTGCGAAGTCAGCCCAGGAATCGGCGGCGCGGGTGGCGAAGCCCACGTCCTGCAGTACATCGGCGATAAATTCCCGCTGACCTTTTTCGATGGCGGCTATTCGAATGGCGATGCGATCGTCACACCGAGCCCAAGAGCGCAAGGCTGCCTCGAAGCGGCATCGCTGAGCATTTGAATTGCGCTCAACCAGCGTGGCCCATCGGGTGGCTGCACTTTTCTCGCCGCTGGCGGCCTCGCGGAGCCAGGAGGTCTCTTCATACTCCCAGTGAGCGAGCAGGGAATTCAGCAGGTCTTCGCGATCTCGGAAGTGCCAGTAAAAGCTGCCCTTGCTGACCCCCAGCTCGCGGGCGAGGCCTTCGATTCGAACGGCTTCGATTCCCTGCTGGGACAAACGAGCAGAAGCCGCGCGAAGCCAATCCGAGGGTTGAAGGGGTGCTGGCTTTGATCGAGCTGGGGCGACGGATGCCATACGGTATCGTATGCCGCGACGGACAATATTATGAACGGTCGACAGACGTCAAGTGCTCAGTGGGATTCTGATCGAATGAGTGCAAGGGCAGAGGCAAGTGTTTCTGGAGCATCGCCGAATCCTGCGAGCCATCGGACATTTGAATCTTTGCGGAACCAGGTGAGCTGGCGCTTGGCAAAGCGGCGAGTGGCCCGTTGGATTTGTTTGGTGGCGTCTTCCCTGCTGATTCCAGCTTCGACATGGGCGCGGAGCTGGGCATATCCGATGAATTGGAAGGGTTTTGCTTCCGTAGAAATTCCTCGCGCGATTAAGGCCCGCGTTTCCTCGATCCAGCCAACAGCAAGCATTGCTTCGACGCGGGAATTGATACGGGCGTAGAGCGTTGCGCGCGGCGGGAGCAGGCCGATTTTTACTACCTGATAGCCTGTGAGTGGGTGACGGTCGCCGCTGTAAATTTCAGCAACGGGTTTGCGCGCTAGGAGGCGCATCTCGATAGCGCGGATTACTTTTTGCGTATCTCGAGGGGCGATGCGAGCGGCTGAGGCGGGATCGAGCCGCGTGAGTATACGGTGAAGGTGAGCGGGATTGCGAAGGGCTCCTTTGTGGCGGAGGCGGTCGCGCAATTCCTCCGACCGCGTGGGGGCGTCCGCGAGGCCTTCCAGGAGAGCGCGTAAATACAAGCCTGTGCCGGCAGTGAGGATGGGGACCTTACCCCGGCGGCGAATATCCTCCAGGACGGTCAAGGCGCGCTCGCGGTAGTCGCCCGCGGTAAAAATCTTCTGGGGCTCGATTAGATCGACGAGATGATGAGGGATGCCGTGCTGCTCGCCGGGCGGGACTTTTGCGGTGCCAATGTCGAAATAGCGATACACCTGGGTCGAATCGCAGGCAAGAATCTCGCCACCAAGTTCTTCTGCGAGCCGAATGCCGAGCGCGGATTTGCCGGAAGCAGTGGGCCCGAGTATGACGATGAGTCGCTCGAAAGGGGTCATCCGGAGAATTTCCAATAGCGCAGCAGAAGCGCGCGCAGCGCGAGGGCTGAGAGGGGCAGTGCGCCGATCATCTGGGTGCGATTTGGTTTCACGGAAGAATCACTGATTGTAATCAATGGGTTGATTATAGAAGAAGATAAAGCGCAGCTCGATCTCCGGCCCTTTGAATTGCGGGGGCAAAGGCTCGAACGGGCTCGAGGTACGAATGGAGGACATGGCAGCCCCATCGAGCGGCTCCTTCCCGGACGTCCTTTCAAGATTCGGGTCGGGGATGGGGACCACGCCATCCCGCCTGATGTGGAATGTGATGACGACAATTCCCTTGTCGCCCATGATGGCGGACTCGGGCATCACGGCGTACCAATTCCGTTTCACTGTCGCGAGAAGGCGATTGATGTAGCTGTCGAAGTCCACACCGGGATGCGGTGTGAGGATCGAGACGCCGGGCTGCATGTTTTGGAGCCCCCGTCCGCCACCGCCTCCGGAGCCGCGCCCTCCTCCGCCCCCGCCACCGGGTGAACCATAGACCACACCGCCTCCACCTTTGCGGATGGCATCCTGCATTTGATCCTGGAGTGCCTTACCGGGAGATTCATTAGGCAGATTAAGATTGGGCTTCCCGCGAGGCGCATTTACTGGCGGAGCTGCGGGCAACACTTGCGAGGGCTCGGGAGCAGGTTGAACGGGAACATTATAAGCGGGGACATGTGGGGTGGGCGCCGAAGGGAGATCGACAGGCGGGCGCGGGGAAGCGACCGGGGGCGCCTCAACCGGCGCGTGTGTTTCCGGGCGCGCGGGAGCCACCTGGTTGAGCACCCTCGGAGTGATGCGCATTTTGGGGCCGGGAGGAGGCCCGGGCATCTTAGGAATTTCGTCAGGCGAGATATATGTGACACCGAGCTGGCGGCTGGCCAGCTCCACTTCCTGCCGAGTGGGAATGTGGGGGGGGAAAAGTTTCGGGATGGAGATCAGAAAGATGATCAAGCCTATGTGAAACACGAGAGATGCTGTGCGAGTGACGAGATCGGACTTGACGTCTTTTTTTTCTTCCGGCTCGATGAGGAGATTGGCATCCCCAGTGGTGAAAACATCGGGTTGGACAACCTCGCGGCGCGCCGCGGACATGTCCGGCGCGCGATCCACAAATTCCTGGATTTCCTCAGGGACGGCAGGTTCGACGTACGCAGGGACGACGACGCGGGAGTCCAGAATCGCAATAGGCGCATATTCCGAAAGCGGCTGAAAACTCTCGATCTTCTTTTGAGGAAGGCCACGCGGCACAAGCGTGCGGTCCACAAGAACGCCGAGGGGAAGATGGGCCGGGATAGTGGTCTTTCCGTCGAGCGGCGCGGCATCGGACAAGCCGGATGGGACGACGGTGCGGTCGTCCATGTAGGTCTCAAAGCGATGGCCATTCTTCCTAACCTCGTCCTTCGAGACCGGGCGCACATCCTTCGGAACTAAAATGCGGGGGATCATCGAGAACCTTGAGGGGCGTATGCACCCAGTTGGACGCGGCCAGCGTGCTCGAGGATGCCCGCCATCACGCGATCGGCTAACTCGAGGGCGCGGCGGCCCGCTAGGCCGTCAACGACAGGCGGGCGGCGCGTGCGGACGGAATCAAGAAAGGCGCGAAGTTCGGCATGGAGCGGTTCTTCCGATTGGGTGGGCAATTTCTCAAAATTGATTTCGGGCTGCGGCACGGCCGGCTTCACACGAACGCGCAAGACATCTTGCCGGGTGAAATCGAGCGAAATGTACTCATGCTCTTGAAAGAAGCGCATCTTGCGGACACGCTCAGTGGACACGCGGCTGGCGGTGAGATTCGCGACCGTGCCGGTTTCAAATTCCAAGCGGGCATGCGCGATGTCCACTTTGTCGGTGATGACCGGGATGCCAACTGCCTTCAAATCCACAACAAGAGAATTTACGAGCGCGAGAACAATATCGAGATCGTGGATCATCACATCGTACACAACGTCGATGTCGAGACTGCGCGGCGTAAAGATGCCGAGGCGGTGGACTTCGAAGAACATGGGGCGTGAAACGATGCTTTGTACGGCGGCGACGGCGGGATTGAATCGTTCGACGTGGCCGATCTGAAGAATGCGGTCGTGGCGCCTAGCTGCAGCGATGAGATTGTCCGCTTCGTCAAGCGAAGTGGCGATGGGTTTTTCGACGAGCACATCGAGACCACTTTCGAGCAAGCGACAGCCAATGCGGGCGTGCTCTTTCGTGGGCACGGCAACGCTGACGGCATTGATGCGCTCGGCAGCGAACGATTCTAGCCCCGGGATAGTCCGCGTGCTGAATTCCGCAGCGACACGAGCGCCGCGATCGGCATCGGTATCGACAATGCCGACGAGTTCTGCGCCTTCGATCTCGCGCCAGACGCGGACGTGGTTGCGGCCGAATTCGCCGACGCCTACGACCGCAACGCGGATGGGTTGATCGTTCACGATTTTCTTTGAGTCTCCGATTCTTGCGGTGGCGCGGCTGATTCTGCTGGCGCGAACGCCTGAATCGCGATGCCTGCCTGGTCCGCGGCACGGATCAGGTCGTCGCGATCAAAAAGCAAGGTGCGCGCAGCGTCAATCGCGAGCGCTGTGGCGTGTGAGCGGCCCATCACTTCGATTGTCTTCATGCCCACGACTGGGACATCGAAGCGCATGTCCTGCTGTGGCTTGCTCACTTTTACGACCACCAGGCGCTGACCGGAAGTGATACGGGCAGCGCGCTCGATGGTTTCATCCGTGCCTTCCATGGCTTCGATGGCGACGCAGGCGAGTTCGCGGACGACGACCGTCTGGCCCAGGTCCAGTGCGGCGACGCGCTGCGCGACATCACGGCCGTAGGCGATGTCGGCGGTTTCTGATTCATCAGGAGCGCGGCGGGTGAGAACGCCGGGCGACGGCAAGAGTGTGCCGAGAAATTTTGTGGAGTCCACCAGTTCGATGCCCTCTTCCTCCAGCACTCGTGCCACGGCGCCGATTAGAGAGTCGGTATTCTTCTTGGGCAGCGAAAAAAGCAACTTGGCAAGTCGCCAGTCGGGTCGGATGGCGCTGAAAATTTTATTATGCTTCACCTGCCCGGCCATCACGGCGTGTTTCACACCCTCCTGATGCAAAAGCTCAATGGTGCGGCTGAGTTCTCCCAAGCTGACCCAATGCAGCCTCTTCGCTACGCGCTCGAGCGACGGCGAAGCTTCTTCGCGAATGGCGATGACGGTCATATCGATGCCGCGGCTGCGCGCACCTTCGAGCACAAGAAAAGGGAACTCACCGTTCCCGGCAATCAGACCCCAGTGCTCCGAAGCGGTATCAGGTGAAGCGGCCACAGTCATGCTTATTTCGTCACGCCGCGCTCGGCCGATTCGATAAACCGGATTAGTGTTAAGACGTCCTCAGAGCTCGAGAGGGTTCCACGCATTTTTTCGAGGGCCTGGGCGGTGTTGAGTTTTGAGCGCAAAAGCAGGCGGTAGGCCTGTTCGATGGGCTGGATACGCTCGGGAGAAAAGCCCTGGCGCTCGAGACCGATGGAGTTGACGCCGTAGCAGCGGGTTTCGCGTGGCGCGACGACCTTTGAGAACGGCGGAACGTCCTGGGTAATCACGGAATATCCGGCGATATAGGCATGCTTGCCGACGCGGCAAAACTGATGGACGGCGGAGAAGGCGCCCAGCGTGGCATAGTCTTCAAAAACTACGTGTCCGGCGAGAGTGGCAGCATTCATGAACACGGTGTGGCTACCGACCTGGGAATCGTGCGCAATGTGCGCGTACGCCATGATCAAGTTGTCGTTGCCGAGGCGAGTGATGCCGCCGCCTTTAATGGTGCCGCGATTGACGGTGCAAAATTCATGGAACTCGTTTTGGTCTCCGACTTCGAGTGATACACGCTCGCCTTTGTAGGTGAGATCCTGCGGGGCGCCTCCAATCGAGCAGAAGGGGGAGAAATGATTTTTTCGGCCCAGCCGCGAGGGGCCTTGCACCATGGCATGGGGCTCGAGGACGCAGCCGTCACCAAGTTCTACTTCATCTCCCACGACGGCGTAGGCGCCGATTTTTACTCCGCTGCCCAGCCGCGCCGATGGCGAAACGATGGCGCGGGAATCGATTTCACTCATCGCGCATTCTCGACGGCATCCTGCGCCACGCCCGGCGCTGCATCGAGATCCACCATCTTGCAGAGCAACTCTGCTTCAGCAGCGAGTTCGCCGTTCACCGAGGCCCGACAGCCAAATTTGCAGATGGATCCACGCCAGTGAATGACGGTGGCTTCCACCTTCAACTGGTCGCCGGGAACGACGGGTCTGCGGAATCGAGCTTTGTCGATACCGGCGAAATAGAGGAGCTTCTTATCGCGATCCGGAATTTCGTGGAGGATCAGGACGCCTGAAGTTTGAGCCATGGATTCCAGAATCAACACGCCGGGCATGATGGGCTTTCCCGGGAAATGGCCCTGAAAGAAATATTCGTTTATGGTGATGTTTTTGATCGCGACAATGCGCTTTTGGCGTTCCATTTCCTCGACGGCGTCGACGAGGAGGAAGGGATATCGGTGCGGGAGAATTTTTTGGATCCCGTTGATGTCGAGAATCATCATTAGCCTCTGCGCAGGTGCCCGTGGTGCGTCCGAGTCACTTTCAGCTTGCGTGCCGGCGATGCGCTGTAAGCAGGGCGCAATCGGGCAATTCTATACGAAACAACGGCGGGTGGGAATCGCCGGGCGGGCGGTGAATAGAGGCGGACAATGTTGCCGGAGAGAAATGTGATTGCTAGGATACACCTGCGATGACGATGATGCGTCCTCCCATTCGAGATCTGCTGAATAGCTTGCGCAGCCGCGAGGACTACATGCTGCGGGTGCTGAAGCAATTTGTACAGTGCGAGTCGCCGAGCCATGACAAGCCAGCGGTGGATCGGATGGGCCGGTTGGTGGCCAACGAATGGCGGCGGCGCATCGCAAGGGTGAGTGTGCTGAAGCAGGCCACGCGCGGGAATCACGTGCGCGCGGAATTGCGGCCGGGGGGAGGACATGCGGCGGGGCAGATTCTGATTCTTGGGCATCTCGATACTGTGTATCCGCTGGGTTCGATTGGGAAAATGCGATATCGCGTAAAGGGCGGCGCGGTCTGGGGTCCTGGGACGTTTGACATGAAGGGCGGGCTGGTGCTGGCACTCGCGGCGGTGGACGCGCTTCGGGCGAGAGGAATTCATCCGGAGAAGCGACTGGTATTCCTGTGGACCTCCGATGAAGAAATCGGGAGTGAGAGTTCGCGGACGTTGATTGAGCGCGAGGCGCGGCGGAGCGATGCGGTGCTGGTGCTGGAGCCGCCTTTTGGAGCCGAGGGACGGTTGAAGACCGCCCGCAAGGGAGTTGGTAGCGCGATCATTGTGGTGACGGGGCGTTCGGCGCATGCGGGAATTGAGCCCGAGAAAGGTGTGAACGCGATTCACGAAATCGCGTTGCAGATCTCGCAAGTGATGAAGCTGAACGATCCGCGGCGCGGCGTCACGGTGCAAGCCACGGTGGTCGATGGCGGGACGGTGTCGAATGTGGTTCCGGCGCAGGCGCGGGCGAAGTTGGATTTGCGATATCAGAGGATGGTGGACGCGCACGCGCTGGAACGGAAATTGCGGAGCTTGCGGCCGATTTTGCGGGGCGCGAGGGTGGAAGTGAACATTTTGCCGAGCCGGCCGCCGCTGGAACGGACGACCGGGGTGCTCTCGCTATTCCGGCAGGCACGACAGATCGCGGGCGAAATGGGGATTGCATTGGGTGAAGCCGCTACTGGTGGCGGATCGGACGGGAATTTTACGGCAGCGTTGGGCGTGCCGACGCTGGATGGGCTTGGTGCGGTAGGGGATGGGGCACACAGTCCGCAGGAGCATGTTGTGGTGCGAGCGCTGGCTGAGCGGGCGGCGCTTTTGGCTGGGCTGCTGGCTACGCTGTAGAGAGCTAGTCTGAGGACGGGACAGGAAAAACACTGGGAAACGACTCGATAACGAAACATTTCAACGGAAACGGATCGATTCTGCTTAAGAACTAGCGCACGTATTCTTTGCGGAGGTAGGCGATCGTTTGCTCGTCGAGCTCGGAATAATCGGCGTGCAGGGTTTCGCGGAGCGCGGCTTCCGTTGAGGGAGCCGCGGCGATGCGGTCGAGCAAGCGGCTGATATCGCTTACGCCCCCGGATTGGATGATTGACTCAACGGCCGCGAGTGCGTAGGCATAGGCGAAAGCGGCCTGACCGCTGGAGAGGCTCATCCACGGAATTTCGAGCGATTCGAGGCGCAAAGTTTGGCTCTGGCTCGTGGTTTCGACCAACGCGGCCGCGTTGCCACCGCTGCGGCGGCCCTCCATCCATTGTGCGATGCCTTCCTGGAGCCAAGTGGGCGCGCGGCCGCGTGATTTCTGCCCCACAAAACTGTGCGTAAGTTCGTGCTTCAGCACGCGCGCAAGATCTGAGCTGACACCGGAGAGTCCGCGCACGGGAACTCGGATGCGGCCATCGTTGAGCGCACCCACCCAACCCGGAGCGCGGGTGATGTCCGCAAAAGCATCTCCGGTATAGAGAATCACGGAAATTTGTTCGCGCGGTGTGTAGTCGAGCTGAGTTTCTAGGTCACGAAAGTCATCCTCCAGCGCATGGAGGATGGCGCTGGCAAGTTCCGGCGTGGCGGTGCCGTTGTACTTCAAGGAGAAATGGAGCGTCTCACCCTGGCGATAACTTTCCTCCTCGGATTTGTCGCGCTCGGCCTTTTCGAGGGCTCGTTCCACATCCGGGTCGTGGCGCAATCTCTCGGCGTGAGTCCATTCGGCAATGGCCAAATCCATTTTGTTCGAGTCGCGATAGGCCCAGCCGGTGAGTTTGGCGACATCGGCGGAGTTCGGCTCGACACGGCGAGCGTGCTCCAGCGGATCGAGCGCGGCGGTGGGTTGATTGGTGTCGAGATAGAGGACCGCTAGATTCAGCAGCAGGCCTACATTTTGGGGCGCGAAGACAAGAGCCTGGTGATAGTGATCAATAGCGGAGTTGGTGTCGCCCTTAGCGGTCAGGAACCGCGCAGCGGCATAGTGCGCGGCGGCGACTTTTTCCACGGCAACATCGGAGCCGGACCTGGCATCCGATTCCAGACGCGCGATATAGCCAAAATCGATGGAGTCACCATGGATGGTCGCGCCGAGGACTTCCTCGTACCCGACGACTGGATCAATTTGTGGGGCAGAGATAGGAGCTTCCGCGGTAGACCTGGCCGCCGAGGAATAGGAGAAATCATCCTGGTCAATGCGGGCGACGATGGATTTCGGAATGGACATGGTGCCGGCAGGCGTGTCGTAAGTGATTCGCTTGCCGTCATCCTTCACGTGGGAGGCAACGATACGGCGGCCGTTTTTCAAGACGATAGTGTCGGCCGCAGAGGACACAGCGAGTAGAAGCAGGGCGGCAATGGGCGCTGCGGAACGCACACCCCGATTCTAACAAGTGCGTTGCTGATGACTGGGGGCTGCTTTCCTGCTGAGTGTCTAAGGTGTACAGTCGCAATTATGCGGATTTTTTCGACAACTTTGGGGGGGAGCGCGCTGCGTGCCATATGTGCAGCCTGCCTGGCGTGTGCAGCAGTGCAGGCAGTGGCAGATCCCCCGAATATCTCTGCCCCGCAGGGCGTTACGGCAGACCCTCGTGCATTTTTCCAATCGCTCAATCAACTGCGACCCGATACGACGCATGTTTATGCGGTGAAAGAACTGAATCTGCGCCGCGATATCATCAATCTGCGGTTTACGGACGGCAAGTTAGCTTTTCTGCAGGAGCTCGACGGACGCGTAACCGGCGCTGTGTTCACGGGCCGCGGGCATATCTTCGCGACGCCGCACGACCGGGGCGAACGGCAATCTCTGGCTCGATTCCTAGGTATGCCGCTACTCGATCAGGAGTTCGGACGGGCCTACTTGCGCTTCACGGACGACACGGCTGTGGAAATTGCGCAGCAACTGAAATCGAGCGAGGCGAACGCGGGGAGCGATCCGGAATTTGCGGCGAGCTGGGAGTCAATCGTCGCCAATCTGAACCCCTGGCATTCGCTTCGCATCATGTTCGATTTGCTGTCGAGCGATCCGCAGACTTACTTCTATGCTGGCATCGGAAGCGAGGACGTGGGGCCCTTTGACGCGCTGGTCGACAACCGGCGCGATGAACAAGTGTTGTTCGGGCAGCCGCGATTCGCGAACGGCGCGCGCTTCTACGACACGTGGGCGTCTTTCCGTTCGCAGCATGCGCCGGCAAATCCGATCGAAGAATTTGCGCCGCTTGACTATCGCGTGGACACGGCCATTGCGGAGGATTTATCGCTCGAAGGGAAGACGACCTTGCACATACGGACCGTGCGAGCCGGTGAGCGCGTGGTTCCACTGGAGCTCTCGCGCAATTTGGCGGTGGAAGAGGTGAAGCTGAGCGACGGGCGCCCCCTGGTCTATTTTCAGAATGAGGACTTGAGCCGCCGCGACATTCTCCGCCAGGGAAACGATTCCCTGCTCGTAGTGCTTCCGGCCGGAGCGAAGGCCGGCGAAGAATTTCAGATGGAGGTACGGTACCGGGGAAGCGTAATCAGCCAGGCGGGCAATGGTGTGGAATTTGTGGGAGAGCGTGGCACTTGGTATGCGCACGTGGGGCGGGGTGATCATTTTGTCCCGTTCGAACTCTCCTTCCGATGGCCGAAGCGCTTCACTCTGGTTGCCACCGGCACAAAAGTGGAATCACGCGAAGACGGCGATGCCAAGACAGGGCGATGGCGGTCGGAAATTCCGTTTGCGGTGGCGGGATTCAACCTAGGTGAGTACAAGATGGAAGCGGCTGGTGGTGACAGCCCGAGGATTTATGTCTACGCGAATAAGCAGCTCGAGGACGCCATCCTGGGACTCCTCCCCAAAGGCGCCGCTCCCCAGCCCACCGTGGCTGTGCCGCCAAGTTTTCAGCCGTCGCGCCCGCACTCCGCCTATGGTGTGATGCCTGATCCGCCGCCACCGAGCCCGGCGGCTGTTTTGAAGCGGCTGGGCGGCCAGATCGCCGATTCGGTTCATTTTTTTGAAACGCTTAACGGACCATTCCCATTCGACCATCTGGATGTGTCGCAGATTCCGGGAAGTTTCGGACAGGGCTGGCCGGGGCTGGTGTATCTCTCGACGCTTGTATTCATGACGCCGGAAACGCAGACACGAGCAGGGCTGGCGGAGCGAACGCAGGAGGAAGCGCGGGAGCTGATGCCGTTTCACGAAGTGGTGCACCAGTGGTGGGGCAACGTAGTGGGATCGGCGATTTATCGCGATAGCTGGATCGAAGAAGGAATGGCGAATTATCTTGCGCTGATGTACACGGACGCGAAAAAGCCCGGGGAGCACAGGCTGGCTTCGTGGCTGGAACATTACCGAGCGGCGCTGAGCGCGCCGATTCCAGAGTCCAAACAGATTATTGCGGATGCGGGGCCGCTGACGTTTGGGACGAGGCTGGCCTCATCAAGAGCGCCGAACGCGTACGAAACGATCACGTACGGAAAGGGAACATGGGTAATGCACATGCTGCACGAAATGATGCGCGACCCTGGTGCGGTGGACCCCGACGCGCGTTTCCGTGAGTTGCTCCATCGAATCCTGACTGACTATTGTTTCCGAGCGCTCACGACGGGTGAATTCCAGCTCGAGGTGGAGCGGCGGATGACTCCGGCGATGGATCTGGAGAGCACACGTTCGATGGACTGGTTCTTCGAGCAATGGGTCCGGGAGACGGGAATTCCACATTACTCAGTGGAGTTTCAAGTGAAGCCGCACGGGGAAGAATTTCTGGTGACAGGAAGGCTTCTGCAAACCGGGGTGGAGGACGTTTTCACGGCTAGCGTGCCGTTGTACGGCGGCAAGTCGGGCGGAAAGCTGGAACGGCTGGGATTGGTGGTGACCACGGGGCCGGAGACGCGCTTCCATTTCATGGCGAAGAACCGCCCCCCAAAAATATTAATTGATCCACAGCTTACTCTGCTTTGTCGCACTGATTAAGCGCCAGTTTGAAGCGAAGTGTGCGCGCTGTTCCGCTAGATTTCCGTGGCGTCAAGATCTCTGGTTTGAACTTGCGTCTATGGACAACCCGCCTTATCCTACACGGTCTCAAATGAACCGCCGGACTGAGGAATTTCAATTGAGACCCGAGTGCGCAAACAGCCCGGCGCCCCATGTGGTTTGCCGGAGAATTTTGGAGCGCGAATCTCCAGCACAGGGCGCCAAGGCGGTGCGAAGTAAACCCTTGCGATGCCCCTTCTCGACGTTCCCAGGCATCCATAATCTGTGATGGGGTCACTCCGTGGATTCTGAGGGCTCGCAACACCCAAACGCAGCCGGCGAGAGCAATCTGGTTCTCGAGCCCGGCTATACGCTTGGGACCGTAACGGACAAGATCAGCTCGATCGTGCTGAGCCGCGGCACGACGAAGGGCTGGCTTTTCGGTTTTGCCATCGCATTTGCGCTGATGATGCTCCTGCTGGTTGCGGTCACCTACCTTTTTGTAGTCGGCGTGGGAATCTGGGGAATCAACATTCCCATCGGCTGGGGGTTCGCGATTGTCAATTTTGTCTGGTGGATTGGTATTGGCCACGCCGGGACTCTGATTTCCGCGATTCTACTTTTGCTGCGTCAGAAGTGGCGCACCTCCATCAACCGGTTTGCTGAAGCGATGACATTGTTCGCGGTGGCCTGCGCGGGGATGTTCCCCTTGCTGCACATGGGGCGGCCGTGGCTGGCGTTCTGGCTGACACCTTACCCGAATCCGATGTGGCTTTGGCCGCAGTTCCGCAGCCCCTTGGTATGGGATGTGTTTGCGGTGTCAACGTACGCCACGGTTTCGCTGCTGTTCTGGTTCGTGGGACTGATTCCGGACCTTGCAACGTTGCGCGATCGCGCCAAAAATCGTGCGGCGCAAACGATCTACGGAATTCTGGCAATGGGCTGGCGCGGCTCCGCAATCCACTGGCATCGGTACGAGACAGCTTCGCTCCTGCTGGCTGGACTGGCGACGCCGTTGGTGGTTTCTGTGCACACGGTAGTCAGTTTCGACTTTTCCGTGGCGCAGCTTGCCGGTTGGCACACCACGATTTTCCCCCCTTATTTTGTGGCCGGTGCGATTTATTCCGGCTTCGCGATGGTGATGACGTTGGCGATTCCGATTCGCAGGTTCTACCATCTGGAAGATTTCATTACCATGCGGCACCTGGGCAATATGGCGAAAGTGATGCTAGCAACCGGGCTAATCGTGGCCTACGGGTACATGATGGAAACTTTCATGGCCTTCTACAGCGGCGATCCATTCGACAAATTCCTGGTCTTGAATCGCATGACGGGGCCCTACAAATATTTTTACTGGATGCTGATCGCCTGCAATATCGTAATTCCTCAGTCATTGTGGTCGTGGCGTGTGCGGTCGAGCGTTCCGATGCTGTTCATTATTTCCCTGATCGTAAACGTGGGAATGTGGTTGGAGCGGTTTGTGATCGTGGTGATCAGCCTACACCGCGACTTTTTGCCCTCTTCTTGGGGCATGTATTACCCGACGAGATGGGATTGGGCGACATACGTTGGCACCATTGGATTGTTCCTGACACTGCTGTTCCTCTTCCTCCGCTTCCTACCGATGATTTCGATTTATGAAATGCGGGCACTGGTGGAAGAAACGGACGAAGCGAATAAAGGCAAGTAGGAGCGCGTTTCGAATTTTTTATGGCGCAGATATTCCATCACAGCACGAACCTAATTTCGCGGCTGAGCATTTACGGCAGCGTGTTCATTCTCGGGCTGCTGGGCTATGCGCTATATGAAATCGGGATGTCACCCTACTACACGAATGTGAATGTGGCGCGTGAGCAGCCGGTGCCGTTCAGCCACAAGCATCACGTGGGCGAATTGGGGCTCGACTGCCGGTATTGCCACTCATCGGTCGAGAAGTCTTCCTTTGCAGGAGTGCCGCCGACGCAGACATGCATGACGTGCCACTCGCAAATCTGGACGAACGCCGCAATGCTCGAGCCAGTGCGCGCGAGTTACCGCGACGACAAGTCCATAGCCTGGACGCGGGTGAATTCACTGCCGGATTTCGTTTATTTCGACCACAGCATTCATGTGAACAAGGGTGTGGGATGCACCACCTGCCACGGTGCGGTGGCCGAGATGCCGATCACATGGCGCGCGCAGACGCTGTATATGTCTTGGTGCCTCGATTGCCATCGAGCGCCGGAAAAATATGTGCGGCCAAGGTCTGAGGTGTTTAACCCGGTTTACGAAGCTCCGGCAAACCAAACTCAATTGGGGCTGAAGCTTGTGAGGGAATACAAGGTTCAGAGTTTGACAAACTGTTCGACATGCCACCGATGAAAGAGGCGCACAGAAAACCATGAGTGTCGATCCCAATACCAAATCTCCTAGCACGGCGGGCCTCGAGGCACTGCGCGCGAAGCTCGCCGAAGGGAACGGCAAGCGATTCTGGCAGAGTCTTGAGCAATTGTCGGAGACGAAGGAATACCGCGAATTCCTCGAGAACGAGTTCCCTGCCAATTCCGAGACGCAGCCGGATGGGATCAACCGTCGTGAAATCCTGAAACTTGCGGCGGCTTCGGCGGCACTGGCAGGGTTGAGCGCTTGCACAAAATTGCCCACGGAAAAAATCGTCCCCTACGTGAAGCCGCCGGAAGAAATTATCCCGGGAAGGCCGCTGTTTTACGCGACCTCGATGCCGCTTGCGGGTGTCGCGACCGGACTGCTGGTGGAAAGCCACATGGGACGGCCAACGAAAGTTGAAGGAAACCCGGAACACCCAGGCAGTCTGGGCGGGACGGATGTGTTTGCGCAGGCTTCCGTGCTGACGCTGTACGATCCGGACCGCTCGCAGACAGTCATTCTCGAGGGGCGCATCAGTAGTTGGGGGGCGTTCGTGACGGCCATGGGAAATGCACGGTCGCAACTTGCTCCGAAGGGGGCCGGGCTGCGGATTCTGACGGAGACGGTGACATCACCCTCGCTCGCGGGGCAAATGCGCGGACTGCTCGCGCAATTTCCGGAAGCAAAGTGGCATCAGTACGAGCCCTGCGGACGCGACAACGAACGGCAAGGCTCGCGGTTGGCTTTCGGCCGGCCGGTGAATACGGTCTATCGGTTTGATAAGGCGGACGTGATCGTCTCGCTCGATTCCGATTTTCTTTCATCCGGGCCGGGCCATGTCCGGCATGCGCGCGAATTTTCATCACGACGCGCGATGCAGGGACCTTCCTCGCAATTGAACCGGCTGTACGTTATGGAGAGCATGCCCACGAACACCGGAGCGATGGCGGACCACCGGTTTCCCATGCGCGCGGCCGACATCAAGTTCGCTGCGCATTCGCTCGCCGCGGCGCTTCAGATACCGGGGATTGGCGGCGGCTCAGACAAATTGCCGTGGCTCGCAGTCGCGAGAGATCTCGAGCGGCATCGCGGGGTATCTCTGGTGATCGGTGGTGAAAATCAACCGCCATTTGTGCATGCGCTGGCACATGCCATGAATGCGGCGCTCGGCAATGTGGGCAAGACAGTTTTTTACACCGAGCCACTGGAGGCGAATCCGGTCAATGAGATCGAGTCGCTGCGCGAACTGGTGAACGATTTGAATGCGGGAAGAGTTGAAACGCTGATTATCCTCGGCGGTAATCCTGTGTATGACGCGCCGGCAGATTTTGAATTTGGTCCCGCGCTGTTGAAAGCAAAACTCCGCGTTCACTCGGGATTGTACTTCGACGAGACAGGGGAGCTTTGCCATTGGCACGTGAATGCTGCGCATTACTTGGAGGCGTGGGGCGACACACGCGCATACGACGGCACGATTGGGATTATCCAGCCTCTGATTGCGCCGATCTACGATGGGCATTCGGCGCAGGAAATCGTGGCTGTACTTGCGGGCCAAACCGGAAAGTCTGGACATGATTTGGTGCGTGATTATTGGAAAACGCAAAGGCCGGAGGAGGACAAAGCGTTTGAGGGCTTCTGGGAGACTTCGCTGCACGATGGATGGATGGCGGGGACTGCGCTGCCGGAAATTGCAATTGCACTGCGATCTGACATTGCAGAGAGAGGGCAGCTGAGTGAAGGCGGTGTCAATTCCAAGCCGCTGGAGATCGTCTTTCGCGCCGATCCGGCGATATTCGATGGGCGATTCGCAAATAACGGCTGGCTGCAAGAACTTCCGAAACCAATCACTAAGTTGACCTGGGACAACGCCGCAATGATGAGCGCCGCGACGGCGCAAAGAGTTGGAGTCACGACTGGCGACTACGTCAAGCTTCAACTCGGAAACCGCGAAACAAAAGCGGGCGTAATGATTGTGCCCGGGCACGCGAACGAATCCGTGACGCTGCACCTGGGCTATGGACGCCGGCGCGCGGGAGGTGTGGGCACGGGGGCCGGGTTCAACGCGAATTTCATCCGCACATCATCGGCGCCCTGGATTGCAACGGACCTCCGCATGGAAAAAACGGGCGACAAGTACTACTTCGCCGTCACGCAACACCAGTACACGATTGACCTGGAGGGCCATCCCGCGGAACAGGAAGGCGTGGAAGCGTTTCGGCGTGACTTGATACGCACGGCAACGCTCGAGGAATTCCGCAAGGATCCCAGTTTCGCGAATCGGCCTGAGGAAGAAGCCACCAAGGGACTGACGCTTTATCCCGGATTCAAATACGAAGGTTATTCCTGGGGGATGGCGATTGATTTGAATCGCTGCGTGGGCTGCAATGCGTGCGTGGTTGCTTGCCAGTCGGAAAACAACATTCCTGTCGTTGGCAAAGACCAAGTGATGCGCGGGCGCGCGATGCATTGGATTCGTGTGGACACATATTTCCGCGGCAGCCTGGAGAATCCGGAGACATATTATGAGCCGGTACTCTGCATGCATTGTGAAAATGCGCCGTGCGAAGTGGTGTGCCCAGTGGGCGCGACGACGCACAGCCCAGAAGGGCTGAACGAGATGACGTACAACCGCTGCGTCGGCACGCGATACTGCTCGAACAACTGTCCCTACAAGGTGCGACGGTTTAATTTTCTACTCTTCTCCGATTGGAAGACCCCCAGCCTTTACGGACTGCGGAATCCGAACGTCACAGTGCGCAGCCGCGGCGTGATGGAGAAGTGCACGTACTGTGTGCAGCGGATTAATGCTGCGAAAATCCGGTCGGAAGAAGAAAACCGTGTGGTGCACGATGGGGAAATCGTGACCGCGTGCCAGAGCGCGTGCCCGTCGGAAGCGATCGTCTTCGGCAACATCAATGATCCGAACAGCCGCGTGGCGAAGTTGAAGGCGCAATCGCGGAATTACGGCCTGCTCGACGATTTGAATACGCGCCCGCGCACGACGTATCTGGCGCGCGTGCGGAATCCGAATCCGGAGATTCGCGAGTGACAAAATGAAACGAAAACCGATTTACGGGCTGCTGGCTGAATTTGAAGCGCCGGAGCAATTGCTGGAAGCTGCGCGGCGAACTCGAGACGCCGGGTACAAGAGCATTGACGCGTTCACACCGCTTCCCATCGAGGGGCTCTCGGAAGCGGTGGGATATGGGCACACGAATCTTCCGGCGTTGGTCTTCACGGGCGGACTCCTTGGATGCCTAGCAGGATTCTTCATGCAGTACTACGCGAATGTGATCAGCTATCCGCTGAATATCGGGGGAAAGCCGTACAACAGCTGGCCGTCCTTTATCCCGATCACCTTCGAGCTTACCGTGCTGGGCGCGGCGCTCTCGGCGGTGTTCGGCATGCTGGCGATGAACGGATTGCCGACGCCCTACCATCCGGTGTTTAACGTGGCACGTTTCGCGCTGGCGTCGAAGGACCGGTTCTTCCTGTGTGTAAAGGCGCGCGACAAGAAATTTGATCTGGCGCGGACCAAGGCATTTCTTGAAGGCTTGCATTCGCACGGAGTGTACGAGATTGAAGCCTGAGTTAAAACTCGGCCGCGGACAGACGAGCTCATATAGTAGCGCCTCGGCACGGACGCGTTGGTTTGCTTGCCTCGGCGCTGTTGGAATGTTACTGGCGGGTTGCCGGCTTGACATGCATGTGCAGCCGAAGTATTTGCCTGACCAACCGACGAACTTTTTCGGCGATGGACGCTCGGAGCGCCCGTCTGTGGATGGAACCGTGGCGCGCGGGCATCTTCGACTCGACGAATTGTTGTACACGGGGAAAGAAAACGGCGTGGTTGCGGACAAATTTCCCTTTGCAATCCAGCGTGCCGATCTCGAGCGCGGGCGGGAGCGCTACAACATTTATTGCACGCCCTGCCATGATTACACCGGCAGCGGCCACGGCATGATTGTGCAGCGCGGGTTCCCTCCCCCTCCTTCGTTTCACATTGACCGGCTGCGTGCAGCACCTGCGGGGCATTTTTTTGACGTAATGACGAACGGGCTTGGCTCGATGTACAGCTACGCGGCGCGCGTGGAACCGGAGGATCGCTGGCGAATTGCGGCTTATCTTCGCGCTTTGCAACTGAGTCAGCACGCTACAATGCAAGACGCTCCCGCGGCAGCGCGGCAGAAATTGACGGCAGAGAATCCCCTGAGGCCAGCGCGATGAGCGACCTAAGCGCAGTTCACGCACGGCTCGACCGCTTGCAACGGATCGCGGTCACGTCCGGGGCGATTGGCTTGATTCTCTGCGGTGTGTTCGCCATGCAAGACCGCACGCAGCTTTTTCGCTCGTATTTATTCGCCTATGTCTTCTGGCTTGCGATTCCGATGGGCTGCATGGCCATTCTGATGCTGCATCACCTCACGGGCGGGTGGTGGGGCTATCCGATCCGTCGGCTACTGGAAGCTGGGACGCGCACGTTTGTCTGGATGGCGGCTCTTTTTCTGCCGGTGCTCGCTGGCATGAAGCATCTGTACAAGTGGGCGCAGCCCGCGCAAGTAGCAGCCGATCCGCTTTTGCAGTACAAACGGCCCTATTTGAATCCAGGATTTTTTACCGTGCGCGTGGTGATTTATTTCGCTATCTGGATTGGGCTCGCGTGGCTGCTGAACAAGTGGTCGAGCGAGCAGGACCGCACCGCCGATCCGCGGTTGGCGACTCGTCTGGAAGCGATGAGCGGACCAGGGTTGATTTTGTGGGGAATTGCGGTGACGTATTCCTCGATTGACTGGGTGATGTCACTCGAGGCGCACTGGTTTTCGACGATGTATGGAATGATCGTGATGGTGGTGGCGGCTCTGACGGCCATGTCGTTCGTGGTGTTTGTGCTCCGCACACTTTCAGGGGAGGAGCCGATTGCGGGTGCCGTGAGCGCCTCGCAATTCCAGGATCTGGGCAACCTGATGCTCGCCTTCGTGATGCTCTGGGCCTATCTGTCATTTTCGCAGTTTTTGATTATCTGGGCGGGAAATATCAAGAATGAAATTCCCTGGTACGTGGCGCGCGCGTTTGGCGGATGGGGCGTGATTGCGGTGATTTTGATCGTGCTCCATTTTGCATTGCCATTTTTGCTCTTGTTGCAACGCAACGTGAAGCGGCGGTTGAAGATGCTTTCTATTGTGGCCGGCATACTGATCGTGCTGAGTCTGGTGGATGTTTATTGGCTGGTTGCTCCAGCCTATGAAACGTCCGGGCCACGCGTTTCGCCGGTCGACATTTTTGCTGTGGTGGGAATTGGCGGCGTGTGGCTGGCTGGGTTCTTTTCGCAGCTGAAGAAGTGGCCGCTGCTGCCCGAACATGATCCGCGGTTCGAAGGAGTATTCGAGCATGAGCAGGGAGGGTAATCTGCGCCCGCCACAGGCGGGGCACCCCGAGGGTTACGAGCATAACGACGCAGATGTGCGGAGTCTGTTGCAGTATGGACTTGCGCTGTTCGTGGTCCTGGTCCTGGTGCTGATCTCGATGAGGTGGGTGTTTTTCTATTTTGCGCATGTACAGGAACTCGGGCCGCCTGCTTCGCCTTTTGAGAACGCGCGCGTGTTGCCACCACAGCCGCGATTGCAGGTGCAGCCTGGAGTTGATTTACACACCTATTGCCAGGGCCAGTTGCAGCAGCTGGACTCCTACGGGTGGGTGGATCCAAACAACGAAGTGGTGCGAATCCCGGTTGATCGCGCGATGGATTTGATTCTTGAGCGCGGCTTACCTGCTCGGCCTGCCGTCGGCGCTGCGTCTCGCAGGGCATGGGGGTCGACGGATAACGCGGGCATGATAAGTGCGCCGCAGGCGAATGGATTAAAGGGGCCGTGCGGATATCTGGTGAAACCATCGGGGCAGGATGAAGGAAAGTAGCTGGCGCGCTTGTGGCCGCAGCTTTCAAGGGAGACGGGGAGAAGTGAATCTGTGAATGGAAGTCAAAACATGGCAGCGGTTCTCCTCGCGAGCAGATTGCTTTTGCTTGCGCTGGTCGCTTACCCGTCGGCTTGCGCGGCGCAGCTCACTGGTCCTGTACAGAGTATTGGCGTGCGTCCGGAGCTGCTGAAGGATGTCGGCATTGACCAGAAGTTGAATGATGCGATTCCGCTCGACCTGGCATTCCGCGATGAAGAGAGCAATGTTGTCCCATTGTCGACATTTTTCGGTCAAAAGCCTGTGGTCCTCGCACTGGTCTATTACAACTGCCCGATGCTGTGTACCCAGGTGCTGAACGGGCTCGATCGCAGCTTAAAGGATGTGCCGATGGATATCGGCAAGGACTTCGATGTGGTCACGTTGAGCATCGATCCGAGCGAGACACCGAGGCTGGCCGCGGCAAAGCGCGATTTGTACACCGGAATTTACGGCAGGCCCGGCGCGGCAGAGGGATGGCATTTCCTGACCGGCGAGGAATCTGAAATCCGTAAACTTGCGAACGCGGTCGGGTTCCGCTACGCCTACGACGCGGATTCGAAGCAATTCGCGCATGCCAGCGCGGTGTTGGTGCTGACACCGGGAGGAAAGATTTCGCGCTACTTCTACGGCATCGCCTATGCAGCGCGCGATATGCGACTGGGGCTTGTGGAAGCATCTGAGGGGAAAATTGGCTCACCGATGGATCAAGTGCTGCTGTTCTGCTACCACTACGATCCGGAGACAGGAAAATATGGATTATTGATTTCGCGTGTGATCAAGGCCGGCGCGCTGCTGACAGTGCTGGCGATAGGGATTCTGATTCTGGTGCTCTCGCGCAACGAGCACTATGAATTGCCCGGACGCAAGGCTTAGAGCGGCGTCGCCGCAGGCTTTGCATTCGGCAAAGGATTTTTGCAGAAGTTACATGACAGGGTCCATTCAAACCGGCCTTAGTTTGATGGCGGCCATCCAGGAGGGGATACCGCTCCGGCCGCCTGCGGCCTCGTCCATTGCCGAGGGCGTGGACCGGCTGCACTTTTTCCTGACTGGGCTCACGCTGTTTTTCACGGCGCTGATCTTCGGCATCATTTTCTATTTCATGGTGAAGTATCGCCGCCGCTCGGAAGATGAGCGGCCCGCCGAGACGGAAGACCACCTGGGGCTCGAACTGATGTGGACACTGATACCCACACTGCTCACGATTGTCATCTTCGTGTGGTCATCAAGTCTGTATTTCCAGAATTCGCGTCCGCCATCGGCGGCGATGGAGATTTTCGTGGTGGGCAAACAGTGGATGTGGCACCTGCAGCACCCGGAGGGTCCGCGCGAAATCAACGAGTTGCACGTGCCCGTGGACGTGCCTGTGAAACTGACGATGACATCCGAAGACGTAATTCACGATTTCTATGTTCCGGCGTTTCGCGTGAAGAAAGACGTGGTTCCCGGGCGGTACACTTCCCTGTGGTTTCAGGCGACAAAAACCGGCATCTACCATTTGTTCTGCGCGCAATATTGCGGCGCCGACCATGCCGAAATGATCGGCTGGGTGTACGTGATGACACCTGGGGACTATGCAGCCTGGCTTTCGGGCGGTGCGCGCAGCGAATCGATGACGCAGGCGGGTGAACGGCTGTTCAACCAGCTCGGCTGCGTGACGTGTCACGTCGCGAATGGCACGGGCCGCGCTCCCTCTCTCGTGGGGCTCTACGGCAAACAAGAGAAACTTCGTAGCGGCGAAGTGCGTGCGGTGGATGAAGCGCTCATCCGTCAAGCGATCGTTAACCCCAACTCGATTGTCCTGCCCAACTATCCGCCAATCATGCCTACCTTTCAGGGCCAGATCAACGAGGAGCAGGTGCTGCAATTAATCGCCTATGTGAAATCGCTCGGGTCGGAAGAAAGGAAGACGAACGCGAAATGAGTACCGTGGTCACGGACATGCAACAGGGAGCGCCCCCCGAATCTTCGCGTGTTCACTATTTGAACGCAAATTACGGAATCAAGTCGTGGCTGCTGACCACTGACCATAAGCGCATTGCGTTACTATACTTGGGTTCCATCACACTGATGTTTTTCGTGGGCGGCGCGTTCGCTGTTCTGATGCGCTTGCACCTGATCGAGCCGCAGGGCGCGCTCGTGGAGCCCGACACTTATAATAAGCTGTTCACCTTGCACGGTGTGATCATGGTTTTTTTCTTCCTGGTCCCCTCTATTCCCGCCACACTAGGAAATTTTCTGGTTCCGATGATGATTGGGGCGCGCGATCTCGCGTTCCCGAGGTTGAATCTGCTGAGCTGGTACATCTACATTGTCGGCGCGATCTTCACACTCTATGCAGCGATTTCCGGCGGGCTGGATACGGGGTGGACCTTCTACACGCCATACAGCAGCAGCTTTTCGCACACGCAGGTGGTGCCGGTCGCCCTCGGAGTGTTCATCACTGGCTTTTCGTCCATCCTGACGGGGCTGAATTTCGTCGTCACGATTCACAAAATGCGCGCGCCGGGATTGACTTGGTTCCGGCTGCCGCTTTTCATCTGGGCGCTCTATGCCACCAGCATCATCTTCATCCTGGGCACGCCGGTGATCGCGATCACGCTTTTCCTGCTCGGCCTGGAACGGTTGCTGCACATCGGGATTTTTGACCCGGCCATCGGCGGCGATCCGATCCTGTTTCAACATTTATTCTGGTTTTATTCGCATCCGGCCGTGTACATCATGATTCTTCCGGGCATGGGAGTGATGAGCGAACTGGTCACCTGCTTTTCGCGCAAGAAGATATTCGGGTACCGCTTCGTGGCATTCTCGAGTATGGCGATTGCCGTGATCAGCTTCCTGGTCTGGGGTCATCACATGTTCGTCTCGGGCCAATCCATTTACGCCGGGCTCATTTTCTCGGTCCTGAGTTTTTTGGTGGCGATTCCTTCAGCCATCAAAGTGTTCAACTGGACGGCGACACTCTACAAGGGATCGGTTTCCTATCAGGCACCGATGCTTTATGCCATGGGGTTCATCGGTCTGTTCACAATGGGCGGGCTGACCGGTCTGTTCCTCGCGTCGCTGGCGACGGATGTCCACTTGAATGGCACATATTTCATCGTCGCTCATTTTCACTACATCATGGTAGGCGGCGCCGTGATGGCCTATCTCGGCGGAATTCATTTCTGGTGGCCGAAGATTACCGGACGACTATATTCGGACGGCTGGGCGCGATTTGCAGCGCTGGTAATCTTCGTGGGGTTCAACCTTACATTTTTTCCGCAGTTCATGCTGGGCTATCTGGGAATGCCGCGGCGCTACGCGGTGTATCCCGCGGAATTTCAGGTGCTCAACGTGATGTCATCTGCCGGCGCTTCGATCTTGGGTGTCGGCTACCTGATTCCGCTGATTTACCTGGTGTGGTCCATGCGCTACGGGCCGGTGGCCGGACCGAATCCCTGGGGTGCGAAGGGGCTGGAGTGGGAAACACAATCGCCGCCTCCGACTGAAAATTTCGACCAGATTCCAGTGGTCACCGAGGAAGCCTACAACTATGCAGATGCGAATTCGGGGGTGTCCCGTGGCTGACGCGGTCGTTCACAACGCCCACCCTCCCGGGTTCGCACACCAATTTGAAGATATCGAGCAGCAGCACGAAGCCGGGAACCTGGGCATGTGGGTTTTCCTGGTGACGGAGATCATGTTCTTCGGGGGGCTGTTCGCTTGCTACGCGGTGTATCGCTCGCTGCACCTGCAGGCATTTGAACTGGGGAGCCGACTGCTGGAGGTCCCCTCCGGCGCTGCGAATACAGTGGTGCTGATTGCCAGCAGCTTGACCATGGCTCTTGCCATCCACGCGGCGCAGACGGGCAAGCGTAAGTCCGTGGTGATGTTTTATCTGGTGATGACGATGATCCTGGGCGCAGCGTTCCTGGGAATCAAATTTACATTCGAATGGCATCGCGATTTCGTCGAACATCTGGTACCCGGTTTTGGCTTTGAGGTCCGGCCGGAATGGGGCGCTATCGGCCAAGAAGTCCCGATGTTTTTTTGCTTCTACTTTTTCATGACCGGGTTGCACGCGATGCACATGATCATTGGGATCGGCATTTTGACTGTGCTTACGATCATGACCGCGCGCGACCGCTTCAGTGAGCAATACTACGCCCCACTGGAGGTCACCGGGCTCTACTGGCATTTTGTGGACATCGTGTGGATCTTCCTGTTCCCGTTGCTGTATCTGATTGGAGGGCACTACGCGATGGGAGGCGGACGCTGATGTCGGGCCATGTGGTTCCAACGCGAGTTTACGTCGGCATTTTTCTGGCGCTCCTTTGCCTGACGGGGCTGACCACCTGGGTGGCCTATTTTGACCTGGGGCCAATGAACACGGTGGTGGCGTTGGCCATCGCCGTCACGAAAATGCTATTGGTCATCCTGTATTTCATGCATCTGAAGTACAGCTCGGGGCTGACGCGTCTTGTCATCCTGGCAGGCTTTTTCTGGCTTGCAATTCTCGTGGTTCTCACACTCTCCGATGAACTTACGCGCCACTGGAGCCCATCCCCAGACCCGTGGAGCGTTCTTCTACCGTTGGTTCGCGGCTTGCTTTAGCGACTCATGGGAACGGCGCGGAATGCCAGGACGGCATTCAGGCCGCCAAAGGCAAATGAATTCGACAGAGCGGCTTCCACACGCATCGCGCGCGCATTATTCGGAATGTAGTCGAGATCGCATTCCGGATCGGGCTCGTTGTAATTGGCCGTTGGCGGGAGAATGCCGTGGTCGAGGGCGAGAATCGTGGCCACGGCTTCGAGCGCGCCCGCAGCGCCGAGAGCGTGGCCGTGCATGGATTTCGTGGAACTGATCGCGAGCTTGCCAGCATGTGCGCCAAAGACGGCGCGAATGGCGCGCGTTTCGACTGGATCGTTTCCGGGCGTTCCGGTACCGTGCGCGTTGATATACCCAACTTCCTCGGGGGCCATGGCGGCATCGCGGAGTGCGCCTCGCATCGCGCGCGATGGGCCCTCGACGGTCGGCTGCGTCAGATGGTGTGCGTCAGAAGTCATCGCAAAACCGCAGAGTTCGGCATAAATCTTCGCCCCGCGCGCCTTTGCCGCTTCGAGCAATTCCAGAATCAAAATTGCGCCACCCTCGCCAAGGATCATTCCTCGGCGATCCTTGCTAAATGGACGGCAGGTGTCCGGCGCGATGACCCTCATGGCTTCCCAGGCCTTCAGAAAACCATAAGCGAAATTGGCCTCGCTGCCCCCGGTGACGGCAAGGTCGGCCTCGCCGCTTCGCACCATCCGAAACGCCTGGCCGATAGCATGGTTGGCGGAAGAACAGGCAGTGGTGACGGTGTAAGTAGGACCGCTGAAACCCAGGTCCATACCAATATGACTTGCGCCGGCATTGGACATGGTCTTTGGAATTGTGAGCGGATGGACGCGTCCGCGTTTGTTGAGGTACAGGTCTTGATAGCCCGTTTCAATTGCCAACTGCCCGCCAACAGAGGACCCACAAATTACGGCTGATTGCTCGCGCAACGCGGGAGTGAGCACGACACCTGAATCGTGGATTGCCTCACGTGCGGCCACCACGGCGAATTGAGCGAAGAGGTCAATCTGGGCGTCTTTGCCGCCTTCGAAATGCGCCAAGGGATCGTAGCCGCGCACTTCCGCCCCATTCTGAAAGCGGAGCGTGGAACAGTCCACTGACGTGATGGGACCAATCGCGGACCGGCCCGCGCGAAGCTGTTCCCAATTTTCGGCGAGGTTATGTCCTAGAGAGGAGATGATTCCCAGGCCCGTCACGGCAACTCGGCGCGGCGGCATTCCCTAATCCGCGGGTGTGGCTGAACCCACCGAGGTGCCCGGCGGCGTGGCGGCAATCAGCTTTCTCACGCCTTCTACAATGTCACCGACGGTGCGGATCGAGCGGACGTCATCATCCGGGATGGAGATATGAAAAGCGTTCTCCAACTCGAACAGAAGAGTGAAAACGTCGAGAGAGTCGATGCCCAATTCTTGCAGATTTGCTTCTAGGGTGATCTTGTCCGCTGGAATTCGCTTCACTGAAGCCAGCGTTGCGATCACCCTTGCTGCTACGGCATCAGCCATCAAGCTGCTCCCGTAAAATAGTGGTGTTGTTCGCGCAATTAAATCCGCCCGCAGGGGCCGGGGCAGGACGTTACCTTTGAATCATGAACAGCCAGAAATTAGCCCAAGAGAAGCCGAAAATCAAATCTTAACAGCACCTCCGTCTTCGAAGCGTGAACTTTTTCATCCAGCGAGAGCATCGTCAACCCCGCCGGCCCCCGTCAACGGCTCAGCGGCGACGTCGCCGCGCCTGGAGCGGGTGCAAGCGGCGCGAGCACTTTCAATGCTGCCGGCGGAAGCTTTTCGATATGGCTGAGAAATGTCACCACAGTCCAAATCTGCGTTTCGTTGAGCGTCTTGTTCCAGGCCGGCATGCCGGTCCACCGAGTGCCATGCTGCGTAATGTAGAAGTTCTGCTTATCAGGCATATCGGGTGCCTCCGTGAAGAATTGTGGCACGGGCGGGTAGAAGGAATGGCCGAATTGGCCATCGGGATTCGATGGAAGACCGTGACAGCCAGCGCAGTGGTTGAGATAAATCTGGGCGCCTGCCACGAGATTCTCATCGGTCGCCTGCATGGGGTTCTTCTGATCAGGTGAATGTCGATCCACGTAGGCGTCCACGGCAGACATGGCGATTTTTTTCTCGAACCTGGATGGCGGCTGGTCTGCTTCCATCGGGATGTACCCTTGCTTTAGTGCAAGATAGCCGCCCGCCAGAATCCCGACGGCAGTGAAAATAATTCCAAAGAGAAATGCTCTCATATTCCCACCTTACGCAACTTGCACTCCCGGGGCTAGAGCGACCCCCCTCAGTGCTTTGATGCATCTGCACTTGAATCCAGTAGCATCCTTGCGTGGTGCAGCAGCTCAGAATTCTTGACCAGCTCATTCTCGAGAATTCTTGCCTGCTCGGCAGCGAGCTTCCAATCGGCTGCCTCGGCAGCTTCAGCAAGGCCCGGTAGCTCAAGATGAGCATAAGTGGACCGGGTCCCATAGATCGTGTGCTTGAACCAAGGGCGCCCGGGAATTCCTTGCACAGTACACCAATTTCGCTCGATCTGAATTAGGTCGCGATTCACTCGTGCGGCAGTGGAGGCATCGAGACGGCCGCTTGCAATAGCCAGCGAGATAGTGTGGTTCAGGTCGTGCCCAGCAGCTTGAAATTCGGCAATGTGTCGCAGCAGCGGTTCGAGCGCGAGTTGTCCGCTCAGGTCTGTTGCCGCGTCGAGGTCCGCGACGAATTTTCCTATATTCGCCCCAGAGGACTCGAAATCATACGGAAGGATGTCTGCATTTGCCAGCCGCATTGCCGTCGTGCCCCAGAGTTGCGACATCAATGCGTGGTAGCGATAACCAGGGTCTCCAAAATGGTTCATCCAGTAGAAATCGTCATACGCGGAATGATACACGCCATACGGGCCAGCGAAGGTAAGTTCAATCGTTGGAATCCCTAGAAAATTCAGAAAAACTGTATGGTCTGATCCGCTGCCGATGCGGGTGTCTGCGAGTTCAGAATCGAGCACCGGCACCGCGCTGTGCAACTCTGCCTGTCGCGACACCTTCCATTCATCGTAGAGAGATTTTCCGGAAGGCGAAGGCAATGTATGGCTCACAGCCACAAGGAGCGGCGCAAGTGAGCCGACTGCCTCACCTTGGAAGTTCTTCCCGGAAGTCGCTTCATCCACGTTCAGGTAAGCGACGGTCTTCTGCTTCAGTTCGTCGGCGTATTGCTCCCCCCATTCGGTCGAGCCAGTAAGCGCATATTCCTCGCCGTCCCAGCTGCAAAAAATGAGCGTGCGCCTGGGGCGAATTCCGGCCTTCAGCAGTCTGCCAAGGTTGCGCGTCATTTCGAGCATGGAAGCGGTGCCGCTGGACGGATCCACGCCGCCAAAAACCCATGCATCGCGGTGATTGCCCAGAATCACCCACTCGTCGGGAGAATCTTCGCCGCGAATGCGACCCTCCGTGACGTAGTAGGGCTGAATGCGGGTGTCCATGTCCACCTTCAGGTGAACACGCACGCGCTTCCCGCCAAGGCGATATTTGAGAGGCAAGCCACCTTGCCAGCTCGTCGGCGCCAAAGGGCCACCCATGTTTTCAAGCAATGGCTTGGCATCCCGCCACGAGAGTGGAACACCCATGATTTTGGGAAGAGAGAGGGCTTGGTCGGGAGCAATGCGCTTCGCGCCTGGAACGGAAGCCCATCCGGGGGTGAGCGGGTCGCCCGGTTCGAGGAAATCATATGTAATTGCGCCGCGCTGGATGTGGCCTTCCGGCCCCCAAGGACCGTCAGGAAATACAGTGCCTCGCTTGAAGCCATCTTCGGCTGGGTCGGAGTAAATCAGGATGGCGGCTGCGCCGAGGCGCTCTGCTGTCAGCGCTTTGAATCCGCGATAGCTGTAGGGATTCGAATAGCGGACCAAGACGATCTTGCCACGCACTTCAATCCCAAGCTTTTTCAGATATTGGTAATCCTCGGGATTGCCGCTGTGCGCATACACCAGCGGAGCAGTCACCTCACCGGAAGCGGAATACCCAAGGTAGGCGCCGGAAATATTCGGGTTCTTTGTGTCCGGATCTGCGTCGTAAGCGTCCTCCCGAAGGCTGGCAAGAAAGTGCTTGGGCTTCACCATCTCGATGGAAATCTCGCGGGGAGAGGAATTCAACACATCGTATTCGTGGATTGTAACGTCTTCGAGTCCCTGTTCGCGCCATTGCTGGGCCACCCATCTAGCCAGCTCGTTGTTGCGCGCGGAACCAGCCGGATGAGGCTCGGCGGTGAGGTGGCGATGAAATCTTGCGATCTCGTCGGAGGAAATCAGGGCGTGGTAGCGAGTCTCAAAGGCCGTCTCTTGCTCCGCCGCACGCGGGGAGTAGCCGGACATTCGCGAAGAATCCTGCGCGTCGTTTATTACCGCAACGCCAACTAACGCCAGGGAGAGGCCGCAGATGAAACCGTGTCGACCCCGATCAGGCGAGCGCAGAAGAGCCTCCCGCGCCCGCGAGGTGGGACCTTTCGAGGTCGGCGATGGCGTGTCCGAGCCCCGCGACGATCATTTGAATCATTTTGGATGTAACCGTGAACGGCGGAGCCAGCAGGACGTGATCGCCACGCGTCCCGTCAGCGCAACCCTGAATGGGATATGTCATCACGCCGGCTTCCAGCGCGTCCTCCTGAATCCGGAGCGCAATTTGCGCCTCCGGTGGAAAAGGCTCGTGCGTCTTTGCGTCGTGCACCAGCTCGATGCCGAATAGCAGGCCCATTCCGCGTATATCGCCGACCACGGAATATTTCAGCAGCGGCTCAAGCGCGGCGCGCAATTCCTTGCCTGCCGGCTCGACGCGCGCAAATAATTTCTCTCGCTCGATATAGTCGAGCACTGCATTTCCCGCGGCAGCGGCTACGGGATGCGCGCTGTAGGTGAAGCCGTGAAGAAATGTCCCGGTACCCCGTGAGATGGCTTCGACAACGTGGCCGGCGACGATTACTGCGCCCAGCGGGACGTATCCGCTGGCGATTCCCTTCCCCACCAGAATCAAATCAGGCGTCACGCCCCAGTGTTCCATGGCAAATGGCTTTCCGGTGCGGCCCATCCCGCTCATAACTTCGTCGGCGATGAGCAGAATTCCGTGGTGGCGGCAAATGTCCGCGATGCGCTGGACGTATCCGTCCGGCGGCGCCACAGCTCCAAGCGTTGCGCCTACCACGGGCTCAAAAATAAATGCGGCTACATCTTCCGAACCTTCGCGCTCAAGTAGCCGCTCCAGTTCATTGGCGCAGTCCACCTTGCACGAGGGATAGCGGAGGCTGAGAGGGCAACGGTAACAAAAGCATGGATGAATGTGTCCCCACTCGGGAAGCATGGGAGCAAACGGCTCGCGCCGCCGCACATTGCCTGAAACTCCAAGCGCGCCGAGCGTGGTGCCGTGGTAGCTCTGCCGGCGGGAGATCACCCGCCAGCGCTTCTGTTCGCCGCGTTCGAGCCAGTATTGGCGCGCAAGCTTCAGCGCTGTCTCGGTGGCCTCGGAACCGCCCGAGGTGAAATATACCCGGCCGCCTCGATGCATCCCGTGAGGTGCGAGCGCGAGCATTCTCTGCGCGAGCCGGTCGGTGATCGCGGTATGAAACTGCGAGGAGTGGACATAGGCAAGCTGCGCGGCTTGCTCTGCCATGGCGTGTGCAACTTCTTCGACGCCGTGGCCGATCGTAACTACCGCTGCGCCGCCCGACGCGTCAAGGTAGCGCCGGCCTTCGGCGGTGAAAATGAAGCAGCCCTCGCCGCGAACCGCGCGCGGATAGGACTTTAAGAAGCTGCGGGGGAAGATGGCTTCGTTCATCGTTGATTGTTCAGCGCTGTTCCGTTCCTGATCCGCAGCCGCAATCCGGAAGATCGGCGCAAGATCTGGCGCTTGAGAACGAGCGATTCTAGCAGAAAAATCTGTTCGCGAATGGAAGGCTCATCGCCACTTCAGTTTTTTCACATCAATAGAGGGCGGCGGGAGCTTCAACTTCATAGCCTCCATGGTCTCGACGACGATGTGAGAAACGGCAAGATTGCGAAACCATTTCCTGTTGGACGGAACAATAAACCAGGGTGCGTACGGGGTGTTGCACCTCGAGAGCGCGGCCTCATACGCCTTCTGGTAATCATCCCAATATTTCCGCTCGTTGAAATCGGCCTCGGAAATTTTCCATTGCTTTCGGGGATCGTCGAGTCGTTCGAGAAAACGCTTCTTTTGCTCGTCCTTGCTGATATGAAGAAAGAATTTCAAGATGATCACATTGTTAGCTGCCAAGATGGACTCAAATTCGTTGATTTGATCATAGCGCTGCGACCAGACTTCTTTGGGAACGAGATTGTGTACCCGGACGACCAGAACGTCTTCATAGTGCGAGCGATTGAATACTCCAAAAGCTCCCAAGGGAGGGACCGCTGCGTGCACGCGCCACAGAAAATCGTGTGCCCCCTCTTCGGCCGAAGGCTGTTTGAACGACGTGACCCGACACCCTTGCGGATTGACGCCCGACATGACGTGCCGAATGGTGCCGTCCTTGCCGGCGGCGTCCAGCCCCTGAAAGACCATCAACAGGGCGCGTTTGTGTTCGGCATATAACAAGTATTGAAGGCCGTCCAACTTCCCGACGGCTTTCTCAAGGCTTCCTTTCACTTTGCTGCCCTTCTGCCATCCGAGCGTGTCGTCCGCATCGTAGTGCGATAGTTTTACTTTCTTGCCCGGCTTCACCATTAATTTCTTGCTGAAATCCAATGCCATGGAATCACCCTTTTTCTTCCAATTTTCGGGCCTGGATGCGGAAGTGGCAAGAATATCGCTTTCTGTGTGGATCGCCTACAGCACACTGCCTGCCCAGTGCCCGGAGGAGGGGCAAGCTGTGTGTAACACATTTTTCATATTGGAATCACAGTTCAGAAGTATGATATGCGTTTGCATCAGAGCGTAATCCACATGGCTATCACGTTTCCGAATATTCCTGCCGCCGAGGTCGCCGCTCCCACAAAGGTAGCTGCGACTAAGCGCCGGTACCCTGGCGCGCTGGTGGTCGTCGAGGGCATTGACGGCTCCGGAAAGAGCACGCAACTCTACCTCCTGAAGCGGTGGCTCGAAATTGGCGGCTATCGCATCCATTTCACGGAATGGAATTCTTCGCCGCTGGTGAAATCTGCCACACGCCGCGGAAAACAGCGCCGGCTGCTTACACCTACCACTTTTTCCTTACTGCACGCTGCGGATTTCGCCGACCGCTGCGAGCGGCAAATTCTCCCCCTGTTACACGGCGGCTACCTGGTGCTGGCCGATAGGTATATCTACACGGCGTTCGCGCGCGATGCGGCACGGGGGTGCGCGCCGCGATGGCTGCGCAACCTGTATAGCTTTGCACCGATTCCGGACATCACATTTTACTTCCGTGCGCCGCTGGATGTTGCCGTGAACCGCATCCTGGCCGGCCGCCCCAAGTTGAAATACTATGAAGCCGGGATGGACCTGGGAATTTCGCTCGATCGGGCCGAGAGTTTCCGCATTTTCCAAGAAAGAATTCTGGGCAATTACGACCAGATGATCGAAACGGACAATTTCATCCTGATGGACGGAACGGTTCGCGTGAACAAACTCCAGAAGTTGATGCGGCAGCTTGTCGGCGAACGGATTGATCTCGAACAGTTCGCGCCAAAGAAGAAATGACGCGCTCAGACAAAACCAGCGGCTTAAGCTCTGCGCCCAACGGCGGCGCCGCCAAGCGCGCCAGGAAGAATGCGCGGCCGGAAATTCCCTCGCGCTTCTATGGGACGCCACTGCCCGGTGTAAAACTCGAGGAGTTGAGCGGGACCCTGTTTGTCCTCGAGGGTACGGACGGGTCTGGGCGCTCCACGCAAATCTCGTTGCTCACCGAGTGGCTCGAATCCGAAGGCTTCGCCGTGCAAACGATGGGACTGCGCCGCTCTTTCCTGGTAGGGCAAGATATCGACGCATTGATGGCGGAAAATTCCGTGACGCGAACCACGCTTTCGCTGATGTACAGCACGGATTTCTTCGATCAACTCGAGCGACGGATTCTGCCGGCGCTGCGTTCCGGCCTAATTGTGCTGGCGGATCGGTATATTTTCACGCTCATCGCCCGCTCAGCTGTGCGCGGAATCGGTCGCGACTATCTTCACGGGATCTATGAGATGGCGCTGCGCCCCGACCTGACTTTCTGGCTCAATGTGAGGCCGGAAATTGCGTTTGACCGCGAATTCAAGAAAGCACAGACAATCAGCTACTGGGAATCGGGCCGCGACATGTCGCTCTCGAACGATCTGTTCCAATCGTTCATTCGTTACCAGTCACTGATCAAGCGGGAATTTGAATATCTTTCGAAAAGGCACGGCTTCATCGAATTGGACGGCGAGGGTAGCGTATCCGAGGTAAACCGGGTGCTGCGCAAGCGGATCGCGTCGCAACTGGGAATCCGGAGTACGCACTACCAGCCTTCGCACGCCCTGTCGCACCTCTGGCGATAATATTAGAGTGGCCGCCCCCGTCCATCTGGCAGCGATTGACGCTGGCTCGAACGCCATCCGCCTGGCGATCGCGCGCGCCACTTCTCCCCATCAAATCCACATCCTTGACAGCGAACGCGCCGCAGTTCGCCTGGGACACAACGCTTTCACGCACCGCCTGCTGGATGAAAAAACGATCGCGCGTGCCGCCCGAGCTTTTCGCGATTTTCGAGAGCGTATGGACCGGCACCATGTGACAGCCTACCGTGCGGTAGCTACGGCAGCAGCGCGCGAAGCGCGCAATTACCGGCGACTGATGGAGCGAATCCGCCGCAAAACGGGTATCGAACTTGAGGTGATCAGCAGCGAGGAAGAAGCAAGACTGGTCTGCTCCGCGGTGCAATGCGCTTTGGGCGACCGCTTGCAACCGCGGCTGATCTTCGATCTTGGCGGCGGCAGTCTGGAGCTCAATTTTTTCCAGCGAGGAACGCTGGAACACCGCATCGCATTGCCGCTTGGAACGATTCGCCTCATGGAGACGTATTCCATAGAAGGCGCGATTGATGAGGACAATGCCAGTCGGTTGCGACATCACATTCTCTCGCTGCTGCGTAGCGCGTTGCCATCGCCCCCGAAGCTTTCGCGGGCCATCGCTGTAGCATGTGGCGGCAACGCCGAGGCTCTGGTCCGCCTCGCTCCCGGCCCCCTGGTGGAACGGACGCCTACAATCAACGTGCGCCTGCTGCGTGATCAGACCTGGCGCTTGCTGGGCCTCGATGTGCCGGGCCGGATGAGGGTTTTCCGCGTGAGGAAAGACCGCGCAGAAGTGTTGGGCATTGCCGCGATCATTATTTCGACACTCGCAAAGTGGCTCGACCTTCGGACCATGCTTGTCCCTGGGGTTGGCGTTCGTGAAGGCATTCTACTGGATCTGGTGTCCGAGCAATATTCTGCGGGCCATTCTTCAGAAGAAGACAAAGGACGCGCGGCAGAATTGCTGGCCGGGGTGCGCTGGTTTGCGCGGCGGCTGGATTACGATCCGCAGCATGCGGAACAAGTGGCGCGACTGGCCCTTTCACTCTTTGACCAGTTGCGGCCGTTGCATGAAATGGGGGCGGAATCGCGTGTGGTGCTGGAAATCGGCGCGCTGCTGCATGATACCGGGCATTTCGTTCACCGCAAATCACACCACCGGCATGGCGAATATCTGATTCGTAATGGGGAAATTCCAGGATTGCGGGGCTGGCGTCGCGATATGGCCGCCGCGTTGGTCCGCTACCACAATTGCAAGTCCGACCCGCAGCTCGAGCACGCTTCCTACGCCGCACTCGACGGCCCGCATCGCCGACAGTGCCGCTTGCTCTCCTCCATGCTCCGAATTGCGGAGAAACTGGAGTCAGAGCACGCCCAGCGTGTCGCGGGGGTAGAGGTTCAGATCGCGGGGCATAAGGCCCTGTTCATCATCCGCGCAGCCGAGGGCATACGATTGGATCTCGCGGGACTCGAACGCAAGGCCGAGTTATTCGAAAAGGAATTCCATCTGAAAGCAGAGTTCCGCCGCGCCCAGCGGAAGGAAAAGGTTGCCTAAACCATGCTTCTCTATCTTGTGCGTCACGGCATCGCCATGGATCCCACGGATCCCAAATCGCCCCCTGAGCCTGAAAGGCCGCTGACGGCAAAAGGAGTGCAGAAGACGCGCGCGGCCGCTTTGGGGTTGCGCTCTCTGGGAGTGAAGCCGGACGTGCTCATCACCAGTCCCTACGTCCGAGCAGCTCAGACGGCTGAAATTTTTGCCGAAGCGCTGGAATTTGCGCCGGAAAAGATACGCGCCAGCGAAGCGCTCAGGCCCGGCGGAAACCCTGCGGAGGCGATCAAAGAAATCTCGCGGCTGCGGGCAAAGGAGGTGATGTGCTTCGGGCACGCACCGCATCTGGATCAGATGATTTATGATCTGACGGGCGCGCGTGGAGCGTTCACGTCGCTCAAGAAGGCCGGTGTTGCCTGCCTTGAGCATGCAGCTTCTCACGGGAGATGGGAGCTGCAGTGGCTGCTGACGCCGAAGATGCTTCGTCAACTGGCGGAGTAGGAGTCCTGGACATCGATAAGAGAGACGGCTTGGATTGTATTTCCTCCCTGAAGGCCTCCGCGCCAGTCAAGCCAAAGAAACTCCTTTTCGTTCGTTTTTGAACGGAGATCATCCAGCCGCGTCTTTCGCTCGGCTTCAATCCTCGCGAGCCAGGCGGCGGATGCATCGGGGTCCCGGCCGGTACACCGGTGGCGAATTTCGCTGCGAAGCACATCCAGGTCATGTACGTCGCCCAGTAAGTCTTGAAAATACCTCAAGTCTTCACCCCAGGCTTCGTAACGTTGCGGGAGAAAATTCTCAACGATGTAGCGGAAACGCTTGAGGCCGATTCTAAGCCGATGCCAGGCTATGCGGCTGTGGCCTTTCCGCGCGCGGCGGTAGAGCTCAACAGATTCGTTCAAGCTGGCCAACGCCAGTCGCTGAAAGACCACGCTTTCGAGCGGGAAAAACTGCGCCTTGCGGGCCAGCTTCTTCGACCACCGACGCCATTCCTTGCGGTCGAATCTTTCTAGCGACCGTCCCGCTGCTTCCCGGTGTTTTCGCTCCTCCAGGCTGAGGAACCTCAACATATACTTGCGGATGGGATCGTTCGGCGCACCCAGCTTTTTTACCCATTCTTTTTCGACCTGGGCATCCCGAAGGACACCGAGTCGGTGGAACAGACTCCGGCTCGACTTCTTCAGCTTGCGCCAGCCGGGCCCAGGGTTGACCTCGCTGAGAGCTTCGGCCATCGTGCGGCAGCGGCGGAGCGCGACGCGCAGGTCATGGACGGCATCGGCATTCCAGCCGCGCCGCGCCTCATCCGCTTTCTCGAGGGCGCGTTCCATCCAGACTTCCATACCAATGCGTTTGGCCGACGTACCACGAGAAATAGGAATTGAATGTGCCATGGATTATCCAACCTGTCAGGGAACAGGGAGGGAATGGGTATGCTACACCCAAGGGGGAGATTTTTCCACCCGCGGTCATTTTTAACGGGACATTCATCCGCCGCTAACATGGACAACGTATCACCTTGACCGCGTTTGATTCCGTAGAACCCCGCCCAGCGCTTTAAGCGGCAGACTGTCCCTCGGGCGGAGCAGCGCGGTTTCGGACCGCCGAAAATCCCTCGAGGAGAGAATTATGATACGGAAGAATCTTCGCTGGCTCCTGGCCGGAATCATGGCATTTAATCTCGCCACTATCACCCCGGGCAGCGCATACGCAGGGAATAAGCATCCCGATGGTGACGACTCCAAGACCGATACTCCGATCAAGCATGTGGTCGTTATCTTCCAGGAAAACGTTTCGTTCGATCATTATTTCGGCACCTATCCCACCGCGCAGCCAAACCTCGACAAATCCGTGTATTTCTCCGGTGCGAAATCTGGGACTCCCGCCGTTAACGGACTCCAGGAGCTGATTGCTACCAATCCCAACAGCGCAAAGCCATTCCGGCTCGACCGCAGCCAAGCGCTAACTTGCGACATGAATCACGATTACACGCCGGAGCAACTCGCCTTCGACCAGGGCCTCATGGACAAATTCCCGGAGAATACCTCGCCCGCGAATGGCTGCTCTAGCATCCCCAGCCTAGCACCGCTCAAGTCGGGCGTGGTGATGGGCTACTACGATGGCAATACCGTCACTGCGCTATGGAATTATGCGCAGTATTTCGCGATGAACGACAATTCATATGGAACAGGATTTGGTCCTTCGACGCCTGGGGCGTTGAACCTGATCTCCGGCGAGACAGGCGGAGCGGATCTGGTCAACTCGAAAGACGACGCCTTCGGGGACCTCGAGAACGACGTGTACATGGTGCCCAACACGGAAACCGGCACCGTCATCGGCGACGCCGATCCTTTCTTTGACGATTGCTCCGGCGCGTTCGATCGAACTTCTCTCACCGGGCAGAACGTCGGCGATCTCTTGAACGCCAAGCGCATCACCTGGGGCTGGTTCCAGGGTGGTTTCACACCAACCTCGGTCACAAACGGAATTGCCACTTGCGGGGCGAAGACCACTCGGCTGGACGGCGTTTCCGTCGCGGCCTACAGCGCGCACCACAATCCGTTCGAGTACTACTCTCACAGCTCGAACCAGCACCATCTCCCTCCTGCCAATCTCGAAGAAGTCGGTCGCGACGGGCAGGCCATGCATCAGTACGACCTCAGCTTCTTCTTCAAGGCCGCCGCGGCAGGCCGTTTGCCAGCGGTCAGTTTCCTCAAGGCCAACCGCGCTCAGGACGGGCACCCTTCCAATTCCACACCCCTTGACGAGCAGCAATTCCTCGTGACCACCATCAACTTCCTCCAATCGCTTGACGAATGGAAGGAGACCGCCGTGTTCATCCTGTGGGATGACTCCGACGGCTGGTACGATCACCAGCTCGGCGAAATCATCAACGGTTCATCCACCAAGTTCGACGCTTTCACGGCCCCCGGGCAGTGCGGCAACGGCGCCGGGGCGCTGGGCGGAATCCAGGCGCGGTGCGGATACGGGCCGCGGCTTCCCTTCGTGCTTGTTTCTCCTTACGCGAAGAAGAATTTCGTGGATCGCACGCTCACGGACCAGACCTCTCCGCTCCACTTCATCGAGGACAATTGGGACCTGGGGCGCATCGGTGGTGGTTCATTTGACGCCATCTCCGGCTCGGTGCTGAACATGTTTGACTTCTCGCACCGCCGGCACGAACGCGTCTTCCTCGACGACATCACCGGCCAAGTCGTCACCATCGAATCGGAGTAAGTGGGAGCATATCTCCGCAGTATCTCTCACCGCGTAACGCCCCCTGGCTCGCTCCGACCCCCGTCGGGGCGAGCCAGACCCGTTTTTTCGCCCCCGCAAACCGGAGTTCGGCTGTACCCTGGACAGTCCGTCTGCCACGCGTTATCCGGTTTTTCGGGAGCCGCACAAGTGCCGCGAAAAGCAAGCAAGGTTGAACTCACGCAGGTCTCCGAATGGGACGATGGAAAGCTGCGTCGCAAGGACGATTATCTGGCAGCAGAAGAGCCGCTCGAAATCCGCATCGGTGAACATCCGTTGAGTGTCACGATGCGCACCCCGGGACACGATCTGGAGCTTGCAGCCGGCTTTCTTTTTACCGAGGGACTGGTGCAGCGGCGGGAGCAGGTTCGCAAGCTCGAGAGTGCGATTCGGAATGGTGGCCCAAGCGGGGGGAACGTGGTCCAAGTGGAACTCACGCCCGATGCGGAGCCCGATTTTGACAAGATACGCCGGCACTTTTTCGCTTCATCGAGCTGCGGTATCTGTGGCAAGGCTTCCATTGATTCGGTGCGCTCGCGCCTGCTTGAACCTCCGAATCCCGAGTTTCGCGTCGCACCCGAGCTGATTCTCCGGCTGCCTGATGTCCTTCGATCGTCACAGGCCGTGTTCGAGCGCACAGGCGGACTGCATGCCGCGGCACTGTTTAACGCGAGCGGCGCGTTGCAGGTCCTGCGCGAAGATATCGGCCGCCACAACGCCGTGGACAAATCAATCGGTTGGGCGCTGCGCGAAGGCCGCTTGCCGCTCGCGGATTCTGTACTGCTGGTCAGTGGCCGCGGCGGATTCGAAATCATACAGAAGGCGATTGTAGCGGGAGTTCCTGTCGTTGCATCCGTCTCGGCGCCGTCCAGCCTTGCGGTGCAGTTGGCGCGTGAGCTGCGACTCACATTAATCGGCTTCCTGCGCGGGCGCCGATTCGTGATCTACTCAGGGGAAGATCGTCTAAAGAACCCTTAGAGATTGCAGCAACGCAACTACCTGGCAGCGCCGCGGATATTTTCGGGTTTCGAAACAGCGTGCCCATTCCGGATCATATCGCGAAATGTACTGAACAGCCCCTGGTCCCACCAGCCGAGCTTTGCTTCGTCATCCATGATCTTCAGCGCTTCCTCGGAGGGAACAGCCGTGCGGTAAGGCCGGTCCGTGGTGAGCGCGTCGTAAACGTCTGCTAATTGTAAAATGCGCGCGGTAAGCGGAATTTCCTCACCGGATCGGCCGTCCGGATATCCTGAGCCATCGCGCTTTTCATGATGGTGCCGAATGATCGGCAGCACTGGCCGGAATGACTTAAGGGGCGCGCAGATACGCTCGCCCACAACGGAATGTTTGCGCATCACATCCATTTCTTGCGCGGTCAGTGGCCCGGGCTTGAGCAAGATTGAATCCGGCACCACCACTTTGCCGATGTCATGAACGATTCCTGCCCACCGCAGCGCCTTGATGCCTTCTTCCGGAATTGCCAGCCGCGCCCCCAGTCGCGACGACATGTCCGCCAGCCGCTCGCAATGTCCGCGAGTATAGGGATCGCGCGCCTCGATGCTCTGCGCCAGCGTGAATACTACTGCCTCGGCATTCTCAAGTTCGTCTGTGTATAGCTTCAGACGCAGCAAGGAACGAGTGCGTGCCAGCAGCTCATTCATATCAATCGGTTTGCTCAGAAAATCATCTGCTCCTGCGTTGATTCCTTCGATGCGATCTTCAGTTGCCGTAAGGCCTGTAATCAGCACCACCGGAGTAAGCCGAGTCTCCGGGGTGGCCTTGATGCGCCGGCACACTTCGAAACCATTCATCCCCGGCATTAAAATATCGAGCAAGATCAGGTCAGGGCGGAACCTTGCACATTCGGCGAGCGCTGAAGGCCCATCGCCTGCGTCGCGCACTTCAAAGCCTTCGCGTCGCAGCAATGTTTCGAGCGCCGTTCGCGCGGCGGATTCATCGTCCACAATGAGAATTTTTCCGATCATGCAATCGGTCCGACGAGCTCCTAATTTTCAGCTTGGTAAAAGCCGCAATGACCTGGACAGATGCCCACGAACTGCGCATGGTGGCTCGTCGCGTCCAATAGGCTTCGTTCCCCAACAAAACAAATGTATCCTGTCCGGTATTTTCGGACAACCCGATTCGTTGCACGGCGCGAGGCACCCGATGAAAAGAACTCTCCCTCCAGAGTCGCTGCGGGAAATTGCAACGCGGCTCGAGGCGGCGCACGCTGCATTTCAGAAACGCTACCCAGCCTCCTCCGGTGCTCGCCAGCCCGTCCACGTGGTATACGGGGGCGCGCATTTGTTTCGTGCAGACACCGCGCGGCGTCTCGGCGAACTTGCGTTGCGTTCGCTCGACGATTACGCACCCGATTTCGTCAGCTTTGCCCGAGCCATCTCGTTGCCGGGAGCGAATCGGCTGCCGGAGTCACTTGAGACGGCCGCCGCCCTCTCGAAATCTATCGAAGCGGACCCAGAAGCGGTCCAGAAGGAGAACAGGCTCGCGTGGTTTGCTCACACTCTTTATCGCCGCGTGCGTGAAAAGCTTCGCCGCGAGCCAGTGGAAGATTATCGCATCGACTTCGAGGATGGTTATGGAAACCGCCCGGATGAGGAAGAAGACGGCCATGCCGCGGCCGCTGCATCAGAGGTTGCCGAAGGCGCAAATACGGGCCTATTGCCGCCCTTCATCGGCATCCGCATCAAGCCTTTCACGGAAGAATTGCGCACGCGCAGTATTCGCACTCTAGACATCTTCCTCACCGAGCTAGCGTCGAAGACTCGCGGGGAGCTGCCCAAGGGGTTTTGCATCACCCTGCCCAAAGTCACGCTGCCGGATGAAGTGACTGCCTTCGCGGATATTTGTTCGCGCCTGGAGACGATGCTCGATCTCGAGCCGGGTGTACTTCGTTGTGAGCTGATGATCGAGACTACGCAATCGATCTTCAACGAGCGCGGCGAGGTAAATCTGCTGCCGCTCGTTGCCGCCGCGCGAGGACGGTGCATTGCCGCGCATTTTGGCACCTACGATTACACCGCCGGGCGTAACATCACCACCGCGCACCAAACGCACACGCATTTTGCGTGCGACTTCGCCCGCGAAGTGATGCAAGTGGCGCTGGCGGGCACGGGCATCTGGCTCTCCGATGGCGCGACGAATATTCTGCCTGTGCCACGGCATCGGCCCGCGCCGGTAGGTTCCACGCTCACGGCTCCGCAAGTGGCGGAAAATCGCGCTGCTGTCCATTCCGCCTGGAAGCTTCACTTCGGCCACGTCCTTCATTCGTTGGCAAATGGATTTTATGAGGGTTGGGATCTTCATCCAGCACAATTTCCCACGCGCTACGCCGCCGTCTACTATTTCTTTCTCGAAGGTCTGGACGCTGCGTCCGAACGCCTGCGCAATTTCAACAACAAGGCGGCGCAGGCCACGCTGGTCGGCGAAGTGTTTGACGATGCTGCGACCGGGCAAGGGCTCTTGAATTATTTCTTGCGGGCAATGAATTGCGGCGCGATGACAGTGGACGAAGCGCAGTCACTCAGCGGCCTAACGCTCGCCGAACTCCGTTCCGCATCGTTCGTGAAAATCCTCGACGGCCGCAGAGGGAAATCGCCGTCCTGATCATTCTTTCCGGAGAATAGCTTCGATCAGACCATGCGGTTCATCGATGGGCAGAAAAACTTCCCCGGGATTGTCCATCCCGAATGGCGTGAGGTCCACAAGATTGAAATGTTTGTTAGGAAGCCGCAGACGAATCTCGCTGATGCGATCGAAGTTCTTGAGCACTGCCTCTCCCATCGCATAGAGTGTGTGCTGGAGAGACTTGCTGTCGTGCTCGGCAAAAGTCTCGAGCAGCATTTGTCTCACGCCGTGCCAAACGGGGCTGAATTCTATTTCGCTTCCTTGATAGAGCCATTCCGCGTGGATGGTGGTTGAAAGGATGCGATTGCGATCTTCTTTCAGAGTAGTGTAGGGATCTCGCAGAAATCCATCGAATGCGGATTTCGTGGTCTTGAGCACTGTCAAACCTTCGATGCCGGCCTGGACTGTAGTTCCTTCGCGAGTGCCGCTCAGTTCCGCATTACGTTTCTCAAGTCCTGAGCGCGTAAACGTGAACGCACTGGGCTTACCTCCGTGTGGGAGCCGCGTCCAGAGATACTCGTCGGCAGCAACACCGACGCGCGAAACCTGCGGATTGTAAGTAAGGAAATGCTCGATTAAGTGCAGGCAGAATTCCTCGACCGCTTCCACGGGATACTGTCGCGCCAGAGCATAGACGGTATTCTTCATCGTGTCGGTCGGCAGGATTTTGCGGTTGTCGCCTTTGCAATGTGCCGCTTCGAAGTCGCCCTCGACTCGGATTCCGACGGTCATTTCCTTGATATCGTGGCGCCCTTCCTGCCGCACCACGCGCAACAAGCGGACGCGTGATTTTCCGTAGCTGTTCTCGCCGAGCTTGATGGCCATGCGTCAGCTCCCGCGATAAGTGGAATACCCGTAAGGGCTCAGCAGCAACGGGGTGTGATAATCCTGCTTTGCGTCCCGCACCTCAAAAACAATGCTTACCTGCGGATAGTGCCCTTCGATCTTGCGTGAACGGAAATAGTGTTCTGTTTCAAATGTCAGGCGATAGGTCCCTTCAACCAGCGTGCCCGGTGCCAGCAGATGCCGCAGCCGCCCATCCCCATCTGTTGCGCCCCGGCTGAGTTCCTTCCATCCCCCGCCTGTTTTTTCAATCTCCAGGATTACCGGGACGCCTGCCGCCGGGCGCCCAATCGAAATATCCAACACATGTGTAGTTATGTCGCTCATGATTCCAGGAGTTTCTCCAGGCGCAGCCGCGTGATCTTGCGCTGCTCTTCCGCGGCTTTGCGCAATTCTACTTCCGGATCGTTCGACATTCGTTCTTGCAGGTTTTTCAGCACCGCTTCGCTTGACTTGCCGGTGGCGCAAATCAGGAAGACGTATCCGAATTTCGATTGGTACGCGCGATTGGCGGCCGCCAGCGCCGCGCGTGTTTCCTGCGAAGCCATGAGCCCGCCAGATTGTTCTCCGGCCGCCCATCGCTGCGCGGTCTTGGATTGCTTCCCCTTCGCGCGGACCCCGCCGATCGCAGGATGATACCGAAACGCTGCGAGCCACTCTCTCCGTCCGAGTGAAGCCCACGACTTGTCAGCTGTTTCGAGCAAATCAGCGGCGACCGAGAAAGGGCGGTGCGCAATGATTTCTGCCACCCACTTCTTTGACCCGCAGCAATCGAACAACGCCTTGCGCGCCTGGGTGACAGACAGCTGATTGAATCGCGCGGTTCCCTTCAGGCCCCTACCGGGGATTTGGGCGCGTCCGAAAATACGCAGGCGACTAACGCCGCCGTCGGGATAAATGTTGAAGCGCAGATGTGAGGCCGGAGGCGCACTCTCCAGTTGCCGCCGGAAGATGTGTCGATGGTTTGCTTTGAGCTTTGTCTCCGGCAACACCGCGCTCCAAACGACGGAAGCCAGGCCCAAGTCTTCCTTTCCCGGTTCCCCCCAGTAGCACGATTCAACCGAGCAGCGATCAGGAAAATTTCCTTTGAAGTGCGCCGTGTCTACCTCGATGCGTTCAATGACCCCAGGAACTCCAAGCTTTAGGACCACCCAATCGTGCCCCGGGCCGCGCCGGCGACGAGTTTCCCAGCCGTCGCCCATGTCTCTCCCACGTCCGGGCATTAAGAGATTCAGCGGCGCGCCGAAGAATTCATCGCTCGATGCCACCACGCTGCCGCCGTTCTCGATTGCTATTAGATCAATTTCAGACCGCCACGCGCGCGTCCTGTCAGGAACCACTTCGCCGTGGACGCGCAGGCGCGCCACGCCACCATCGGGATGGATCTTCAACCGCAGATGCGTGGCTGGGCTATCATGCCTCACGGAAAACGGATTCGGCGCGTCGCCCGCGAGCGCCGTCTGCGGCATCAATTGAACCCAACGCGTTGCAGGGTCTCTCAGCCTTTTTTTCTCGTCGGTATAAGGCGCGGTGCGGCCCAAGTCGCAAGCCTCGAGCGAAAAATGTGGAGGGAAATTTCCTTTGAAGTGGCTGGTGTCCACCATCACTCCGCGAACGATTCCGGCGAGGCCGAGCCGGATGATGCACCAATCGTACCCGGGCGTGCGGCGTCTTCGGGTTTCCCAGCCGTCCATCCATTTTCCCCGCGAGGTGTATTTCCCCTCAATGAAAACAGGCTTTGTGGGTTTGAGCAGATTCTCTTTGGGCGCAAAAAAAGCGTCATTGGCATCGAGTACTTTACCTCCAAGCCGCGCCGAGGCGAGATCCACAAGCTTCGTAAAATCCTTCACTTACTTCCTCTCTGCAAGACGCGTCCGATCGGGCTGGGGCAGAATTCCCCATGATCATAAATCTTGCGTCCACGTAGTATTGTTGTTTCTACCACGCCCGTCAGCGCGCGGCCTGCATACGGCGTGATTTTGTGTCGGTGATGGAGCTGCGACGGCTCTACCACAAATCTCGCACTCGGATTCCAAATCACCAGATCGGCGTCGCATCCCACGGCGATGGTTCCCTTCTGTTTCTGGAGTCCTGCCAGGCGCGCAGGCCCCGCGCAGAGCCAAGCGGTTAGATGGTGCACAGCATAGCCGCGCTTGGCTGCTTCAGTCCACACCGCGGGCAAGCTGAGTTGAAGGGAAGCAATCCCGCCCCACGCCCGCAGGAAATCGCCTTCGACCCCCAACTTCATCGCGGGTAGGCAGGCGGAATGGTCGGTAGCAATCAAGTCGATCGCCCCCTCGCCCAGTGCGGCCCACAGTTTTTCCAGATTCTCGCGTTCACGAAGCGGAGGCGCGCATTTAAATTCGGTTGCGCCTTCACCGATTTCCTCCGCTGCAAATGTCAGGTAGTGCGGGCATGTCTCGACGCTGACGGCGAGCCCTTCTGATTTTGCTTGTCGCAGCTGCTGAATCGCGTCTGATGACGAGAGGTGCACGATATGGATGCGAATACCAAATTCGCGACACAGGCCCACCAGCAGCGCAATTGCTTCGTTTTCTGCCTCTCGCGGCCGGGATACCAGCCACGTGGCGTAGGACTTTGGATTCGCTTTAGCCAGATCTTTCACCGCAACCGCAATCGGGCCAGGCATCTCCGAATGCGCGAGCAAGGTTGCGCCCAGGCCCGTCAGTTCATGAGCTGCTGCGCGAAGATCGGCTTCTGAGACGTGAGCGAATTCTTCGACGCCGCTCGGTACCAGAAAACACTTGAATCCAAAAACGCCAGCCTCCCACAGCCCCCGGAGTTCAACGGTGTTTCCCGGCAAAAGGCCGCCCCAGAAGCCCACATCCACCCAGAGCTTCCCGATCGCCGCGGCAAGTTTTTCGCGATATGCGGCGACGGTGGTCGTTGCAGGAATGCTATTCAGCGGCATTTCGATCAGTGTCGTGACGCCGCCTGCGGCCGCCGCGCGTGTTGCCGATGAAAAACCTTCCCATTCCGTGCGGCCCGGCTCGTTGATGTGGACATGCGTGTCCACCAGGCCAGGCATCACGACTGATTCGCCTGCCTCCTGTACGCGAGTCCCAGCAGGGACCTGATCGAACGAGGAGATTGCCGCGATCACAGCGCCTCGAATGTGAATCGCGGCGGCGCGCTCGCCCTCCGGCAGTACCACTCGTCTGCCACGTACCACCAGGTCCGGCGGCGTCATGGCATTCAGAAGCGTTCGGTCAGTGGGTGGCATTTCTGTTCAAGTTGACAGAATCTCAAACAACTCGGCGAGAAGATTTTGCGCCACTCGTCGCCGATAACGCGCTGTCGAACGCATGTCGTCGATGGGTGCGATCTCTTGCGCAAGCGCTGCCTGCGCTGATTGAAGCACCGCACCTGAGGGCAATTCGCCGCGAAGCAGTATTTCGGTCGCCTGAGCGCGCGCCACCGTTGGCGCCACGCTTCCCAGCGCAATCCGCACGTCGGCAATTCGACCGTTCACGACGAGTACAGCCGCGGCAAGACAGACTTTGGAGATTGCTTGCGCGCGTCGCGTTCCTACTTTGCGGTAATATTGTTTCCAGTCCGCCGTCCTGCGGGGCAAGCGGATTCGCCGGATCAGTTCGTCGCGACCGAGCGTCATTTGTTTGTAGCCCGTATGAAAGTCCCGGTAAGCCAGCCAGCGCGCGCCGACTGCAGAGATGAGTTCAAGTTCTGCGTCATACACGATGAGCGCGGGCGGCGAATCCGCTGCCGGGGAGGCGTTCGCAATGTTTCCACCGAGGGTTCCACGATTTTGCGTCGCGATGCCGCCGGTTTCAGCAGCGGCTCGGCACAGCAGCGGAAACTCTCGCGCGAGAGTTTCATGCCGCTGCAAGGCCGTATACGTGGTGAGAGCGCCAATCATCACATGCTCGGGCGCCACTTCGATTCCCTGCAGTTCCGGCAATTTCCAGATGCTCAAGAATTGCCGGTGCGGCAGCTTGCCGGCTTCCAACAGGACCATCAGGTCCGTCCCGCCGGCAAATGGCTTCCACACGCCGGGCTCGCGGTTCATCCGCTCGAGCGCGGAAGACAAATCGCGCGGTGTTTCCATGTGGTACGACGGAAGGTAGGACCTCACGGGTTCTGCTCCGATTTGCGGCAAGCTTCCACTACCGACTCGAAGATTTTGATATAGCCCGTGCAACGGCACAGATTTCCCGCAAGCCCTTCGCGGATCTGCGCCACCGTCGGGCGCGGATGGCGCGCCAGGAGGTTTGCAGCGGCTAGAATCATTCCCGGAGTACAGATGCCGCACTGCGCGCCCCCACAGGTGATGAAGGCCTGCTGCACGGCGTGCAGGCGATCGCCGTCTGCGACGCCTTCGATGGTACGAATCGCCGTGCCTTCGACCTGCAAAGCAGGAACAAGACAACTATTCACCAGCACGCCATCCATTTCGACACAGCAAGCGCCGCATTCCCCCTCGCCGCAACCCTCCTTCGTCCCAGTCAATCCCACCTGTTCGCGCAGCGCGTCGAGTAGACGCTCCATGGGATACGCTTCGAATTCGGTCGCTCGGCCGTTCACCTGGCATCGCACGCGAATCTTGAGCGCGGCATCAGGCATCGATTCTCTCCAACATTTCCATCAGCGCCTCCGGAGTAACGGGGATTCGTCTGATGTCTGCGCCAGTTGCATGCGCGATGGCGTTTGCAATTGCAGGCGCCGTCCCGTCCAGTGGCAGCTCGCCGATTCCTTTGGCTCCAGCGGGACCACGCGCGTACGGAATCTCCTCGAAATAATGGCGGATTGAGGGGATGTCCATTGAAGTGGGCATCGCGTAATTCGTCATCTGCGCGTTTACCATTCGCCCTTCTTGCCACACAACATTCTCATACAAAGCGAAGCCGATTCCCTGTGCCACGCCGCCTTCGATCTGCCCGGCAGCAAGCACGGGGTTGATCACCTTGCCCACCTCTTGTACGGCAACAAAATCTTCGACGCGCACCTCGGCCGTTCGCATGTCCACGGAAACTTCAGCGACATAGACAGCCCAGGCATATGCGCCGTAGGCGTCGCCTTGATAGCGGGCGTCGTCCCAGTGAAGTTCGCGCGGATGTTCGTACTTGGCAGTGGAATTTAATGGCCCTTTATTCTCGGTATACTTGTGGCAGGCCGAGGCAAAATCACTCATCGTGTATCCGGGCTTCAGCAGGCCGCTCTGAAACAGCTTTTCCCGAATTCCATACACGGCTGATTCCACGAGTTTGCCAACAATCATCGAAGTACGCGAAGCAACCGTAGGCCCGCTGTTGGGCACGCCAGCCGTATCCGGCTGGACGATTTCGATTTGGTCGACATCGAGACCAAGTGCTTCCGCCGCAATCTGCGAGAAGATCGTGTTCGTGCCCTGCCCCATCTCCGTGCTCGCTGCCCTCACGCGCACCCGGCCCTCGCTCGTTGCCTCCGCTGCAACTTCCGACGCTAGATATTCCTCGCCGGAGCCTGTGAACCCTGCGCCGTGCAAAAACGTGGCGAACCCGATCCCGCGACGGATTGTGCTCTCACGATTTCCCGCTTCGAAGAGCTTCCGTTTTGCGTGATATCCGCTCAACACAAAGGCGCGGTCCATCAGATGGTCCATGTTCACTTTTTCAGTGACTACCTGGCTGACGGCCAGCGTTTGTCCTTCCTGGATGAAATTCCGCCGGCGCAGTTCCTCAGGAGCAAGCCCGATCGTATTGGCCACGCGATCCAGATGCCGCTCAAGCGCAAAGACACTCTGCGGCGCACCGAAGCCGCGAAACGCGCCATGCGGGGGCGCATTCGTCGCCATAGCGCGGCTGAGAATTCGGACGTTCGGACAATTGTAAGGCCCCGCCGCGTGAATCGTGCCGCGCGAAAGAACAACGGGCGAGAGTGTTTCATAGGCGCCGCCGTCAATCGTGAAATCAATCTCCATCGCGACCAATTTTCCGTCGCGGGTCACAGCCGTGCGATGCCACGCTCGCGATGGATGGCGTTTTGTGGTGGCCGCCATGTCTTCGGCGCGGTCGTAAGTTATTTTCACCGGCTGGCGCGATTTCCACGCGAGCAGCGCTGCGTGGGCCGCGATCATCGAGGGATATTCCTCCTTGCCCCCAAACCCACCGCCCGTCTCCGTCTGCACCACGCGTATGTGATCGCTGGGCAACCCGAACAGCAGCATCAACGCCTTGTGAACGTAGTACGGGCATTGCAGCGAACCCCAGACAGTCACACCCTCCTCCGGGCTCGCGCAAGCAATCATTCCTTGCGTCTCGATATAAAGTTGTTCTTGTGCGCCGGTTTCGTAATGCCCCTCAACGATAAAGTCGGCAGTCGCCCATGCGCTGTCCACGTCGCCTTTCTCCACGCGGAACGACTTGAAGATATTATCCTCGCCCCAGATGGTTTGCGTGCGCGCGATCGAATCCTCCATAGTGAAGACGGCCGGAAGAGGCTCGATCTCGATGCGCACTGCGCGCCGCGCTTCCTCGAGCAAATACTTGTCGCGGTGCGCGAGAAGCACAATTGGTTCTTCAAGGTGGTTCACAAATTCAGCAGTGAGGCAGGGCTGATCTTCAATCAGAAGCGCAATGCAGTTTTTTCCGGGAATATCTTTCGCAGTAACAATCGTAAATTCATTCCAGGGAATGTCGCCTTCAAAATGGATCCCGAGTATGCGTCCTCGCGCCGCAGGACTGCGCACCGTCGCACCGTGAAGCATGCCGGGCAATGAGATGTCGTCCACGTAGCGGGCGCGACCAGTGACCTTCTCCCGTCCTTCCTTGCGCGGAACAGACATCCCAATGACGCGATTCTTCACCGGCAGCCTCAGTACTTGATCTTGTCCTGCTTTTTTTCCCAGACTCGAAACGCCTCGAGCGCCTCCTCCCGCATCATCGGGACGATGGGAATTTTCCGCTGGGCGTGCGGCCGCGCGATTTCCTGATAGATGAATGAATCGTCGAAGCCGGCTTCCGCCGCGTCGGCAGCCGTGCAGCCGTAGTAAACTCGTGCGGGTCGAGCCCAATAAATCGCGCCGAGGCACATGGGACAGGGCTCGCATGTCGTATAAATTTCGCAACCGGTCAGCTCGAAATGACCGAGTTTCTTACAGGCTTCGCGGATTGCCTCTATTTCGGCGTGCGCTGTCGGGTCATTGGTGGAGGTAACGCGGTTGGCGCCCTCAGCAATGATTTTTTCATCCTTTACGATGACGGCGGCAAACGGGCCGCCAAACCCTGCGCTTATGTTCTCCAGTGACGATTGAATCGCGCGAGCCATGAAGGTATTTTGCATGTCGCCTTGGTGGTCCGATGCCCCCGCTTGGAGATTCCTTCCGAACATGCAGGGGCGAACGTGAGCGATTGTAGCGCAGCCGCTTCGAATCGGCCCGCGAATGTCCTGCGGATTTCAGCGGATCTAACGGCGCGGGCGCGCAGCCTATTCGAGAGCGAGGCGTGCTTTCTCGGTTCCGAATCCGGTGATCAAGAACGAGCGCTCCTTGCGGCGCCAGAAATAAAGCAGCGCGATGCCGATCAAAATCAGCGCGAGGCATAGCCCAGTCCACAATCCGGCAGCACCCCACCCGAGACCGAAGCAAAGGTGATAGCCCAGCGGCAAACCCATAGCCCAATAGAAAAACATGTGGCAAAGCATCGGCGTGCGCGTGTCGCCCGCCCCACGCAACGCGCCGGTCGCAACGGTCTGCATGCCGTCGAAGAGTTGAAAGAAAGCCGCAACAAACAGCAACGAGCTGGCCGCCTGAATTACCACTGGATCCGGCGTGTAAGCGCGCACGATCTGCCGCGGAACCACCAGCAATATCACTCCCATGCAGGTCATGAAGCTCGTGCCCAGCGCCATCGCCGTCCAACCGGCGCGGCTGGCCGCATGCGCATCGCCTCGGCCAAGCGCCTGTCCCACACGCACGGCAGCTGCGGAGGAAATCCCCAGTGGCACCATGTAGGTGAGGCTTACAGTGTTGAGCGCCACCTGATGGCTGGCCAAAGCGACGGCACCAAGCTTTCCGATCAGCGTGGTAGCGACGGCAAAAACTCCCACTTCCATCGCGAATTGCGTGGCCGCGGGAAAGCCGAGCTGCACCAATCGCCACATCCGGAAAAAACTCGGTAGTCGGCGGGTGCGCCGGAGGCCCGTCTTGTAGCGATGGTCGTAATAAACCGAGTAAAGCAACAAGACGCTCATCATATACAGCCGGGCCAGACAGGTGGACCAGCCGGAGCCGACCGTTCCCATGGCCCGCATTCCCAGGTGCCCATAGACGAGTGTCCAATTCCCTACCAAATTTACAAAATTGGCTGAAATCAAAGCGAACATCACCGGCTTTGCTAGATTCATTCCCTGCAGGTAGCGCCGAAACACGAAATAGAGCAGCAGGGGAAGCGTGCCCCAATTGAGCGCTCGCAAATATGGTATCGCCTGGCCCAGCACCGCGGGCTCGATATTTGCGGAACGTAGTATTGGCTCGAGGAGCCGAACGATGCCCATCAGCACCGGCCCCAGTGCCAAACTCAAATACACCCCGTTAACGAGCGAACGGTGGCAATCCTCCACATCTCCCGCGCCGTAGGAATGCGAGACCAGCGTGTCGAGCCCCAGCATAAGCCCGGTGCCGAAGATGGCCACGGCCATATAGAGAATGCTGCCCAAGCTCACCGCACCCATGGCTTCGGCGCTGTGCGCCTGCCGGCCCACCATCATGGTGTCCACGATGCCCATGGTCATCCAGCCAAGTTCCGCGAGCACCAGCGGGATCGCCAGCCGGACCATGGGCCGCACCTCTTCGGCGATGTAGTGTGCGAACAGCCGCTTCAGCATGGATGCGCATTCCCTGTGAAGGGACGATTGCGTGCATTGAGCGCGCCTCCTAAAAAAAGTAAGCGGCTCATCTGGACGCGAATCGAGTCAGTTCAAGTTTATCGGGAATTGGCGCGGGCACAAACCGCTAAAGTCAATAATTCGGTGGACGCAAGCGACCAATTTGTCGCAATTCGATTTCAACGGAAGGCCTTGCGTCTGGCGAAGCAACATGCGCTATACGATCCAGCTCGTGCTCTGGTATTCCATGTACTCGGCTGTCTGCTTCGCAACCGCCCTGCCATAGTAGCGATCCACGATGCGTAGCGCCAGATCCATTCCAGAGGTCAATCCCCCGGCCGTGGCGATCTTCCCAGTCTCCACAAATCGCAGGCCAGTTTTCACATCGATGTCGGGATAAGACTTCTTGAGCGCAGTCTGAAACAGATGGTGGGTGGTAGCAGGCTTTCCAGAAAGGAGTCCAGCCTCCGCGAGTTGGAAAGCACCGGTGCAAACTGAGGCAACAAGATCCGTCTCCGAACTCGCGGCTACTTTCTTCAACCAGGTGTGCAAGACTTTCGATCCTTGTTGGGCCGCAACGACGATCACCTTCGGAGCCGGCGCATTTGCAAACGTATAGTCGGGCACGATCTTCAAGCCCCCGGTACCGATCACCACTTCCATGCTCTCTGCGACGGTGAACAGTTCGAACGGCATGCGATGATCCATGCCCTTATCCGAATGGCCGCCTTTCAGCATCACGTCCTGTAAGACTTCCCACGGCCCGCCAAAATCAATCACCTGAACATCTTCGGAAATCGGGAAGGCCACGGGAATCATTCCCTCCGCGGGTGGTGTGAGCTTGGGCAGCGCAGCCGCTGAGTTGTCTCTTGCCGCCGACCCCGCCGAACGCAGCAGAGCCACGAAACCTCCCGCCGAGGCGGTGATCCCTGCAACGGCAGACCCTTTCAAGAATTCACGTCGCTTCACATTCCTCTCCTGTCGCCCCGAAAAACTTTGGTCCTTGCGGCCTCAGCAATCACTCCGTGCGAAGCGCTTCAATGGGATCGATGGCTGCCGCACGCCGTGCCGGCAGATAGCTCGCCAGTATCGCGGCGGCGACGAGCACCACCGCAACGCCCAGGAAGGTGGCCGGATCCGTGGGCGTGACTTCAAACAAGAGGGATTTCGCTAGATGGGTTACGGCGAGGGCGCCGGCGAGCCCGATTCCTACGCCCAGAGCCGCCAGCAACAGGCCCTGGCCGAGAACCATACGCAAGATCTTCGATCGCTGCGCCCCGAGCGCGATGCGTATGCCGATCTCGCGAACGCGCTGGCTCACAGCCAGTGCCATGATTCCCCCGATACCCGCCGCGGCGATGAGCAGCGCCAGACCTCCGAAGATTCCCAGCAGGCTGGCGGTGACGCGTGGAGATGTGGTGGATTCCGTGCGCGCTTGCTCGAGAGTGACGATATGCGTGACGGCTAGCTGCGGATCCACTTCGTGCAGCGCCCTTGTGATCGTCTCGCTCATGGTCTGGGGATCGGCGATGGTGCGCACCGACAATGTAGAGGGCGATGGACCTTCCGAGTGAGGAATGTAAATCTCCGGTAAGGCCGGTCGATCCAGGCCAAATTCCCTCACGTCTCCGGCAATTCCAACGATGGTTGCCCAGGTGGCGCCGTCATCGAACGATATGCCTTTGCCAACCGGGTCTTCGTTCGGCCAGAATCGCCGCCTCATTGCTTCGTTCACCATCGCCACCTGCATTTGGCCTTTCCCGCCGTCGGTTTCAGTAAACTCCCGTCCTTCTTTTAGAGGAATCCCTAGAGTTCGGAAGTACGCGGGCGAAATGACCGAGTAGCTGCCTACGGGAGGAGCTTCGCCGGGTGCCAGGTCACGACCATGGATTTTGAAAGTCCCGGTGAAGGCATTCGGTCCAGCTGAGATCGCCTCGGGCTCGAGAGGATAGCTGGAAGAGAGGGCAGCGGAGATGACCCCGGGCTCAGTCTGCACGCGATCCAGAACCTTCTTGATCGCTTCCACGAGCTGCTCCGTCTTCGCATACTTGCTGAAGCTGAAGGTCGTCCGCATCGCCAGAACTCGCTGTGAGACAAACCCCGGATCCACCCGCAGCATCTTGATTAAGCTCCGCAGCATCAACCCGGCTCCGATCAAGAGCATGAATGAGAAAGCAACCTGCGACACGATCAGCGCGCTCCGTACTCGGTTCTTGGTCTGTCCTGCTCCAGAGCCCGTGCTCCCCTCCTTCAAGCTGGCCGACAGATTTGCCCGTGTGAAAACCGCAGAAATCGTCCCAAAAATGATGCTCGTGCCCAGCGCGGCCAGAAGTGTGAAGGCCAGAACGCCTGCGTCGATATTGATCTCCCGGGCGCGCGGCGTCAGACGTGCTGCAAATTGCGTCAGAAGTTCCAAGCTGCTGTATGCAAGGATTAGTCCCAGGGCCCCTCCCACCAGCGCCAACAAGAAGCTCTCCGTCAGCAGTTGACGCAGCAACCGACTGCGTCCAGCCCCCAGGGCCGTGCGCACCGCGAGTTCGCGTTCCCGCCGCGACATCCGCGCCAGCGTCAAATTCGCCACATTGGCGCACGCGATCAGCAGTACAAACGCCGCCGCTCCCAAAAGAACCAGCAAGGTGGGCCGTGCTCCGTGCGTCAATTCCTCTTGAAGCGGACTGGAAACCGCCGTGTAGCCCATATTTTCCGGATACGATTTCGGATATTCGGATTTCAGCCGACCGGCGATCGTGGAAAGGTCCGCGCGCACTTGGGCCAACGTGACACCCGGCTTTATTCGCGCAAATGCTGCCAGCATGCGAGCGTCGCGGTTGTCGATAAACGCTTTTCCCGACCTGAATGGACAGGCGGAAGTCGGCATGTACACGTCACTCTCGGCCGGATACTGCGGGACGGGCGGGAGTACTCCTACCACCGTGTGGATGCGGTCGTTCAACTCGAATGTCCGGCCCACGATCCCGGGATCAGCGCCGAATTTGTCTTTCCAGTACTCATAACTCAGGATCAAAACCGCGGGCGCACCCAGTTTGTCGTCCTCTGCCAGGAACGACCGGCCGAGCAGCGGCTGCACTTTGAATAAATTGAAGTAATTTGCCGAAACCACGGCCGTGCGTATGCGGTCGGGATCTCCGTGTCCATACAGAATGAACGACATGGTGTGATATTCCACCAGCCCAGAGAGGGTTTGATTTTGCGAGCGATAGTCTTCGATTTCGTGCGCCGAAAAAGTGAGATCGTCGATGCCTTCCTTCACAGCTCGCTGTCGGATAAAAATCAGCCGGTCGCCTTCGGGATAGGGGAGTGGCCGCATCAGTACGGCATGGACCACGCTGAAAATCGCCGTATTTGCGCCAATGCCTAGGCCCAACGTGAACACGGCAAGCGCTGTAAAGCCGGCGTTTTTGCGCATCATGCGCAGACCGTACAGCAGATCCTGCTTCAGAATTTCCCAGTGCTCACTGGGCGCCGTCCGGAATATCCCCGCAATCGTCTCGCCCCACAGCTTTAGAAAGCCCATTGGGCCACCTCGTTCCTTGATTTCTCGTTCTTGTTCATGGAACACGCCTTCCATCTCATGCCCGTAGTTCGCGCGAAAATCGAAAGGCAGCACGCGGAGCAACGCGCGAAAAATTCTCTGGGATCGCGGGAGTGGGCTGGAGTTCACGAATGATCTCCTTTTCAGGCGAGGTTGGGCTTGGCGAACAGCTTCTTGTTCCGCGCCATTTTCAGCAATTCTTCCATGCGTCGTGCTTCAGCCACGGCCACCTGCCGCCCCACTTCCGTTAGCCTGTAGTATCGCCGCCGCTCGTCGTCCAAGCTGGCGGCCGGCCGCTTGCTGGACTCGACAATCCACCCCTCGCCATTCAAGCGCTTGATAATCCCGTATAGAGTGCCCGCGCTCAGCCGCACCTTGCCATCTGTGCGCCTCTCCACCTCTTTCAGGATCGCGTAGCCGTGCATCTCTTCGTCTGCCAGCGCCAGCAGAACATGAAACATGGCAGGGGTCAGCGGTACCTGCTCTTCCCTGTCTCTGGTTTCGCGGGGGGGGCTCATGACTGGTGATCCTCCGTCCGAAGGTCGACTACATCGAGTGACGATATAGTCCGTCGCAGGTTAGCTTCCACCGCTGCTTGCTCCTAAGTAATAGCAGTGGCGGGTAGTTGCAGAAACGCCCGATGCCAATCTGCAAAGCGGCTGTGCGCTTATGGGAAAGGTTTGTTGCAGGTCCGAACAATCCTCCGACGGAATAGGAGCAGCGATGAGCTCCCCCCAAGGGGGGCTCCCTATTCTGAAAGAGCATCCTTAAGCCAAATTTCGATCAGCTTTTTAATTGTTCTATCTTGGCGGCGAGGATGAAGTCGCTTTCGGTGAGCCCGTTGATCTTATGCGTCCAGGTGGTAATTTCCGCTTTTCCCCAGGTGAGAAAAATATCCGGGTGATGTCCCTGCGATTCTGCGATTTCGCCTACTTTATTCACAAACTCAAACGCTTGGCGAAAATCCGGAAATGTAAATGCCCGCGTAATGTGATGCGCCTCAATTACTTTCCAGTGCGGCAATTGTTGCGCGAGTTTTTTTAGTTCTTCACCAGCCAGTGGAGGAACGCCTCCCTTGCATGGAACGCAAGTCTTGTCTGCGAGCGCGGTCATGTGTTTTTCCCCTCCTCAAACTTCATCGGACACTTGCGAGTTGAAGCCCGGCAGGAACCAACCTCGGAGATGAATTTGAATCTGTGCACTCACCGTTTTCCGGAAGCGGCCGCACGTCCATCAATATATTCGCGCAGATAAGCGGCAAAGATTTTTTCCATTTCTTTTGTAATCGGCCCGGGTGCGCCCGCAATTTTGTGACCATTGATTTCACTTACACCCAGCATGCTCCGGTTCGTCGAAGAAATGAACACTTCATCGGCGGCGTAGAGATCCTCAGGCCGCAGCGTTCGCTCTTCCACGGGCACGCCTGCCGCCGCCCCGGTTTCGAGCAGCACGCCTCGCGTAATGCCCTCCAGACACCCGGCCGAAAGCGGCGGTGTAGCCACACGCCCATCACGAACGCAGAAAATGTTCGCGGCCGTGCATTCGGCTACCTCGCCTCGTTCGTTAAGCATCACCACCTCGTCGAACCCCGCCTCTTGCGCTTCGTGAAGGCTCCATACGTTGTTCAACCAAGAAGTCACCTTCACACCCGCGAGCGGAGAGGCCGCGTGGCGGCCATGCTCGCGCAGCCCGACTCGCGCGGGCTCGCGATAGGAAGGCAAACCGGCAGAGTAAAGCAGTAAGTCCACCTGCGGAAATTTTTCATCGCCACGCCAGAAACCAACTTGGTTGTAAATCGCGTACATGCGGGCGCAGCCCTCGAGCACCTTGTTTGCTCGCAACACTTCGTTCAATTGTCCCCGCACCGTTTCGCGTTCGAATGGAAATGGGCAATGCGTACGCTCGGCATCGCGCACGAGTCGCTTCCAGTGGCGCTCAAAAGCGAACGGAATTCCTTCCACAATGCGAATCGTCGTGAAGAGCCCCCAGCCATTCAGCAACCCAGCCTGGCCGGGCGACAGGCGCACCTGCTCGATCGGCAGAACGCGGTCGTTGTGAAAGACGAAGCGGTGAATCATGCGCTCCCCTCTGGAGAGTGGATTCCATTCTATCGCAGAAATCCACGGGAGCAGCCGGGACCTGCGAAAGGAGGCAACAGGCCAGCGGTTGCTAGACAGCCAGTATACGATCGCCGGGAACTTCCACTTCACTCACACCACGAAACGAAAAAACCAGCTTTACGAGATAGCGGGGAGGATCTTCCGAGGTCTGCCGTATGATCGTGCCTGCCGCAGCGGATACTGCCGCATGAAACATTACGCCGTGAACTTCCATTCCCGCGAGGTTCAAACGCACATTTTGCCCCGGCTGATACATGTCTGAACCCTCCCGCGGCGGACTTTAGCCGGGGGCTGCGAAAAGTGCAGCTCCTAAAGATGGCAGGTTTTCGCCCCGCGCTTTTCCAGGTATTGCTGGTGATAATCCTCAGCGCGATAAAAATCAGTCGCGGGCGCGATTTCAGTTACGATTGGGCGTTTGAACACTTTCATCTTTTCGAGCACCGCCTTTGACCCGCGCGCGGACGCTTCCTGGGCCGAATCGTGAAAATAAATCGCGGAGCGATATTGTGTGCCCAGGTCAGGTCCCTGGCGATTCAAAGTCGTGGGATCGTGGCTCTGCCAGAATACGGAGAGAAGCTGCTCATAGCTCACCACTGCCGGATCAAATTCCACTTCCACCGCTTCGGCGTGCCCGGTGTGCCCGCTGCAGACATCCTGATACGTCGGGTTCTTCCATGTTCCCCCCGTGTAACCTACTGTCGTCGAAGCCACGCCCTTGATTTGGCGGAACGCCTCTTCAACGCCCCAGAAACAACCTGCCGCAAATGTTGCCTTAGCCATGAATTATGATTTCTCCTCGAAGAAAAGCATCCGTCTCAACTCCGTTCGTGCCGTTCAGTTCCGTTGCGGTCCAGCTCTGCACGAGCTCGAAGCTCGATAGTATATACTCCTGTGCGGAAAGCGAAGGATATGAACCGCTCCATTAGATTGCGGAGACTGATTTTAGTTTCAGCCGCCTCCATTCTCGTCCTGTTAGGCGCGCGCCAAGTCCTTTCCCAGCAACCTTCTCCCGCCCAATTCACCGAAATGCGTTGGCGCCTCATTGGCCCATTTCGTGGCGGCCGAGCGGTGGCTGTCAGTGGCGTCCCCGGCAAGCCGAGTGAATATTATTTCGGCGCTGTGGGCGGCGGCGTATGGAAGACCGAAAACGCAGGGCAGACGTGGGAACCGATTTTTGACCGCCAACCGATCGCCTCAATCGGTGCCCTCGCCGTTGCGCCGTCGCAACCTCAGACGATCTACGTGGGTTCAGGCGAGGCTGACATGCGCTCGGACATTTCCTTCGGCGATGGGATCTATAAATCGACCGACGGCGGCGCGACCTGGCGAAACATCGGTCTGCGGGATTCACAACAAATCGGCCGCATCGTGGTGCATCCGCGCAATTCAAATATCGTTTTGGTCGCCGCGCTCGGTCACGCATTCGGGCCAAATGCCGAGCGCGGCGTTTACCGCTCGGCCGATGGCGGCGCCACTTGGAAAAAAGTTCTGGGCAAGAATGATGATGCCGGAGCCATTGACCTCTGCTTTGATCCTTCCAATCCTCAAATCTTGTACGCCTCTCTGTGGCAAGTGCGCCGCCCTCCCTGGAGTGTCTATGCGCCCACCAGTGGCCCCGGCAGCGGGCTCTACAAATCCCTGGACGGCGGAATCACGTGGCATCAAATCACCGGCCATGGATTTCCGAGTGAGGGCGTGGGCCGCATCGGAATAGTCGTCGCACCCGGTGGCAACGGCAGGCGGGTTTTCGCGTTGGTGGACGCGAATGCCGGCGGGCTGTACCGTTCAGACGATGGGGGCGGAACGTGGCGGCGCGTATCGTCCGATCATCGCATCTGGATGCGCGGGTGGTATTTCGGCGGCACTACGGTTGATCCACGCGACCCGAATACCGTTTATATTGCAAACACATCGCTGTATCGCTCGACCGACGGCGGCGAACATTTCGATGCCATCAAAGGCGCTCCCGGCGGCGATGATTACCACTCGCTGTGGATCGCGCCCGACGATCCCGAGCGCATGATTCTCGGCTCCGACCAAGGCGTTGTTATCAGTGTGGACCGCGCAAAATCCTGGAGCAGTTGGTTCAACCAGCCAACCGCGCAGTTCTATCACGTGACCACAGACAATCGCTTTCCCTACATGGTCTATGGCTCGCAGCAAGATAGCGGAACCGCAGGTGTTTTCAGTCGCACCGATTACGGCCAGATCACTCCTCGTGACTGGATGCCCGTGGGCGGCGAGGAGAGCGGCTATATTGCGCTCAGTTCGGCCGATCCGAACCTGGTGTATGGCGGCGGACCTTTTGGGACCATCCTGCGATTCGACTGGACCACCGGGCAATCCATCAATGTTGCGCCTGAGCCGCAAGTGTTTTCCGGGACACATCTGCGGTTCACATGGACTTCGCCGCTCGTGGTCTCGCCTCAAAATCCAGCCATCCTTTACTTTGGTGCACAGTACGTCTTGCGCACCGACGATCGGGGCCAGCACTGGCAGACGATCAGCCCGGATTTGACCATTGCATCCCGCCCGGCCGGCGCGACAGACTCACAGGAAGAACACAAGGGCGTGGTGTACTGCATCGCGCCATCTCCCATTCGCGCTGGGGAAATCTGGGCCGGCACGGACAACGGATTTATCCGCTTCACTTTCGACGACGGCAAAACCTGGGAGGACGTCACGCCCGCAGGTCTTCCCGAGTGGAGCATGGTCAGCCTGATCGAAGCTTCGCACTTCGATGCGGCATCCGCCTACGCCGCTGTGGACCGTCACCAGACGGACGATTTTCATCCGTACATTTATCGCACGCACGATTCCGGCAAGACTTGGCGCAACGTTGTCGCCGGTATTCCGGAAAACGCTTACGTGCACGTGGTGCGCGAAGATCTTGAACGTAGGAGCTTGCTCTATGCCGGCACGGAACTTGGCGTATTCTTCTCATTCGATGATGGCGAGCATTGGCAACCCCTGCAAATGAATCTACCGGTCGCGTCTATCCGCGATATCGCGCTGCATGGCGGCGATTTGATTGTTGCCACGCACGGGCGCTCGTTCTGGATCCTCGACGACGTCGAACCGCTGCGCGAGTGGGCAGAGCATGTCAACAGGCAGGAAGCCTATCTCTACCATCCGGCGCGCGCGCTGCGCGTCCGCAACAGCGAAAATCATGATTCCCCGCTGCCCATTGAAACTCCTGTGGGAGAGAACCCGCCCGCGGGCGCAATTATTGATTACGACTTGAAAGCAGCAGTCGCCGGAGAGCTTGTCCTCGAAATTCACGACCCGGAAGGGCACCTAATCCGCCGCATCTCAAGTGCGGACAAACCACCCGCCGTCTCGGAGCCACCGGAATTCCCGAATTACTGGCTACATCCGCCGAAAACGCTCACGAATGCGCCCGGATTCCATCGTTTTATCTGGGATTTGCGCCACGCCCCGCCCCCTGCGCTGCGCTACGAATACTCCTCGGCGGCCCCCCTATCCACAGGAACCTTCGCAGTCCCCCAGGGTCCGCTCGTGCTTCCAGGAGAGTACGAGGTTCGACTAATCGCTGGCGGTGACACTCTTGCTCGGAAGCTGGTCGTCGAACAGGATCCCCGCGTCCGAGTGTCGCGCGACGAGTTCGTGAAACAGTACAACCTAGAGCAACAAATCAACACCTCGCTCGAGAGAAACACGAAGGCCCACCGCGAAATCGAGGATTTGCGCGCCCAATTGACCGACTTGAGCGGACGTGTGTTTGGAAATCCCAAAGCAAAAGACATTCGTAGCGCGGCCGACACTCTTGACCGGGACGCGGAAAAAATCGCAGGACGCGAAGCCGAGTATCCGCTTTCGCCTACCGGACTGACGGAGCTTGACCGCTCCCTCTCCTCGCTCGCGGTGTCCATCGGTGCTGCAGACAGCGCCCCAACCGCGCAATCTTCTGCCGCGTTTGATGGCGCCCAAAAGCGTCTTTCGGAATTGCTGGCAAAATGGGAGGCCCTCAAGAATCAGGACTTGGCCGCGCTTAACACGCAATTACAGGGAGCAGGACTGAAGCCGATTCTTCTCAGTGTTTCATCCAGGCCGACCGGCGAGTAGCGCCTTTTCATCTGCGTCGGCAGCTGGCCGCGATCGCTCGAAAATCTGTTGCAAAATCTGCGGAATTTCGAATACTGCGCGATTCTCAAGCGCTGTTGCATTCGCGCGATATCGCGCGAGCCTCGCCGGCTCGATCAATTGCCCCACGGCTCGCTCGATTTCCTTGAAGCTGCCAAGAACTTCGCCGACCTGATTTTCCAGAATCCAGTCCGCGTTAAAACGCTCCTGCGGAAGTGTCCATGCATTACACTCAACGATCACCGGCAAATGGCTTGCCAGTGCTTCGCTCACGCTCCCGGGCCCGGGCTTGCCAATAAAGAAATCGGCGAGCTGCATGTAGTAATTCACTTTTGTTGTGAAACCCTCGACGAAACGCGGCAGACTGGATTTGTGACTGCGCAGCGTGGCTGCTAGCTTTTCATTCTTGCCACAGATAAAAATCAATTGGAGTTCGAAGGGCGACTTGTCCAGGCGTTCCGCAATTTCGAGCATCGCTTGCGATCCGTGCCCACCGAAAAGTACGAGCCCGGTCGGCAGATCCGGCCGGAGTCCCAGGCGTTCGCGTTCTCGAATTCTATTTTCAACCGGCGCTTCGTAAAAGCGGGGGTGAAGAATCATTCCCGAAGCGCGGAAAATGTGGTCTTCTTTGTGTCCCATCGCGCGCGCCTGTGCCAGCGCGCGGTCCGATCCGCAGATGAAATATTGCGATTGACCCGATTCGATCCAGAAATGGGGCGGGTAATCCGCCAGGTCGGTGAGCACGGTTACGAATGGGCGTCCTGGAAATGCGCGATCGAAACTCTGATACAGGGCGCGATTAAAATGTGGCACAAACGACACAGCCATATCCGGCCGCGTTTCCTTCCAGTGCCTTTCGAGTAACCGGATTGTGGGGCCGTGGTACGCCCAAATGGCGAATTGCAACATCTTCATGAGTTGCGTGGCGCCAAGAGTCCACCCAGAGCGCAACATCCAATTGTAGAAATCTTGAATGCGAATCCCGCCGTACTTTTTCAAAATGTCGAGTTCGTCTAGGAGTTCCTGCAGGTTGGTCAGCCGGATCTCCCATGGCCGTTGCTGAGTGCGAATAGAAATCTCCAGCGCTGTGGCGGCTGCACGGTGGCCGCCGCCTGCATCGAAAAACCCGAACTCGAGTCTCTGCATGCGCGGCAAAGTGTGACGAACCGACCGCCCTTCCATGCTACAGAAATGTTAAAAGTGTGTTTCTGGTGTCTAAAGAGTTAAGTACCTGTATTTTCAGAACTTTAGCGTGGGTGTCATGCGCCAGTAATGAGTAAGTCGGATGCTTGCACTCGTGAGATGTGACATGCACGTTCACTCGTACTACTCTGGGCCATGTACGACCCCTTTTGTCCGAAATTTTTGCCGCGAAAGTTATAGCGATCCCGAAGAAGTGTACGAGCTGCTTGAGCGCCGCGGGATGAACCTGTTCACGCTGACAGACCACGATTCGATCGAAGGCTCCGAAAAATTGCGTCGACACGCGAATTTTTTCCTAAGTGAAGAACTCACGTGCCGGATGCCGAGCGGCACAGAGGTCCACATCGGCGTGTACGACATCAACGAGCGCCATCACATTCAATTGCAGCAGCGGCGCAACAATCTAGTGGCCCTGCTGATGTATCTCACCGAACGCCGCCTGCTGTTCAGCATCAATCATGTGTTCTCCGGCGTTACGGGAAAGCGGGCGCGCGAAGACTTCGAATGGTTCAGAAGATATTTTCCGGCAATCGAAACTCGCAATAGCCACATGCTCGAGAGGGCCAATGCACATGCCGCAAGGCTGGCGAAGCAATGGCAAAAAATTGAAATCGGCGGTAGCGATGCGCATGCATTGCCGTCCGCGGGGACGGCTTACACCGAAGTCCGCGGCTCGCGCGACAAGGAAGAGTTCTTCCGGGGGCTCCGCAGCGGGATGGGCCGCGTGGCAGGCGAATCCGGTTGCTTCAGCAAATTGACGCGCGATGTCTTCATCATCGCCCGCGAAATGATGCGCGAAAAAGCATGGACTACGTTGCTCTCGCCGCTCGGATTGTTGATCCCAGCAATCACTTATCTGAATTATTGCGACGAAAACAAATTCTGCAGCCGCTGGGAGGATGAAGTCTTCGGCCGGCCTGAAACTCGCAAACGTCCCCGCTGGATTACAGCGCCGCAAGCTGCGCTGGAGGAATCCATATGACGGTTGCCAAAGCAGTTTGGAATCAGATTCAATCAAACGATCACCGGCTAATGCGACGGGTACACCGGTGGCGCGCGCCGCGCTGGTTTCGCATACTCATGATATTGATGACGAGACTGGGCGACGGTTGGCTGTGGTACACGCTCGGGTTGATCCTGGTCTTGTATGGTGGTGAGCACCGGTTTTCCGCAATCGGCGCCGGCATCTCGGCTGCTGCCGTTGGAGTTTTTCTGTTCCGCGCGCTCAAGCGCACCAGTCGACGCAAGAGACCATGCGAAATCGAGCCGCACTGTTGGGCCGCGATTCTGCCGCCGGACAAATATTCATTTCCCTCGGGGCACTCCATCACCGCCTTTGCGGTTGCGTTTTCTGTCGGGCTATTCTATCCAGAATTGCAGGCACCCTTACTTGCCGTGGCCGTACTGATTGCTTCCTCGCGGATTATTCTTGGGATGCATTTCCTGAGCGATGTACTGGCGGGCTCAGTGATCGGCATCGCGCTTGGCTGCGTAAGCTACCACTGCTTTTCTCTCTTGTAGGAGCCCACTCAAATCGTGCGGTTGCCGACAGACTGCGGTGGCTCTTCTGTCGTTGGTGGCTGCGAAATATTCAGCTTGCGCAGAAGCTCCACTACCCCGCGATAGAGGCGCGAGCGCACTTCCTGGCGTTCATTGGCGCGCGTGATGTAGCGCACCAGAACATTCACACCTTGCACGCCTGGCCGGACGGTCATGGAAGGAGCGGCCGTGAATGAGCGCTTGGCGTATGTGGGCGTGACGCGCTCCCATTCTTCCTCGGCGAGCCGCGCGTTTTCGGCCGTATCTTTCGCCGCGATTTTCTGAATGGCTTCGGCAATCGGGTAGGGATCCGCCGTTGACGGGACGAGCACGTGCAGCTCGTCCCAGAGCCACTGGCCGGAAGTGGAGAAATTGAAATAGTGGCCTTCGATGGCAAAGCTGTTGACGAATGTGACCTTGCGGCCCGTCGGATGTGCAGCGTCCGACCAGGTGCCGGTTTCCAACAAGATGGTGTGAAGCAACCCGACTTCGACCACCTCGCCGCCGACACCGTTGATTTCCACCCAATCGCCCGCCCGAATTCCATCCTTGCCCATCAGAATGAACCAGCCAAAGAATCCGACAATGAAATCCTTCAGGGCCACCGTCAGACCCGCGCCCGCGAGCGCGGCAACGGTTGCGAAATTACTGGGCACACCGAGCAGGACCAGAAGAATCAGCACTACACCCATCACCTGGATCGCGAGAAAGATTACCGCTCTCATGGTATGCAGCTGCCGCCGCTCAGGGGTGATGTCGGCAAAAAACTTGTGGACGATATGATTGGCGGCAAACACGAGGAGAGCGATCAGGAGAATCCAGAACGCGGATCGAAATAAACCGTGCAGAAATACATGCTCGCGGATGGTTACGAGCGCCAGCCAGTTGCCATAGTTGGCCGCAAGCCCCTGCTCGGCCTCGATACGCTGATCCAATTCACTCAAGACCTTTTGTTGCTCGGCAAGCTCTTTCACAAATGAGATCGCTGCACCGGGAGGGGCGGAATCGGGCTGCGCGCCTGACGGGCCCGCCTGCGGCGGGGCAGCGGATTTCTTGCGCGTAATTCTCTTCTGAGATTTTTCGTCACTGATTTGTTTTTCGAGTGCTGCGTGGGATTGGCTTAATGTTGCTTCGCGATCCAGGGCATTCTGGCGGGCCTGACGAAGCAAATTAAACTTCGCCCGGAGGGACAGCCAGGCGCGAAGTTCCGCCAATACACTGGCTGATGCCGTCACTTCAGGCGATTGCGCTGATGCGCCCGATCCCGAAGACGCGGTCGCGCTTCCGGCATGTTGCGTGGAGGCCTCGTGACGGTCGAGTTGTTTTTGAATGGTGGCGCGTTTATCGCCCCCAGCACGGATCAAATCCTGATGCGCGTCTTCGGCCTCATCTTTGTCGAGCGAGAGCTGTGCCTGTGCCAGTTCAAGTTGCTGCTGGAGATCGTCCTTCTTGCTGCCATGGGCCTTCGCAGTTTGCTGCGTGAGTTGGGCGATACGGTCCTCGTCGGCCGCCACCTCCGCTTGGCCCTGTTTCAACCGCAACGAGAGCTCTCGTGTCTCTGCCGTGAGCGGGGCGGGATTCTCTTCGGCATCCCGCAGAGCGGCGTCAAACGCCAAATCCACTGAATGATCGCCGAGCCGAAGCGCCTCTTGCGCAAATTCCTGTTCGTCGGGAGTGAAGGCGAGCGCTGTCAGCTGTTGAGCTGTTTGGAGCGCCGCCGTGTTCACCGGCTCCTGGCCATGTGTGCTGGATCGCCGGTTCACATTCAGCCGAGTGGGGGAATTCGCCCAGTCGTGTGTGAGGAGAATCGCTGCCGCTGCCAGGGCGAGCAGGCCGAGCAAAGCTACCAGGATCGCTTTTTCCGTGGACTTCATGGAATTCGTCCGAGAGGAGATTGTAATATGGGGGTCCCGAAGAGATTTGGGAAATTGTCAAGAATGCGCCCAGAAACGAGAGCGGGGACGGGCGAAGCAGTTCTTTGCCGGAATATGGACAACCGGACAGAATGAGATCTCGTTGGCCGAGGGAAACCATGTCACTGAGGAACGCGGGAATCTTTGGTCCTACAATCGATGAGCGGATGACTGCAGGCAAAGCACTGCGCGAACGCGTGCCGCGCCGGTCGCATGCGAAATGGCGGAGTCCGGCGAACCGTCCTGACCCGATCGAGCTGCTCAAGAAGTCCGACCGGGGAAGGCTGCCGGACCTGCTGCCGATTCGATACGGCCGTATGAGGCAATCGCCGTTCGCGTTTTATCGGGGAGCGGCGGCTTTGATGGCGTCAGACCTGGCCGTGACGCCGGCGACGGGGCTGCGCGTGCAGGCCTGCGGAGATTGCCACGTAGGCAATTTCGGCGGGTTCGGATCGCCTGAGCGGAGGCTGGTCTTTGACATCAACGACTTCGACGAAACCTTGCCCGCGCCGTGGGAATGGGATGTGAAGCGGCTGGCAGCCAGCATAGTGCTGGCAGGCCGGCAATTGGGCGCGCGGGAGCGGCATTGCGCCGATGCGGCCCGGCTGGCGGTAGGAAGCTACCGCGACCACACGCGCGAATATGCCCGGATGTGCGCACTGGAGGCGTGGTATTCGCATCTCAGCGCGGAAATCTTCATTGACGAGGCCAGAAGTGCTGCCGCGAAGCGACGGTGGGAGCAAATCGAGGAAAAGGCGAAGCTGGAAACAGCCGAGCACGTATTCCCCAAACTGACGGATGACGAAGGCGGGCTGCTGCGTATCAAGGACCACAGGCCTCTGGTCTATCATCCGCATGATTACGGCAAGCGCGCCAAGAAAGTCAAGGACCTCTTCCACCGATACCGGCATACCCTGTCGGAAGATCGGCGTGTAATTTTGGACCGCTACCAGATTGTTGATGTGGCGCGAAAGGCCGTGGGAGTTGGAAGCGTGGGAACGCGCTGCGCGGTGGTTCTCTTAATGGCCGGGGTAAATGATCCCTTGTTCCTCCAATTTAAGGAGGCGCTACCATCTGTGCTCGAGCCCTATGCGGGCAAAAGCGGCTACGGCAATCATGGTGAGCGAGTGGTGACGGGCCAGCGCATGCTGCAATCGGCGAGCGACGTGCTTCTTGGCTGGACGCGCGATGACGAGGGGCACGATTATTATTTCCGCCAGCTCCGCGATATGAAAATGAGCATCGAATTGGAAGACATGCGGAAGGAAGATTGGATCGAATATGTGGACATTTGTGGATGGGCACTGGCCCGGGCGCATGCGCGGACGGGCGATGCGGCGCGGATCGCGGGTTACCTTGGGAAGAATGACGCGTTCGATGTGGCAATCGAAAAATTTGCGAGCGCATATGCCGACCAGACGGAGCGCGATTACGCGCTGCTCCTGAAAGCGATCAAGGCCGGCCGTGTCCGCGCGAGCGAGGGCGTGCCCGATTGATTTAGAAGGCAAGGATCATAAATCCAGGGGCAGCGGATTTTTTCCGGTGATGAGCCGCGCCGAGCGGTCGTAGGTGATGTAAAGCCAGGCCCATTGCACCAAGACCAGCAGGCGATTCTGAAATTGCACGATGTACAGCAGGTGTATGAAGAGCCAAATCATCCAGGCGGGCAAACCGGATAGCCGCATCCATTTCAAATCTGCCACGGCTTTGGCACGGCCGATGGTGGCGAGATTTCCCTTGTCGAAATAGTGAAACGGCTTAGTTCTTTCTCCGCGAAGCCTGCGTTCGATTGTCTTCCCCACATAGTGACCTTGTTGGATGGCCGGCTGGGCGACGCCGGGCAGCGGCTTGCCGGTTTGATGGCTGAAATTTGCAAGGTCGCCGATTACAAAGATCTGTGGATGTCCGGCAATGGTGAGATCCGGCTCGACGATGACGCGGCCGGCATTGTCGAGCTTTGCGTCGGCTTCGGCGGCGAGAATGCGGCCTAGCGGCGAGGCCAGGACTCCCGCGGCCCACAGGACGGTGCGCGTCGGGATTTTTTCAGTGCGGCCCTGTTCCCTGATGGTGACTGAGCCTTCCACTATGTCCGTCACCATCGCGCCGGTGCGGACGTTGACGCTGAGGCGCGTAAGCATTTTTCGAGCAGCCTCGGATAATTCCTCCGGGTAGGTAGGAAGAACGCGGCCGGTGCCTTCGACAAGGATGATGCGTGCCTCGGAGGGATTGATATTCCGGAAATCATGGCGCAGCGTGTCGTTGGCGATCTCGCCTAGAGTACCGGCCAGCTCTGCGCCCGTGGGTCCCGCGCCGACGATCACGAATGTCATCCACGCTTTTAATTTTTCCGGATCGGCCTCGCGCTCGGCAGCTTCAAATGCAAGCAGGATGCGGCTGCGCATGTCAGTGGCGTCTTCGATTGTTTTTAGACCGGGAGCAAATTTCTCCCATTCGTGGTGGCCAAAGTATTGGTGGCTTGCGCCGGTGGCAACGATCAGCGTGTCGTAATCAACGGCGCCGTCACTCAGGATGACGCGGCGGTGGGCGGCATCAATGTGGGTAGCTTCGGCCAGCAGCACCTTCACGTTTCTCTGATTCTTGAGGATATGTCGCAGCGGCGCGGCGATATTGGCCGGGGATAAGGCGCCCGTCGCAACCTGATAGAGCAGAGGCTGGAACAAATGGTAATTGCAGCGGTCAACGAGCGTCACTTCGACCGGAGAGCGTTTGAGTGTACGGGCTGCGCTCAGACCGCCGAAGCCTCCGCCGACAATTACCACTCGATGGCGGTCTGTCATCGGGAGGCTCCCGCAGAGCGACGGCGGCCCGCGGCTTTCTTCGATTTGCGCTGCGGGGCTGGTTTCAATTTCGCGTTCTTCGCAACGCGGGGCTGGCAGCGCAGGAGCGAACTATGCGCGACAGCGATCTCGGCCGCTACACGCGCGTTGTTGATGAGCAACGCGATATTGGTCTGAAGCGTTTTTCCGCCGCTCGTTTTTGAAAGGCGGTCGAGCAGGTACGGTGTGACGGGCTGCCCGTGAATTCCCGCACTTTCTGCGGATTTCAGAGCGGCTTCGACGAGCGATTCCACTTGCCCGCGCGCGAGGGAGTCCGCGGCAGGCGGTGGATTGCAAATCACGACCCCTGAGGCAAGACCGAGCGACCAGTGCAGGGCCATAAGGCGAGCAGCGTCGACCGCCGTATCCACGCGCGCATCGAGCGCCAGGCCGCTTTCCTGGGCGTAGAATGCGGGAAATTCGCTGGTACCGTAACCGATCACGGGCACGCCGAGAGTTTCAAGGACCTCGAGCGTGCGGGGCAAATCAAGAATCACTTTTGCACCGGAGCAAACGACAGCCACACGTGTTCGCGCGAGTTCGGGCAGATCGGCGGAGATATCGAACGTGTTTTGAGCGCCGCGATGGACACCGCCAATTCCGCCAGTGGCAAAGGTGCAAATTCCAGCCTCCGCGGCGATGATCATGGTGGCCGCGACGGTGGTGGCACCCGGCTGCTTGGAATTGAGGACAGCGGCGAGATCGCGGCGGCTTACTTTCGCTACATGATCGGCAGTTGTGAGCAATTCAATTTCTGCGCGAGAAAGCCCCACGACGAGCCGCCCACCGATCAGGCCGATCATTGCTGGCACGGCACCCTGGTCACGGACTGCTGCCTCCATTTTGAGCGCGGTCTCAAGATTGTGGGGCGGGGGGAGGCCGTGGGCGATTACCGTGGATTCCAGCGCGACGATCGGGCGGCTGACCGCCAGCGCTTCGGCGACCTCCGCACGTAGATCAAGATATTCGTTCATGGATCGGTCCTGAGCGCGAGGGAGTTTATGCGCTCGCGGAGACTCTCGGGCCGCAAGTCTTCGGCGATTGATTTTTCCGTCTCCACAGTAAGGCTGGCTGCCGCGAGGCCAAACAGTGCAGCCTGGTCGGGTCCACCGGTAAGCATCCCGTAAGCATAACCCGCAACTAGGGCGTCTCCAGCGCCGGTTACATCGGCCACTCTCTTCGCCGGGATCACCGGCAGAAATTTGCCACCATGACCTGCGTCGAAATAAATGCCATCACCGCCGAGTGTGATTACAACATTGCCAACTCCTTGCTTGCGGATTTCCGAGGCGGCTTTTGCAACGCCTGCCGGCGTGCTGGCGTCGAGTCCGCTGAGCACGGCGGCTTCCTTGCGATTCGGAAACAAGACATCCACCGCAGCGAGGCTGGAACGAATTCGCTCCGATTTGACGATGGAGATTGGATCGGCGAGGACTGTGGAGTTGCCCTTGTGCCTGAGCAAAAGCCGCTCGATAGTTTGGGCCGGCAGATTTGTATCCACGATCCAGAAGGGATATTGCGCTAGGGCCAGAGCAATGCGGTCAGACCAGGGCGGGTCCAGCTCTTCGAAAATGTCCATGTCTGCCAGGCCGATAAATAATTCTCCGTTTGGCTCGAGGACAGCGGTATAGCTTGCAGTGGGATGAATCCGCGAGCGGCTGATGTTCGACGGGTTCACGCCGGAGATTTCCAACTCGCGCAAAGCAGTGGCGCCCGAATCGTCCGCGCCCAGAATGGAGAAAAGGGAGACGCGGCAACCGAACCGCGCGAGATTGCGCGCCACGTTTGCGGCCACGCCACCCGTGCTGGTGGTGACCGAGACTGGATTAGAAGTGCCTGGGCGGGGGCCGCCCTCCACGCGAGCTTTGCGGTCGGAAACGATTCCACCGATGCAGGCGATTGTTTGGTTGGTTTGGCTCACACTCGGTTCCCGATTCCACCAGGCGGCGGGGGGCTCCACAGCTTTAGTCCCCCAGGAAATCACTGCCATGATACCAATCAATTGACGGCAGGCGTTGCTGGTATCTCCGGATCTGAGACTGAGATGTTGCGCACAACCGTACGGGTTTCTGGTGAGAAGATTAAGATAATAAGCGCGCAAATTCGAAGAGAAACGTGTTCGCGAGCGCAAACATCGAATACACAATGAACCGGAACAAGGTCTTATTCGCGGCCGTTGTTTTGTTAGCATTCGCGTACAGTGCCGACTACTTATGGGTGCGGTACAGAATCGCGAACCCGAAGGCGGGTGTGGCATTCGGGAGGGTGACCTTTTACGATTCGACAACCATGAAGAGCGGGAAGACTGAGGTGTTCTACGATCAGCCGCTGACCCAGGCATGCGTCCACGCAATTTTCCCGCAAATGGGCGAGCCACCGTGCTGGTATGCAGGCCGTAGGACCGTGAAATCAATTGACTAGCGGGGCCGGCCGAGGGCGAGCAGAAATGGAGAAAAGTGGCGCAGAATTCCCGGGGAGCGACCCTGGGTCTAGCAGCCATTCGAAAGTATCCCCGTCCTTTTTTTTGAATAAGATACGGGCATTTCCGATTTATCTCAATTGCGGGTAGAACTTGGAAGATCAGCCCGGCTTCGCGACCGGGCTGTAGGTCGGGTAGCTCGGCCGATTTCCCTCTTCATTGAGCTTCAGAGGCCTCGAAGGGCCCGCGCGCGGATTCTGAACTCCCATGGACGGGCAAGTCTCCTGACTTAGCGGGGGACAGGTGGATCCAGGGCGCAAGGATCCCGCGTGGCGGACATTGCAGGCAGCGGTGGACGCGGCCGATCATTACGAAATCCTTATGCACTGCTTATGCCTTCCTGATGTTGGGCTGAGTAGGCTCATGAGTCGTTGACCTGGCCCGCGCGGATTGGTGCTGAACCGCGCCTGTGAAGGAGGGCAACGGAAATGCGCATAGCCAGTTTCTTAGTTTCAGCTCTGTCGTTCTGCGGATTTTACTTCTACGTGTTGGCGCAGTTGTATCGGGAAGAGAAACGGCAACGGTCAAAAAAGAATAGTTCGCAGACTTGTTGGAAAGAGGCAGGGCCGGAAAAGCGGAGGTTGGCGCCGAAGAGGATCGCAAGAATCGGAGAGGCAGGAATTGGTTTCTCGAAGTACGGCACGGGGAAAGATCACGAGCGACCTCGCTTTCATGCGGCAGCTAGTGCGGCACTCGATGGCAACGCCGAGGTCAGGGCTCGGAGGCGCACGGTGATAAGTCAGCTCCCGGGAGGGCGAGGGCTGGCAGCACTGTTTGCTGGAATCGAGCTTTTCAATTCGCTGGTGACTTGGACTCACTAGCATTCAGAAATGCCGAATAAAATGCCGGGCACGGACGGTGGTAACTGATGTTGCACCGTGCGCGGCTGGAGGGTCGGCTGCAAGAAGCCAGCGTTCGACTTGCTATAGTCAGGACTGCAACACTGCGCTTCGGTGGGAGGCGACTTCGGCAAGGAATGGATGAAATACGGGGCGGATTAAATGAGAGAGGAGACCAAGTCCATGTTGAAATTTCTGAAACACCACAGGTGGCAAACCGCACTGTGCAGTTTTCTATTAGCATTTGCTCAGGTTCCCTCGTTTGCACAAACAACGAACGGGCCGATGAGTCAACCAGGGAGCGCGGCGGACCAGTCGATCCCCCCGGCGATCCTGAGAGAGCTCGAAGCGATGCGGCAGCGGATTGACGAGCTGGAAGCGGAGGTCAAGGCACAGAAAGGTCAAAGTCAGCCGGCGATGGTGAATGCGGCGTTTCCGGTGAAGGAGTCGTCAAGCGCCGCAGCAGATCCGGCAGCACCGACGGGCTTGCGGGATGCGAAGGTTCCAGCGGCTGTGGCAAGCGCGGACCACAGCAAGCCGGCGAAGGCGGAGCCGTTCGCGTTTGCGGATTTCACCTGGTTGAACGGCAACAGCCGTGAGAAGGATCCACCACTCGATACCAAATTCTTCACGCCGGAGTTCCGGGCCGATGTGGACTATATCTACGATTACAACCACCCGAAGGACGACACCATCGGCGGATCGAGCGAGGTGTTCCGGGCCAATGAAGTGCAGATTACACAGCTTGGAGTCGGTGGCGACTTTCATTACGACAACGTTCGCGGCAGGCTATTGACGCAATTCGGCATGTATTCAACGACGACGCCACGGAACGACGCCAGCCCAGCTCGCGGGCAATGGGACTTGGCGAATGCTTACAGGTACATCTCCGAAGCGTACGGCGGATATCACTTCAATGCTTTGCATGGAATCAACGTGGATGCAGGCATTTTCATGTCGTACATCGGGTTGTTCAGCTACTACCAATACGACAACTGGGCGTACCAACCGTCCTATGTATCGTCGAACACGCCGTGGTTCTTCAACGGAGTGCGGGTGCAAATTTTCCCCACCGAACATTTAAAGATTGAGCCGTGGTTCATCAACGGGTGGCAGTCGTATGGCAGGTTCAACGGCAGGCCGGGCCTTGGTGTTCAGATCCTATACCGGCCGAACGGATGGCTTTCGGTCCTCGGAAACCAGTATGGGGTTGGCGAAGATGCGCTCGGCGTGCCTGGCCGGGTACGCTATCACACCGATGACAGCATCGAGATAAAGTACCATGACAACCCGGGCGGATTCATTTCCAAGGCTGCGTTCTCGCTCACCGGCGACGCCGGGTGTGAGCATGGCGGCAGCATAGCCAATGGCACCAGCGTGAGCTGCTTCACCAACAGCAAGAAAGGGCCAAAGCAGAGCTTTCTGGGATTCATGTTCTACAACCGCTTCTGGTTCGATAGAGACAAGTTCGGCCTGACGCTCGGCGGGGGAAAGATCAACAATCCGGGACGTTATCTGGTGCTGCTGCCCCCGATCAACGGGGCGACCGCTGCTTCCGGCACACCTTATTTCACGGAAAATCCTGGAGACCAATTCAAGGCCTGGGATGCCTCCGCGACCTTTGATTACATGCCCAGCCAGTACATTACGTTTCGCTGGGAATTTGATCATCGCGCGGCGAATGTGCCCTACTTTACGGGACCTGGTGGGATCACGCCGACATCGTGCCCAACGCCTGTAATTGGCAACAACATTTGTGGTTCGCCCGGGGCATTTGTGCCGGGGTTTACGCCGGACCTCCGAAAAATCGAAAACCGGCTGGATTTGGCAATCCTGGTGAAATTCTGAACCGAACCGGGAAGGAGTGGCTGCGATGCGAGACATCGTTTTTCTGGCTTGCACGTTCGGGTTCTTTGTTGTGGCGATTGTGTACCTGTGGGCTTGCGAGTGGCTGAAGTAGGGAGCGCGAGATGGTAGCCAACATTCTGCTGTTGGGGATTTCGGCGCTGCTACTGGTGTATCTGCTGGCGGCGCTACTGTGGCCGGAGAAGTTCTAGCCGGAGAGGCGTTTACGATGACTGCGAATGGATGGTTTCAAGTCGGAGTTTACTTCGCCTTGCTGCTCATGGTCACGAAGCCGCTAGGCGTGTACCTGGCTCGTGTGTTTAGCGGCGAGAAGACATTCATGGACCCGGTGATGCGGCCGGTGGAGCGGCTGCTGTATCGATTGACGGGCGTGGATGAAAAACACGAGATGCGCTGGACGGAGTACACCATGGCGATGCTGCTGCTGAGCGGCGTGTCGATGGTTGTGTTGTATGTAATATTGCGATTGCAACAGTGGCTGCCCTGGAATCCGCAACACTTCGCGAACGTGGCTCCTGACTTGGCGTTCAATACGGCGGCATCATTCACGACGAACACGAACTGGCAGGCCTACTCCGGCGAATCGGCGATGAGCTACTTCACGCAGATGGCGGGGCTGGCGTACCACAATTTCCTTTCCGCCGCAGTGGGAATCACCCTGGCGATCGCCGTGATCCGCGGCATTGCGAGGCGCGAGATGGCAACAATCGGGAACTTCTGGGTGGATCTGACACGGACGATTTTGTGGGTGCTGCTGCCTGTGTGCGTGGTAGTGGCTCTATTTTTTGTTTCGCAAGGGACGGTTCAAAGCCTGAAGCCCTACGTGACGGCAAGACTGGTGGATCCGCAGACGGTGCAGGTGACTGGTGCAGATGGAAGAACAACGACGCAGCGGGTGACTGAGCAGGCCATCACGCTGGGGCCGGTAGCGTCGCAGGAAGCCATCAAGATGTACGGGACAAACGGCGGCGGCTACTTCGGCGCGAATAGCGCGCACCCATTTGAGAACCCGACGCCGCTGACGAACTTTGTGCAGATGCTGCTGATTTTTTCGATCGGTTCGGGGCTAACGTACACGCTGGGGCGCATGACGGGTTCGCAGAAGCATGGCTGGGCGGTGTGGGGCGCGATGGCGGCGCTTTTTCTGGCCGGCGTGGCGTTCACGTACACCGCGGAATCGCGTGGGAATCCACTGCTGCATGGCGTGAATCAGCACGCGAGCGCGAGGCAAGCCGGTGGAAACATGGAAGGCAAGGAAGTGAGGTTCGGAATTGCGAGTTCGGCGCTTTTTGCGACCATCACCACGGATGCAAGCTGCGGCGCTGTGAACGGCGTGCATGACTCCTTTACGCCGCTGGGCGGCATGATCCCGATGGTCAACATGATGCTCGGAGAGGTGGTGTTTGGCGGAGTGGGCGCGGGGCTGTATGGGATCGTGGTTTTCATTATTCTCACGGTGTTCATCGCCGGGTTGATGGTGGGGCGTACGCCGGAGTATTTGGGGAAAAAGATCGAAGCCTACGACGTGAAGATGGCGATGCTGGCGGTGCTGGTTTTCTCACTGCTGATTCTCGTATTTACCGGGATCGGAGTTGTGACGCCGTACGGGACCGCGGGGATTTCGAATCCCGGACCGCACGGGCTGTCTCAGGTCTTGTATGCCTACACTTCGGGGGCTGCGAACAACGGATCTGCATTTGCGGGGCTGACCGCGAACACCCTCTGGTACAACACCAGCATCGCGGCCGACATGCTGCTGGGAAGGTTTTTTATGGTGATACCAGTGCTCGCGATTGCTGGAAATCTGGCGCGAAAGAAAATTGTACCGGAATCGGCTGGAACATTTCCTGTGACGACACCGCTTTTCGCGACTCTGCTGGTTTCGGTGGTGTTGATTGTGAGCGCTTTGACGTTTTTCCCCGCACTGAGCCTAGGACCCATACTGGAACACTTGTTGATGCATGCGGGAAGAATTTTCGGGGGATAACCTGATGAGCGCGGGAATGACGATGACACCTCAACCAGTCAAGATGCCCATCGAGGAAAGCCAGAAGCCGAAAGGGGCAAAGAAATCCCTGTGGACCGGTGGAATTGTGGGCGGGGCACTGCGAGATTCCTTCTGGAAACTGAATCCGCGGACGCTGATGAAGAATCCGGTAATGTTCGTGGTGGAAGTGGGCGCGGTGGTTACGACGGTGGAGCTGGTGGATCACGTCCTACGTCACACGGGTGGTTTCGGATTTGAGGTTCAGATCACGCTATGGCTTTGGTTTACGGTGCTTTTTGCGAATTTTGCCGAGGCCATGGCGGAAGGCCGCGGAAAAGCGCAGGCCGAGACGCTGCGCAAGGCGCGGGCGGAAACGCACGCGCGACGAATGAAGGCCGACGGCACATTCGAGGATGTACCGGGATCGAAGCTTCGCGTCGAGGATCTGGTTGTGGTTCGAGCAGGCGAGTTCATTCCGGGAGACGGAGAAGTGGTGGTGGGCGTTGCCTCTGTGGATGAATCCGCTATCACCGGCGAATCAGCCCCGGTGATCCGCGAATCGGGCGGAGACCGTTCGGCGGTGACGGGGGGGACGCGCGTCCTGTCGGACGAAATCACGGTGAAGATTACGTCGAATCCAGGCGAGACGTTTCTGGACCGGATGATCAAACTTGTGGAGGGTGCAGAACGTCAAAAAACGCCGAATGAGATTGCGCTGAACATTCTGCTGGCGGGGCTGACGATTATTTTTCTGCTGGCGGTGGTGACGCTGCAACCGATGGCCGTTTACTCCGGAGCGCCGCAGTCAGTCTTTGTACTGATTTCTCTGTTGGTGTGCTTGATCCCGACAACGATTGGCGGACTGCTCTCGGCAATTGGAATTGCAGGGATGGACCGCGTTGTGCAGCGGAACGTGCTGGCGATGTCCGGGCGGGCCGTGGAAGCGGCGGGCGACGTGGATACGCTGCTGCTGGACAAAACCGGGACAATTACGCTCGGGAACCGTCGGGCGACGGAATTCATCACCGCGCCCGGCGTGACGGAAGCCGAGCTGGCCGACGCGGCGCAACTGGCATCACTGGCGGACGAAACGCCGGAGGGGCGTTCCATTGTTGTGCTGGCAAAAGAAAAGTACGGCCTGCGAGGGCGCGAACTTGCATCATTGGCCACAACGTTCATTCCCTTTTCGGCGACCACGCGAATGTCGGGCGTGGACCTGGACGGGCGCCAAATCCGCAAAGGCGCATTCGATGCGATGATGCACCATGCGGCGCATGGCGGCCATCGAGTTCCAGTGGAGGTCGAAGAAGCCGTGAAGGCCATCTCGAATGCCGGCGGCACCCCTCTGCTTGTGGCGGAGGACAGGCGCATTTTGGGAACGATATACCTGAAAGACATCGTGAAAGGCGGAATGCGTGAGCGGTTCGACCAACTCCGGGCTATGGGAATCCGGACAGTGATGATCACGGGCGACAATCCGCTAACCGCTGCAGCGATTGCGCGCGAAGCCGGCGTGGACGATTTTCTGGCGCAAGCAACGCCGGAGGACAAGCTGGCGTTGATTCGCCGCGAACAGGCAAAGGGCAAGCTGGTAGCCATGACGGGCGACGGAACAAATGACGCGCCGGCATTGGCGCAGGCGGATGTGGGCGTGGCGATGAACGCCGGAACGCAGGCCGCAAAGGAAGCGGGCAACATGGTGGACCTGGATTCAAACCCGACGAAGCTGATAGAGATCGTGGAGATTGGAAAGCAATTGCTGATCACGCGCGGGTCGCTGACGACTTTTTCAGTGGCGAACGACGTGGCCAAATATTTCGCGATCATTCCGGCGATGTTTGCGGGGGCGTTTCCGCAGCTCGGCATGCTGAACATCATGGAGCTGAAGACGCCGCAATCGGCCGTGCTTTCGGCAGTAATTTTCAACGCGCTGATCATCATCGCACTGGTACCGCTGGCACTGCGCGGAGTGAGATACCGCCCACTCGGGGCTGAAGCATTGCTGCGGCGAAACCTGCTGATCTATGGGTTGGGCGGAATCGTGGCGCCGTTTGTGGGAATCAAGCTGATTGACTTGATCATTACGCACATTGGCTGGGCGTGAGGACGAGATGAAAAAGAATTTGATGATTTCCATTTGGATGACGCTGGCAACGACGCTGTTGCTGGGAATCGTTTATCCGCTGGTGGTGACCGGTCTCGCTCAGGTGATGTTTCCACGCCAAGCGAACGGAGAATTAATCAAGCAGCCGGGCGGGAAAATCGCAGGGTCGAGTCTGATCGGCCAGCCGTTTACCTCGGCGGGATATTTCCACTCGCGGCCGTCCGCGGCGGGGCCGGCAGGTTACGATCCGATGGCATCGGGGGGCTCGAATCTCGGGCCAACGAATAAGGCGCTGCTCGATCGCGTATCCGCAAGCGTGCAATCGTTGCGAGCTGAGAATTCGAGCGCGCACATTCCAGCAGACCTAGCGACGGCATCTGCATCGGGCCTAGATCCCCACCTTTCACCTGCGGCAGCGGATTTTCAAGTTCCACGCGTGGCCCGCGAACGTGGGATCACGGAGCCAGAGGTGCGCGCGCTGGTGAAACAGCATACCAAAGAACGCCAACTAGGGTTTCTTGGTGAGCCGCGCGTGAATGTACTCGAACTCAATCTTGATTTGGATTCAAAACACCCGATGAAATGATGGGTTGGAATTACTTCGATGAGCGAGCCGGATGAGTCTTTTCGGCTCGAGGCTCGAAACGGTAGCCAATCCACGGGTCGGTGTGAATGTAGCGAGGGTGCCGTGGATCGGGTTCGATTTTTTTTCTCAGTTGATTGATGAAGACCCGCAAATACTCCGTTTCTTCACCGTAGTCAGGTCCCCAAACAGCTTGCAGCAAGCGCCGATGGCTGAGAGCAATTCCTTGGTTCGCGACGAGATGGCGGAGCAATTCGAATTCCTTGGGCGTGAGCCGGACGGGATTTCCGCGGAGCGTCACGGCACGCTTGGCGAAATCTATTTGCAGGTCGTCGGAGACAAACGCGGGCGTGGCTTCCTCGGGGGCGCTGCGGCGGACAGCGGCACGGATGCGCGCGAGGAGTTCTTGAGCGCCGAATGGTTTTACGACGTAGTCGTCTGCGCCGGCGTCGAGTGCTTGGACTTTGTCGCGCTCGGTGTTGCGAACGGTGAGCATGATGATGGGAATATCGCTCGACTGGCGGATTTCGCGGCAGACATCTAGTCCGGATATTCCGGGCAGGTTGACATCGAGGAGAACCAGACCTGGATGATCGCTGCGCAACTTTTGGAGAGCTTCCTCGCCAGTTTTAGCTTCGATGACGGCGTAGCCATGGGACGTAAGAGTGGTGCGCATGACGCGGCGGATCTGCGGCTCATCGTCCACGATCAGCACGGTAGCGGGAATCATGCGGTCCCTGCTCGCGTGTGATCCACGGGAAGCGTGAATGTGAAGACGGAGCCGTAGCCGCGCTGGCTGGTGAGGCTCATCGTGCCGCCGTGAGCTTCCACGATCGCTTTGGCGATGGGCAGGCCCATGCCGGTGCCCTCGACTTGAAAGCGTTGATCCTTGCCGCGATAGAATTTTTCGAAGATGAGGCTCTGTTCGGGGTCGTCGATGCCATTGCCGCGGTCAGCGACACTGGTGATCACGTAATCGCCATAAGTTTCGGCGGAGAGGGTGATGGGCTCGTTGGGCGGCGAATATTGATTGGCGTTTTCGAGGAGATGGACGAGAACTTCCGGGACGCGGGCGAGGTCCACGCGAACGCGAGGCAGGCCGTCGGGAATCTGGACGCGAATTGCGCGTCCGGCGAGCGTGGTCTTGGTCAGCTTGAGAGCCGCGTCAATCACATCTTCGATAGGATGAGGTGCGAGGTGAAGTTCCACCTCACCCGCGTCCAATTGAGCCATTTCAGCGGCTTCACCCACCAGGCGATTCAGGCGGTCGCTCTCCTCGTTGATGATGGTGAGGAGCTCCCGTTTTTGATCTTCGGTGAAGGTCGCGGTGGAGAGCAGATTCGTGACCGAAGCTTTGATGGAAGTGAGCGGGGTACGCAGCGCATGAGTGACGGAATCTAGCAGTGCGGTGCGCAGGCGTTCACCTTCGCGGGCTGCTTCCGTCTGACCGAGTTGCTCGACGGCGCGAGCACGTTCCATGGCGACGGCGATGAGAGTGCCGATGGCTTCCAGCGTTTGGCGCGAAAGGATGGTGCCCGAAATCCCGAGGCTGCCAATCGGGCGGAGTCCCAGGCGCACGGGGACAAAGCACAGACTAGTGGCAACATTCACCACGGGCTCTTCGCGCGCTACCACGGCCTTGAGGCTTTCGAGGTCCAAATGCGGAATTACCGGGCCGGAGCGGTAGATTTTCTGTTTATCCGCGAGCAGGAGCGCGGCGGCGCCGACTTCGAAGGTGTCCACGATTTGAGCGGGAATTCGATTGAGCAGATGAATCACGTTCCCGGATTCGAGCAATCCTTGGCTGAAGGCGTACAGCTTTTCTATTTCGCGGCGGCGCGCGGAGGCGTCCTGAGCTTGCTGGCGGGCGCGTGTGGAGAGATGGCTGGCAGTGACAGAGACGACCAGAAACACGATGAGAGCGACCCAATTCTGAGGGTCGGCAATCGTGAACCGGCCGATAGGGGGCAAGAAATAGTAATTAAAAGCGAACACGGCAGCAATGGACATGGCGACGGAGACCGCCATGCCATAGACAGTCGAAATGAATAGAATGGCGAGCAGGAATGTAAGTGCGACAGTTGTGGCGTTGACGGGGAGCGCTTCGCGGTAAAACAGGGTGATGCCTGCAACCAACGAAAATGCAATCGCATATTGCAGCAGGCTGGTCAGCAGTGGTTGACGCACAGCGCCATTCTACCGTAGCTTTTCGAGCGTCCGTAAAAGAGAATAACCCCATGCCCAAGACCCCTGAACAGTGGCTCGCCGAAACGAATCCGCCGGAAAAAACCAAGGGCACACTGAAATTGTTTTTAGGGTATGCCCCCGGGGTCGGAAAAACTTACAGCATGCTAAGCGAAGCGATTCGTCGGCACAGCCGCGGCGAAGATGTGGTGGTGGGACTAGTGGAAACCCACGGGCGGAAAGGCATCGCTGAACTGGCGCCACAACTTGAAACGGTGCCGCGCCAGAAAATCGATTATAAGGGCACAGTCTTCGAAGAGATGGACATTGATGGCATTCTCCGCCGGCGCCCGCAGGTGGTGCTGGTGGACGAGCTGGCGCACACAAATATCCCCGGCGCCAGGCATCGGAAGCGGTACGAGGCCGTGCTCGAATTGCTTGAGGCAAAGATTGATGTGCTATCAACGGTGAACATCCAGCATATCGAAAGCATCGCCCCCACGGTCCGAGCGATCACAGGAGTGGCCGTGCGCGAGACGGTGCCGGATTGGGTGCTGCAAATGGCGGATGAAACTGTGATGGTGGACTTGACGCCGGAAGCACTGCAGAACCGCATGAAGCGCGGAGACGTCTACGGGCGGGACAAGGTAGAGCAGGCGCTGAAGAATTTCTTTCGCCGCGGAAATCTAATTGCACTGCGGGAATTGGCGCTGCGGCAAGTGGCGGAACAGGTTGACCGAAGCCTGGAGTCCTACATGGACGAGAAGGATATTCGGGAAACCTGGCCGGTGAAGGAACGCATCGTGGTATGCATCAGCGCGAACCCAAAAGCGCAATACCTGGTGGCGCGGGCAGCGCGGATGGCCCGGCGCATGGATGCGGACCTGTACGCGGTGCATGTGGACCTGGATGGGCGCAGCAGTCCGGATGAGGAAAAGGCGCTGGCGGCGAATCTGCAGTTCGCGGAAAGCGTGGGCGCAAGACCGGTGCGGCTGAAGGGTGAAAGCGTGGCCGACGCGACTGCGCGATTCGTTAGAGAAAAGCATGTGACGCAGGTGATTTTTGGAAGGACCGCCGTGGAAGGCTTGCGGAAATTACTGTACTTGAATGCGATCAATCGCTTTTTACGCGACGCTCCTGCCGTGGATGTTCATATCGTCACGCAGGAGCCGGATTAGATCCTCTTAAAGCGCGCGAGATGGCGGGGACGATCTGGAGATCAATGTGCGCGACCGTGCGCCTGCGCGGCACCCATTCCCGGTTCAGCCAATGAAATGGTGAGGGGGTCAACATTCCAACCGGAGACGCTCAATTCTGGACTGCCGTTCAAGACACCAGCGGTCAAGTACTGCGCGGAAACCTCGCGTGACTCACCCGGCATGAGCTCCATATAGTTGTCCTCCCATAGCACGGGGAGGATTTCCATTTCCTGCCCGTGGGAGTGAATTCCCAGCCGGACTTGGAACGCTAGATGCGAGCTCGGATTGAGAAGGGCGACATGGACCAGCGGACCTTGTTCACCTGGCGTGATGCTGGCCGTGGCCACGATTTGGACTCGAGGGAGGTGGTTGAGCTGGGTCAAATCATCGTACGGTGAGGCAGGGGTGTAGATGGACGTTGAATAGGTGAGGTCCTTTGGAGGCGGATCGTCGAAGTAGAGCGTTTTCCCCCATTGAAGTTCTGCGGGGCGATTGGAAAGCCAATAGAAATTCGAGCTGAGCAATTTTCCGGAAGAATCCCGGAGAGCTAAATTCAAAAAGTAAACGGCGGGTTCAGGGCTAGAAGCCGGTGTTGGAATGGTCAGCCCGCGCTGGACAGAATCTGCTTCCACATCCATCGAAACTTGCTGCGAAAATGTTGTATGGAGATCGAAGTCAAAGACTTTGGCGGTCACAGCGAGCCCAGAAAATTTCTGGTAAAGATTATTGACCACCACGACAGAGTGATCATCGTAGGAATACTGCACATGAAGCGGCTCGCACGCTTTTTTCGCGCCGAAGTAACCGCCGGCCGGCTGCAAGTAATAGTCGAAAAGATGCCAGTAGGTGGAGGGCCACGCGTTGTTGATCATCCACTGGATCACTCCGGTGGATTTGTATTTGTTGCGCGCATAGGCCTCGAACATGGCGCGCTCGGCGTCGTAGGTCATCGCTTGTGATCTGGCGACGTAGTCGTCGAGGCCCGCGGGTGAACCAAAAATGGAATTCATCGCGCGGTTGAAACGATCCACATTCGAAAAGCTTTCTGAGGCGGCGTGATAACTCCAGAAAGTCTCGATGGGCCAAAGATGATCCGCGGGGAGCATTTTCTTCAGGCTCGCGATTGTGAGGATCGCCGGGCCGGGGCTTGTCTCCGTGTTAAGGCCCCAAGCTCCGCCGTAGCGGCCCGGGTCCATGAGCCAGTAGGAAGGAGGCACATAGTCATACGGGCCGGTCATTTTCATTCCCGGGGCGCCGGTGACCGCCGTGGGATAGCCCGCGGCGGATGAGACCACGGGGTTTGGCCAGTCTGTTTCTTTCAAGACCTCCAGATAGGCTTTCTCGACGGACGGCGGCGGTGGCTCGTCGCTGGAGTTCAACCAGACCAGCACGCTGGGATGGCTGCGCATGCGCAAACTCTGCGAACGTAACGATGCGGAGGCGATTTCCAAGTCCCTCTGATTCCACTTCGGCCATAGCTGCCAATAGGTGCAGCATACCCAGCCGGGCATGATCAGGATTCCGCGTTCGTCAGCGAGGTCGAAGAAATCATCCGTCTCCATCTGCCCTTCCAGACGGATGGTGTTGAGGTTCATATCGCGAACGTAGCGAAGTTGCGCATCCAGGCGCTCCGCGGAGTGCCGCAACAACATGTCTTGCGCCCAGCCGCCGCCGCGAATCAGGAGTTTTTTGCCGTTCACGCGGAACTGCCGGTAGCCATGTTCATTCAGCTCGGACGTGATTTCTCGGATGCCAAAACGGATTTTCCGCGAGTCAGATAGATCATTGCCGATCATGAATCGGAGTAAAAGTTCGTGCAGGTTTTGCGGACCGAGCGGCGCAGGCCACCAAAGAGCAGGACCTTTGGCGCGCAATTGTGGAAACTGGTCCGGCGTGAAGCGAACCGTTCGCTTCTCTCCTGGCTTGAGTGTGTAGGACTGGCGGATGTTCAAGCCAGCAATGGAACCGTCGAGAAATCCAGAAACCTGCACGCGCAAGAGATTGTGCAACTCTGCAACTACGGTGAGATCGGCTTCAGCGAGCGAAGCATCGGGAAAATGAGTGACGACTTCTGGATGGCGAATCGTGACGGGACCGCTGCTCTGTAGAAACACCTCGCTATAAAGCCCCATATTCTTGTCCGGTGGCGCTGGATTCCAATCCTGCCAGTTGATACCGAGATCAGTCTCGGTCTGCGCAAATGTTTCAACGCAAAGAACACTTGGACGGCCTGGAGCGAGCAGAGGAGTGACATCAAATTCGTAAGTCCTGAACATACCCGCGACGTCGTCCGTGCTGGCGAGCTTGTGGCCGTTGATCCAGATGTTCGCGCGATAATTGATTCCGTTGAAATTGAGCAAGACATGACGGTGTTCATAATTTTCCGGTAGCTTAAATTCCGTGCGATACCACCAGGAGCAGTGGAAAGGGCTGTCAGTGGGCATGGGCAGCTCTGCAAAGTTCTTTCCGATTGGGTAAGTTGTGCCTGGAATCGAGCGTAAGTTCATTCCGAAATCGGGGTCCGGGTAGGTCTGATCGGCCACGAGCGCGGCGACAACCGTGGAGGGCACGGACGTAGAATGCCAGCCCGCAGTGCTAAACCCAATCGCAGAGATCTGCTCGCCCGAAGCCTTCACCACGCAGGAGGACTGGAGCATCCAAGATTTGTGGAGAAATAGAGCGGAGTTTCGCTCGTCAGCAGGATCGGCGACCACCCGTATGGGAAGGAAGGCAAGTACCACGAGTAAGGGGATTGGAAATCGCCATGAGCAAAGACTGCCAAGGAAGCTTGAGTTCCGTACGATTGGCTGTCTCCTAGAAACGGAAGGATAGAATTCAATGAGAATTGTATATCACGCGGCCGACGCGCTGGTGAGTGTATCGCTCGATTGATGCCAAGCAGCAAAAGAAAATTGCGCGGGAAACTCTCTACACGCGGGGGATCTGCGAGACATTCCAACCCCCGCCGATCGCTTTGATCAACAAGACACTGGAGGTCATGCGGCGCGTGAGAATGTTGACGGCGGTGACTTCATCGGACAGAGCGGCGCTTTGCGCTACGGTGACTTCTAGATAGCTGGTGACTCCGCCCCTGTATCGATTCTCGGAAAGCGCGAGTGAATGTTGCGCAGCCGCGACGGCCGCCTCTTCTGTTTTCGCTTCCTCTTCCAGGATGCGCAGGGCGGCGAGATTGTCTTCCACTTCCTGAAACGCAGAGAGGACTGTTTCCCTGTAGCTCGCAACAAACCGCTCATGGGCAGCGATGGCTTGATCGGAGACTCCTCTGCGCCTGCCTGCGTCGAAAAGCGTTTCCACGGCGGCGCCTCCAAATGACCAAAGGCCGCTGGGGCCCTGAATCAGAGTGGTGATGGCAGCGCTCTCAAACCCTCCCGAGCCTGAAAGCGTGAGCATGGGGAAATAGGCCGCCTTGGCCACGCCAATCTGCGCGTTCGCTTCCTGGACACGGCGTTCGGCTGCGGCAATGTCCGGGCGGCGCTCGAGCAGGTCAGAAGGCAAGCCGGGAGGAATCGAGGGAGGAGGAGTGGTGAGCGGCAATACTGATAAGCTGAATGTAGCAGGAGGCTCGCCGACCAAAACCGCAATGGCATGCTCGAATGCGGCGCGTTGCACTCCGACATCGATGGCTAGCGCGCGCGTGGTTTCCAGAATGGTCTGCGCCTGGGCCACTTCAACGGCGGAGGCGAGTCCGCCCTGGTATCGATTTTGGGTGAGTTCAAGCGCTTTCTCATACGAGACCACCGTCGAAGAGAGAAGCGCTTTCTGAGCATCCAGCCCGCGCAAGCCGAAATAATCTGACGCGAGCTCCGCGTGCAGGCTTAGATCTACGCTGGCTAGGTCTGCAGCACTCGCTTGCGCTTCGGATCGGCTTGCTTCGACTGTGCGGCGGACGCGACCCCAAATGTCTGCCTCGTAGGAAGCGTCCGCGGTAATCGTGTAGTCAGAGTAATTCGTTTTGGCGGTAGAGCTGTTGAAAAGCGGCCGATTATGTGACTGTTGCAAATGGGCAGCGGAGGCATTGCCTGTTATTGTCGGAAATAAGCCGGAGCGGGAAATCTTGAGAGCGGCGCGCGCCTCGAGGAATTGGGCTTGCGCAATCTTCAGATTCTGGTTCGAGACGGCGATTCGGTCTTCGAGAGAGTTGAGCTGAGGATCCTGATAAATTTCCCACCATTTGCCTTTCGAGATCGAATCGCTGGGTTGCGCAGTCTTCCAGGTACCGGCTTCTTTGTAATCTGCGGGAACCTCCGCAGTCGGCCGAACATATTTTGGGCCGACGGTGCAGCCGGAAATGTAGGAGACGAGGCAGAGGAGCCACAGGAAAGACCGGCTAGCCGTCGGAATCTTGGGCGACTCGCGATGCAAATCCCTGCTCACTTCGAACTAGCTCCTTTCGCGGGCTCCGCGATGCGGACCTGTTCGTCCGAAACGAGCGAATCGGGAGGGCTGGTGATGACGCTTTCCTGGCCTGTGAGGCCAGAAAGCACTTCGACCTCATTGCCAAAATCGCGGCCCAAGGAAATGGGCACAAGGGTTGCATGATTGCCGTCCGTGACGACGGCCACCTGCAGCCCCTCGGAGCGGAAGATCAGCGCGTTCACGGGGAGGATGAAGGATGGAATATCTGAAGGCAGCTTTATGTGGACCTCGCCATAGGCGCCGGGAAGGAGCTCGCCGGTAGGATTATCGACGTCCACTTCGACGAGAAGTGTGCGCGAGTCGGCGGATATCGAGCCCGCGTTTCGAACAAGTTGGCCGTGAAACTGGCGGCCGGGAAATTCGGCGAGCGTGATGAGGGCCGGCAAGCCAGACTTGGCGGCTTGCGAGTAGGGTTGCGGCACACTGATATAGACGCGCAGCGTTCGTGTGGAAGCGATTTGGAACAAGGCCTTGGCAGCGCCGCCGCTCGAACCGGAATCAATCAACTGGCCGATATCCGTATTGCGCGCAGTGATGACGCCATCGAACGGGGCATAGATATTCTTGAATGATTCAAGCTGCTCGAGATACTTCACCTGATACTCAGCGGAAGCAACCATGGCGGCTTTGGCCTGGAAATCACCGACGGCATTGTCCACGTCCTGCCTGGCGACTGAATCCGTGTTCTTCAGCTCCTGATAGCGGTTGGCGGTAATCGAGGAGAGGCGGTAGTTTGCCTGCGCGGTGTTCAAATTCGCGCGCGCCTGGGAGAGTTGCTGATCTACCTCGGGAGTGTCAATTTCCGCGAGCAACTGGCCGGATTTCACGTGCGCGCCGATATCCACGTGCCAGATTTTCAGGTAGCCATTGGTGCGCGCGTAGATGGGGGCATCGATGAATGCCCGAATATTCCCTGGAAGCACGAGTTCCTGATGTGGAGTGCCCTGCTTGGGATGAATCACGGAAACTTTGGGGATTGCCAGGTCGCGCGTTTCAATCTTTAGCGCCGCCTTGGCTCTCAAGCGTGGGACGATCCCGGCGACCACGATGAGGGCGACAATAATCAGTGCCACGATTGCTATCAACACGCCATGGCCCGTGCGCCGGGAACCCTCGGGCGGATGCTGCGCGCTCCGGGGCGCCCCGATTTCCGGATGCTCACTCATTGGACTCTCTTTCCCTCTGAATCTCCAAGGTCATTGGCGACTCGCAAATCTCAATCACTTCCTTCCGTCAGCAGTTCTGCAGCTTTTGCGCGGCGTGAATGCACCAGACTGAAAAATACCGGAACAAAGAAGAGCGTTGCAATCGTGGCGAAGGAGAGGCCGCCGATAACCGCGCGTCCCAACGGGGCATTTTGTTCGCCGCCTTCGCCAAGGCCTAGCGACATTGGAAGCATACCGATAATCATCGCCAGCGCCGTCATGATCACAGGCCGGAAACGAGTGAATCCCGAGTTGAGGGCGGCATCCGCAGGCTCTTCGCCTTCGTCCAGCCGCTCTTTGGCGAAGCTGACCACCAGAATACTGTTCGCGGTGGCCACGCCCATGCACATGATCGCACCGGTTAGCGCGGGGACGCTGACTGTTGTCGCCGTGACGAACAAAAACCAGACAATTCCGGCCAGCGCGGCTGGCAAAGCCATCAAAATAATGAAGGGATCCAACCAGGATTGAAAGTTGATAACAATCAGTAAGTACACGAGGACGATGGAGAACACTAGTCCCCAAAGAAGGCCCGAAAACGACGTGCGCATTGTTTCGATTTGGCCACGAACGATGATCTGCGAACCACGCGGCAGGTCTTTCTTGCTGCGCTCGATGATCGGCAAAATTTCACGGGCCACGCCCCCCAGGTCGCGCCCTTGCAAAGAGCCAAAAATATCGATCACCGGCTGAACGTTGTAATGCGAAACCACGCCCATCTCCGAGCCGCGGCTGAAGGAGGCAAGGCTGGCGAGAATTTCCGGCGGAGCGGATGCGTTGGTTCCCGTGACGGGAATGTTTTCGAGGCCCTGCAGCGTGTCCACTCTGTATTGCGGCGTCTGTGTGGCGATGTTGTAGCTGACGCCGGTCTTGGGGTCGAGCCAGAACGTCGGGGCCGTCTGAAAACTCCCGCTAAGGGAGATCAAGAGATTCTGAGCCACGTCGCGCTGCGTGTAGCCGATTTCCTGCGCCTTGGTGCGGTCCACATCGATGTGAAGTTTGGGCTGATCGAACGGCTGCTGGATCCTGAGGTCGGACGTTCCAGGAACGTATTTTAACTGGTTCATCAGATTGCTTGCGAACTGGCGATTGGCGATTAAATTCCTCCCTACGATTTGAATATCGATGGGAGCAGGAAGCCCGAAGTTCAAAATCTGGGTGACGATGTCTGCCGGCAGGAAATAAAAGGAAACGCCGGGGAATTCCGACGCGAGTTTCTGGCGCAGATCGTGCACATAGCGAGCGGTGGGGCGGTGATCCTTCGTAAGCTCAACCAGAATATCTGCGTCACCCGTGCCGATCGGGGCAGATGTGCTGTAGGAGAGGTTGAACCCGCTGTAGGGCAGCCCGATGTTGTCAATTACAGTGACCAGTTCGGATGCAGGAATCTGTCTTCGGATCACGGCGTCCACCCGGTCACAGAGGGCGGCCGTCTCCTCGATGCGGGTTCCCGTAGGCGCGCGCATATGCAGTTTGAATTCACCACCGTCAACGCTTGGGAAAAAGTCTTGCCCCACAAAAGGGAGCAGCGCAAACGAGAGAAAGCAGGCACTCAGGAAGCAGATTGCGAATGCGCCGCGGTGCCGGATGCAGCGCTCCAACAAACGGTGGTAGCGGCCGCGGAAGTTCTCAAACGCGTGCTCAAATCTTGACTGCAGGCGCACGAGCCAGTTGCCGGCCTTCGCGGCTGCGAGTCGAGCTTCCTCTGTCTGAGCCACCAGCAGATATTTCGCCATGGTGGGTACCAGCGTTCGCGAAAGCAGGTAGGAAGCCAGCATCGCAAAGCTGACGGCTTCAGCGAGGGGGACGAAAAGATACCGCGCTACACCGGTGAGAAAAAACATAGGCACGAATACGATGCAGATCGAGAGTGTGGAGACGAAGGCAGGGACAGCAATCTGCTGCGCGCCGTCCAGAATGGCCTGGACGATTTCCTTTCCCTGATCGAGATTGCGGTTGATGTTTTCGATTTCAACGGTCGCGTCGTCCACGAGGATGCCGACAGCGAGCGCTAAACCGCCGAGCGTCATGATATTGATGGTTTGCCCAAGCGCGCTCAGCACGATCAAAGACGTGAGAATTGAAAGTGGGATGGAAACAGCAATGATCAGAGTGCTCCGCCAGCTTCCCAGGAAGACCAGGATCATAAAGCCCGTGAGGCAGGCGGCGATGATGCCCTCGCGAACCACACCGTCAATCGAAGCCTTCACGAACACCGATTGATCCGAGAGCGGCTTGACTTCCAATGCCGGTGGGAGACCGGCCAGAACCTGCGGCAGCAGCGCCTTGATGCCTGCGATGATATCGAGCGTCGAGGCGTTGCCATTCTTCTGAATGGAGAGGAGTGCAGAGCGCTTGCCATCCACGCGAACGATATTCGTCTGTGGAGGAAATCCGTCCCGGACGTTGGCCACGTCGCGGACGTAAATTGTCGAGCCACTTACGGCCTTGATGGGGAGGTCGTTCAACTCCGCGACCGTCTGCGGCGAGCCGTTCATGTCCACCTGGTATTCGAATGCGCCAATCTTTGAAGTGCCCGCTGGCAGAATCAGGTTCTGAACGCTGATGGCGTTGACTACATCGAGCGGCGAAAGTCCCTTCGATTGCAGGGCGGCCGTGTTAAGGTCCACCTGAATCTGGCGCTGCTTTCCGCCGTAGGGATACGGAATTGCAACGCCCGGTATGGTGACGAGGCCCGTCCGGAGAAAATTGATAGCGATGTCGCCCAATTGCTGCTCGGACAATCCTTGACCCGACAATCCGAGTTGCAGAATCGGCACGGTCGAGGCGTTGTAGGTGATGATAAAGGGGGGCGTGGTGCCCGGCGGCAGCGCCCGGACGATGGGCTGAGAAATCGCGGTGACCTGCGCGATCGCGTTCGCGACCTGGACGCCTTGGTGAAAGAAGACTTTGACGACCGCAATGCCAGCCAAAGACTGCGATTCGATGTGGTCAATATCGTTGACGGTTGTGGTGAGCGACCGCTCGTAATTGAAAACGATCCGATTGGACATCTCTTCGGGAGAGAGTCCGGTGTAATTCCAAATGACGCTGACGACCGGGATATCAATGTTCGGGAAAATGTCCGTGGGAGTGCGCAAAATCGCCACCGGCCCCAGAATCAGCAGCAGGATGGCGGCCACAACGAACGTGTAAGGACGGCGTAGCGCTAATCGAACTATCCACATCTTTCGCTCCCGAACCCTTCCGGTACAGACGCACCGCACGCTGCAAGGGGAGTGTCAGGTGGACACCGGCGAAGCTAGTATCTCACGCAGAGTTTCAAATCCCACGCGGAGGCGACTAACTTTAATAGATGTAACGCAGACCCGACTGGTTTCAAATGATTGCGCCCTGCCTTCGCCCCTACTAAATTGGCCTGCCGGAGAAACTCTGCCACTCGTCAGGCGCCGTCCTGCATGCCAAATCGCGAGATTTCCTTCACGGCGCGAAAGGCTTGGTCAATTGCGGCGCTGGTGTAGGCGAAGGCGTCTGCATCCGCGTTGGCGATGGAAATGCGGCCGAAGGGCTGGCGCCCGATCACGCAGGGCCGCTGATCCTCGGGCCAATCGGGATCGTACAACGAGTTGTATTCATAAGCGTACCCATGCGGCCAACGATTCACGGTGATGGCCAGGATATCGCGGGCCGGGGCAAATCCGCCCGGCGCAAGCATTCGCTCGAGCTGGTCGCGGATATTGCGCTCGAAGATTCGGAATGGCGTGCTGTAAAGTTCCGTGCGCCCGGCGATTTGCTGTTCGCGAGCGGTAGGACCAGGCTTCACCGGCACACGTTCGAGATGTAGGAGACAAGGCTCGTCGGCGCTACTGGGGAAGCGGCAGCCTCCCATGCTGACCGGGTAGTCCAACTCAACCACCGAGAAAAAACTGCCCGGGCAATTCACCCGGGAGACCCCGAGCTTTTTAAACGCCTGCCAATTGCGAATCAGAACATTCGTATACACAATCGGAATTTTCACACCATAGGCGAGTCCGTCCTTTTGTTTTTGCGTCATTTCAGGACAGAGGTAGGGGATGACCATGTTCCAACAGGCAAGAATACAGGCTGTGCCACTGACGGATCGTGCTTCCCCGCCGCGAACGTAAGTCACCTCCACTTCCTTCGCCGCCGCCGGATCGCCCACGTTCCGGACTTGCACCACGGTACTGTTAAGCCGGACACGCACGGGAGATGCGGAATCATCGAGCCGCGCGTAATTCATTCTTGCAGTGACGATATCTTCCATAGTGTTCCCGGGTGCGGAGCCGGGGATCAGCGCGCGGATCAGAAGCCGCGTGATGGAAGCGCCGCCGTCGGGAAAATGATAAATGTACGGCGCTTTTTCATCCCTCCTGGTGATCTCCACGCCTAGCCCGGGTCCTGGAGGCCCGCTGAGATCCATACCCTGAAACCCGGGATAATCAAGGGAATTCAAATCCGTCGCGGAAATGGAGAGAAAAGCCAGGTCGCCTGCAGGTACAGCATCTATGCCGACCCCGTAGAGTCCATGGGTATCTTTCTGAAAGAAGGCGAGAGTGTCCGGATGCACCTTGGCATATTTGAGGAGAAAGTCCTGATAGCTGGTCTTGGCGAGGAGAACTTTCTTCTCCCAGGAAGACAAGCCCGGCAGATAGTCGATCTTTTCAGTGTAAAGCCGGGCGATGTCTTTCTGGACCTGGGATGAAAGTGGGGCGCGTGCCAAGAACTTAGGCCAGGGGAGCCGGCCGCATCCGGCAACGAGTTTGTCTTCCCCGAAAGTCTCCTTATCGAAGAAAACTCCCAGGGAAAGATCGTGGGATTTGTCAAAGGTCTGATCGAAATACTTATTGAAGCGCTCGATCTCGATACCCAATTCTTTAAGCAAACCCATTGATTCCTTGGTGAAGTGCTCGGGCGAATCGATGGACTGCACCCCGCCGTACCCCAGAATCGTTCGACCGCCCGCGCGGAATTCATTGCGCTTGGCATGCCCGCCAAAATCGTCATGATTTTCGAGGATCAGGACTTTGGCTTTGGGCCCGGCGATTTTCCGGAACAGATACGCCGCCGACAGTCCGCTGATGCCGCCGCCGACCACAATCAAATCGTAGTTTTCCGCATCAGAGGTCGGATTGGTCCATTGCTTGCCATCGCGAAGTTGATGGGCGATTTCGAAGGAGCCGTCGTGGCTGCCTCGCATTCCAGTCAATGACGGCGGATAATAATCGACGGCTTTTTCAGGAGCAAATGCTGACTGCGGCAATCCGAAAGCTTCAAGCCATTTCAACTGTTCTGAAACGAGGGAACTTCCTAAGGCGAAGCTGAATCCGTTCAGGAAATCTCGCCGGCTGATTTCACGATCCATTCCGAGAAGGTGATCTTCCTTGCCATACTTCACGCTCTCCCCCGAAGGTTTGACCACCAGGAAAAAGGCGCGGTTGGTCTGCTTCCCTGGCTTTAGATTTTAGGCAGAAAGCATACCCCATGGAATCGATCCGCGTGGAGACAAATTCAACCGCATTGGCACGGGTGAGTTGAAATTCGCTTGCGCGCGCTAGATGCCCAGAAGGTTTACATGCAGCTTGGTGTAACCGTGGTCGGCTGCCCAGAGGTTCAAGGGAATCGTTGCCAGTTCGTCCACCACCGGGACGGCGTGGCCATCTTTTGTCAGGTCAACCGTCTTGATGTAGTTGTGGCAAGTGTCGCAGGCTTCTACACGGACATAGGCCAGCTCCGGCGCAGAATAAACTGCCAGTTTGTGCACGTCCTCCTCTCCGCACGCGGGACACACGATGCGCCGAAACTCCCATTCGTGTGCGCAAAGAGCGCAAATTAGCGAACGCTTGCCGCCATCACCTTCGATACGCAGAACTCCAACTTGGGGTTTGCTCGAACAGAGCGGGCAGAGCGATGGCGTGGCGTGGAGCGGAGGGTGCAGTGAGTAATCGGCAAGATACTCGGCGTAGGGCTGCAGAAAGATCCAGGAAAGGAGGGACTGGGCGGCAACCGCGGCCGCTCGCTCCACGGCAGCGGCACCCCAGGATTCGACCAGAAGTCTCTGCCAGGTACCGGCACCGCTGGCGCGGCATTCGCCGGCGGATTGCGCTAGGGGCTGCGGCGCGATTTTTTCGACTGCTCCCAGGAATGGACCAAAACGAGGCAGCAGGATGAAAAGATCCAGCTCATTCCGGAGGGTGCCAGGAAGACGTTGTTCCTTGGCTGTACCACACTTGGCTTCGAGTTCCCCGTAAAGCGATTGTTGGAGCTGCGTGATATTGCTATAGAAGCGTAGTCCTTCAGCGGCGGACGGATGAGCGGAGGCTAACTCACGAGCGCGGGCGATTCGAATCTCCCACTTGCCACTTCTCATTTCCTCGGCGAGTTCTCTCGCGTGACCTGATCGTACCAGATGCCGTGATATCTCTTGGCCCACTCGGCTGAGACATCGCCGCGAATCACAGAGCCGAACGCGCCTCGCTCCATCAATGTGCCCATATATACGTGAATGATGAACAGGCCAATCGTGATGAGCGCCGCCGCCGGGTGAATGATCACTGCAAGGAGGCGCAGGAACCGAAGATTCCACGGAATCCAATGCGGGAACCACAAAACCAGTCCGCTGAGGAACAGCAGGATCCCGCACCAGAAGAATCCCCAGAACAAAAGCTTCTGGCCTCCATTGAAACGGCCTGCTGTTGGCACTTCTTTGTCCTCGTTTCGGATGTAGTGGCCGATTGAATCCCACCACTGCTTGTCCACGGCGTTTTCGTGCATCTGCACGGCCCACATGCGGTACATCAAGAAAACTGCCACCACAAAAATGAGCCCGATCCATGGGTGCAATTCCCGCGCAATCGTCCCGCCACCGAACAGGACCGCGAGCCAGAACAGCCACGGAGACCAGAACGCCAGTCCAGTCAGCAGGAGATAAATGTAGGAGAGCCCCGCCATCCAATGGATGAACCGTTCGTGAAACGAGTAACGAAGCACTCGTCCCTTCGAAACGATGTGGCTCTCGCTCATCGCTTTCCTCCCGGTCCGGGCTCCTGGCCCGGCTTCGGCGTCGGGGTGAGCTTCTCGTCATCGCCTTCGACCACTTTCGGCCCAAAGCGCAAATAGTGAATAGCCACACCCAGCACGCCGCCGACGATCGCAAGATTCCCAAGCCACTTCAGCGGATGCTTCCAGAGTTTCACGGTCCAGGGGATGGTTGGGTTCGCAGGTAGACCACCATAACGTTCCGGATTCTTCGCGTCATGCAGCACGTAGATGACGTGCGTGCCAGCCACGCCGGAGGGATCGTACACGCCCGCATCCTGGAAGCCCGATATGTCGCGGAGTTGCTTGGCGCGCTTCTCGGCCAGGAACCTCATGTCTTCTTTCGTGCCGAAATGCAGGCATCCCGTCGGGCAGCTTTTGATGCAGGCCGGCTCAAGCCCCGCGCTCACGCGGTCCACGCAGAGGGTGCACTTAAAAACCTTGCGAGATTCCGGACTGAACTTTGGAATGTTGAACGGGCATCCACTCATGCAGTAACCGCAACCGATGCAATTCTCCTGCTGGAAGTCCACGATGCCGTTGACGTACTGCACGATGGCGCCATCCGCAGGGCAGGCCTCCAGACATCCTGGCTCTTGGCAGTGCATGCACTGGTCCTTCCGCATCAGCAGCATCATGCCGTGGTCTTTATCTTCGTGCTCGTTGAAGCGGATGAGGTTCCAGTAATTCCACTCCGTGTTCGGCATGGTCTGGTAGGAATTGTTGAACACGGTCTCGCTGAAAGAGTAGCCGTTCCATTCGAGACAAGCGACTTCACAGGCCTTGCAGCCGATGCAGGTGGTGGTGTCAATCAACTTACAGACTTCGAACTCACGTTTGAGTCCGGCTCCAGGTACCGAACCGGCATGGCCCGATATTGCGCGGACTTCTAGGTTGGCTTGACTCATGCCTTTTCAACCTTTACGAGGAAGCCCTTGAATTCAGGAGTGAAGGCATTGGGGTCAATCACAGTAGGCGACAACAAGTTCGCGGGGGTGCGGGCGTCCCTGTCCTCGTCCTCTTTGATTCCTCGGAAGCCCTGGTGAATCGGGAGCCCGATTTGATACACCTTCTTGCCGTCGATCTGCATGGGCTTGATGCGCCGGGTAACGAAAGCTTTCGCGATGTAGGTACCGCGGGCGCTGATCACCTTAATTTTCTCTGATTTTCCGATGCCCAAGTCATCCGCCAGCTCCACTGGAATCTCGACAAACGGCTCGGGGATCAATTGGACGTTCATCTGGTTGTTCTTCGTCCAGTAGTGATATTGCTCCGTGAGGCGATATGTTGTGCACACCACCGTATAGCCCTGGTCGGGCGTGCCGTACTTGTCGGCGGCGGTTGTCATTTTCTTCACGACAGGATTGTTCGATTGATCGGGATGGAACAGGTTCTTCACCGGGCTTTCAATCGGCTCGTAATGCTCTGGGAACGGTCCGTCGGTCACTGCGCCAAGCGGCACAAACAACCGGCCGACTCCCTCCGGATTCATGATGAACGGACCCATGTGATCTTTCGGGTGCGAGTCGGCCTTGAAGTCGGGAATGTCATTGCCTCCCCATTTCTGGGCGCCTTCATTCCACCAGATCTGCTTGCGCGAAGTATCCCAGGGCTTGCCTTCGAGATCGCACGAAGCGCGGTTGTACATCACCCGCCGATTCATCGGCCACGACCATCCCCAGTTCGGATAAATGCCGAGGCCTGAGGGATCTTCCGTGCCTCGCCGCTGGAGCAGAGCTCCTGCCTCAGTCCAGGAGCCGCAGTAGAGCCAGTTACCGGAGGTCGTAGTTCCGTCGTCTTTGAGCCAGGAGAAACCTGGCAATTGTTGCCCGGCTTTTATTTCCTGCTTGGTCACAGGATCTTGAAGATCGGCGAGCGCCTTGCCGTTGATCTCCTTGGCAACTTCAGCGAGCGAGGGATGCTGCGGGTCCGTGTAGCTCCACGTGGCGTGCAGAACCGGGTCGGGGAACTTTCCACCGTCCTTCTGATATAGAGCGCGCACCCTCATGAAAATCTGAGCCAGGATGTCCTGATCGAGACGTGCGTCGCCTGGAGGGGGAACAGCCGCATTCTTCCACTGAAGCCATCGCGCGGAATTCACCATCGTGCCATCTTTTTCCGCAAAACCCGCGCAAGGCAGCCGATAGACCGTCGTCTTGATTTTCTTCATCTCGTCAGCAGTGATCCCAGGCGCTCGCCAAAACTCGCTGGTCTCATCCGGATAGATTTCGCCGACGACGAGCCAGTCGGCCTTCTTCAGTGCATCGATATTCTTTTGTGTATCGGGCCCGATCATTACCCCATTCATACCGAAGGCTAGCATTCCCTTGATATTTCCGCGGTACATCTGGTCCCAGATCTGGGTCCAGGAGTAATTGCGGTCGATTTTCGGGAGATAGTGGAATGCCCAATCGTTCTGTTTTGTGGCGGCGTCGCCATACATCGCTTTCAGCAATGAGACGGCAAACTTCGGAGTGTTCGACCAATAATTGAACGAATCCCATGGGGTGGGCTTCGAGGAGGTCGGTGTGGTGCGCTTGGCGTAGGTGGCGAAGTCCGCATCGTTCGGGTTGGGCATTTTCAGATAACCGGGCAGAATATCGAAGATGCCCGCCAAGTCCGTGGCGCCCTGAATGTTCGAGTGACCGCGCAGTGCATTCACGCCACCGCCCGCGCGCCCGACGTTGCCCAAAAGCAATTGCGTCATGGCCGCAGTGCGAATGATTTGGGTTCCGAAACTGTGCTGCGTCCAGCCCACCGCGTAAATAATGGTGGCAACCTTCTTCATGTCGCCGTCTTTGCGAACGGATGTGAACAGATCGTATGCTTTCAGCAACTGCACTTTTGGAATCCCAGTGATCCGCTCAACCGCTTCTGGCGTGTAGCGCGAATACTGTTGCTTTAGCAATTGGAAGACACATCGCGGATGCTGGAGCGAGAGATCAAACGCGACGTTGGGCGGCAGTGACGCCGGCTGAGGGGCTGGTTGTCCCGCCGGGGGGTTCGGTAGAGCCACGACGTGCGCGGGCTCTGCCTTCGGCGGCACCACGGGCTTGCCCGTGAGATCTCCCCCCTCCTGATAATTCCACGTGGACTTATCATAAACCCTGGTCACTGGATCGAATCCAGAGTAGAGACCGTCCTCTGGAAGCTTGAAACTGTCTTTGATGATGAACGAAGCATTGGTGTAATGCGTAAGGTAGTCTTTGGCGATGCGGTTGTTTTCGAGCGCGTAGTGGATCAAGCCACCGAGGAAAGCGATGTCAGCCCCCGCGCGAATCTGGCAGAAGACATCAGCGGTGGATGCAGTGCGCGTGAAGCGAGGATCCACCACGAGCATTTTGGCATTGCGGTTGCGTTTAGCTTCGATGGCCCACTTGAAGCCGCAGGGATGGTTTTCGGCTGGATTCCCGCCCATGATTAACATCATGTCGGTATTTTTGATGTCAACCCAGCCATTTGTCATCGCCCCGCGTCCGAACGTTGGTCCCAAACTTGAGACCGTGGGGCCGTGTCAAACCCGGGCTTGGTTTTCGATGTAGCAGACCCCCATGCTGCGCATGGACTTCACCGCCAGGTAATTGAACTCGTTTGTATCCGTGCATCCCCCGATAAATGCCATTCCCTCGCAACGGTTCACGGTCTTGCCGTTGGCGTCCTTCTCGACGAATGTGTCATCGCGGGTCTTTTTCACGCGCGCTGAGATTTCATCTAGCGCGGAGTCCCAGGAGATATCTTCCCAGTCTGTGGCTCCGGGACGGCGCACCTGGGGCTTCAATAGCCTGCGCGGATTCAGGATGTCCTGCTCAAGCGAAGCGCCTTTGGGGCAAAGGGTGCCCCGATTGATGGGGTGGTCGGGATCGCCTTCCACGTGAATCACCTGCGGCGTCACGTTCTTGGCCTTGTCGCCCAGTGTGTAAATGATGATGCCGCAGCTCACCGCGCAGTACGGGCAGGTGGAGCGTGTCTCGGTCGCGCGGGCAATTTTCAGTTCCCTCATTTCCGCGTACGCGGGGGCGAGGTCAAACCCAAAGACTGTCGCAGCGGCTCCCCCGATTGTTGCAACTTTCAGAAAGTCTCGACGACTGGTCTCCATGAATTGACCCTCCCGCGCTCAGTGTTTGACAGGTTGGCCTACAAGGCCTGAATTGCCATTGGCGTTTGGCGGACCGCATTGGTTACACTCGAGTAGAACCAAAAAATTATGATTCTTGAACGGACCGTGGACAGCGGATAGGGGTCTTCTGGACGAATTTATTTCGACTAAGCCCGGGAGGAGTTGAACACCAATCTGTGCAATGGGGGTCGCTAGCGCACGGGGCGGATGGCAGCGGCTGACATCGGACACCCGAAACATGGCGAATCTCCGGGTCACACAAGCACTGCAATTGCGGATTATCTGCAGGGTTGCGGAGGATGTCAATCGGTTTCCATGCGCGGGGCGAACAGATTTAAGCTTGTGAGCTGGATGCTGCTCTGCGCGGTAGAAGTGAAAGATCTGGATCTTCCCTCCGCTCCACCGCGCCTGCATGCGATGCTTGGTCGGGCGGAAGGCGGCCAGCACGGGAAGGGGGACTTCCCTACGGCCGCCTTCACACCGACGTGGGACAACTCGAGCAGGTCAGTAATGCAAAGCCGCTCCGCCAACCCAATCTAGAGTGAACGCAGGAAATTCAAGAGATCCTGCTTTTGTCGGTCGGTGAGCGCATTGTTGAACTGATGGATCACGCCGTTAGCTTCTGAGCCTTGACTGGAATGCTGGCGGATTGCATCCAGCAGGTCGGTAGTTCGTCCGTCGTGCAAGAAGAAAATTCTCTGGCCGACTCCCCAGAGCGGCGCAGTCCGGAACTGATCCGGACCTGCCCCGCCTTGCGAAACTCCGTCAGCAAGGTTGGTGCCCATATGATGGACAAGTAAATCGGAGAACAGGTTTGCGTCCACTTGGTCCAAGCCGGGATTGAAGGACGAGTGGGCCGTTTTAAGCGTTGGCGTGTGGCACAAATTGCATCCCGAAGTCATAAAGGCCTGCCTGCCGCTGGCGATCGAATCTGCCCCTCCAGGACTGGTAGTTGAAGGTGTAGGAGGAGCCAGCAATCGCATGAACATCGTAAATTGAATGATGTCGCTGGGCACAGTGGCGTATTCGGAATACTGATCCGAGTTCTGAACAATGGTGAAGTTGGTGACATCTTCCGGCATGGGGTTCAACTTGCAGCTTTTCGGAAGCCCGCCACGCTGCTCTTCGTCAGGGCTTGGCCGCTCGTTTGGAAACAGTTCGTTCGTGACTCCCATTTCGACGTTGTACGCCTCGCCTGAAAAGACCTCGAGTGACTTGTTCTGGGCCTTCCAGCCAAAGCGTGAAATCGTGCCATCGTTTCCATTGTGGTTTGGTTGGCCGGAAATCCCCAGGGACTGCTTCAGGTCGACACGGTGATTCATGTTGGCGATAATGGTTTCATCCGCGATGTTTTCTATCAGCCCGGCGCCAAAGACTGGCGTGGGGATGCGGAAAATTACATTGCCAGCAGCAAGGTTTTTCGCAAATGCCGGCTGCTGGATGTTGCAGTTGCCTGCATCATGACGACCTGTGATCACAAAGAGGTCATGAACGCCGCCGTCGGGCGCGTTGCTGAGCGACCCGTCCGGATTCCAGAAGAATTTGAAGCGCGCCTCGCGAACAGGACCGTCCGGTGTGATGAATGATGGCAGCGTGTTTTGCGCGCCATCGAGGTTGTAGACCAGCGTCTCGGGGTTGGGGCCGATATTGGGGAAAGCGTTCAGACTCGGGCTGCTCCCGCCGACATTTGGCTGCGCGTGGCAACTCGAGCATTGGTTGGTGTTGAACCGCGGTCCGAGGCCGTTGTTTGTCCCGCCCTGCACCGATTCGATATCCTGGAAGCGCCCGAATCCATTATTGAAAAACTCCGTTGCGCCCGTGGTTTGTGAAAGGGAAGCCAGGGGCTGGCCTGCATCAACCGTTCCACCCCGCACCCCCGGATCGCGGACCACGAATTCTCCGACCGCGACTCCCGCGCATGCCAAAATCATCAGGGACGCTGCGGCCACGATAAGCTTGCCTGTCTCCGTGAATGTTGATTTTCCGCCAGGACGGAAAATGGAACGAGCGGGGATACCAATGAGGTGGTTCATAAATTTCATTTCTCCTTCGGGGCCAGGGCTAGCGGCCGGCTGGGGCCCTCGTCCGTGGCGTGAGACCCCCATGGGCTCGCTGCATACGGAGAAGACGCGACCGAAAGTGGGTAGAATCTACGACGGTAGGCAGAAATAAACTACTGGCCCCAAGACCCAAATTGGAACAGGCGAAAGAGCTGTTCCCTACATGTCCTCCGAATTCGCCATCAGTTCGCCCTCGATCGATCAGCTCTTGCGCGACTCTGCTAAAGGGGACGCGCAAAGGATCCTCCAGATAACATTTGCATAGCGAGTACTCTTCTCGCTCTGTGGCCTCCGAGTGATATCCAGGAAATTGGCCGCGAGCGGTGAAATTCTTATTCCTCCGCTGTTCCCCGTTTTCGTTGGTGGCCCCGGATCCAGTCCAGAAATCACCGTAACTCCCTGGCGACGACTCCTGAAGCTGATACGTTGCTCATGTTTTCTCTGGGCTCTTGAGTCTCTTGACGCTTCACAAGAAATGGAAGCGCTGAAAATTCCGCGCTGTAGGAATTTCGATTTCTTCGCCTTGACAATCGGCATTCCTCGGGCTATATGACCGCCGCAGAATGTCTTTCCAGGCGAAAGCTTTTCTCAGCATGTTGTCGAGCGCGCTTCGCGCTAGTTTGGCCGAGCTTGGCGGCTGCGTAGAGGTCCGGTAGAAAAGTCTGTGCCGCGTGGGGCGGCCGGACACCATAAAGGAGTCCCTCATGACCTGGACCCAGGTGTACGACCCGCTCGGCATGTGGTGGCTGTCGACACTGGTTGCCGCGCTGCCCATCATCGTCCTGTTCACTTTGCTCGCGGGCTTGAAGGTGAGGCCGCACTGGTGTGCCATCGCCGGCGCATTTACAGCGGCCGTGGTGGCGACGCTGGTGTTCAAGATGCCATTTGGCCTCGCCGCGATGAGTTTCGGATATGGCGTGGCCTTTGGGATCCTGAAAATCGCCTGGATTGTCCTCGCCGCCGTCTATCTCTACGATATTTCTGTTGAGACAGGGCAGTTCGAGATCATGAAGGAATCGATTGCCGAGATTACGCCGGACCGTCGCCTGCAAGTGCTTCTGGTGGCCTATTGCTTCGGGGCCTTCATCGAGGGCGCGGCGGGATTTGGGGCCCCTGTGGCGATTGCCGGCGCGTTCATGATCGGGCTAGGCTTCCGGCCCTTCCATGCTGCGGCGCTCAACCTGATTGCCAACACGGCACCAGTGGCCTGGGGAGCGATTGGAACTCCCGTGCATACTCTCGCGGCCGTCACAGCGATGTCGGAGTCAGACATCAACGCGATGATCGGACGAATCCTGCCGATCACGGGCATCATTGTCCCCTTCTGGCTGGTGCGGGCCATGGTTGGCTGGTCGGAAACATTCGAGGTCCTTCCAGCGATTCTCGTCGTGGGCATATCTTTTTCGGTGACGCAATGGTTTTGGTCGAACCATATGGACAGCAACCTAGTGGACATTATGGGCGCAGTTGTTTCGATCATATGCACGGTTGCGTTTCTCCATTTCTGGAAGCCGAAAAGGATTTGGCGATTTGACTATGACAAGGAGGATGCCAAGGCAGCGTTGCCCACCAAGGAGGTTGCAGATCAGTTTGGTGGCGAGTGGACTGCCAAGGAATATGATGGATATGTAGCCCCGCGTAAGTACACCGCCGGCCAAGTAATGAAGGCGTGGATGCCCTTCGCGATCCTATCGATCTTTGTCCTTGCTTGGGGCCTTAAGCAAGTCAAAGGCCCGCTCAACTTGGCTACTACGCCCTCCTTCCGAGTCATCCTGGCGGACGGCAAGGTCCGCCCAGGGCCGCCTGGATGGGACGTCCCCTATTTGCACAACGCCATCACGCGCGCAGCTCCCGTTGTTGCAAAACCGACTCCCGAAGCCGCACGCTACGATTTCAATTGGCTCACAGCGACGGGCACCGGATGTTTCTTGGCCGCGCTGGTGGCCGGGACACTGCTGGGCGTGAGCCCGATCGGCCTGATGACAATCTTCTGGAAAACACTGAAACGCATGAAGCTGGCGATGGTGGCGATTTCGTTCATGTTGGGACTCGCCTTCGTCACTCGCTATTCAGGACTCGACGCTGTCCTGGGCCTGGCATTCACGAGAACGGGATGGTTCTATCCGTTCTTCGGTACGTTCCTAGGTTGGCTGGGGGTAGCACTGACAGGCAGCGACACTTCATCGAATGCTCTGTTCGGCAGCTTGCAGAAGATCACGTCTCAGCAGCTCGGCATCGATCCGGTACTGATGACGGCGGCTAACAGCGCCGGCGGCGTGATGGGAAAAATGGTGGACGCTCAGTCCATCACCATCGCGACATCGGCGACAAATCAAGTGGGCAACGAAGGCATCATTTTCCGCTTCGTTTTCTGGCATTCCATCGCCCTCGGCGCCATCGTCGGCCTTATCGTGATGCTCTATGCCTATGTTTTCCCGCATCTGGTCCCGCACGGCTTGAACTTCATCAAGTAGTGCTGGCGCGTAAGGATTAGGATGCGGAGCGGACTCGACGAGGTCCCCGTAAAACGGAAAGAGCTGCCTCGCCGGGGGAACGGGGCAGCCCTTCGACTCGCGACCTTTACTGCGCAGCAAGTACGGTGATGAGAGCTTTTGCTTTCGGTGAGCCAAGTCCGGTGACGTAGTCGTAGCCCGGCGCGGCCGTGCACCATAGACCGCATGAGCCGTTGGTGCCTTGAGTCACGGCGTTGAATTCGGAGTTCAGGTTCTTTTTTGCGATCACGTACAGCGGGCTGTTCATGCTCGAGAGATGCGCTTTGCGCCCGGCCGCGCGCATGGAATTAGTGATCGCCACCAGCGCCGCCCACTGAGGCGTCCCGGCGCTGGTCCCACCCACCTGAAACCATCCGGACGCGCCGCCAAAACCGAACGAGTCGTACACAGCGTACCCGGTCCCGGGATTCGCGTTGTAGGAAACATCCGGTGCGCCGCGCATTCCGCGAGGATCGGCGCTGATGCCAAAAAGCGTTTGATAGAGCGGTTCATGCTCGAACGCGCTTAAGCCGCCCCCGCTGCCGCTCCAAGCAGTTTCGCTGAGATAGTTTCCGTTGGCGTCCAAATGCAGCGAGGTGCCGCCCACTGCGACCACATACGGTGACGCGGCAGGATAGACCGCGCCCGTGCCGTTGTCTCCGGAAGCGGCTAGAAATGTGACGCCCGTTGTGACGAAATTATTGTCGAGGCGTGTTTCGCCCAAAAATTCACCGGCAGTCCAACTCATGGAGACCGCCGAGGCGCCGTCCCGGACGGCCACGTCCACGGCGGTCATGAGGTCGGCGAGACTGTTGGTTGCCGCTTCCACTAGAACAATGTTCGCTTGCGGGGCCATCGCATGCGCCCATTCGACATCGAGTGCGATCTCGATCCCCCAGTTCGCATTCGTCGCTGGCTTGCGGCCCTTGGCATACACCTTGCGGAAACACCCATTGCTGCTGGTGCACACAGGTAAATTGAACTGGCGGCCGAAAACGGCCAGATCCGATTCGATGTTTGGATCGTCATACGCGTCCACGATGCCAATCACTTGGCCCGCGCCTTGATTGGCCACCTGGTCGAAACCGTAGGCATGGCGAATCTGGGCCGGTTTGTAAGCTGAGGACGGCGGACCGGCGAGGTTGCTCTCCGGGCTCACGTGTATCAGGTAATGAGGACGCATGAAGCTGATTGGCTCTCGGTTGTCCTCACTGGTTTGTAGGCGGAGTGAAATCGGGAGTTGAGCAAATACCGGTTGGCAGAAGAACAAAGCCATCGCCAGGATCATCGTGATGCGCGCGGACTTCCTCTTTCCCTCAGATTGCATCTTGAATCCCCCTCTGGCCCGCTGACTAATAACGAATACAGGGTACCGGGCTAGGGGGCCAGGGCACGATAGACCGGGAGGTTCTATTTGCTGGTACGAATGGTCAATTCTGGGGGGCGGTCGGAACCGGGGAATGGACGAGGACTTTTTGGCTAGGGAGACATTGAGCGGTGAATCCTCTCAGAGTGTGAGCAGACGGAACTGCTTAGCAATGGCCTTACCCCTGCGCACTATTGCGGTCGAATAAGGGCCGGGAGCTAGCTTCCCGGGGGAAATGCGCGGCAACCTCTAATTGTTGGGTTTTGAAGGGCTTTCGGATAGTTCCCGATAAAGGAAATATGTCGCCACAGCCACGGCGGCGACAGCTGTGAGCTTCAGAAGGATGTGGGGGTTCACGGCAGGCTTCACGCCGGTCCCGTAGGGACCCTGGGCCGCGGCCGCATTGGGCTGCGCGGGGTCCAGATCCATGGTCACGCGGAACGACTTCCCCTCAGGGATAGTGTGAAGTTCCCCATTATTGTCAACGAGGAGGTCCCCTCGATAGGCCGAAACAATGATCTCTCTCGGTCCAGTAAGTGTTACCTGTCCATAAGCTGGGCCAGCTGCAGGGCGGACAATGCCTAGCGGTGTTTCCAGTTCAAATGGCTCGACGGCGGCAGAAGAAAACCCAACCGTTCCGCGGTTGATCACGGCGTGAAAAGCGGCCGTATTTTCTGAAAGGGTTGCGCCGCTCGAGGAAAGCAAATAGACCTGACCCGATCCGACCTTCAGCCTCATGGTCCCACCGATGTCGGTAGCGATGGAATCGCCGGGATAGACAGTGGCGCCGACGGTCGCCCTAGCGTTGCCGAGTTGGGCTTCTTCCGCTTGAATCACCATTCCGAGAGGCTTTTCGTTTGCGGCAAACACAGGCAGGTTCAACATGCCAAACACTAGAAATGCAACGAGGCAGGAACGAGCAATCTGGCGCACGGCATCCTCCGAGAGGGCTGCATCCACAAATTAGTCTCAGTAACGCTCGATGTCAATACCTGAAACTGTTGATCGGAGGGGTCAGGCTGGCGCGATGCTGACGCGCAGGGTGGAAACACCGATTCGAAATTCGGATTTGTGCTCGAGAAAAGCGGAGAGGATGCGTTTCTCGTCGAGAAAAGTCCCATTCGTGGATCGCAGATCGCGCAGCAAGACAGCGTCTGTTTTCACCTCGATGGCGCAGTGCAAGCGCGAGACCTGCGGATCATCAATTTCCATATCCGCGCCGCCACCGAGCCGTCCAATGGTGAGCAGCGGCTGTGTCATCTCCCGCTCCAGCGCCAGTGACGCGCCTGCAACTACGGAGACTGTTATGAGCTTGTCCGCAGGCAGATCCAGAATTGCAGTTTGCTGTGACAAGGCGCCATTCAATCTTATGGCGCCCGCCGGACCATCTTGCGGTGCCAGCGGTTCCGCGATGAATGTGGAAGCATCCGGATCTGGTTTGGCGACGTCGAGAAGGGAACTTCGGCCGCACATCCAGCACTTGATTTGCAGGAATTTTCGCCCGGCGGCTCTGGCATCCTCCACTTCAATTTGGGCTTCGCAGTGGGCACATCGCAGACGCATATTAATTCGACTCTACCATTGCGCCGTGAACGGCGGCCCGCTCTGCCCACGCGATGTTGCGGGGATATAACGCCCGCTCGTATGCGCAGGGATTGCGTCGTGCGCGAAAGCAGTCGTCGAAGGTTGAATCTATTGAGGGCGCGGCCCCGCCGGCAGGTGCTCTTCCAGGTAGCGGATGAGCAGACTGTAAAGGTGAAGTGTGGTTCCTGGGCCTTCGTTGATTGCATGTGTCCGGCTGGGATATTCCATGAAGTCGAACGGTTTCCCCAATTCGATCAGGCGGTTGATCAGCAATTCCGAGCCTTGAAAATGGACGTTGTCATCTCCCGTACCGTGCACGAGCAAGAGTTTGCCGCGCAGGCCCTCCGCAAAATTGATAGGAGATCCTGCGCGATAGCCGTCCACATTCTGTTGCGGCAGTCCCATATACCGTTCCTGATAAATCGTGTCGTAGAGTCTTTGGTCCGGCACGGGAGCAACGCAAATTCCAACCTTATATAGGTCCGGGGAGCGGAACATCAGGTTGAGGGTGTTCGAGCCGCCTCCGCTCCAGCCCCACACGGCGACTCGGTCGGCATCGATAAATGGGCGGGTGTGTTCGAGCGCCACTAGTGCCGCGGCCTGCTCCTTGGAAGAGAGCACGCCTACCGAACCGTAAATCATTTTCCGCCACTCGCGGCCTCTAGGGGCTGGCGTGCCGCGATTGTCAACGCTCACCACGATGTAGCCCTCCGCCGCGACGAGATGATGATGCAGACCGTGAAGCTGGTCCCACTGGTCCCGGACGGTTGTGTCCGCCGGCTCACCGTACACATAGACCAACAAGGGATACTTCTTCCCTGGATCGAAATGCGGTGGCTTCAGCATCCAACCGTCAAGGACAACGCCATCACCGATGTCGAGTTTGAGAAATTCCACGGGCCGTTTCAGGAGCGGTGCCGCGTTGGCACGAAGGGCAGCATTGTCCTGCAGCACGCGGACGACGTGATGCCCTGAAAGCTCCACCAGGTCCGACACGGGAGGAGAATCAAACGTCGAACGGATGTGGAACGCCCATCTACCGTCGGGTGAAATATCATAGGCATTCACACCCTGCGAGGCAGCAGGCGTCACCTTCTCCGCGTTTCCGGTGCCGTCGAGTCGCACTCTATAGAGATAGCGATGCGTGGCATTATCCGGCGACGCGATGAAATAGAGCCAGCCTCCCTTTTCATCGACTGTGATCAGGTGGACTACGTCGAATGCCCCGCGCGTCAGCAATCGTTCACTTTTTCCATCACGAGAGACTAAGTAGGCGTGTCTCCAGCCGTCCTTCTCGCTCAGCCACAGGAAATGGTTTCCGCTATCGAGCCATGGGATTTCGTCCATCACGTCCACCCAGGCCGCATCATGGTCTTGGTAGGTGCCGCGCACGGCGCCGGTATCCGCGTCGGCGAGTAGCACGTCATCGGTATTCTGCAGGCGGTTCAAATGTTGCAGCACGAGCTCGGACGAGTTGCCGCCCCATTCCATCCGCGCAATGTAGTTCTCGCGCGGATCGCCGGGAATCTGCATCCAACGCGTCTCGCCGCCAGCGGCGCTCACCACGCCTACGCGCGCCGCCGGATTTGTAGTTCCTGTCTCGGGGTAGCGCATGTCGAAAATCGCAGGATATATTCCCACCCGAGGATAAGGGATACGCGTGACTACTTGGCGTACTACGCCGAGATTGTAGATTAGCGGGAAATCCTCAACGCCACGCGTGTCGAACTGCCAGTAGGCGATCTTGCGGCCGTCCGGGCTCCAGCGAAATCCGTCGCGGACTTTCAGTTCTTCTTCGTAAACCCAGTCCGCCGTTCCATTGATGGTTGTTTCCGAGCCGTCGGCCGTAAGCGGCATAATCCTTCCGGTCTGCAAATCTTCCACATAGATATTGTTGGCACGAACGTAGGCCACTTTCGACCCATCCGGAGAAAACTTTGCGAACAGTAAACTGGAAGCCGCAGCGTCGCCGCCGAGTTTGCGTAGCGCGCTTGTCTCGCGGTCGAGCACCCAGTAATCGCCCTGCGTCTTGTCCCTCCAGACCTGCCGTGTATTCGTGAACACCAGCAATCTCTTCATTCCAGCCGACCATTCGTAATTCTCGATGCGCAGCGCGGCCTGCTGGCCCGCAGGAATCAATGCAGAGGCCGAAACCAGGATCCTTCGCGTTCCCGTCGCGGTCTCATAGCGGACGAGGTCCAAGGTGCCTTTCTGCGCAGCGGACGGTTCCACAGTTGTGTACTCCTCGCCGCTATCCAGCCACCGCGCCGGCCCAAACACCTTCACCTCAAAATCGTCCGTGGCATAAATCCTGCGCAGCCAGGTCTCTAGATCACCCTTCTGCTGCGCCTCCGCTGGGCTGCCAAAGGCCCATGCGGCCGAAACAAGGAGAGCGAACAGAATTGCAGAAGCGTAAATGTGCCAGACGGGCTTGCTGCTGGCGACCATGCGATGTGTTGTGATTCTCTTCATTCCAAGATTCTCCTGAATTTTAATCCGATGGTGGCGTCGAGGCCGCGCGAGAGTCGCGGGGTGCTCAGGGGACGGAAAGTACGGGCTTGCCCAGCAAGTTCATCTTCGGAGTAATTCCCAATCCTGGATCCCCTGGAGCTGCCATGCGACCGTTTTTTCGTTGCGGGGCGCCCTCTGCGACGTTCACGGTCACGTAGCTATTGAAGTCGGTGGACGAAAACAAAGACTCAGGCGGCGTGCTGTGCGCCAGATGGGCAATTGCCGCGGTGGTGATGTCGCCGCCCCAGGTATCTTCAATGGTCAGCGCGATTCCAAGAGAGACGCACAGATCTCGGATCTGCCGCGCCTTAGTGAGGCCGCCGACTTTTGAGATTTTCAGATTGACCACGTCCATGGCGCGATCGGTGTACCCGCGCACCACCATCTCAACTCCATTCATCACCTCGTCGAGAATGAATGGCCTGTTGGTGTGCTCGCGTACCACCAGGCATTCTTCGTAACTCGCGCAAGGCTGTTCGATGTACACATCCACGTCGCGCACAGCATCAGCCACCCGCAACGCCTGATGCTGCGTCCAGCCGGTATTGGCATCGGCAATCAGCACGTCGCCCGGCAGCAGTTTCTTCGCGACCGTATGGATCCGCGCAATATCCGTGTCCGGTTCGCCACCCACCTTCAACTGGAATTTCGTATAGCCTTCGACGCGGTATTTCGAAACCTTCGCCGCCATGGCCTCGGGCGTGTCCTGGGAAATCGCGCGATAAAGCGGAAAGTCATCATTGTGGCGTCCTCCCAGTAGCGTCGCCACCGGCTGGCGCGCGGCTTTTCCCAGAATGTCCCAGCAGGCCATATCCAGTGCTGATTTCACGTACGGGTGGCCGCGCATCGCCTGATCCATGCGGCGGTTGATTGCGCCAAGCTCGGTGGGGTTCCCGCCGATTAAATTTGGAGCGAGCTCACCAATTCCCGTGCGCGCGCCTGCGGCATAGGCTGGGAGATACGCCGGTCCCAGCGGACATATTTCTCCATAGCCGGTGATGCCCTGGTCCGTCTCGATGGCCACCACAGTCGAGTCGAACACGCGCACCTCATTCCCACCCGACCATTTGTAGACGCCCTCGTGCAGCGGCAATTCGACGCGGTACGCTCGGATTCCAGTTATACGCATGGGAGATTGAGCTTCCGTCCTCTGAGTTTCCGGCCGGGAGTATATATCAAGTCAGCAAATTCTCGAGGATGCGCGAAAGCACTCTTGCTGTGCGACTCTGGCAACCGTAGTCGTGATGAATTCGAAATTGACGAAGTCGGCAGTCAATCGTGCTTCTGAAAGTGCAGGAAGAGCGTGAGGTAACGGCGAACATTGCTGGTAATCAAGAAGTGTTCGCGCACGTGTTCGTGTCCTTGTTCGCCCAGCCGTTGCGCGATCCGGGGATTCGAGAGCAGGAAGCGAATCTGGTAAGCGGTTCCTTCGATCGAGTGTGCCAGCAGTCCTGTATGTTTGTGGATCACCTGAGTGGGAATACCGCCCACGGCCGCCGCCACAACCGGCTTTTTTTTCCACAGACCTTCGGTCACGGTCAGCCCAAATCCTTCGCGGAGGCTTTTCTGAATGATAATCGTCGAAGCTCGCTGCAGCGCGTTGATTTCCACCGCACTCCAAGGAGGCAGGTCCAGAATATGAATGTCTGCGTCTTTCCCGGCGGCCTCGCGGACCTCCGCCAGCACCGCTTCTCCTTCAGGATCATCCGCCGCGCCGCCGCCTGCTAGCACTAACTGGCAATCAAAATAGCGTTTCACTATCTGGTAGGCGCGCACGACTCCGATGGGGTCCTTCAAGCGGTCAAACCGGGAGATTTGCGTGAGGATCGGGCGGCGCGCGTCAATATGAAAGCGCTCCAAAACTTCCGCGATCGCATTCGGTTCCAATTCGCGGTTCTTGTCCGACAGGGGGTCAATCGAAGGATAAAAAAGATACTGCGGTATGGACAAGCGGCGCGCGAAGGACGGCGAAGAGAAAATGGCAGCATCGTAGCGATGAATAAATGGAGCGAGGAATTCCCACACTTTCGGGTCAGGCTGGGAGAGATCGATGTGGCAGCGCCAGATCCAGTGCGCGCCGAGGTTGTCGCGGGATTCGATCAATGCCGCCGGCTGGGGATCGTGAATCACGACGAAATTGGAATCGAACTGAAGCCGCGTGCGATTCTGCTCCGTGTAAGCAAGAAATGTCTGGAAGCCTTCGTCCGGCAAATCGTACCGGCCCCCGTGCAGCGCATTGTGAAAAGCTTTGGTAATCGCAAAAAAATCGTCTCCGCCCGTGATTAAGTCCCAACGCACCACCAGATCCAGTTCTTGCATCAGCGGGACGATGCGGTTCAGCATTTCGGCCACACCACCACCGACAGAGGTTGAGTTGACCATCTGGACGGTGCGTTCTCCCAGGCGCGAGGCCAGCGCGCGCAGCTCGGCGATTTCCGCGCCGCCTAGCAGCCCGGCGTAATCATCGAGCTTGTTTGTGCGAACCTCCGTTTGGACCTGGTTCATTGGAGGGGCTCCTTCTCGATCAATTCGAGCATTCTTGCTCGAACGCTGTCGAGCGTGTTGGTGTAAACATCAATCTGGTCCACTTGGCGCCCCAGGTCTTTGAGCCCCAATTCTTTGGCCAGCCATTGCGAGAAATCGTTCGAGCGCAGGCGGAGCCGCAAGCGCGAGGTAATGAAGTGAAACTGCAGCGAGGCATGCCCGAGCTTGTTTAACCCGTCCCGGAATTCTTGCAGTGTCCAGGCTTCAAACCCCAGCGGCACTTCTTCCTCCACGGTCTCGCAGAAGTAAAAAGATTCGAAGGCCGATTGCTGAGATTCGCGCGGGGACGCCTGGCAGTAATCCCCCACAATCCGCCGCAAATCGCCGCGCAGGTCTGCCAGAGAAACGTAATCGCGGATATCAAGCGAAGCCAGCTGTTCTGCGAGAGCCGGGCGATTGCAAGCGCTGAAGACCCATTCGGCGAAATCGTTTGAGAAGCCTTCGGTGAGAAAGTGGTGGCGCCCCAGACTCTGAAAAGTGTGATAGAAGATCGAGGCGTCGCTGCAATTTTCGATGTCGTGCTGCAGACCAAGCAGGCTGGTTGACTCCTGATTCCCGATGCGCACCAGGTAGGACGCGGTGACAAATTGAAATGGCGTACTCGCTTTCATGTAAGTTCCCTTTCAAGCCGCGCCAGGAAGCGCAGCACTTCGGCTGGATTCTCAAGAAAATACCGGGCGCAGGAATCATTCTTTTTCCCCACTTGCACGGTGATTTGGTCTGGTATGGCCGCAAATGCCTGCTCGTCCGCCACGTCATCGCCTGCGTAGATCGCCAGTGTCCGAGCGGCACGCGCCGCAAGCAGCTCCTGAATTGTGGCTCCCTTTCCCGCAATTTCTCGCGGCAGTATTTCCCAGACTTTTTCGCCATCCATAATTGAAAGATTTCGACGGAGCGGCGCAAGCACTCTCAGCAGGGCTGCGTGCGCCTCGCGCACGATTGTGGGACTCGCTCCCCGGTAATGCACGGCCAGGCCTAGAACCTTGTCTTCCAGCCAGATACCGGGCATGATCCCCAAGTCCGAGCGCGCCTGGCGTTTTGCACGACCGAGTGCGCGACGACTGCCCCTGCTCAACGCTGCTTTTTCGCCTGCTCTTTCCGCCCCATGCAAGCCAAAGATGTGCACGCGCTCCACCCCGAACATGGATTGAAGATCCCGAAGCCTTCGGCCACTCACGATCGCAACATAGACATTCGAGTGCCGCGCCAACCCCTCTAGAACTCGTCTGATCCGTCGCGAGACTCGAACTTCGATCGGACGGCGGCGCAGCCTAACCAGCGTGCCGTCGAAATCCAAGAACACCGCGAGATGCCTCGCGGCTTGGACGCGTTTCCGGATTTCCGGCCAGGAATCAAACAGGGGTTGGGGCTGATGGTGCAAACGCGAATGTGCCCGGCCCCGCGTGGCCCCGCGAGCAGCGGGTTGAAAAAGGTTCCCAGCGGTCTTGATCTTGCTCATCTCCACGGCTCTTGTTTGAACTCGCTTCCCATCGTCATGAACCCCTGATCTCAGTCCACGATTTTTCACGAGAGATTACTCGCAGCAGGCTCCATCTCTTCGATTCGAATTTCAGAAAGCTCGGCAATCAGATTTCCCGCCCAGCGATAGACGTTGTGCTCCTTCACGCTGCGGCGCATGCGCTGCATACGGGCGCGGCGCTCCACCGGGTCCATCTCCAGAGCCTGGCGAATGGCTGCGCCGAGTTGATCGGTGTCATACGGATTCACGATGAGGGCATCCCGCAACTCCCTGGCCGCCCCTGTGAATTGGCTCAGGATCAATGCGCCCTCTTCGTCGTCGCGCGAGGCCACGTACTCCTTCGCCACCAGATTCATACCGTCGTGGAGCGATGTGACCATGCACAAATCCGCCGCGCGATAATAGGGCAGTATTTCCTGGTGGCTGTGGTGCCGGGAAAGAAACGCAATCGGCTTCCATTTCGCCGTTTGGAAGCGCGCATTTACGCGCGCCGCCTCGGCTTCCACTTCCTCCAAGAAATCGTGGTAGCGTTGAATGTGTGTGCGGCTGGGAGCGCCGATTTCCACAAATGTGAATTTGCCCTGGTACGCGGGCCATTTCTCGAGGAATCGTTCAATCCCCCGGAATCGTTCGACCAATCCCTTGGTGTAGTCAACGCGATCCACGCCAATTCCGAGAAAGTTCGCCTCGATCCCCAAGTTCTTCAACAGGCCCGCGCGCAGTTCATAGGGCGATAATGATGGCGTGCTTTCCATTTGAGATTCACGGGTGTCTACGCTGATTGGGAACGGCCGCACAAACGTCAAGTGTTCGTTGCGCTTTACCGCAAAGCGCTCCCATTCGATCCTGGATTCGAGCGCCTGATCTACGGTTTCCAGAAAATTATTGCAGTGAGCCTGGGTGTGGAAACCGACCAGGTCCGCCCCCAGCAGTCCATCCAGCAGTTCGCGTTGCCAGGGGCAAATTCCAAAGGCTTCCGGGTTAGGCCACGGGATGTGCCAGAAGATTGCCACGCGCGCGTCGGGTCGGTCCTGCTTGATCATCCGCGGCAAGAGTGCGAAGTGATAGTCCTGCACGAGTACGAGCGGGTGATTCGCTCCGGCCATCTCTTGTAGCAGTGCGTCAGCGAATTTTCGGTTTGCATCCTGATAACTCTGCCAGTCCGAAGCGCGGAAAATCGGACGGGTATGGGCGATGTGGCACAAGGGCCAGAGGCCTTCGTTCGAAAAACCGTAATAGTACCCCTCCTCTTCCTCTTTCGTCAGCCACACGCGCCGCAGTGTGTATTCGGGTTTCTCGGGAGGAACCCGAAGACGGTCATGTTCATCAACCGTTTCGCGGTCGGCATCGCCGGAACCCATGGCGATCCAATTGCCGTCGCAAGCGCGGAGAATCGGCTCGAGCGCGGTCACCAGCCCGCTTGCCGGAACAATGCTTTCGATTGCTTTCCCCCGATGTACGTGCATATAGGGTTCACGGTTGGAGATCACGTAGAGTGGTCCCAGGCGAGTCTTGCTCTGGATGTTCACACGCAGTCGTTCGGCGGTCCACATGGATTCCCCGGTTTCACGCAGCCGCGCTTCTTCTTCCGCCGTGGCCCGTGCCTCCGCCAGACTCCGCGTTAGATTCATCACTTCCCGTGAAAATGGTGCGAGAAAATCCTCTTTCGGAATGTCGGGCCGGGGCGTGATGCGGCCCACGCGCAGTTCCTTCATCCATTGGGCCGTCCGCGAGATGGGCAGAATAATCGTCCATCGGATGATTAGAACGGTGATTAGGACGATTAGGAGCACCTGGGCAATCACGTGCCACAGAGTTTCGCGCCAGATTCGCGCGCTCTGTGCCTCGATGTAGCTGGCATCGTGAAAAATAGCCAGGACGCCATCCATCGATGAACGGTTGTGCAGGGCGAGGTAATAGACGTGCATCGGCCTGCCGCCAAGTTGCAGAAATTGGCTGAACCCAGTTTCACCTTCCTGGATGCGCGCCAAAGGAACGGCTGGCGGGTCCAACCGCTCAACAAGATTCGAACTTTCCGCGAGGACTTTCCCGCCGGCGTCGTAGACGATCACGCCGGCCAGCCTCTCCCTGTTCCCGAAGCGCTCAACCACACGGCGGAGCTGTTCGGGCGATCCTCTTTCGAGTGCGGGCTCGACAATTTCTTGCAGGCTCTCGGCGAGAATTTCGGCACGCCGATCAAGGTCGGCGCGAAGTCCGCGCTTCTCGGAGCGCACTTCATTCCGAGCCACTAGGAAAGTGACCAGCGTGACCCCCGCCACGAGAAGTAGAATTAACCGCAGGCTGAGTCTCACGGCAATTCCTCTTTAGAATTTGGATTTGAAGCCCTGGCCCGCAACGGGGGAGACGCGGCATCTCGCACGACCCCGTTTCTCCCCCGTTGCGCCTAATCGTCAGTTTAGGCGTTTGCTTCTTCTATGGACTGAACTCGGATTGTATTATTGGAGTCATCGAGCACGCCGATCACGCGCACCCGCTTGCCTGCAAACTTCTCCGCAGATTGCTGATCGTCAAGCTGGAACAATGATTTGCTGCTCTCTTCCCTCAAGACAAATTGTTGGCCGCTCTTCGCGATTGTCCCGGTGAAAGTTTTCAAATCCTGAGGAGTTTGGGACGTATCCTGCATTGCGGAAACCCGCGCATCGGGGATATTGCTGCGACTCGCTTTCGCGGTGTCACCAAAAGCAACAGCCCCAGAAGCGAGCGTAAGCGTCGCCACACTCAAAAGTATCTTCTTCATAGGCCACCTCTACATTAAGATGTGGCTGGCTGAGCTATGGTCGTGCAATATTTTGGCCAAAGCGGTAGCTCTTAATCCTTTTTTTATCTGCCCTTTACAGAATCTAGTGGACTTCCTGTAGGAACGAAAACGCGTTCAGGTTGAAAATTCTACCCGGTCAATGACTCGTCTGCTTTCTAGGTTTGCTGCGGTTCACTGCCAATCTCTGGTCCCTTGGAGTCGTTGAAGAGTGGTGGACTTGGGGAGAGTCGAACTCCCCACAAACGGTTTGGGAAATCAAGTTACAGTGTTGACGAATGCTAGAAACTTTGGACTCATCGATATCCACCCACAGGTTCCAATCCGCACCCTGCCTTGGCGACCTATCGAGCTCCTAATGTTTTGTGGCATCCGGACCAACTGTCGCAGTCGTTTGCGAGATGTCCACCAGATAGGCGATTTGGTCAATCATAACAACAAAAAGTCTCTGGCCGTCGCTGGTCGCTTGAACCACTGAAAGCGCCCGGGAGAACGTCAACTCATCACGAGGTTTCAGGTTGGACGGATCGTAAAATTGCAGACGTCCATTCCGCGGCTCGATCACGATAATGGGCTGCGGATTGGCGAAGAAGGCCACGGCTCGACCGACAATTCTTCCGACAATTTGTCCGTCAGCGAGCGAATAAGCAGTCTGTCGCCCGAGCGAATCGGTGATGAGAAGATAGTCTCCGGCAGCCCAAACGTCCTGTATTCCGAATGCGTTTTCGTGTGAGTCAATTTCCATCCCGCCACGAACCTTGCCGGTTGAAATTTGGAGAACCTCAATGAAGTAGTTTGATTCCCTATTGGAAACGCGGACTGAATTCGCGTCGGGCGACCGCTGGCGTTCCGCTTTGACTCCAGCTGCATTCGCACGCCAAACGAACATTACACGGTCATTCGGGACGTCCCAATAGATCCTAGGGACCTCTCTTGGAAACGGGATTGACCAGAGGAGGGAGCTGGTGCGGACATCGGTCACATCCAGCACGTAGTTCTGTAATGGATTGTGCAATGAATTGAAAGAACCAAGGCCGACACCCTCATTGGTTCGGTCCTGGGTTTGCAAATTCGCGTTCGTTTCGTTGGGATTGGGTTTGCCAGGGGGATGAAGGTTGATTAGATAGCGGCCGCGCTGGTGCACGCCGTCTTCGTCAAGCTTCTGCGCATCGCTAAAGGAATGTGAGGAGAGATTGATATGGGCGAGAGTATGGCCGGACTTTTCATCCTTCGGAAATTCCGCGTAGAGCGCGCCGTCATCGCCAAACCAGGCGCCCTTGAACCCGCGGAGGTTAAACGCCATCTGGCCGGTCTTGAGATTCCAGACGGCACCGTGCTGCGTGAAAGAGACGGCCAGCCAGGAGAAATCATTCGATATAGCCGTCACCTGGAGACTACCCAGCGGGCCTCGGGGCACGGTGAGAGTGGCAATTGGAGTCGCCATACCTTGAAACAGGCCCAGCTCTCCAGACTTCAACTGACTGACGCAATCCTGGTCGTAAATGTCGAGTGCCGGGTCTTTGCTGGCACGAATGATCTCGTTCGTTTCCAGGTCCAGAACGCCGACGGCATAATCCTGAATGGGGCGAAGCAAGACGTAATTCCCATGCGCTACTGGGCCCACATTTGCTGAGCCAAAATCGGCATGTTGAATTAATTCGCCACTTGGAAACCGGGCGACAATTGATTTCTCCCCATTCTGTCCTCCGAATCCGGCGATGCGGTCCGGCCCCAGAAAAATGAAGGCGGACGCCAAAGCCTCCTTGGTGGGGCCGTTCATTGGAACTTCTTGGTGAGATTGGATCTCGAAGTTGATTGAGTTTCCATTCCTTGCCACAGCCACGAAGTAACGGCCATCTGGGGAAAATTCCATATTGAAGAACTCAACTTGGAATAGTATTCGAGTTCCTCCGATCCTCCCTTTGAGGTCCGGTCTTGGTTTGTAAAAAAGGCCGCGTTCCAGAATATGATCGCCCGTGGCGACATCTAGAAGCATCAAATCATATTCTTTGTTTACGCAAGCCATCGTGCGGCCGTCCGGGGCGAGTCGCGTCTGAAGGCAGGGCTTTTGAACCACGACTTCTTCACCCTCGGCGCGCAGTTGGCTCGCAAGCTCCCATCGTTCCACGTGCAGTTGGGGATCGTAAAACACAAGTCCCTTCGAATCCGGTGTGAATTGAGCGGGCCGGGCGTCCGGCGCATCAATTCGAAAGACGAATTCGAACGGCTGGTGAGTCAGGACGTAAATGCTATTGCTATCCTGTGCGAGGACGTAGTGGCCATCGGGACTGAACCTCAACGTGTGAAAATCCTCCACCAGGGGTGGGTCGAGCGTCTTTCGCCACAAGACGTCGTGGAGGTTCTCGCGACGCAGAACGCTTCGATTGCGCAGCACGGCTGCACGCCAGACTGCAAACTCGGCGCGGTCCGTTGCCGGGCGAGGGGCCCCGCAATCTGCCGGCAAAGAGTGCAGTGTCTTCAGTAATTCACGATAGCGCTTCGTATCGAGTGGCGTGGTTTGGTTGAAAGTGGACCACCAACTCCCGGTTTTTCCTTTGTTTTCTACCAATCGATCAAAAAATGATGGAAGAGCTTGCGGATCATAACCGGCGCGCGCCATGACCTCGATGGCTACATGGTCCGCACCGAGTTGTTCACCTTCCCCATGGTCTTTCCTCAGTGTGATCTTGCTCCGCGATTCGAGAAAACGATTGTACTTGTCAAAGATGTCGCGTGCGTCCCCCACTTCGGTGATATGAATTTGCTGAAAATATCCCGTGTAATCAGTCGCTTGTTGATGAGTAACAATGTGCCCCAGCTCGTGCGCCAAAACGCCGGCAACCTCGTCTTCACTTTTAGCGAAAGAGATAAGCTTCCGGGATACGTAGATTCGCCCGCCTGCAATCGAAAACGCATTTGCTTGCGGCGAGTCGACCAGGTAAAAACGGAACCGCAGGCCGGTTGGCGGGAGTTGTGCGATTAATCGGTCGCCGATGGCGCGCAGGTGGGCTGCCATTGATTCGTCGTCGATCGGATGGATGTATGGCTCGACGAACGCGGCCAGGATATCCCCCAGTTCGACCTCTTGTTCCGGAGCGAAAATGTTGGGCGCACTGGACTTTGGAATCACCAGTGCAGTTTGGCAGGAAGGTGCTCCTTGGGTGACCGGGGCGGTTGATAAGCCGGGAGCGGCGGACAAGATTACGATAGGGGAACTGAGGATCCAAAGGAGAATGTGAGGTGAGGGTCTGCTTCGAGGACACACGGCGGATTCACCTGCTGCAGTTCTACCCTAGCGCCAGAATCCGGTCTAGCAAATTCAAACCAGAATGACCGCTTACGGGGCCATCTGCGCACCCTAGGGGAGATCGGGCTGGTGCATCGGCTGCGCGGACGCGCCTTGCTCGGCCTCGTGCAACACCTTCAACCCCGCCCGCTGTCTAGTGCTCAACTCGATCCGCGCCTCTTCCCTGGGGCCTCCCGGCCCCCGGAAGAGGGGACATTCCTACATTGCACAAACCGGACATTCTCATTTTGCCGCGACAAGCACCAGGTCCGTTGTTGTTCCCCATGTGCGTCTCTGATAGGATTGCGCAAATTTTGGATCCGGAGGTTTCGTGCCCAAGGTTAAGCAGCTTACGATTTCTTGTGACAACTGCCCAGGGTCGCTAGCTCGGGTTGCGAGTATCCTTGCCGAAGCTAAAGTAAATATTCTTGCCTTAAACGCCACCGCTGCGGGCGCTATGGGATACATACAGTTCGTGGTGGATAATGGAGCGAAGGCCAAAAAGGCGCTGGAACATGAGGGATACTCCTGCTTCGAGGAAATCGTGCTTCATATAACTCTCCCCAACGTGCCCGGAGCGCTGGCTCGATTTGCGAAAAAGATGGCCGCCAAGAACATAAATATCGGGGCCTGCTATCAGACGACAGTCAAAGGTTCAAGGAACGCGACCGTCGTGCTTGCGGTGTCCAATCTGGAGAGTGCAGCTTTAATCCGCTAGCATTATCCGTTTCACACCCCCCGTCTAGGATTCAGTTTGGTTTGGCTTCAGCCTAGCAAACACCCTCGAGGATATAACCCAGCAGGTGTGTTTGGGGCCAAAGACTCGGATATTGACGACGGAAAATTCCCAACGCGGCGGGATTTATTTGTTCAGGCAGGCGGCGAGGAATGTTGAGAAGACTACGCGGGAATCCGCTTCGGTGAAGTTGGCAGGATACCGGGATGTCCGTGCCAAATGCTGGTCGCGAAGCAGACCTTCGATGGCTCCCATCAAACCGGATCGCAATGCTTGGATGTTAATGGACGGCGAGAGCTCCCCCTTTGTGGCCATTTCCTTTAGAACACTATCCAGGAACTTGATGAATTCCAGAAACCCGGGAGTCAACACGACGAGATGCCCGTCACCGCGAATCCGTCGCCCTTCCAACAGGAACAGCGTGCGCAAGGCACGATCCCTCTCGAGAAATGTGAGCATCATATCGACGAGAATCTTAAATTTGTCGGTGGGTGAAGGTATCCTCTCGGCAGCAAGCTGGATGGCTGGATTAATGTGCTCCCAGGCGTTATCAAACACCGCCTCCAAGAGTCCCAATTTGTTGGTGAAGTGCTTGATCAGCTGCGATTGGCTGGTACCCGCCAGCCGGCAAATCTCCGCCGTCGAGGTGCCCTCAAAACCGCAGTCGGCGAATAGATCTTTGGCGGCCTCTCGCAACCGGTCACGACTCGATGTCAGTACCGCTGTCTTCTGAAACGGCATTGCCTCCCCTCGTGCGACGATGACTACTAGATCGCAGCGCTATGATACTACCAATTTTCCTTCGTGAATGATGATCAGCTCAGAGACAGCGAGTTTCCGCGCTTAAGCTGCCGTTTCGGGCGGTCGCCGGGGCCCAAAAAAGCCTTGACACCTGTAGATAGTAGTGACACTATCACGCGTCGTTGTGAGACCTCTTTCAGTTTTATGACACTTTTGGGGACTTCCCCACGGAGATGAACATGATTAGAAGAATTCTCGATCGGGTGCCCAGCCCGGGCCTGCGATTGCTCGCCGTCCTCGCTGTTGCAGTTGCCATTACCGCCGGTCAAGCGTTAGGAACGACCAATGACAAGCATTTTTTTTGGGCCCCGGGACAGACCCCGAATGCCAACTCGGTTTCGAATGACCTTATCTATCATGGCGGGAATGCGGGGCCGGGAGCCATCGGCGTCGAGACCAGCCCGGGCATCTATCTGATCTTTTGGGGGCCCGATTGGGCGAATGGCTTCAAGACTACCGACATCAACGGAAGGCAATTCACGAGCCAGCAATTACAAGCCTATGTCATCTCCTTCCTCACCAATCTCGCCGGCACTTCCTGGGCCGCCATTCAGACGGAATACTGTAACAATGTTCCGGCCGGCACCACCAGTTGCGCCAGCGTCGGCGGCGGCGGGTTCATCACCAATCCGAGGAAACAACTCAAGGGCGTGTGGACCGACACGACGCCCGTGCCCAACGACATCGTCGCCTTAGGCCTCGCGGAAAACGTTGCCGATGATCCTCTCGCCGTGGAAGCCACGCGCGCCTCCGCACACTTCAACTACGATCCGCAAGCCACGTACATCATCCTCACACCGCCGACCACGATCGCGACTGGACAGCCGGTTTATTGCGGGTATCACACGCAGACAGACAGCATCAATGGCCTGGGGAATCCCTACCGGCTGCAATATGCCTTCATCCCCTTCCTCAATATGAACTGGCCGGCGCTCGGCACCGGCGGCTGTGGAATGAATTCCGTGAATCTGATCAGCGATAGTTTCGGACACGGTGTCTTCGACGGGTACAGCATCGTCACTGGGCACGAGTATGCTGAAGCGGTCACCGACCCGGACAATTTTGCAAGCGTCCAGGATGGTTGGAACGACGTACAGGGGAGCGAGACGGGCGACAAGTGCGCATGGACGGATCTTGCCAACGTTGCCATGGATAATCACACCACGTTCGCGGTGCAGCCGCTATGGAGCAACAAAGCGTTCGACGTGACTGGTCAAGGCTGCGTTCGGTCAGCGCCGAGTAATCCGCATGCCATGCCTTCAGTGGGCATCACTCCACCGGCTACGGACATCTGCATGACTCTCCCTACCTGCCCCCCTGGTGTAGCAGCAGGGCAGCCGATGCCCGTCAATATGGCCTACTTCGGCGGGAATGTGCAGGTGAATCCAAAAATTTATCTCGTCCTCTGGGGCTGGGGAGAACCGAAGGCATTCGATCACACCGTGGCGGGTAAGCCTGCGAGCGATCCCGACGGCACCGGCGCGCTCATGACCAGATTTGTCGCCGCCATCGGTGGTACGACATGGGGCGATGTTTCGACGCAGTACTATCAGTCGAATTACAATGGCAACTACTCGAATATCGGAAATCCGAAGCAAGAGTTGGCGGGTGTCTGGCACGACAACGTTAACCCCATTCACGACAATCTGGCCCCCATTGATCTTGCACGCGAAGCCGCTCGAGCGGTTCAATACTTCCACGCCACCGACCTAGCTGGTTCCAACTTCGTCATCGCCACGCCGCAGAAGTTCAATGACGCTGGCTTCAATCAGAGCCAATACTGCGCCTGGCACGATTTCACGACACCAGTAGGTTACCCTGGAGTGCAACAAGGCATCGCCTTCACCAATATGCCTTACGTGCTGAACGCAGGCGGCAGCTGCGGAAAGGACTTCGTAAACCCCACGCCCACTGGAGATGTTGACGGCGTCACCATCGTGCTCGGTCACGAGATCGCGGAAACCCTCACCGATCCGGGCGCGGAGGCTTTGACCGGCCAGGTGCAGCATGGCGCTTGGTTCGATTACCAGGGCTGGGAGATCGGCGACAAGTGCGCGTGGGTAGGCGATGGCCTCCAGGTTCCGGGCGCGGCGTTCAACATGATCGGAAACGACGGTCGCGCATATCCGGTGCAGACGTTGTGGAGCAATCAGAGTCTGCAAGGCGTCGGCTACTGCTCGCAGGGATTCTGAGACGGGCCCTCCGGGGCTGCCGGAGGCGGTCAACAATCCAAGGCAGTTTGACCGCTTCCGGCAGCTTTCGTGCCTCGCCTGCTCATGTAAGGTTAGCGCTTGCCCGCCTTGTCCCGAGCCAGCCGGAGGGAGTATGCCGGACGGGTCCCGTCGGCTCGCTTCCCTTCACCCTCCTCACGCGGTCATGGTGACAGAGCCCGGGGGGCGCTTTCGGCGGGCGACGAAGGATTTGCTTCTGATTCGAATGTCAGGAAACCGCCTGACGCTGTGTAGATTGGGTTCATCAGCGCGCGGGCTGCCATGCAGCCAACGTTCAAAACTCCCAAACGGGTTCACCAGTGAGTTCTATCGGTCCTTGCCGGGTGTAGACAACTGGAATCACATTACTGCAATTTTACTGCGGTGATGGCTCCGCACACTACGCCCGTTGTAGCCGTCACACATAAACCCTTATGATACTGGCACAAAGATAGTGGGCCTGGGAGAGTCGAACTCCCGATAGAAGGTTTTGGAAACAGGTTACTAGGTTGACGAAGTTTGAAAACTTCTGACTCTGCAATATTCACCCACTGGTTCCAAAGACCACGATTTGAAGCGTTCTGCCCTGAGTTGAACTGTGATTTGCAACTGGCCACTGCAAAATTACTGCACGGCTCCACTACCAGTTCGGTCGGTCCTTGTGGAATCTCATTCGAATCGGTCGCGGTTTTTCCTGCTGCCAGCCGTGCTCGGGGCATTCGAGTCTGCGTGGAAATTGTTTTGCGCCAGGCACAGGCTTGGCTATGAGTTTTGCGCCGCATTTCGGGCACTTCATGGTGGTCGAACCTTCGCGGCAAACCGATTCTCCTTGAAATTCGAGCTTTTCGCCCAGGGAATCTTGGCTGCCTTAACCCTTTCTCGCCAGACCGATACCTTCAGAAGCGAGATAGAGAGCAATGACAAGACCCACCCAGCTCACCCACAGGGGAACAATCCAACCGTTCACCTCGGCATGCCACCCGAAAAACAACCGCAAAGCGTGCATGAGCCCAACCACGAGAAAGACTGTGGTAGCGACTAGGGAGAAAGTTTTCTGGCTCATAAGAGTTTTACCTCCAGACAAATGAGGGTGTGCGAATCTCGTGAGTTGAATTGTAGCCCTTACCGGGCGGTTGCAGTAGCACTTTACTTGTCCGCTAAACGTTCGTTAGTCAAGTGGGTGCGCTTAGCTGCTGGCAAGCCCTAAATCCCAGTTTGTTGGAACCGTTAACACAGCTACTCACTTCTTGATGTCCAATTTCGCTCACCTTGCATGTGGTCAATTTTGCTCATCTAGACGGGTTGGTCCTACAAGTCTACGATTGGCGATCACTGGACCAGTTTCCTGAGTTGAATGAAGGAGCGGACGCGAATGGCGAGTAAACGTAGTCTCGGTGTCAGTCACGCACTTCTCCGCAAAAAGTTCCGTACTGGGATGACTTTTCGGAACTACCGGGACAGAGAGGTCATCTTTTCGCAAGGAGATCCAGGTGATTCAGTTTTCTACGTCGATAGCGGGACGGTGAAGCTCACCGCCGTCACTACGCGCAAGAAAGCTATAATCGCCATCCTACAGCGAGGTAGCTTTTTTGGCGAAGGCTGTCTAGCAGGACAATCTCTGCGGATTTGCACGGCCAGGTCAATTGGACAATCGAATGTCATTCGACTGAATAAGGAGAGGATGATTCGCACGCTCAAGCGGGACCAGCAGTTTGCAACGATGTTTGTTGGATACTTGCTTTCGCGGGTTGTTCGAATCGAGGAAGACCTGATAGATCAATTCTTCAATTTCAGCGAAAGGCGACTGGCGCGGGTTCTGTTGTTGTTTGGGAAAATAACCATGGAATCGAAGGCGGACTCCCCCTTGAAGGTGAGCCAATCAACCCTGGCGGAGATGGTTGGTACCACCCGCCCAAGGGTGAGTAAATTCATGAACGAGTTCAAGAAGAAGGGCTTGGTCAGCTACAACGGGGGCTTGAAGATAAATAGCGCACAGGTCATCGCGTTCCTGGAAAATCGCCCGATGTCCGTCAAAAAAATGTAGGCTCGCCAGATGGCTCCGGCTTCCGGTACCACGACCGCCGAACCGCGACGCACCGGAGCCAGGAAATAAAACAACACCAACACTAAGGCCAGACGCTTCCCTCCCCGCGGCAAGGGTATCGGATACCCCGGCCAAGGCGCATCGATCTGCCACACGATTTGTTCCGCTTTGGTTTCGAGAGGTGTCCGATTTCGCACAGATTGTTACACCCCAGTTCTGATTAAAATAGAATCGAATTTCAGAATTCATGAAGTTTCACTTAGTGATTTTAAGGCGTTCTGGTGCGGTACAGGACTGACATGACTGGAAAAAACTTCCGAATCGTCTCGGTAGGCCAACGAACCAACGTCGAGGGAAAACTAGTGAGCAACAAAGTGCTGCTGGCAACGCCTGACAATGAATACGAGTTGATGCGTCCAGACTTGACGTACATCGATCTGCCGGGACATCTCAGTCTTCATGAGCCGACGCAGAAAATCGACTTTGTCTATTTCCCAAATCGTGGAATGGTTTCTCAAGTTGTGGTGACCAAAGACGGTCGAACCGTGGAAGTGGGAGTCGTGGGGCGCGAGGGCTACGTGGGAGCGGGGTTGGCAGCCGGCTTGAGCAGGAGTCCAGTGCGTGAAGTGATTCAAATCGCCGGCAATGGTTTCCGAATGTTGGGCAATGCCCTAGAACGCATTCTGCGCTCGGCGCCACAGTTACAGTTGATCCTGAACCGACATTCGGGGCTTCAAGGAATGCAAGTCGCACAGACCGCGGCGTGCAATCGGCTGCACGATATTCAGCAGCGTCTAGCGCGCTGGCTGCTGATGACCCAGGATAGGGTGGATGCCGGAACGCTTCCGATCACCCACGATTTCATTGCCACCATGTTGGGTACTGACCGATCCACAGTGAGCTTGGCAGCTTCAGCCTTACAAAAAGGGGGAGTCATCGAATATGTGAAGGGTGCAGTGAAGATTGTGAACCGCAGGAAGCTCCAGAACTTCGCCTGTGAGTGTTACGCGGTCATTAAACAGTTTGAGGACGACCTCGGATTGAGATAACAATTTTCGTTAGTGTTGGATATCCCACAGACAGCAACTCTTTCTGTCTCTAATATTCGCGCCTTGCGTAGCCACTTCGGCTTTGATGTTTGTTCAAATAGCGGCGACATTGGCAGGTCCTCGCCTCCAGAGCGCCGCATCGCGACGTGCGCCAACAGTCCATGCGCCGAGAACTAGCATGGGTGGAAAGGCCGAGGTTCAGTGGCTGGGGTTGCTCGGAATGTTCATGGGTGTTCAACCCTTCGGGGCCGCTCATTGGCAAATCAATCGACGAAATGAAGCTGCACTACGAGCAGCAGCGCGACAAGGAGTTCAGGTCACATGTGTGCGCCGAGCACCCGAGAACCACAAAAAGAACCAGTTAGCCAAATTACGCGCTGGATAAATGTGTTATAGGGCCATAGTAAGTTGTCATGGAAGCCACATTGCGGAGCACCCGAAAAGAATCTCGGGTACTCAGCACCGCGATTAAGGCTCGGATCACCGGATATCTTCCCCACCAGGACTATAAATGTCCGGAAACCGACGCCGAATAAATCACAAGCCGGCGGTTGGGCCAATTCCACAAAATGTTCCAAGCAGCACACACAGCCACGACGAGGTTGACTAGGGTCGCGCCCAACCACGTTCCGCGATCTGCGGAAACTTGGAGGCGCTCGCATCCGAATCGGTCGCAGTTTTTCCTGTTGCCAGCCGTGCTCGAGGCATTCGATTCTCCGCGGAAATCGCTTTGCGCCCGGCACAGGCTTGGCTATAAGTTTTGCGCCGCATTTCGGGCACTTCATCCTGGTTCGACCTTTGCTTCAAGCGATTCTCATTGAGATTTGAGCATTTTGCCAAGGAATCTCAGGTCACATTTCTAGGCGAAGGATTCGCAATCAGTTTCAGGCCTTGGTTCGAGAGGTCAACGGCACAATCGGTCAAATACGCTCAGGCTAGTTCGCAAGATGTGGATATGAGTCGCTACTTCTCCTTTAACCCCAGCCGTTGACTTCGGGTTCAGAGCAAACCAAAGATGTGCTCCAGAGGGCCAATTCCCAGCCACTCTTTAGCCAGGCCCTCTTGCACTATCGTATGCTGGAGAAGATCAGTGACGGCAGTTTCGTCCTATTCTGACCGGGATGGGTTCATGCAAATCAGGATAATCAGTATCGAGACAGTTCGGCGGGGGTGATTACCATGCAGAAATGGAGAAGTTCATTCGCGGTCGCTGCGGGATTGTTGCTGCTCACATTCGGTCAGTATGTCGGGGCGGGTGAGCAAGAGTCAAGCGAGGTTCCGAAAGTCATCCTCTCTGGCTTGGAAGCATACAAGGCCGGGGGCGCAGAAGCCGCCATCAAGGCTTGGATTAAAGATAGCCCTCTCGAAGGGAGCAAGGATGTACTCGCCCAAGCAAATCTTCTAAAGACAGTCCAGGACTATTACGGCGCGTATAAGGCCTTCGACGTTATCCGCTCCCAAAACCTTGCGCCCACAACTCGGGTCATTTACATGATTCTGGACTTCGAGAAAGGCCCGCTGTTTGCCAAATTCGTTGTGTATCGAGTGGAGAAAGGCTGGATTCTCACAACCTTCACATTCAACACTAAAGAAGAACTCATACTCCCGGCCTGTCCGTGAGTGGTCAATAGTTTAACAGGAGAAGCGGATGCGAAAGGCTGACCCAGCCGCCGTAGACTCATCTTAGGAAAGGAAACCATCCAAGTCCGGCAAGCGCGTTGCCGGGCGTTACGGGGCATTCATTACGCGACCTGCGAAATGCCACCCAGCGCAAGCCGTGACGCAGGATGCAGCGCCACGATATCAAGCTGCTCTTGGATTGCCATGCGGTGCGAGCCACACGATTTGACGAAATGAATTTAATCTGATTTTTCTAGAGTGGCAGCGAGATTAGCTTCTTGTCTCGCGTCCAAGGTGACCAGCCGGTTCCAATTCTTGTAGCCTTTCATGAATACCCGAATGTTGTGTTGCCCGGGACTGAGCTTTACTGTCGCTGGGGAGTTCCCCACGAAAGAATCATCTGCATAGACCTCGCCACCAACTGGGACAGACGTGATGGTAACTAAAACGAGTGCGGGGGATGTCGTTGCAGCGACTGTTTCAGGAGCGGTTTTTTGTGTGGGTTGGTTCGGCCCCGGAGTCGTCTTCGTCGTTTCGTCAGATGCGTCGCTGGGGTTGACTTTCATATCTGGCGAGAAACTCTGGTTAGCGCCCTGAACTGCATCGATTTTTCTTTCAAGGTTTGCCACAAGCTTCACTTCCGAGTCACCCAGAATTGAAATCTCCTTCGACCATTCCTTGTATCCGTTCAGCGCAACTCGAATGGTGTGCTTACCAGCAGGCACCTTCAAGGTTGCCGGGGCGTTACCGACAAAAGCAGAATCTAAATACACCTCTGCGTTAGGCGGGTTGGATTCAACTACTACGGTGCCTGATTTTTGTGCGGTAGCAGGTGGGGGACTGGGTTCTTCGTCGTGCCCCTTTACGACCGTGGTCTTTACTTGCGTGGGTACATATTCGCGGTCCTTTTCTGCAACAGCAACAGGCTGCCCAGTCGAGCTAGCCAGCGCTTGCAGGATCGCACGGTAGTTGTCTTTGTCACCTTGCAACAATATTCCGCAGTGCTTCCCCTGAGCGTCGTCGTAGTCGATTCCGATAAAATGCAGCCGAGTCTTGTGAAATAGGCCAAATAGCGCGACGGGCGCGACGAGTATCGCCAGAGCAATCATCGTTCCGACGCGACGGTGTGCTTCTTGACCATAGCTCAGGCCAGTCACTTTCGACGTGGGAACATCGACGCTGACTCCATCTTTCAGTTTGAGTGTTATGACATCAGACGTGATTGTTAGGCGATTATCCCAATCCTTTGGGTCAACCTTGCTCGGGATCGTCCCGCCGTTATATCGCACTCTCTTGAAGCTATTCCCCTGACCGTAGGTGACCAACGCGACGCAAAGTAGGCCTGCGATAAAGGCGCGCAAATAAAGCTTCACATTCCCCTCCGCAAAACCATCACTTCTCGACTTTCCTCTGTCCTCACGAGCCCGAAGGGACGCATTACTTAATCTTTGCCCCGATGATCCGCGCAACCCCCAGTAAGACGAAGGTTATATACCTAATCTGGTACCCTATGTGGACAAAATCAAAGTACGCTTAGGGGAGGTCTTGTGGATGCATTCGGGCAAGTCGTCAGTGAAGTCCTCTGGTTGGAGGGTTACTGGGTCCGCATCTGTGTGAAGGTCGAACTGACCAAGAAAGAGAAAAGAGCTATCTACCGTCTGCAAAACTACTGCAGTGGCCATTTCGAGCGTGATTGCTCAGAGCATGTGTGAGCCTTAACCCTTTGTGAATGTCATAGAAAGGTGGTGGGCCTGGGGAGAGTCGAACTCCCGACAAACGGTTTAGGAAACCGCTGCTCTATCCATCTGAGCTACAGGCCCAAAGTTCCAACTCACAGTCAGCAAATAGGTTAGCATATCGGTACCAGCCCGCTGACCTGCAAGTTGGAAGACCGCTACTCTATCCATCTGAGCTCCAGTCTCAAAGTTCGGACCTACAGGCAGCGAACAGCTTAGCATACGGCTTGCTGTACACTGTTCTTCGAGTTGGGAACAAAACGCGCTCCAGTTTTTCGACTGCCCGCCGATTTGTCTCGGGAGTCGCGTGTGTGAGGAGGCACTGAGTGTCGTCTCCACGCTCGCATGGCAGAGTGGTTGACGAGCATGAAAGCATAGAGCGTCTCGTGGGACCTTTTGTCCGCCGCAGCCTACTGGCGTATTCTGATGATTGCAGGGGCCCGATACGTACCGAATAGACAATTCTTGAGTATTTTGCTCCGCAGCGAATTGGTTCACTACACCGTGTGAGCTTCCCACTTCGACGAGGATTCGGGGATAGTTTCCGCATAGCCGACCATCCGGACGCCGTACGATATTCGTATGGGATAGGTGGACAGAAGCGAGTTTCCCGCTACTAACTTATGCAAATTGCCGCAGCCAACTGTTGTTGGATACGATGGACCGGAGATCAGGGCGGTAGCCCCGGTATTTCGTCTCAAGGAGTCGGGATTGAGTGATGGAGGCTGGTGATCCGTTATTCGTCATCGATCAGACTACGGTTTACCAAAGGTCGCACCAACCCACCGCGTCCTCGAAAGACCGCATCCGCAAAGGTCCGGTAGGCATATCGGTGCTAATGATGATGCTCCGCAGCAGGGTCTTCGCGATATTCCGTTCCGTCTGACCACCGTTGCACGACCACCACGAACTGCGTCAGGCGTTCCGCGGAGTCGCTCACACCAATGACGGGGGAACCCGGCAGATTCGCGCCCCAGCTGGCGAGGTCGGTACCCGAGTAGAAGAACATGAGGTGGGAAGGCCAGTGGGGGACGCTGTCGCCGCCGTATCCTTCCTTGGACATCATGTAGCACATGGCCCCAGGCTCCATCGGCGGCAGTTCTTTCCTAGCGATGGCAGCCGCAATTGCCCCGTTCATCTGCGCCGGCGTGCGTCCCTCCAGTCCCCATTCGGTTTCTTTGGTGACGCGCAGAAGGTAGGAACGCGCGGCTGCCGCGTTAACACACGCGGGAACCCGCACTTTCGGATTCCAAAATTCAGAATCCACAGTGGATGTCCACGAGCGTCCCACGGCACACACGAAACCGTTTTTGCCTTTGACCGCTGTTTCAAATCCGTGACGTCCTAGAATCATTACCTCGGCGTCGCGTGAAATGGACTCCGGCGCTGCACTGCGCGCCAGTGCGATTTCCGCGGCTCGGTCGGCCATAAGGTACTGGTCGATCGGAGCCATCTTCGAATACGGTGTTGCGGGAGACGGTGTTGCGGCGGCCTGTGCCATTGCCTGATGCACCGTGCCGAGCACTACAAGCAGTGCGAATCCTATGATCGCGATTGCGCTAATTTTTCTAGACATTGTTCTCCTTCTTAGAATGGGCCTTCACTATTAGGCCGCGCTCGATCGCGAATACGGTGGTGGCCGCGGCCGCCCTTTCATCGCTTTTAAGGCTGGCGGATTGCCTATGCCTTCATTAGGACGACGAACGACCGGACCCGAATTTCGACAAACCGTCCAGGAAAATTTCCTTACTACTGCGCACTTCGCCGCGACGCTTTCAGCTTTTCAGCTAAACAGCTTTGCCAGTGGCGAATGCCTTGCGCAGCGCAGACTTCCAACTCGCGCTGAATTGCTTAGAGGCTTCAGCGTCCGGCACGACGAGATCGAATCCATGGAAGGCACCAGGCACGACCAGGAGTTCGGTTGCGACTCCGGCGTGGACGAGCCGGCGCGCGTACTCCATGTCTTCTTCGACGAACAGGTCGAGAGCACCGACACCGATCCAGGCAGGCGGCAGGCCGGCGACGCTGGCTACCCGGGCGGGGACGGCGGCAGCTGGCACCCTGGTCGAGCCTGCTGGAACGCCGAGCAGCGAGCTCCAGGCAAGACGATTGGCACTGGCATTCCACAAAAAGTGGCCAACGGCGGGCGGCGCTGGACGTGTGCTGCCCGTTCGGTCGTCCAGCCCGGGATAGATGAGCAGCTGGAAGACGATAGGGACTTCTTTGCGGTCGCGCGCGTGAATTGCAAGGCTCGCTGCATGGCAGCCGCCCGCGCTCTCACCGCCCGCGGCAATTCTGGAGCGATCGATGCCGAGCTCCGCTGCATGGGCGTGAACCCATTTGAGCGCGGCGTAATTGTCCTCAAGCGAACCGGGATAGCGCGTCTCCGGAGCCAGCCGATAGTCCACAGAGACGACCACGCAGTGGCAATCTGTCGCGATGCCCTGCAGTCGGGGCAGCAACCAGGGGTCGGGCATCATGAAGCCGCCGCCATGCATGTGAAGCAACGCCGGCTTGCTCTTCTCCGCCGGCGCGGGATCAACGACCCAAAGACGAACCTCGGGTGCACCTGGCGGTCCGAGGATATGCCGCTCCACGGGCTGCGGCGCGGGACCAGGCAATGGGGGCATGCTGGGCGATTGCCGGAACTTGCGGACTATCTCCGCCGAGAGGTCAACGGCGGGGAACTGCTTCAGCGCAGGAAGAAATTCCGGATCGACGAGGGAATATGGATCCGGGTCCGCCGGCGAAGTTTCTGAGGGCGAGGCTTGCTCAGCCCCCGCCAGCGTAGCTGCGGGCGCAAGTCCCAAAGCCAGACCAAAGCCGGCGGTGCGGATAGCGAAGTCGCGACGAGTGAGTTGATTGCTCATTTTGAGGGGGGCATCTCAAAAAACGGGCGTACCTCGACCGGCGTCCGGCAGGCGACGGCAGCCTTGCGGCCCCATGCGATTGCCTCGTCCAGGTCAACGACTTCCAGGATCCAAAAGCCTCCCACGTGCTCCTTAGCTTCCAGATACGGTCCGTCCGTGATGAGCACCTGGCCATTGGGCTGCACCCGCAGCGACTTCGCCTTGGTTTCCGGCTGCAGGCCGCCGGCGAAGAACCTGACGCCGGCCGCCATCATTTCCTTGTTCAGTGCGCTGATATCGCGCTTTGTCTCCTCCGTTACGGTGGACGGGTCGAAGTTGTCGGGGTGGTGAATGGCAACTAGATATTGTGGCATGATTTCTCCTTGAACGGTCTCCGGGCGGGCCAGTCTGACCTGCCTTCACTTTGTTAACGAACGGAAGCACTGGAATTCTACAAATCGTCGTGGACATTTCGCTCGTCCGCCTGGAGTCGTCGCCGAGACCGTTGTCGAGGTCGGTGGAGGAGCTGGTTTCGCCCGTGGGGTGGGGGGTGCTCACGGCTTTCGCTGGCGCGATGGGTGAGGTATGCCGTTCGGCAGGTTGCTGTATGGGATCTCGCGCAACTCTACCGGCGTCCGGCAGGCGATGACAGCCTTGCGGGCCCACGCCAGCGCCTCGTCCATGTCAGCGGCTTCCATGATCGTAAAACCACCAACGTGTTCCTTGGCTTCCAGATACGGGCCGTCGGTGATGAGCACTTCGCCATTGGGCTGCGCCCGCAGCGACTTCGCCTGGCTGGCCGCGCTGAGGCCGCCAGCGAAGATCCTAGCACCAGCAGCTTCCAATTCGTCGTTGAGCACGTTGATATTGTGTACCGTCGCTTCGTCCTGTGTGGACGGGTCGAAGTTGTCGGGGAGGATCCCCAGAACCAAATAGTGTGGCATAACTTCTCCTTTTATCCTGTATCGGTCTTCGGGCGGCCGATCTGACCTGCCTTCTTTATGTCGACGAATGGCCTGTCCCGAATTCTACAAGGGGTCTAAGTTTTTCCTTCGCCCGCGCCCTTTTTTAAGAATCAACTCTCTCCATTGATTCAATTCGATCAATCGTTGAGCGGCGTCTGGTTTAGCTTTGCCGTCAGCAAATCCTGCTCGCGACGGTTTTCGGTCATCGCAAGGGCGCGTCGCAGCTCTTCGCGCGCTTCGGCAAAGCGTCCCAGCTTCGTGAGCAAATCTGCCCTGACGCTGGGCAGCAGATGATAGTTGGTCAGCGCGGGTTCGGCTGCGAGCGCATCGAGCGCGTGGAGTCCAGCGCCCGGTCCTTGTGCCATTCCGACGGCTACTGCGCGGTTCAGCGCCACGATGGGAGATGGGCTGATCTGAAGCAGGGCGTCATAGAGGAGGACTATCTGCTTCCAGTCGGTCTCCGCCGCAGCCTTGGCTTGTGCGTGGCACGCGGCGATCGCCGCCTGCAGGGCGTATGTGTGGGCGCCGCCACCGAGATCCTGAGCGCGCGCTAGTGCAGCCATTCCTCGCTGAATCTGCGCGTGGTCCCAAAAAGAACGGTCCTGCTCGGACAAGAGGACGGCTTCTCCGGTTGGTCCGCGACGCGCTGCGGCGCGCGATGCCTGCAACTCCATGAGCGCTAGGAGGCCATGGACCTCGGACTCATCAGGAAGAAGCTTTGCCAGCCTGCGGCCAAGGCGGACGGCTTCCACGCACAGCGTTGCCCGCATCCACTCCTCTCCAGAGGTTGCAGTGTATCCCTCGTTGAAGACCAGATAGACCACAGACAGTACTGATTCAACCCGCCTTCTCAAATCGTCGCCGCGCGGAGTCTCAAAGGGAACATGAGCCTCGGCGAGTGTCTTTTTGGCTCGGAAGATGCGCTGGCCTAACGTCTTCTCCGGCACCAGGAAAGACCGGGCAATCTCGGCCGTGGTGAGACCGCAGGCCACGCGCAGCGTGAGCGCAACGCGCCCTTCAACCGCGAGGACGGGATGGCAGGCGGTAAAGATAAGGCGGAGGACGTCATCATCAATCACCTGGTCAAGAGCTTGATCCATCGCTTCACCGAGTCGCTGCTGCTGAAATTCGAGCTCTCGAGCAATCTCTCCATGCCTTTGTTCCAGCATCCGGCCACGACGAAGAGAGTCGATCGCGCGCCGCTTTGCCGCTGTCATCAGCCAGGCCGCAGGCTTTTCCGGAATGCCTTCTTCCGGCCACCGCTCAAGGGCCGCAACAAGAGCGTCCTGAGCGAGTTCCTCTGCAATGCCGATATCGCGGGTGACGCGGGCAATCCCTGCGATGAGTCGCGTGGACTCGATCTTCCACACGGCCTCGATCGCTTTATGTGTGTCGCTCATGCCTTTGCTGCAGCCGCGTTCGAATGATCCTCAAAGCCTTCGGCTGCTTTCTGCACGACTATGGAGAAATCGGCTCTCTCGTAGATTTGGCGCACTTCGATGATCTCGTTGTTGTCCATCGGTGCTCGCCTGGCCCATTCGAGCGCCTCTTCCCGCGAACGCACCTGAATGATCCAACAGCCGCCGATAGCCTCTTTGGCCTCAGCGAACGGTCTATCCGTGACGGTGGCTGTGCCGTCTGCATTGGAAACACGCGCTCCAGTTGACGGCGGAAAGAGCTCATCGAGCCCCAGCAGTTCGCCTGCTTTCTGCAGGCTCTTGTTGTACTCCATCATCCTGGCGACGGCCTCCGCGCCATGGGCTGCGTCCGCAGCTGCCGTTTCAAACCCTGTGCGGATCACCACCATCATGAAGCGCATCCACATCATCTTGTTCATCATCGATGCCCGCCAACATTGGCTGTTCTTTAATGGGTCGGATATGTTGCACCGATTTCTACCACTTAACCATAGAAACTTCCGACCTTTGGTGACGACAAGTCCTAGTGATCTATCGGAAGCGCGTATGCTGGAAAAATGAGCATGGAGCAAGGCGCTCGGCGCGCTTTCGATAGAGCGACTTGAAGGAAGAAGCTGCTGTTTGCGGCAGATGCGGGACTATGGGATTTGAATCGATTCTTGGCTGTAACCCACAGACTTTGCGGTAGTTGTCAAAAGCAGACGAAAGTTAAATTGGCAATACAAAACGCTTCGGTACAGCACGAGGTGCAAAGCATAGCACGCGCAGCGTCTGCCGCGCCACCGGCTTCGTTCTGGCGAGCAATTCGGAAAATATTTCTGTCGTATTTGTCGTCTGCCGTTCGCTCGCTCGCATTGGATTGGAACTCGAAATTGTCAATTCGGATGGTTGCGGGGGCTTGATTTGAACCAACGACTCTTCGGAAGAGAACTGAATGTTCTCGGTACATCCAAATGATTGAGAAATCTGAGGTTGGCTCGCCCGAGCGACGATTTTAGAACTTTGGCGCTGACTCCCACCGCGGAGTTGTGTGTCCCAACGTCGGCATCCTGCGGTTGACAATCAGCACACACGTCACACAACTCCGGGGCGGTGGACTTGGACTACCGACCTTCTGGTCCCGAACCAGCCTGGACGACACCAAATCCATTGAATTGACGGCATTTGCCTGTGCATTGTCGACGTCGATGAGTCGCATATCCGCGGCTGCGATATCCCTCCTCACGGACGATCACAACATCGCCTGGAACTATGTCTACCTCATTAACCAGCAACATCTTTCCATCGCTTTTTACTAGCACCTGCTAGCGGACAAACTTCGACAGTTTTTCTACAATCCTTTCCGATTTGTATTCTTGAAAAACTCCAATGTCGTGTTGATGAACAAAATGATGGCAATAAGGCTGGCATCCGAATGATCCCGAAGCCAAACAGAAATGAGGCATGCTGCGACGGGCAGATATAGGAGTGAACTTTGAAATTGCCTTATGAATCCGAGTGGTGGATAGTGACCCGTCATCTTTAGCTGATTCTTTCCGTATTCTGCCAAACGTTTTCCTGCTGCTTGTTGACTTAAGCCATCGGTGGATGTTTGCAGTGCATTCAGAAATTCTCGCTGGGCTAAACTTAATAATTTCGCTTTTTCCATGGGAACATGGTTCCACGACCAACTCAGGTCCAAAGCCAAGTTAGTGAAAGCGTCGGAATCAGCAATTGCAGAGGGTCGACTGGTCTGCGCAGGACACTACCACAGGAAATCGGGCATGTTCCTGCCGGAGAGCGTGGTCGCGATATGGCATAATAATTAGCGGCGACCAGTCGGCAAGGACGCAAAGTGTGCAACCGGGCTGCCGCTGGTTAATAAATTCGTGACGGCAAGAAATAGAATTCGCAGGAAGCTACTCGCTGCGCATCGCAAAATGCGCGCACTCCGCATGATTGCGAAAGGGCTCGCTTCCACGCGGCACCCGCTGCTTGTGCACATCATCCTTACGAGGCGTTGCAATCTTGCATGCACGTATTGCAACGAATACGACGATTTTTCACAGCCCGTCCCGGCGGAAGAAATGTTCCGCCGCATAGACCGCCTCGGCGCGATGCGCACCGGCATCATCACCATCAGCGGCGGCGAACCTCTTTTGCACCCTGAACTCGACGCCATCATCAAGCGCATTCGCACAAATGGCAGTATCGCCGGAATGATCACCAACGGCTATTTGCTCACTGCCGCGCGAATCGATGGGTTGAATCGCGCGGGACTTGAGTATTTGCAGATCAGCATCGACAACGTGATGCCCGACGACGTCTCGAAGAAGAGCCTGAAGGTGCTCGATCAAAAGCTCCAACTTCTCGCTGAACATGCCGAGTTTCACGTAAACATCAATTCCGTCCTCGGCAGCGGAATTCACAGCCCGGAGGATGCCCTGAAAGTGGCGCACCGCGCGATCCAGCTCGGATTCACGTCCACAGTTGGCATTCTGCACGACGGCAACGGCCAGCTTGAGCCGCTGGGCCAGCGCGAACGGGAAATTTTTGAAGAGATTATGTCGCTCGGCAAGCGCTCCTTCTCGCGCGTGAATCAGTTCCAGCACAACATTGCTAAGGGCCTGGAAAACAAATGGCGATGCCGCGCCGGCTCTCGCTACCTCTACATCTGCGAGGATGGCCTCGTGCATTACTGCTCGCAGCAGCGCGGCTATCCTGGCGTTCCCCTGGCCGATTACACCGATGAGCGGCGCGATCGCGAATATCTCACCAAGAAAGCATGCGCGCCACATTGCACCGTTTCCTGCGTCCACCAGATTGCCGTCGTTGATTCCTGGCGCGCGCCGCAGACGATTGAGCCGGATTCCCCGCTTCCTAGCAGTTCGTTAGTGCAACTCACCGGTTCGGCGACGCGCAACTAACAATTCCCGAGAGAGGCAGGACGACAATGAGTCCCGTAGTTTGGTTGGCGGCCGCTGTGGTTACAATCGTGATCGTTGCAGTCATTGTGTGGTCCGCTGCCCGCCGTTCGGATGCACAGCTTTCGAGCGTCCGCCAGGAAATGCAAAGCTCGCTCGCAACGCAAGGTCAGGCCGTCACCGCCCAAATTAATCAATTGATGCAATCCGTCACGCAACAACTCGGTCAGGTCCGACAGGATTTGCAAGCTGGTGTGGCTTCTTCCGGAAAGCTCGCGAGTGACGCCCAAATTTCCATGGCGCAACAGCTTCAGGCATCCAGCGAAGCGATTCGCAAGATCAGCGGCCAATTGGGAGAAGTGCAGCAGGTCGGACGCGATCTGATGCAGACATCGCAAACGATCCAATCTGTACTGGGCGGAGCGAAGACGCGCGGCACCCTGGGCGAAGTGGCCCTCGATCGCATTCTTGCAGACGCCCTACCGCGCAGTGCTTACGAAACGCAATTCCGATTTGCATCCACCGGCGCGATTGTTGACGCAGTCGTCCGCAGCGGCGACCGGATCCTCTCGATTGATTCGAAATTCCCTCTCGATGCTTACCGCAAACTCGTTGATGCTCCCGAGGACGCGCGTCGGGAATTTGGCCAAGCGGTCCGCAAGCATGCCGACTCAATCGCCGAAAAATACATCCTCCCCGACGAGCATACTTTCGACTACGCCCTCATGTTCGTTCCCTCCGAAGGCGTCTATTACGAGCTGCTGATGACCGAAGATGCGAAGTACGGCAAGCTCGACGAATACTGCCGCACCAAGCGTGTCTTCGCAGTGTCACCGAATACTTTTTACGCCTGCCTCAGCGCCATCGCGATCAGCTTGCAGGGTCAAAAAATTGAAGAGAACGCGCGGCATTTGATGGCCAATCTGGCCGGATTGGAGAAGCAATTCGATACCTTTGCTGAAGTTTACGACAAGCTCGGGGCGCATTTGCGTCACGCGCAAATGAGCTATGAAGACGCCGACAGCCGCCTGGCGCGCGCCCGCAATTCCCTCGAACAAATGGCACAAGGCGCGCTACCCGAAGCCGCACCAAAAGCCCTTGGAACTTCTTCGGGCGAGTGACTCCTCGCACATCTAACCCCAATTTTTCAAATGGAAGCAGCACTTCGGATTGAGCGGAAACTACAGTGCCGCATCAGCGGACTCCAGGAGCGTGCGCAAGTCCCCGGCGATCGTCGAAGAAATAATCCGTTCGAGCTCCCGCTGTACCCTTGCAGCATCATGCGGATGGCGTGCCAGCCGGTCCGCCAATCCCGCCAAACGATGTTCGAGTTCCCTTGGCGCGAGCGCTCTAGCGGCCCGCAAATAGCGTTCTGCACACCCGGGATCGGCCGGCGGGACGAGTCGCGCGTGAAACGCAAAATCACCTGAACGAATTGCCTGGACATCAATCGCGGCGATATTCCGGGCACCGCCACTGGTCCGCAATCGTTGCACATCGCCGCGCAGGAAGCTCAGGACACCTGGCGTTTGATTCTCGGCCACAATCTCCAGCGGTTGCTCTGTTCCTTCGGCGCGCACCAGCAGCTTGCTTTTCTTCTCTGGCATCAGCGGCGGCTGTGGCGGCTCAAAATTGAGTGATACTACCGTCGTCGCCGCCCTCCAGTGCGCTTCTCCTATCTCGACTGAAATCACCGCTGGACCGGGGGTCACTTTCGGCCCGGGCAGGATCATCAGACACTCGGGCGATGCGGCAAGAATCAGCGCGCGCTCTTCGTTGATCTTCACGCGGTTTGCATCCGCTTCCCCGCGAAATCTTCCGCCGCAAATTGAGAATGAATCCTTCTGCGAAATCACTGGCGCCAAGCTGATCGCCTGCGAGTCGCCGGCCGGACTATCCAGGTCGAGCAGTGCCGCGGCTGCTCTGCCCGAAGCTTTTGCGATTACCAAATCGCCGTTAGCAGGCGCGGTAAAACTCGCGCGGCCCGTTGTGTCCGTCACTACTCGCTGCTCTTTCCCTGTCTCGACGGTGACGCCAGCGGCAAGTTTTCCGTCAGCTCCGAAGACGGCAAGCGTGGCCGACTGGCCTGCGACCAGCTTTGGGGGAAGAAAAATCGTCACCAACCACGTGGTGTCCGGCGTGGATTGTGCCCACAAAAGGCTCGCGAGTGAGAGCAAGGTGGCGGCAGCAGCGAACAAAGGGACAATCACTTTGTGAAAAATCAAAAAATGGAAAGATTGATTCGCGGAATGTTTCCGGCTCGAGTCTCGCATGTCTCTCAAGCGCCGCGACCGCTCCCTTCGTACACCCGCGCCTCGCGGAAAAGCCGGAAAAGCTCCGAATCGATCTCATTCGCCCGCACGCAGTCCTCCAAGATTGCGAGAGCGCGGTCAACAGGCACCGCGCGCTTGTACGGGCGGTCGGAAGCTGTTAGCGCGTCGAAAATGTCGCAGACAGTCATCATTTTCGTCGGCAGCGGGATCTCATCACCGTGCAGTTTGTAGGGATATCCGGTGCCATTGAGCTTTTCATGATGCGCACGAGCGATTTCTGGAATTTCCTTCAGGCTTTTTGTCCAGGGGATCTGCTTCAGGAAATTAAATGTATGCACCACGTGGGATTCGATTTCCAGCCGCTCCGACGCATCGAGGCTGCCCTTTGGAATTGAGAGCAGACGGAGCTCATCCGAATTCAGGTAAGGCCGCTCCATGCCCTTCGGATCAGAGAATGACTGCGCTCCAATTTCGCGCAGTTTCTGTGAAGCCGTTTTCTCCAGCAATGTCGGCTCATTCGCTTGCAGGATGAACCTTGTGTAGTCCTCGATTCGATTCAGCCGCTGATCGAAATCCTCGCTCAGCCGCGCAATTTCGGCCAGCGCATCACCGCGATCTCTCTCCAGATACACTTGCAGCTTTCGCCGCACGGTGCTCGCTTCCACTTCCTTCCGGATGTAATCAAATCGCTGGCGAACCACGTCGAGCTGCAAGGGGTACAACTTCTTCGCTTTCACGAGCACTTCTTCTCGAACGCCGACTTTTCCAAAATCGTGCAGCAACGCCGCGTAACGAATCTCCTTCATTTGTTCGCGGTCAAAATGCGCCGCTGCATAGGGGCCGCTCGAAGCAGCGTCCACCACTTCGGCCAATCCCTGTGTGTAGCTCGCGACGCGCAAGGAATGGCCCGAGGTGGTCGGATCGCGCTGCTCGATCGCCGTCACTGCCGCACTCACGAATCCTTCAAACAGGGTTTCAATCTCGTGGTAGAGCTTCCGATTCTCGTACGCCACCGCCGCCTGCGATGCCAGCGACAGCGCCAAATGCACCGCACGTTCGCGGAATGGCTGTACGTGTTTTGACACGTCCTCCGTATTCTCGAGCCTCGCCTCCCGTTTGCGTTTGGAGTTGATTAGCTGGAGTACGCCGAGAACTTCGCCCTTCGCATTCTTCATCGGAAGCGTCAGTAGCGAGCGAGTTCGGTAGCCCGATTCGCGGTCGTAGCGGTCATTGAAGCGGTATGGACGCCCGATTGGAATTTTGTAGGCGTCTGCAAAGTTCAGCACTTCGCCGCGCAACGCCGTATAACCCGCCATGGAATCTTCGGCCAGTGGCATCACGAATTCCTGAAAAGGAAAATCGAAGCTGTCGTTCTGCGTCAGCATAAAGCGCAAATGGCGCCGTCCCCCTGCCTCTTCTTCGACCAAATACAGCGAGCCGGCATCCGCTCCGGTTATCTCGCGCGCTTTCGCGAGAATCAGGCTCAGCAGCGAGCTGATGTCGCGCTGCGTCGAAAGCGCCATTCCAATCTGGTTCAGTTCTTCGCGCTCGCGTTCTGCGATCTTCAGAGCTTCCCGCGCCGCTCGTTCGCGCTGGGAGAGTTCTATGTTCTGGAAGGCAGCATCGAGCGTTCTCTCGACTACTCTGCTTGATGCGCCCGAAGCAAGGTAGGCAAAAACGGACGGGCCCTTGCCCCGCGCGCCGTGTGGCATACCTTCGGACGAGTTCGATTTCGCCTTCGGAATCACGCCAATAATGCGGCACCCGTTGCCCGCACGGCGAAGAGCCGCGGGAATTTCGAGATTTCCGGATTTCACGTCGGCAAGCCAGACGGAGGGAGCGCCGTTCGCCTCCGCCTTCGAGGCATCGTGCAGCACATTTTTCTTCTGCGTGGGTATGGGCCGAAGAGCGTAGCTCCGGCGCAGCGGCAATACAATTTTCTCCGCCGCCGATCCCTCGACATACCAGATTTGCCTTTTTCCAGACATAGATTCCCCGACAACGAGGGCGTGCGCCACAGTATAGCGGAAGCTGTACCCGGAGCACAGTTACATGCACGGCCAGTACGGCCGAGCCGGACCTGTAGCCCTTTTCATTACCTTGAATCACAAGCAGCCGTTTGTTAGCCTTGCGCGGACTTTTGTTTCGTTTCTCCACGGTTCGCTAAATTTCACGGCCGCTATGCCAAACCGCTTCGGCAAGCAAATCACTGCGATCATCCGGGAATGGTGGCGACATAGAGGCTCGTTCGCCATCAGTTTTGCTGTCACGCTAGCGGCGCTGGGCGTTTATTACGTGACGTTTCTCGGCGAAAAGCCCGTGCCGCTGTTTGATTTTGTCTCACGCCTCGAACTCGATAGTCTGGACACGCGCTTCCGATTCCGCGGCCGCACTCCGACGGATCCGCGCATCGTAATCGTGGACATTGACCAGCATTCCCAGGAAGTCCTGGGGCGCTGGCCTTTCCCGCGCATGTATTTCGCAAAACTCCTGGACGCGCTGCGCGAAGACGACGCACGCGTGGCGGCCTTTGATATCACGTTTAGCCAACCGGACGAAACTGCTCGGCCGCTCCAGATTTTGTATGACCAGCTCAAGGACGCACAGAAAAGTGGACGACCGGCAGACCCGCAATTGCTCGAGCGAATCACCCGGCTCGAGGATCAGTTTGACTACGATAAGCAATTTGCCGAGGCGATCCAGAAGTTCGGCCGCGTGGTGCTTGGGAATTATTTTCTGTACACGCAGGCCGACATGCAAAGCGTGACTGCGGCACAGCTCGACCGCTACGCCAACCTGATCGCGTTTTTTCCTTTTCCCCAGGTGCGGCCGCTGCCCTCTGCGGGAGGCCCCAAAGGCTATTTAAAACTCATCCAAGGATATGAAGACCTGGGCTTTCTGCCCAAAGGTGCGGAGGCCAACAGCGAAACATTGACGGGAGCCGTCGCGTCCGAAAAGGGCGGAACCGGATTTTTCAACGTCAAAACCGATGCAGACGGCGTGGTGCGCCAGCCTCCGCAAGCGCTCCCGTACGGGCGCGACCCGGATCGTGCGAACTGGGATATCTACGCGTCAGTCGACGTACAGGCTCTGCGCATTTACATGGGACTCAAGGATCAGCAGGTGGTGCTGAATTACGGTGGAGCAGGGGTGGCCTCCATCGAGTTCGGACCAAAGCTCGTAATTCACACGGACAATATTGCACGGGCCATGGTGAATTTCCATGGACCAGCGCGCACGTACCCATACGTATCGTTTGCGGATGCCGCCCTCGCGAAACTACCGCGTGGAACATTCAAGGACAAGATCGTATTAATTGGCGCCTCTGCAACGGGAATCGGCGATCTGCGGATTACCCCATTTGGCAGCCTCGATTTTCCCGGCGTGGAAATTCACGCCAACATAGTTGACAACATGCTGAACAAGCAATTTCTCGCTCACGGAGTGAAACAGGCGCTTGTGGACCTCGCCTGGATCTTCATGTTCGGAATCCCGCTGGGAATGTGGCTGGCGACCGTGCAGCCGCGCTGGATGACGGTCGGGTTGCTGCTTGCGGCGCCATTTGCGGCAATTAATTACTGGGCATTTCTGCACGGCTGGTGGCTGAACTTCACCGTACCGCTGCTGTTCACCCTGGTGCCCAACGTCAGTCTCGTCGCTCTCTATCGTGTGCTCATCGAAGAACAAGAAAAACGCAAAGTGCGCGGCGCATTCCAGCAATACGTCAGCCCGGAAGTAATTCGCCGTCTGCTTTCCGATCCCGAGCGCGTCAAGCCTCGCAAGACACAAGTGACCGTGCTCTTCAGCGACATTCGCGGCTTCACATCGATCTCGGAGAAGCTCGACGCGCAGGAACTCGCCGACTTACTCAATGACTACGACGGAAATGACGCGAATCATTTTCCGCAATCAGGGCACGCTCGACAAATATATTGGCGATGCGGTGATGGCCATCTGGGGCGCGCCGTTCGACGAACCCGGTCACGCCAAGCGATGCTGTGAAGCCGCCGTCAATATGCTCGCGCGCCTCGAAGTTTTGCAGCAGCAATGGCGCGCACGCGGCCAGGCCGTGCTGGAAATCGGGATCGGCATAAACACGGGCATCGCATCGGTGGGAAACATGGGCTCCGCACTGCGCTATGGCTACACCGCCATGGGTGACTCGGTGAATCTCGCGTCACGTTTGGAAGGCCTCAACAAGGAATATGGAACGCGCATCATTATCAGTGATTCCACGCGTGCCGCACTGGATGGTGGCTCTTTGCTGGTGCGCGAACTCGACTTGATCCGCGTGAAGGGCAAAATGGAGCCGGTGACGATTTACGAACTCCTGCGCGTGGAGACAGACACCGAGATGATAAAGGACGCCGTCGAACTCATCGAACTTTTCGAACGTGGACGTCAGGCCTACAAGCAGCGCTACTGGAGCACGGCAAAGAGGATCTTTGAGGGAATTCTAGGACGCTGGCCGGATGACGGCCCCGCTCGCCTGTTTCTCGCGCGCTGCGAAGAATTTCTCGCTGAAGAGCCCGCGGCCGATTGGGACGGCGTCTACGTGATGACGCACAAATAGCTTCGAGCAGGAAAATGCGCGCTCACTCGTCCAGGCGGACGACGAACGTGCTCATGTGCTCATCCATCTTCAGTTGGTCTGCCAATCGTTGAGCTGCCTCTTCGCTCGCCGAGTGTCCGACGCGCACACGAAAGAGAACTCCATTCGGCGAATCGTAAGTGGCGATGCTCACCGGCGAATAGTGCATCGAGAGTTGCGCCTTCAGCCGCTCTGCGTTTTCCTGCACTTGGAACGCACCCACCTGAACACCGAAGAGACCCACTTGCGGATTCGGACCCGCAATAATTTCCAGGCGCACAGGTGCAGTTCCGGTTCCCACCATATCAATTGCCTGCGCGGCGGAGAGCGAGAGATCAATCACGCGATTCGCGACGAACGGGCCGCGATCATTGATCCGCACTTCCGTCTGTTTGCCATTGCGCAGATTTGTCACGCGCACCACAGCGTTAAAAGGGAGCGTGCGGTGCGCCGCGGTAAATTCGTGCATCTCATAAATCTCGCCATTCGAAGTGCGCCGCCCCTGGAATGGAATGCCGTACCAGGAGGCCATGCCCTCCTCCAGGTATGCGCCCGCGATAGCCGGTTGGCGTTCGACCGCTGGGGGTGGCCCGGACGGCGGCGAAGGCGGCACCGTCGCGCTTGGTTGCGGAGCGGGAGTTGTTACGGTAGGACGTGTGGCCTTTGTGTGATGCGCACATCCCGCAACCGCAAATACGGACAGAACGAGCGCGAGGGTCAGTGGTACGATTGGAAATCGATCGCCGCACACATCCTGCTCGGATCGAGCGCTCTCAAATTGTGTTGGAGGTTTCCCCAGTCGCAGAATGGGCCTCACGCAGATTCCCGATTCACTTGTTTTGACCCATTTTCGGTATTATAGGAACGCCTTCAAATTCTCGCAAGAAAGAAGCCCATTGGCCCTCTCACCACGCCTGCGTTGGAGAGTTGATCGGATCCGTGAAAAATTAGGCGGCCTCTTCGGCGGCAGAAACGAGCCTCGGCGCCCGCAGCTATGCCCCGCTTGCGGCACTCTTGTGGGAGCAAACGCCAACCGTTGTCATCAATGCGGCGCAAGCCTCACATTTTCGATGGCCGCCGCTAGCAAGTCGCTCGAGCGCTGGTTGCCTGCCACATCGCCTGCCACATACTCCATCCTGGCATTCAGTTGTTTGCTCTACGGTGTCAGCCTGGTGGCGACGATGCGCGAGACTGGTTTGCAGCCCCCCGGGGGCGGCGGAATGTTCGCACTGCTCGGGATTGGTGGAATCAGCGTTGACGTGTTGCAGCGTCTCGGCGCTTCCTTGCCCTTGATACCTTCCAACCTAGCCCAGCCATGGCGATTCGTGATGGCCGTATTTCTTCATGGCAGCTTGATGCACATCATCTTCAACATGTGGGTGCTCATGGACATTGGTCCACAAATCGAAGAGCTGTACGGGTCGGCGCGATTCTTCTTTATCTATGTAGCGACCGGGATTGGCGGGTATGTGCTGAGCAGCTTGCGCGGACACTTCAGCGTGGGCGGGTCGGGCGCACTCTTGGGGCTGATTGGAGTGATGCTCGCTATCACCACGGGCCGGCGAAGCGCGTCAATGCAGGCGCTGCGCAGTCAGATTATCCGCTGGCTGATTTATATAGCGGTGTGGGGACTTCTCTTTCCAGGGATAGACAACTTCGCGCACTTCGGCGGCCTCGCAACTGGATTTCTGCTGGGCAAGATCATGATGGACCGGCCCCCGGCTTCGCCGGAAGAGCGCAAGAGAGCGCAAACGCTTGGGTGGGTGACGGCGCTGATTGTCGTAGCCAGCATCGCGATGGTGGCCCGCGGACTCTTTCAGACGGGCTGAGCAACAACGCATCCGGCGCGCCATTTTCCGGATCAGCCGTCGGCGTGCAACCGGCGCGATACCACGATGCTGTAGTGGTATCCCGATACAATTACAAATGCGGCGACCAGGTAGCTGCACACTTGCCGTGCGATCCAAAGCGCATGGTTATCCCTGATCGCCAGAAGGAGCACTAGCACGATCAACAGAATCTCAAAAAAAGTGGTCGCCTTTCCATACAGGCTCGGCGGGAATGGCCGGTAGCCGACGGTGATTAGAATCACGGCTGCGGCGACCAGTAACAATACATCTCGCCCGAGCACTAAAATCACCACCCACCAGTTGATCTTGCCGTGCAACGCCAGGACAACATAGGAAGACGACATCAGCAATTTGTCGGCAATGGGATCGAGATAGGCACCGAGTGGCGTCTTCTGATTCAGGCCGCGAGCCAGAAATCCGTCAAGCGCATCGGTGAACCCGGCAACGATCAGGATGGCGAGGGCCACTCCGTAGCGTTCATAGTGAATCGCAAGGATAAAAAACGGCAGGAAAGCGAGTCGCAGGAATGTGAGCTGGTTTGGGACGGTCAATATTCGGCTGGGCATGGAGCGTTCCGTGTAGTCGCGCCCGAAACTCGCTCAGGCAAATTGCGCCAAATACTCCCCGAGCGAGCGGCCTACTTTTTTCTCGAACATTTCAGCGAGCGATGGAATAGATCCTCGAGCCTCGTCGAGCGCAATGCGCTCGATGCGCAGCATGGGAAAAAACAGCGTCGGCAATCCCATGCGGTCGCCATCCGGATGCAGCACCTGGCGCACGAAATCGTCGAACGAACTCAAATCAATTCCGCGCAAGGTGACTCCCGCGTTCGAAACGTCAATCAACTCGCCCCAAAGTTTTTCCTTTGGACTATGCAGGCTGACCACCACAATCGAATGCGGCTCCATCACCATTCCTCAGTGACCTCGTAGCCCGGATGTTATCTCAGGTTGCTCGAATCCCGCAGCAGGCCGAGACGCAAGAGTTATCCTTCTCGAGCGTGCGAGCTACGCCGCCATGGTTTTCAGATCCGGCGCGCGCCGCAAGACCGGCGCGGTGGCTTTCTGGACATCCTCGGGCGTAACGCCCGGGGCAATTTCGCGCAGTACCAAGCCATTGTCCGTAACTTCGATCACGGCAAGTTCCGTGACGATCATGTTCACCACTCCGACGCCCGTGAGCGGCAGGCTGCACTGCTTCACAATCTTCGGCTCGCCGTCTTTATTGGTGTGCTCCATGGCGATGATCACGCGCTTCGCTCCGGCCACCAAATCCATTGCGCCGCCCATCCCCTTCAGCATTTTTCCGGGGATGGCCCAGTTGGCGAGATTGCCCTTTTCATCCACCTGGAGCGCGCCCAGCACAGTGACGTCGACGTGGCCGCCGCGAATCATGCCGAACGATTCCGCGCTTGAAAAATATGAGCAGCCGGGTATCTCCGTGATAGTTTCTTTTCCCGCGTTGATCAGATCCGCGTCTTCTTCCCCTTCGTAGGGATATGGGCCGACGCCGAGCATGCCGTTTTCCGATTGCAGCACTACTTCGACGCCCGGCGGCAAATAATTCGGAATTAATGTGGGCAAGCCGATGCCAAGGTTCACGTAATAGCCGTCGCGCAATTCGCGCGCCACTCGTCGTGCGATGATTTCGCGCTTGTGCATTTCTGCTGGCATCGGTTTCTCCTAGCGCTTCCGCACTGTCCGGCGTTCGATGCGCTTTTCGTAATTCGAGCCCTGAAAGATTGCATCCACGAAAATTCCAGGCGTGTGCACGAAATCGGGGTTCAACTGCCCGAGTTCGACGATTTCCTCCACTTCGGCGATCACATAGTCCGCCGCCGTGGCCATCATGGCGTTGTAATTTCGGGCGGTCTTGCGATAGACCAGATTTCCCCAGCGGTCGCCCTCCCATGCCTTGATGAATGCAAAATCTCCGCGTAGAGCTGGGACAAGGACATGTGGCCGCCCATTGAACTCCCGAATTTCCTTCCCCTCCGCGGCCAGCGTGCCGTATCCGGTGGGTGTATAGAACGCCGGGATGCCAGCGCCGCCGGCGCGGATCCGTTCCGCCAGCGTGCCTTGCGGGTTCAATTCCACTTCGATTTCTTTTTTGAGAGCAAGCTGCTCGAATGTCTTGTTCTCGCCCACGTAGCTGGAAATCATTTTCCTCACTTGCTTGCTCTGCAGTAGGATCCCAATCCCGAAATCGTCTATGCCCGCGTTGTTCGAAACGAGTGTAAGATTCTTTGCGCCATTGCGCCGCAACGCCGCGATCAGATTTTCCGGGATTCCGCAGAGGCCAAAGCCGCCGAGCAGAATTGTCGCGCCATCCTGGATGGCGGCGACGGCGGCATCGGCATTGGCGATGCGCTTGTCCACCTAAATCATCTCCTCGCGTCTCAGTTCCAAATTGCGACGTGAGTGTACTGCAACTCGCGAATAATTTCGCGTCAGGTTTCTCATCTTGGAAATGTTTTCGGACATCCACTGGGCCGGCTCACTCCCTCGCGCGCCGCTCGTTTCAGGATGCGGATGCGTTCAGCGACCGCAGCTGCGGCTGCATCCGGAGTCGCGGACTTTTCGATTTCAGCCATCAGCGCCGAGCCGACAACAGCCGCATCGGCAATCCCCCCGAGCACGGTCACGTGCGTGGGAAGCGAGATGCCGAATCCGACGGCGATGGGCGATTTCGTAAAAGCCCGCGCGCGTCGTACCAGTGCGGGCAATTCCTCAGGCAGCGCATGACGCTCACCTGTGACGCCGGTGCGCGAAATCAAGTAAAGAAATCCCGTTGTTGCATTGGCAATTTGTTTCAAGCGCGCATCGGTGGAAGTTGGCGCGCCGAGGAAAATCGTATCCAGCCCGCGCGCATGGAGGATGCGGCGATAGTCAGAGGCTTCCTCAATCGTCAAATCGGTGGCCAGGGCGCCGTCCGCGCCCGCCGCGGCGGCGGCATCCGCAAATTGTTCGAGACCCATCTGCAGGATCGGATTGAAGTAGGTGAACAGTATCAGCGGGACGTCGGTGTGGACGCGAAGTCGCCTGACGAGGTCGAGTACGCCAGCAAGAGTGGTCCCGCCGCGAAGCGCCCGCTCGCTAGCGCGTTGAATGGTGGGGCCGTCGGCGACTGGATCGCTGAACGGCACACCCAGCTCGATGATGTCCGCGCCCGCATCCGCCGCAGCGCGAACGATCTTTTCACTGGCATCGAGCGAGGGGTCGCCCGCGGTAATGTAGGCAACAATGCCGAGCTCGTTTGCTTCGGAAAGTTCTCGGAAACGTCGCGAGATCCTACCGCCAGTAAGCTTGGCGGGCCGCACGGGCGAACGCGCAGCGGCTGATTTTGGAATGGCGGGCTCAGACATAGCGGGAGAGAGTTTCCATGTCCTTATCGCCCCGGCCGGAAAGATTCAGGATTACGATTTCATTTTTCTTCATTTTCGGCGCGCGGTGGATCAACTCTGCGATGGCATGCGCGGATTCGAGCGCAGGAATAATGCCTTCGACACGCGCAAGAGTTTTTGCCGCCTGAATTGCCTCTTCATCGCTTACGGCTGTGTATTCCGCGCGCCCCTGTTCGGCAAGCCAAGCGTGCTCGGGGCCAACGCCCGGGTAATCGAGACCGGCAGAGACGGAATGAGTCGTCGAGATCTGTCCATCGGGAGTTTGGAGCAGATACGTGTAGGTACCCTGCAGAACGCCGGGACGCGCACCCATGAAGCCGCTCGAAGCGGCAAGTCGCGCGGCATGATCTCCGAGAGACTTGCCCCTACCGCCAGCTTCCACGCCCAGCATTTTTACTGACGCATCGCCCAGGAAGGAGTGGAACAGGCCGATGGAATTCGAGCCACCGCCGACGCAAGCTACCAGATGATCGGGGAGGCGTCCTTCGGCGTGCAGGATTTGCGCGCGCGCTTCTTCACCGATGACTTTGTGGAAATCGCGCACCATCTGGGGGTAGGGATGAGCGCCAAGAACCGAGCCGAGAAGATAATGTGAGGTACGGACGTTTGTGACCCAATCGCGCATGGCCTCATTGATCGCGTCTTTCAGCGTGCGGCTGCCGGAATCAACGCCAGTCACTTCGGCGCCAAGAAGCTGCATGCGATTAACATTCAGCCGCTGGCGCTCCATGTCTTCGGTGCCCATGTACACGGTACAAGTGAGTCCAAGGCGCGCGGCAACGGTTGCCGTGGCCACGCCATGCTGGCCCGCGCCGGTTTCAGCAATCACGCGGGATTTTTTCATGCGAGCGATCAGCAGACCCTGACCGAGGCAATTATTGATTTTATGAGCCCCCGTGTGGAGCAGGTCTTCGCGCTTTATGTAAATGCGCGCCCCGCCCAGATGTTCGGTGAGGCGTGAAGCGAATTGCAGCGGCGTGGGACGCCCTGCAAAATTGTGGAGCAGCGAATCGAGTTCGGCTCGAAATTTTGGATCGGCCTGAGCGGCGGCATAGGCCTGCTCAAGTTCTTCAAGCGGCGCCATCAATGTCTCCGGAACGTAGCGCCCGCCGTAGGGGCCGTAGCGGCCACGAGAATCGGGAACAGGTTGTGCGACTGAGCTCATCGAGATTTCCCCCGCGAACTTTGCACTGCCTGCATCATTGCTTTGACGCGCGCTGGATCCTTTTTCCCCGGCCGGGCTTCTACTCCACTGCAAACATCGACCGCATACGGCCTTGCGGCGCGAATTGCGTCAGCAACATTCTGCGGAGTGAGGCCGCCGGCAAGAAAAATTCGGCCGTTGCGATTTGCGCGCCGCGCTACACCCCAGTTGAATGTTTTTCCAGTGCCGCCATAGCGGTGCGGCTGAAATCCGTCGAGCAGGAAAGCGGAGGCCCGCTTGAATTGTGCGAGTTGCGCCGGGCGAAAGGATTTTTGCACGCGCAGCGCCTTGATCACGGGAAAGGCAGGCTTGAGGCGCGAGACAAGTTCAGGCGATTCGTTGCCGTGAAGCTGCAGATAATCGAGGCCGACAGCGCGCGCGATCTGAAGCATTTTTTCTTCTGTCTCGTTCACGAAGACCCCGACGACGGATATGCTCTCCGGCAAGCGGCGCACGATCCGTCGCGCTTTTGCTGGCGCGATATAGCGCGGGCTGGGCGGATAAAAATTGAAACCGAGGAAATCCGCGCCGGCGGCGACGGCGCGCCGCGCGTCGGTCCAATTCGTGATGCCGCAGATTTTGACCTTTACCATGAAGACCTTGGTGTGCGCTGAAGCCCAAAAAGTCGGGTATTAGAGCGGTTCACGGCGCTTTGTCTTCTGTAAGTTACAGCCAATCCTAGCCGCGAGGGTTGGCCAATAGAATCCGCCATTCGGCAGCCCAGAATTTTGGCGGCGAAGCGGGATTGACAGCACGGGAGAACCCTAAAACCGAATACAGTTCCCTGTCCGAAACATGTAGCCAAAACGCCGACGAGGTCCGGGGCCGCTTGGCCGGGGGCCGGGTGCTGCGAACCGAAGAGGGGCGACAAATCCATCACAATCATCTTAGGTAGAGGAGTGCAAATGCGCAAGCGAACGGTGCGGTGGAAATTGTGACTGCCTGGCGACAACTTGGTGTCATGACTTCTTGCCAGCCGGCCCATAAAGGGTTCCTGAAGGGCCCATCAGGGCCCGCAGGCTCACGGCGGGGTCAGGGTCTGTCATCAAATGCTCGCCGATGAGAAACGCGTCGAATCCCGCCTGGCGGAGGCGAAGGAGATCTTCGTTTGAGCGCAAGCCGGATTCGCTGACGGCGATGCATTCCTCGGGAATCGCTTCGACCAGCGTGAGCGAAGTTTCGAGATGAACCTGAAAATCGCGGAGATCGCGATTGTTGATGCCGATGATGCGGGCGTCCGCCGCGAGGACGCGATCGAGCTCCGCGCGGGTGTGGACTTCGACGAGCGGTTCCATCTTGAGTGACCTGCCGAGCGTGAGGAGTTCGCGCAGCGCTGCGTCCGAGAGGATAGCCGCGATTAGCAGGTAGGTGTCGGCGCCGGAAGCGCGCGTCTCCCACAGCTGCCAGGGGTCAACGATAAAATCCTTGCGCAGGATTGGAATCTTCGTGACGCGGCTGGCTTCCTTCAGGTCGGCGAGCGAGCCGGAAAAGAAATCCTCTTCGGTGAGAACGGACAACGCGGCGGCACCGGCACGCTCGAGAGCCTCGGCCAAAACTGCGGGCGCATATTCCTGGCGCAGGACACCGCGCGAGGGAGACGCTTTTTTCAATTCTGCGATGATGTTGATAGAGTCGCGGGAAAGCGCTGCTGCAAAATCCCTGGGCGGCGCGACCTTCTTTTCCACGGCGATTTTCAGCGCGACCTCGGGAAGCACACGTTTGCGATGCGCGATAGATTCGTGGCGAGCTTGGACAATGCGGTCGAGAATATTTTTCGAGCGTGAGTCTGTTTCCATGAGCAAAAGCCGGCCAGCCGAAAGCGCGGCGAGGGGCGCTCAGGCAGGTTCCTCAGAGGATGAAGCCCGGTTGTGTCGAAGCAGAATGTCAGAGCTGAAGCTCCGACCCCCTGAGAAACCATTCATGAGCTGGAATCTACGGTTATGCTAGCCGCGCGGGACGGGAGATGTCAATTTTCTGGCGACGAGGAACGGAGGGGCGTAATTTGCGCAGCCCAACAAATCGTGGCGCATTTAGTTTGGAGCGAGGAGGGGCTGCGAGAATCGGATGGGAATGCCGAAATTCGAGCCCCCAAACCCTTTGAGCACGGCAACAGTGACGCCGATCACTTTTCCCTGCTGATTGAATAGCGGGCCGCCGGAACCGCCCGATGTTGTTTGGGCGTCGAAAACAATCTTGTCGGTGAGGACGTCGCCGATATGGCCTTGCGTGATGAGCGGGCGAATCAAACCGCGGCGCGCAAGCTCGTCGAGGACTTGCGAGACGTCGTTACCGCCGCGCGAGAGTATCTGCTGGGCAGTGTCTTCATCGGTGCGCGCGAGGATGGCGGCGAGGCCGGTGGCATAACCCATGACGACGATTGGCTCGCCCGTCGCCGCCCCGCCTTTGCCGGAGTCGAGCGCTAGAATCGTGCGCTTAAGACCCTGCATATCCACGCGCATCGCCGCAAGGTCGGCTTCCTTAGAGATGTGTTGAATTTCAGCGTGGAATGCGCGGGAATCACCGGGAAAATAAGCACGGATGACGGAAATTTCCGGCTGAAAGCCCTGGCTGGTGATCTCATTGAGCTCGTCATTTTTCCACCAGGGCTCGGCGACGTGCCGGTTGGTGACCACGCGGCCGTCGGGTCCGGCGAGAAAGGCGGTGCCGAAAATGTCGAATTTTACTTCCGGGCCGGTGCCTTCGAGGGTAAGGATAGGGTTTCCTTCACTATCCTGAAGAGGCTCGCCCTTGTTGTTGATGCCGGCGTAGCGGAGACGCTTGCCGCCGGAATGGCGGAAGGCGACAGCGACATGCAGGAGGCAGACGCTCTGTACGTCCACTGAAATCATGCCAGCTCCCGCGGTGCCCTCTTTCTCGATGCGCTTCAGGCGAGCATTCGTGTCTTCCAGCTGCTTTTGCAGGACGGCCACTTCGTCGGTGTTCGCGTCGACCATTTTTGATTTCAGGTCATCGGCCTGCTTCTTGAGCTCGTCTTTGCTTACGGGGGCGACGGGTGCTGCTCCGGGGTCGCTGCGAAGTTTGCGGGCCTCGGCGATCAGATCCTGCTGACGAATCAGTCCGCCTTCGAGGCGGGAGATGATGGCGTTGGCGCGTAGGATTCCTTTTTCAGCGCTGCGGGCAAAAAGAAAATAAATCAGAGCCATGGCCGCGGCCAGGACGAAGACCGCGCCGAAGCCGATCTTGAGGCGGCGGTCGAGCGTGAAAGCGTCGCTGGTCATTTTCTCGGTGACGGCGAGGGCTTCGAAGGCGGTGTGGGCGATATGCTGGCCTTCGTCCGCGATGCGCATTTTTTCGCGGAGCTGCTGCTCGGCGCGGCGGACGCGCAATTGCGCCCGGACGCGAGCGAGAAGTTCTTGCGGATCCCAGCGACGGGAGACAGCATCATCCGCGAGCAGGTCGAGGGCGGCAGCGCGGTCTTCGGCACCCGGACCAACAAGGAGGATGACGCGCAAACCCTCTGTGGCAGCTGCTCCGCGGATGGTGGGCAAGAGTTCGCGTGCGCTAGGGCTGCGCAAGCCGGCGTCAAGAATCAACACATCGGCGGCGGTTTGGTGGATGGCGTCGAGCGCTTCACGGGTGGTTGCAAACGCGGCAATTTCATAGCCGGCTTCTTGCAACATAGCGTGCAGACTTTCACGGCTGGCTGCATCACCTTCGACAACCAGTATTTTCTCGCGTGGGCTGTCCATGGGGCTGGAAACTCCGGACGATTTGAAGAATCTATCCTAGTGGAAAAAGGGCCGAGTGCAAAGACTTGCTTCGGCCTGACACTCCCGGGGTTAGATGACCGGCGGGAATCGGTGGTTTCATGATAGCTTTCGGGCGCGGCGGGGATCATGAAATCACTCGACCAATTAAAAGAAGAGGTCATTCGGTGCCGGAAGTGTCCGCGACTGGTGGCATATCGCGAGGAAATTGCGTGCAAAAAACGGAAGGCATTTCGCGGTTGGGAATATTGGGGCAGGCCTGTGCCAGGATTTGGAGACCCGCATGCGGAGTTGTTGATATTGGGGCTCGCGCCCGCGGCGCATGGCGGGAACCGAACAGGGCGCGTATTCACAGGTGATCGCTCGGGAGATTTTCTGTACAAGGCGCTCTACGTCGCGGGGTTTGCGAATCAGCCGAACTCGACACGGCGGGACGACGGGCTCAAGGTGAAGAATGTGTACATCGCGGCGGCAGTGCGGTGCGCTCCCCCGGCGAATAAGCCGCTTCCCTCGGAACTCGCGAATTGCCGGCCGTATTTTGAGGAGGAACTTCGATTGTTACGGCCACGAGCGATTCTGGCGCTGGGAAGCATTGCCATGCGGGCGTATCTCGGAATGCTCAAAGAGCGAGGCGAGATCGAGAGTTTTTCAGCATTTCCATTTCGCCATGGCGTGAGCTATCAGATGCCCGGCGGATTGCCGCGGCTTTTTGCTTCCTATCATCCCAGCCAGCAGAACACTTTTACCGGGAAACTCACGGAAGCGATGCTGGTACGCGTGTTGCGCGACATCGGGAAATACGTTCGCGCGTCCTAGCATCCGGGCCGGAAATCAGCGCCGGCGAGGCGTGATGGCGATATAGACGAAGAACGAAACGCCGAAGCCCACGAACCAGGCGTACTGATAGAGGCTATGGAACGCCGGAACTTTCAGGCCGATAAGCGCGACGAGGATTCCTGTGGCGAGAGATGCGATCGCGCGCCAGTTGAATCCCCCGGAGAATTCGTAGATGCCGCCACGTCTGAACAAATCGTCGGTGACAATCACTCGCTTCCGAACGACGAAGTAGTCCGCGATCATCACACCTGCAATCGGGCCAAGAAAACCTGAATAGCCGACGAGCCAGCCCATGACGTAGCTACCGTGGCTTTCCAGCCAGCGCCAAGGCTGCATCAGCAGGCCGATGACGCAGGTGATGAGGCCACCCACCTTGAAACTGATGCGGCGCGGATACAGATTCGAGAAATCGTTGGCGGGAGAAACAACGTTTGCAGCGACATTGACGTTGAGGGTGGCGAGCAACAACGCCACCATGGCCACCACAACGGCTATAGGGTTTCCGAGGCGGCTCAGGACGATCACTGGATCCCAGACGGCCTGGCCAAACACAATTACCGTGGCCGAAGTGACGGCAATGCCGATGAAAGAGTAAAACGTCATGGTGGTGGGAAGGCCGAGGGCCTGGCCGATCATTTGTTCGCGCTGGCCTTTTGCGTAGCGCGTGAAGTCCGGAATATTCAGGGCGACGGTGGCCCAGAACGCGACCACACCCGTGAGCGAAGGGATGAAGAAAGCGAAGAATTCATCGAAAGAACGGAATTTTGAAGGCGCGGAGAGCATCGGGCCGAATCCGCCGGCTTTTGTGTATGCCCAACCGAGCATGGCGATGCCGAGAATCAGAAGTGCCGGTGCGGTGACACCCTGCAGAAAACGAATCGTACTGATGCCGCGGAGGATGACGACGAGATTGAGCAGCCAGAAAAGGAAGAAGCAGAGCCAGGGATGGTCCCAGCCGGTAAGGAGGGCCGCGAGAAGTGTGTTGATGGCTTCGCCGCCGATCCATGTCTGGATGCCGAACCATCCGCACGCCACCAGAGCGCGCAAGACTGCGGGAACATTTGCGCCGAGGACTCCGAAAGACGACCGCGCAAACACGGGGAACGGAATGCCATATTCGGCTCCGGCGTGGGCATTCAGGAGCATCGGAATTAAGACGATAATGTTCCCGAGGAAGACTGTGAACAGCGCCTGCTTCCAATTCATGCCGCCGGCGATCATGGCGCTGGCCATCAGATAGGTGGGGATGTTGACGCTCATGGCGATCCACAACGCGGCGTAATTGTACGTGCCCCAGGTGCGCCGTTCGGGAGGGATGGGGGCGAGGTCTTTATTCCAGAGCCAACTGGAGGAGACGGGCAGCGATGATTCTCCGCGAGAACTGCTTTCGGCAATTGCGGTCATCGCAATGTGAGCCTGAACAAACTCCGCGCCTCCGGACTGCGGAGCATATATCGCTTACGGAGCGCGACGGCAAGAGCTTTTTCACTGGTCGGTGCAGATGCGTTTGACAGGGCGCGGACGCACTTGCTAGCCTGCGCCAGACGCGACCTGGTTCGCCGCGCCTACCAGCAATGAGTGCCATCGCCAATCGCCCTCCCGGCTGCGAGCCCGCAATCGAGTTTCGCAATGTCAGCTATCAACTGAACGGCGGGCAGGAGTTGCTCAATGATGTCAGCTTCACGGTTGCGCGCGGCGAGACGCTGGTGCTGCTCGGGCGCAGCGGCGCAGGAAAGACGACGGCGCTGAAGCTGATCAACCGCCTGCTCGAGCCGACCGAAGGGGAGGTGCTGGTAGACGGGCGTTCGACTATGGCGTGGGATCCGATCACGCTGCGTAGGCACATCGGATACGTGATTCAAGAAATCGGATTGTTTCCACATTTCACGGTGGAGAAAAACATTTCTCTCGTCCCGCGCCTGGAACACTGGGCAGAAGATCGCACTCGCGCGCGCGCGAAGGAGCTCCTCGAAATGGTGGGGCTCGACGCGGCAAAATTTGCGAGCCGATATCCGCACGAACTTTCCGGAGGTCAGCGTCAGCGAGTGGGAGTGGCGCGAGCGCTGGCGGCCGATCCATCCATTCTGCTAATGGACGAACCGTTTGGCGCTCTTGATCCTTTGACTCGCGGCGAAGTGCAGCGGGAGTTTCAGGCGCTGGAGCGGCGACTGAAGAAAACCGTGGTGATCGTGACGCACCACGTGAGCGAATCTTTGACGCTGGGCACGCGAATCGGGTTGATGGAAGCGGGAAAACTCGCCGGAATATACTCACCCAAGGAATTCCTGGAATCAACTGAGCCGGTGACGGCCGCGTACGTTGCCCATCTGCGAATGCACGAGGGCGTCGAGGGGGGTGAATGAGCTTACTGGAATTTTTTCTGCGCCACCAGCGCGAGATTTTGCAGGCGACTGTGGAACACATATGGCTGGTGGGCGTGACCATGGTTCTATCGGTAGCGATCGGTGTTCCGCTTGGGGTTCTGGTGACACGCCGCCCATGGCTCTCCAAACCAATCCTCGGCGGCGCGAACATTGCAGAGACGATTCCGAGCCTCGCGCTTTTCGGTTTTCTGCTGCCGGTTCCCTGGCTCGGCGGGCGCGCCGACCGATTGGCAATTGCGGCGCTTACTTTGTATGCGCTGCTGCCCATCATTCGCAACACATCCGCGGGGATTTCCGGCGTGGATGCGGCCGTGCGCGAGGCCGCCCGAGGAATGGGTATGACGGAGGAGCAAATTCTGTTTCAGGTAGAGTTGCCGCTTTCGCTTTCGACCGTGCTGGCGGGAGTGCGCGTGGCAACGGTGTTGACAATCGGCATCGCCACGATTGCAGCGGCAGTAGGAGCGGGAGGGTTGGGCGAATTTATCTTTCGCGGGCTGGCGATGGTAAACAATCAGCTGATTCTTGCCGGAGCGATTCCGGCCGCCCTGCTCGCGCTAGGTGCAGATTTTCTCCTGAGCGTGCTCGAGCGGCGGCTGCGGCCCGCGCGATGAAAATCGCTGGCAGCGTTCGCTACGCCTGCGTCTTAGCGTGCTTTGCAGCGCAGTTGGCATCCTGCGGCCCGGCGCGACAGGATACGATCGTCGTCGGCTCGAAGAATTTTTCCGAGCAAGCGCTTCTTGGAGAAATTCTGGCACAGCACCTGGAAGCGCGAACACACCTTACTGTGGACCGCCGCTTTTACCTTGCGGGCTCCTTCATTTGCCAACAGGCGCTGTTGGCTGGAAGAATCGATACCTACGTTGAGTATACGGGGACGGCGCTGACGGCAATCCTGAAGGATCCGATCGAGAACAATCCTGCGGCAGTATTCGACCGAGTACAAGAAGAGTACCAGGCACGATTCGGGCTCGAGGTGATGCCGTCGCTTGGATTCAACAACACATTTGCGATCGTGGTACGCGGGGAAGACGCGCGGCGCCTAAATCTGAGGAGACTCTCGGAAATTTCACGCTTCCCGCGAGAGTGGCGGCCGGGGTTCGGATACGAATTCATGGAGCGCCCGGACGGCTATGCCGGGCTTGCGCGCATCTACGGCCTGGCCTTTGATTCGCCGCCGCGGATTCTCGATTTGGGGTTGCTTTACCGGGCGTTGCTGGAAAAGCAAGTGGACATCGTTGCGGGAAATTCGACGGACGGGCTGCTGGCGGCGCGGGATTTGGTGATCCTCGAAGACGACAAGCATTATTTCCCGCCGTATGAGGCGGTCCCAATCGTCCGACGGCAGACGTTTGAACGCCACCCAGAAATCCGCGCGGCCATCGCGGAACTCGCCGGAAAGTTTTCCGACTCGGAAGTGCAGAAGATGAATTACGCGGTGGATGGGGAACATCGCGACATCGGCGAAGTGGCGCGGGGATTCCTGCGGTCGAAGGGGCTGCAATGAGCTGCCTTTGGCCACACGGCCAAAGGGGGCTTAGTCTGAGGTCGACGTCTTAGTGTGCGCCCCCTTGGGCTTCGGGTCGTCACGGAATGAATATTCACCCTTCAAGCCCTCGTAGGGTTTTCCATCCAGCTCGGCGTAGGGATAAACAAAATAATTCAGCGGCTCGCCTTTCTGGCCGGGCTTCAGGCGAATGTCGCGCCCGAGCGTGAACATCACGCGATTTTGATCCGTGGCTCCGAAAAAATACTCCGCCATGTCCTTATTCTTGGAAGCCTCGGAAGCGTCCACTGGAATCCAGCCGATGCCCTGAACGTAGAATTCCGCCCAGCAGTGATAGCCCGCGATGGCGGCCTGCGAAACGCCATGGGGCAGCGAAAAGCCGATTTCAAAGCGCGCCGGAATTCCAGCGGCGCGGGCCAGGGCGATAAAGAGCGAGTGGAAATCAGTGCAGTTCCCGTGCTTGTTGTCGCAGGCCCAGACGGCATCGCCGCGGCCCCAGCCCGTGCCTTCATGATCATAATGCATGTTTGAGACCACATAATTGTAGAGGCGGCGGGCTTTTTCAACCGGCTCGGTGGCGCCTTCCGTCTGCTGTCCAGAAATCTGCGCGATCTCGCCATTGATCGGGACGAGGCGGTCGGGAAGCAGGAAGCGGGCCGGGGAGACGAGCGGCTGGGCAGGCGGATCGTCGGCCATAGTCAACGAGACGCGATGCTCGAGCCGTTGCGCGTGAAATGTCATGCGAATGTCGAAGGGGCCCTTCACGTCCTCGGAATCCGCGACGAAGTAGGCGCAGCGATTGCCGTATTCCTTTTCGTGCTCAACCTTGAAGCGGATAGGGCTCTCGATCTTTACATCTGAAATTACCTGGGAGCGCTCCTCGTAGGGTACCGGGAGCCAGATGCGGAGTTGGTGGTTTCCGGAGGGGATGCCGGAAACATGTGTGATGTATGTGAACGTAAAGCTGCGGGAGGGAGTGGCCTGCGGATCGGAGGCGGGCGCGCCTCCTGCAAACGGTCCGGAGGAAATCAGGGCAGTGATGAGGACCGTTGCGAGTATGTTTGCCGTGCGGTTCATTTCAAATTATCCCCATACTAGTGATGCACGCCGCCCGAGGTAGGGATTTTGCCATTGTGCGTGAGGATTGCCAAGGAGGATGGCACGGTTGGTGTTCGGAACGCCTAGCGCGTTTGAAGGAAACAGAAGTTCAGGAGGACTTTACGGTCATGAGCTTGCGGAGCTCTTCGGCGACTTCGCTGCGGCTTAAGACTCCTTTCCGGAAAAGAGCGCGGACAATTGCCTCCAGGGCGTCGGCAGTTGACGGCTGTCCTGCAACCACGGATTGATTTACGTCTCCAGGAGCAGAGCGCGTCAGGTCTTGTGAGAACTCAAACTCGGATTCCAAATCATCCCCGTGCGGGGGTATCACAACTTCCGCCGGCCGTGGAAGAGAGGTTGCAATAGCGGCCTTGGGAGGAAGCACCGCGTTAGCAGACTTCGGTGCGATTGCCTCCGGCGGAGCCAGTTTCCGCAGCTTCTCGAAATCTTGAGGTGTAAGTCCCGTAAAAAAGATGCCCATCCCCATGCCACTCTGTGAGGTGCACACTTCGCCGTGCACGCGCATTAGCGCATGGCTGGAGTTCATGGTCAGTTCGACGCGCGTGGCCTTGGGAAAAGGCGAGAGCATTTCCAGGTAGCAGCCACCCAGAGACAAATCCGAGACGATTGTAGGAGTACTCAGGTCCGTACCCTCGATGGTGGCGACTGCCTCAATCCGGCAGGTGTGGCGCAAGAATACGCGGCGCTCTTTCCCCTTTGCCACCGACCCATTCCCCGTGCCATAAGCGGACGCAGTCCTGGCATCCTCTGGCTGAACTGGTTCGAATGTGTCCGGTGTCCACTCAGGCAGTTCCACTCCCCAGATAATGTTTCCCGGTTCCAGGCAACGGACGCCCACTTGATTTGCGCGTTTCGTCCCATCCTTGCCAACCCACTGAATTCGGAACCGCGCCTTTTTACCCTGGTACTCGATCTCGATTTTAGTTCCCGGCAGGCCAGCGCCATTCAGCCCTGTCAACGACGCACCTGTTCCGCTGATCTCCACAGTTTTCGCTGGCATGTGGAACGGACTGCCGTTGGGATCGGTGCCGTGGACAAGGATCGACATATGTTTGGCGATGCGCACCTCGCTGCGGCGCCCCATCAAACAAACCTCCGGATACGTCCGCCTAATTGAGTGCAAACCGCGTGACTCGGAGAGGTATTTCTAGCGTAGGTCCGGCATCGGGGGAGGTCAAGAGGCGATGAAGATTGATTCCAAAGGAGTAACGTCCGGCGAGGCGAATGTGCGCCGAAGTGAGTGGCGGGACATTTGGCGCTAGCTGCTTTCCTGGATGGTTTTGAAGTGAGCCTCTAGCGCAGCGCAATATTGATGTTCGGCCTCGAGTTCCGCTTGCAATTTTTTGACGAGGAGTTCCAGGCGTCGAACCTCGTTGCGCAGCTTCTGGACATCCGCCGCGGGTGGCGCCGGGGGAGTTGCCGTGATGCGTTGTGCCGAAGTGGATGCGGGCTGGGCGGACGCGACCGTGCGCGGGTGTGACGCAGCGATGGGATGGTCAGAACGCGCAGATGGAATTGACACGGGAGTCGGTGAAAACAGATTCGACAATGGGCTTGCGGCGGCAGGCGAGGCTTCGCGCGAGGAATCGCCTGCTTCTCCCACAGTTACTGCGCCGGACGCCTTCGGGTAAAGAAGATTCTTGACGCGAATAATTAGATCCAGGGGCTGAAAGGGTTTTCGGATCAACTCATCGGCTTTCACGGCCATCGCTTTTTCCGCGACCGTGCGATTCACGACGCCGGACATGAGAATCACGGGCGTTTTGCCGAGCTGCTCATGACGCTTGATGTACTCGCAAACTTCGTAGCCATCTTTATCGGGCATGATCACGTCGGTAATTACGGCATCGGGCGCAGCTTCGCCAAACTGAGCGAGAGCCGAGGCGGCATCGGGACAGGTGATGACGTGGATGTTCTCCTTGCGGAAGGCAATCTTGATGACTTCGCGCATGGTCGCGCTGTCGTCGATAAAATATACCGTCGGAGTGCGGGCAGCCGTGAGGGTCTGCGTATCGGTCATGACGACTCCTTCTCCACGTGGTCGCGTTCGCTTTCGTCGAACTCGCGCATGGCGTCGAGCAGTAGATCGGTGGCTGACCGCAACACCGTCCGCTGCGACGCGGTTGCTCCGTACACAAATTTGTAGACGCCCTTACCTGCGCCCTGGCAGCTCTTCACGATTTGGGTGACAGCTTCGTCGCCGAATAGCAGGCCGCATTCGGCGTGGTGGATCTCGCCGCCTTCGAAGAAGATAATCCCGTCGGTGTCGCCGGCGTTGATGTGCATCGCCCCAGTCTGGCGCGCTTGCCCCAACATCTGGATCACGCCGGGGAGATCGAATTGCGAGAGGTTGCCGCTGAGCGCAGTGTCCGTGGGGATCAGCATCTGTGTGGGCTGAAAGCCTTCCTGGCGGCTGACTAGGAAATTCCGGACGTGGGCGGCGATGTCCGTAGGTTGCCGTCGTCGGTCCACATAGTCGTCGCATCCGGCGCGGTAGGCTTCGAGCAGCGCCTGGTCGCCGCCGCTGCCGATGGCGATGAGCGGCAGGGTCGCGGTCTTTGGATCGGCCCGCAAAATGGGAGCAATCTCTAGCGCGCCCATCTCGCGGAGATTCGTGGCGCATAAGACTGCCGCGGGCGTGCTCCATTCGAGCATCGTTAGCGCGTAAGCAGCCTGGGTGCTGGGAACCACTTCGAATCCTTGCTGTTGTAGGGCGTCGCTGAGACGCTTGGCGAAATACACATTGCTGTCAATCAGCAGGATTCGGGGGAGATTGGCCGGCGCGTTCACGATTGCGCCTCGACGTGCGAAGCATCCACGGTGTCCGCCGATTGCTGTGCCACCAGTGCTTCGAAATCCAACAGCTCCACAGTTTCTTTACCGATTTTGAGAGATCCGGAAATATAAGCGGGGCGGCCTGGATCCGGCGGTTGTACTTCCGCGGTGGCCAGTTCACATTCGCCGTTTAGCGGGATCGCGCCAGCTTCACTCGTCTTTCCGAATGCGCGTTGGGCAATCAAATAAAAACGGTGCGTGGGAGAGTCCTTGCCGAGCAGCGTGGGTGCAACGTCATAAACTGGAACCGCGTGCCCGCGCCTGACAATCACGCCGGCCACAAGTGCCGAGGTGTGCGGAAAAGTGTGCAATCGCACGGGCGGCGCAAGTTCTGAAACGATTTCTGAAGGCAGAGCAAAGCGGCGCTCGCCCACCTGGAGCAGCACGAACGAGCTACGGTCCGGGGTTTCCGGCGCGGTCATGCCTGCACGGCTCCTTCCATCTCTCGCTGCGATTCGCTGGATTTAGTGACTCGCTCGAGCGCTTTGAATTCTTCACGCGTGAGGAAACCTGCCGGCTCGATCACCGGAATCACGTGGTCCTCGACATATGCCAGGCCGCGGTACCAGCGGCGCTCGTCGCCGATGAACGCGAGGGGGAGAGTGTGCACCGCACTGATTTCGGCCATGCGCTCGATTTTGTCCACCAACACTGCGACACGCAATTGACGCAGGATGAGCACAAGTGTGGGCCGGGTGACCGGCAGATTGAAATGCGTGCAAGCGTTGACCACGTAGTATTTCCTGTGCGCGCGGTCAATCGTGTGGCGCACTTTCTCAAGGAGCGGCTGTTCGATTTCGTTAGCTGCGCCCGCCATGCTGTCGGTGCTGCGAATTTCCTGCACCGAGTCCGCCGAAATGGCAAACATCTGGTGCGCTACTGAAAACAAGATCACGGGTTCAGACCGGCGTGCGCGCCGCGATTTCCCTCCGTCCTGGCTCGCGATCCTCATCGCACCATCACCGGAGCCAGACGCAGCAGCCTGGTGATGCGCTTTTCGATTGCGCCGCTGATTTCATCCAGGCCCAGTATTTCGTTTACGGTGCCTGTTTTGATGGTCTCGGCCGGCATGCCAAAAATCGTGGAGGTCGCTTCGTCCTGCGCGATCACATAGCCGCCCGCTGCTTTCACAGCTTTTACGCCTTTCGCGGCGTCGGATCCCATCCCCGTCAGGACCACAGCGACCGTCAGCGACCGCGCGTATGCGCCGATGGATTCAAAAGCGACGTCGGCACAGGGGCGGTAACCGTCGATTCGTGGTCCGGCGTCGAGCGCGATTTTTCCCGTGGAGGAAAGCCGCAGGTGATGCGAGCCCGGGCACAGGTAGATCATTCCCGGCTGGGGTGTTTCATTCGTCTCCGCCTCTTTCACCGGCACCGAGGCGATCTCCGCGAGTTGTACGGTGAATTGGCCTGTGAATGCCGACGGCATGTGCAGCACCAGAAATACCGCCGCGGGAAAATCCTTTGGTAATCCTGCGACGACGCGCATCACCGCGGCCGGTCCGCCGGTCGACGCAGCTATCACCACCATTGGAAATTTTCCGCCGTTCTGCGCGGCAAATTCAGCGCCCGTTGCAGGAGTAAGTGAAGGGGGAACTGGCGCGTGAGGAGCAGGCAATTTTGAACGTGTCGCGGTGCGTACCACGCGCACTTTCGCGGCCATTTTTAGTTTTCGCGTAAGTTCTTCGTGCGTCTTTTTCATATCTAGATCAATGCCGCTCGTCGGCTTGGGGACGAAATCGATTGCGCCGAGCTCCAGCGCCCGGAGCGTGCTCTCTGCACCTTCGCGCGATTCGGAGCTAACGATCACGATGGGCCGCGGATTCTGCGACATAATCAGCTCAGTCGCCTGCAGACCATTAATGTGCGGCATATTAATATCCATGGTGATCACGTCGGGGCGCAGCGATTCGGCCAGTGCCACGGCGTCGCGTCCGTCGCGTGCCTGCCCTGCCACTTCCAGTTGTGGGTCGGCGTTGATGATCTCCTGCAACACCTTGCACATGAAAGCGGAGTCGTCCACAACCAGCACGCGAACCTTTTTGTCTGGTCCCTTGGTCATTTCAATCCCGCCGTAGCGGTACTCCTGCCGCCGGACGCCCCTTCGGCGTTTCCGTGCCGATCAGGCTCTCGACGGTTGCGATCAATTGATCTTCCTGCACCGGCTTGGTCAAGAAACCGGAAGCGCCTTCCTTCATGGCGCGCTCGCGATGCTTTGCGCCCGCGCGCGAAGTAACTACGAGCACGGGAATTCGCTTCGTTGCGGTAGATTGGCGCAAATGGGCCAGCAGTTCGTAGCCATTCATGCGCGGCATTTCGAGATCGGTGATTACCAGGTGGCAACCCACCTGCGCGATGAGTTCCGAGGCTTCCAGGCCGTCGGAAGCCAGCTTCACGCGGTAGCCCGCTTTTTCTAGCATGCGTCCGACGAATTTGCGGATACTGATGGAGTCGTCTGCGACCACAACGACTCGATCGTTTTCCACCGGGTCGACGGCCTCGGCGGGAATGCTCCCCGCTGCAACCGCTTCAGCGCCCGGCGCAAACACACGAGCGGCAGGAGAGGACGCGGGCAGGGCGTGGCGTTCGGCCGTGTCGGCAGAAACCAGCCGGTTCAAATCAATCAATAGGATCAAGCTGCCGTCCGGCGCAATAGTTGTCCCGGGGAAGAGCTTCACGCGGCGCATGTAGTCACCGAGGTTCTTGATGACGATTTCGTCCTTGCCAAGGACTTCCTCGACGACAACACCCACTTGCCTGCCCGCAACTTTTACAATGACCATGTGGAAGTAGCCGTTCAATGGCTCGAGCGCAGGCAATGAAAGTTGGAGGTCGAGGCGAATCACTTCCGTTACCACGTCGCGGACGCGAGTAAGGAGCTTCCCGCCCACGTCCTCGATGTCTTCCGGCCGCAGCCTGCGAATCTCTTCCACCACAGCGAGCGGAAGCGCAAATACAGATGTGCCGCAGCGCACGAACAACGCCTGCGAGATGATCAAAGTCAGCGGCACTTTCACTGTGAAGCAAGCGCCGCGGCCGAGTTCTGAACGGACTTCGATTTCTCCGTTCAGCGCGTGCACGTTGGCGCGCACCACGTCCAAGCCGACGCCGCGTCCGGCGAGTTCTGTCTTTGAAGTGGCCGTGGAAAATCCCGGACGGAACAGGAATTCGCGAAGTTCGCGCTCTGACAATTCCGCTGCGGCTAGCGGAGACATGGAGCCGGATTCGATTACGCTCTGGCGGACTGTTTCGTAATCTATGCCGCGGCCGTCGTCTTCCACTTCGATAAAGATGTGATTACCGCGGTGATAGGCGCGCACGGTAATGCGGCCCTTTTCGGACTTCCCGGCATCCCTTCGCACGTTCGCGTATTCGAGTCCATGCGCCACCGCGTTGCGCACAAGATGGATCAGCGGATCGGAAATGTGCTGAATGATGTTGTTATCCAGTTCTGTATCGGCGCCTTCAAGCGAGAGTTCCACCGGTTTTCCGGTGGCCTTCGCGGCCTCGCGCACCGTACGCGAAAGGCGCGTGTACAAGTTGCCGATCGGCACCATGCGAGCGGCGGTGATTTCGTCCTGCAGGTGGTGCGCGAGCTTCGTGAATTCGTCAATATCCGAATCCACGCGGCCCATGAAGCCTTCCAGTTGTGTGAGGACCTCAGTGACGTCCGCCGAAATTTCCGCCAGCGAGCGCGACAGAATGTTGAAATCGTCGTAGCGATCCATTTCGAGCTCACTGAACTCGAGCAAATCGTTGGAGGTGATGGAGGGCATGGACGTGAAATGGCTGCGGAAAGTGTCCATCTGCGGCGGCTGGCTGCCGGGGACGAGCGTGGGATTCAAGCGGTTGAATTCGTGCTTGTCCTGAAATTCCGAAACTTTGCCAGAGAGGCGGCCCTTCGAGAAATTCAGCACGTCCACAAGTTTGGCGAGTTCAGACAAGCGGCCGAGCATGCGCGTGCGGTTGATGACCAGTTCGCCGACGGCGTTCATCATGCGATCGAGGCGATCGAGCGAGATGCGCACTGATTTCGCCTGCGGCAGTGCTGCAGCGGGGCGAGCTGCGGCGGCAGATGGCGCCGTCTGTTGTGTTGGTGCGGCAGCGCCAGACGCTTCGGCTGACGCCTCCGCTGTTTCCTCTGGCGCCAACTCTGTGATTCGGGCAAGCAACGGATCCACCGCCGCCGCCATTTCCGCATCGCTCGACCATTGCCGGTGCAGGAATTTCTTCAGGACGTCCACGGCCTCAAGACACATATCTACAATCTGCGAACTCGGCTGGAGCGCGCCATCGCGTAACTGACCGAACAAATCCTCCACTCGGTGCGCAACTGCCGAGAGGCGATGCAAACCCACTTGGGCCGCTGAGCCTTTCACCGTGTGCATCGAGCGGAAGAGGCGATGGATCTCTTCGGGATTCGAATTTGTTTCGAGAGCGAGCAGGCATTCAGTGACCGCCTGCAAATGCTCCTCAGCTTCAGGGATGAAAAACTCAAGCACTTCGTCGGGAACTTCGCCATCCTCCGGGAGATGCTCCGCGAAAGAAGCGGCCGGGAAAACACTGGGGATCGGTTCGCCCGCGCCCACTTCGCTTTCAGAGGGCTCGTCGGCAGGCTGGGCCGATGGCGCAGCGGGAAATGCGAATGCGTAGCGCAGCTTGAATGCGGCAATGTCGCCGGCGGTTTCAGATCCGCTGGAAGCGATTTGCAATAGGTCGAATTCGAGCACGGAAATCGCGTCCGAAATGAACTCAGTGAGCGGGCCATGCATGTCGGAAGTCAGCGAGGCGTTCATGGCATAATGAAAAACGTGCGCCATTTTCGCGGCCACTTCGGAAAACTGCAGAAAGCCGTAGCTCGCGGAAGTGCCGGTGAGCGTGTGCGCCGCTATATAGAGCTTTTCGAGATCCTCAGGCCGAGTCTGCGGCTCCTGCAAAAGGCCGGAATACTCCCGCAGATATTGGAGGTTTTCAGAGGCCTCCTCGAGGAACAGTTCGACCGATTCCTGGCCCGGTCCGTTCACAAACTACCCTCCACCAGCGCGTGAGCTCGGCGAGCCTCAGCCGCCACCGGTTTGCGATAAACCCGGCAATCGCCCAGAACGATGGATTCCAATTTCATGGGCACGTTCGAGAGCGTCTCCGAGTGCCCCAGCAGAAAATATCCCCCCGGTTCAAGCGCATCATAGAAGCGACGCAGAATCGCAATGCGCATCTCGTCCGAGAAATACATCAGCACGTTCATGCAAAAAATCACGTCGAGCTTGCCGACGTACACCGACTCCACCAGATTCATTTGCGCAAACGAAATCAACCGCCGGATGCGCGGCTTCACCTGAAATCCATGTTTCGTCGCGGTGAAGTAGGTTTCCACCTGCCCGAGCGAAACGTCTTGCAGGCTGCGCTTGGAATACACGCCCCGTTCGGCGTAGCGCAGCGCGCGGCGGCTGATGTCCGTCGCCAAGATTTCGATCTCCCAGGCCTCGGCAAACTTCAACGACTGGCAGAGCGACACCGCGATCGAGTACGGCTCTTCGCCCGTCGAGCAACCCGCGCTCCATATGCGCAGCGTCCGCGGGCTCTCCCAAAATTTCCGCTCCTGCACTTCCGGCAGAATTCTCTTCTCGAGCGCTTCGTAAATCGCCGGGTACCGGAAGAAGGAGGTTTCCTGCGTCAGCAGGCGTTCGAGCAGCGATTCATATTCCGTGCTTGAGCCGCGTACATGCCGCAGTAGTTCCGTCCCATTGCCGAGCCGTTTCTCCTCCAGATGCTCGCGCACGCGAGTCGAAAAGAAGCGCTCGCGCGAAGAATCGAACAGAATCGCCGAGCGCTGTTCGATCAGCGCGCTGATCTCATCGAGTTCCTCCTCGGTGAGTTTTGCAGTCGTGGCTGGATGCGATTTCATGTTCGGCACGCGTCAGCCGTCGGCATGGCTAGGCCGGCAGCAAACACCAGCCTGCTCTTAACGGTTTGCTCCTACGGGTGCTGCCGGCCGCTGATCTTCCGCTGTTTCGGTTGAACGCGACGATTGCGATGAGCGGAACTGCGCCAGCGCCTCGTTCAACTGTTCGGAGAGCTTCACCATGTTGCCGACCGTCGAAGCAGTTTGCCGCGCGCCCTGCGTGGTCTGCCGCGTGATTCCAGAAATAATCTGCATCGCGTTGGCCACACCTTCCGTCCCACGCACCTGTTGTTTTGAAGCGAGCGAGATTTCCTGGACCAACTCGGCCGACTGCCGGACGACACTTGAAATCGCTTCCAGCGCTTTGCCGGCTTGATCCGCCAGCCCGGCTCCCACTTCCACTTCGCGCGTGCCTTCCTCCATCACCACCACCGCTTCGTTCGTCTCCGCCTGAATGGCCTTGATGAGCGCAGCGATATCCTTCGTGGCGCTGCGGGAGTGCTCGGCCAGCTTTCGGACTTCGTCGGCAACGACCGCAAAACCTCGGCCTGCTTCCCCGGCGCGCGCCGCCTCAATCGCTGCATTGAGCGCGAGTAGGTTAGTTTGCTCGGTGATGTCGTTAATCACGTTGATGATTTCAGAAATTTCGAGTGAGCGATCGCCAAGCGATTTGATTTTCTTTGCGGTGGCCTGCACCGATGCGCGAATGCGCTGCATGCCTTCAAGCGTATCGCGCACGGCGCGGTTGCCTTGCTCCGCGGCATCGAGCGCGCGTCGTGCTGCTTCGGCGCTTGCTTCCGCGTTATTCGACACCTGCTTCATCGAAACCGTCAACTCTTCCACGGCAGATGAAGTGTTGGTGATTTCCTGGTCCTGCTGCGTTGCTCCGGCGGTCATGTCGTCCGCGGCTTCGAGAATTTGGTTGGCGCTCGCACTGACGTCAATGGCAGCTTTGCGCACACGCTCGAGAACTTTCGTAAAGTTGTCGAGCATGAAGTTTACGGAGTCAACCACATTGCCGAGCGCGTCATTGGTCACCTTGCCGCGAATGGTCAGGTCGCCACGTGCTACTTCTTTGATCGTGTTCAGCAGGTCGGTGATGCTGCGCTGCAGTGAATCCTGCGCTTCCTTACTGGTGACAGCGTGAGCTACTTTGGCCGCACTGCGGTTAAAATTTTCGGCGATGAATTCGAACTCATCCCCGGATTCGATTTCCGCGCGCGCACGGGCGTCGCCGGCAACGAGCCGCTCCGAAAATTTCACAAGCTCGTCCACCGGCTTCAATACGCGCTTGCTCAGCACGAAGACGATGGAGATCGCGGCGATCAGCGCAAGTACGACGGCGCCCAACAGTGCCCCACTTGCGCCTCCAGGAATGGACGAACTGTCCGTGCCCGCCTGCGCCACGGAGTGTGACCCAGCGTAGTAAGCGATACTCAACACGCCGAAGAGCGCGACGCTGATCCAGAGGACCAGGATCCAGACTGTGGAACTCAAACGAGCTTTCATGACTTCCTCCCAAGAACTTTTCCGCGCACCTGCGCAGACCTAAGGAATTGTTTTCTACCGCGCCGCAAATTTTCGCGGCTCGCTCTAAATCACAGGCATCGGAAACACGTCGGTCAAGCGCCGCAAATCAACAACCAGCGCCAGGCGGTCTTCGTGGCGCAGCATTCCGCGGCAATGCGGCACATCGGCTGGAGCCTGATCCAGGAGCGCTTCCTCTGTTGCCGAGAATGTGCCAATCACTTCGTCTGCGGCGATACCTATGCGCAGATCATCGCGTTGCGTGTCGCCTTCAATCGCCGCTACCACCACGTGCTTCGGCAGCAGACCGGGGCGGCGGCCCTCCGTGAATGCGATATCCACCAGCGGCACGATGGTGCCGCGGAGGTTGAACACGCCCATTAGGAATGCGGGCGCCAGCGGAACGCGCGTGACAATCGGCCAATCCACTACCTCTTCCACCTCGAGCACGGAGAGGCAAAATCGTTCGCGCCCGGCGCGAAAAACGCAGAATTGCCGCTCGGGGAGCCGTTCTTCAAGAGCAGTTTCGCTCTCGAGGAACTCGCCGCCTTCGATATCCACAGGCCGCGCCGTGTTTTCCAGCTCGTTCGCCATCAAGCAAGCCTCTTCACGGCGTCCAACAGTTCTTCCGGCGTGAACGGTTTTGCAACATAGCCATTCGCCCCCTGCTGCTCGCCCCAGTATAGATCGCTCGGCGTCGCTCTTGAAGTCACCAGAATTACCGGGATCTTCGAGTACAGATCCTGACTCTTTAGCTCTCGGCAAGCCTGAAAGCCGTTGCGCTGCGGCATCACGACGTCGAGCAGAATTACGTTGGGGCGTTCTTCTTCGATGGTTTCCTCAATCTTCGTGGGATCGGAAATACCGATCGAATGAAAGCCGCCTTGCTGCAAGAACGATTGGATGAGTCGTAGTTCCGCCTGCGAATCGTCCACGATCAACACTTTCTTCACCATGCCCATGCCTCCACACAAATCCCCAAGGAGATAAATGCAACTCCAAAGCCACCCTTGGGTCTCGTTTTGCGCCTTGCGATTACTTTGCAACACCCTTTTGTTTGTGCCGCTTACGGGGTGTCTCGGCTTCTGTCACGGCCGTGTGAGGAGCCCCTGACACGCCGCATCTGTCTCAGGTTGAGATTCTTTCTCACCGGCCCTCATTTCCGTCGCCAGGGATGAGAATCGCTGCATGATTTCATTCAGCCGCAAGGCCATGGTGTGAATGGTCCGGATTTGGTCGCGGCAAACGGGCGAAATTTGCCCTGGTTCTAGCAGCAACAGGTCTGCATTGCCGAGAACCGAGGTGAGGGCGTTGTTGATGCTGGGACGCATTTCGAGCATGTAACGTCCAAGCGTGGCATGGGACTGGGAATCCAGCGCCAGTCGTTCCGCGCGCTGCCCGCGGCCAACTGCTTCCACCCGACGCAGTGCTTCGGTTGAAATCAGAATCACCATGCCGATCCAGCCGTCCTGCCGGGGCACCACGAGCAGATGCGGATGCTCCGCGCGCAGTGTGGAAATATCTCTGGTGTCCTCGGTGACGTATACGGCTGCAGTTCCGCGAGACACTTCAAGGGATGAAAGGATGGCGGAGGATTTTCCGTCGCGCACGGGCCCGACGATCACGAGCTGATAGTTCAGGGCGCTCGCTTCGTGCCACACGTCGCTCGTGGCCAGCGTGATTTCCGGAACATGTCGCTCAGCTTGCCATCGAGCTACAACGGTGCGCGCGAATTCCGTTTCGTCCGAAACGATCAGGACGCTGGCTTGATTGAGAGGATGGCCGGTCATTTCCCTGCCTCAGGTCCCTGCCTCAGGGTTGGAGCTTTTCCGATTCCTCGATGCAGGAAAGGAGCCGCTTGGTGCTGATCCCAAGATTCACGGCGGCTTCTGTATTCTTCGCGCGTTTGGCTTGTTCCACGCGGCCCTGGAAATAGGAAACTTCGCTGCGCGCATGCACAAGTGCACTGGCAAGCGCGCTCTCGTCACCCGAGCGCTTGCGCTGGTCGCTGGCAACCGCGAGCAGCGCGCGCGCCACCACGGCGCGGCGCAGGTCTTCGGCTTCCTGGCCGCCTTCGGCAACGAATGCCGCCACTTCCCACGACGAAAGCAGAACTTTCGTGTCCTGCAAAACCACAGTGGACATGGAGCGTCCGCGTGAAGGCGGCGCGGCAATCAATTGCTCCCAGATCGCTTCCAGACACTTCTCCGTCTCCGCCGCGGGAGTGGGCTTTGCTGGAGCGTCTACGGCGGATTTTGCCGGCTTGTTTGCAGATGGCGATGGGGCAGTCGGCTCCGGAGCTGCAACATCGGAAGCCGCTGTTGAGTCAATTTTCTTCGGAGTCTGAGAGGCGGGCGCAGTCACTTGCACGGCGGCTGCAGGAACTTGCGCTTGTGCAACAGGCGCGCTTTTCTGCTTAGCCATCCGCTCGTCGGGCCGGCTGGCTCGCGCGGGTGGTAAGCCGGAGAATGTTTCCGGACGCGCATGGCCAAGCGCTTCCTCAAGATCGGCGCGCAACGCGAGAAGTTGTTCGAACGCGTGGCTCACCGAGCTTTCGGTGTAATCCTTGTGAAATGGCTGGCGCCAATTTTCACACCAAGTGCGAAGCTGCATGGTGGTTTCGGCGGCGGAAAATCCGGCGCGGCGGCAATCCACCGATTTCACGCCACTCGCTTCGAGGGCCTCCACGGCTTGTTGTACGGCGGTCCAATCCGCGTGCAGCATGCGAATAAAGGCGCGCCGCAGAGAAAAGTTGAATCGGCAAAACGCAACCAGCGCTGCCGGATCATAGAACATATCCCCGGCTGATTCTTTCACCAAGCGGCCCTGCTCGAGCAGGCCATGCTCCATCAAGTCGCGCAGGCTGTGGCAATGGTCGAGTGTCTCGAGAATTCTTTCGAGCGGCTCACACCATTCAAGCGGCGTGGAATCCGCTTCTGTCAGCACCGGCTGGAGTACGCGCGCCACGTCTTCGAGCTTGATGGCTTCGCGATACAGTTCCACGGGAGCGCACAGTGCGAAATATTGCACCAGCAGCAAATCAATCTTGTCCCGATCCACAGTGGTCTTGTCCGGCTTCTTCAATTGCCGCTGGATGAAAGAGCGCAGCGCTTCTTCGCTCGAATTTAGGGTTTCTGATGGGAGCTGGCGAATCTGGTAGGCGCGGACTTTTTCATCAATCGCGTCCAGCCATTGCAGATCGCGGTCGAAAACATCCCGCGTCGGGCGCTGCGGAGGCAATTCGCCCATCGGGTATGGAAGGGGTGCCAGATTGAATTGCACAGCGAGCGCCGCGGACAAAGGATATGCTCGCCGCGCTTCAGTCCATCGCGCCGCAAACTCGGCCGCGCTAACCTCGGGGGATTTTGGGGCGCGCGCGGGCGGCTTCGTCATCGTGTCAGGTGTCTTTGGTGTCATGGCTTGATGATCCAGTTGCCGACTTCGGCGAGGAATCGAGCTGCTACGGCTTTGCGTCCTTCGTGATAACGCACGGCAACGACAGTGGCACGGGCATCGAGTGAGCCATCGGAATTCAAGACGCGGACGCGGTCTTCGAATTCCAGCGGCAGTGTGGAAGAAAACAAAACTTCATGAGCTGTGCCAAATTCAATCACTGTCTGCTCCTGCAAGCGACGTCGGCCGGTGCCGAGAGTGGTCACGCGCACGGGAATGCGCACCGGGGTGGCGCTCGGAAATAGTTGCGCCAGTTTTACAACGCACGTCTGTTCTGCTGACCCCGATACCATCCTCATTTCGCGTGGCACGATTTCCCCAGCCCTTTCCCTGTTCTCTGGTTTTGACCCGCGTTCGCAAGCCCCGGAATTGCGAGCCCGCTCTAGACACAACGACAGCGACAGAATCCTTCCCCGACGGGAGATTGCACGAGCGCGGCCAAAGATGGGGCCGCTTGTGTATTCGCAAGCGATTTACATACAGAGAGTTACCAGGGACACAAAGGGTGACATATCTCGCGTCTGTCTCAGACTGACACTCCGGCGTCTCAGCCGGGAATGTGGGAATCGCAAGTTGACGAGCCGTGGGCGTGCAAATACTGGGGGTCGCAAGTTGGCTAGGAAGCGCTTTCGACGAGATTTTTTTCCGTGGAACGCAAGGGGATTTGATATTGCTTCAGCTTTCTATAGAGCGTCGCACGGCTGATCCCCAGCATCCTGCCGGCCAACGCTTTGTCGCCTCCGGCCTGTTCGAACACTCGGAGGATCGTCATGCGTTCGAGATCGGCAAGGGCGGTAGTGGATAGCGCCGCGGCATCGTCGCCAATTATTCCCAGGCTTTCGGCGCCGCCGATGGCAGCGGGGAGATCCGCGACGTCAATCAGCCGGCGATCCCCCAGCGCCAGGGCGCGAGCAATGCAGTTTTCAAGCTCGCGCACATTCCCCGGCCAATCGTATTGCAGGAAACTCTTCATGGCCGCCGCAGTGACCTGTACATTTTCACCGGGAGCGTAGCGATCGAGAAAAGAGTGCACCAGCTGCGGAATATCCGAGCGGCGTTCCCGCAAACTGGGGAGGCGAACGGTGACTACGTCGAGCCGGAAATAAAGGTCCTTGCGAAACGTTCCGGCGCGGTAGGCAGCCTCCAGGTCGCGGTTTGTTGCAGCGATCACGCGAACATCCACTGGGTTTTTTTCGTTGCTGCCCACTGGTCGCACTTCTTTTTCCTGCAGGACGCGTAGAAGCTTTGCCTGCAACTCTAGCGGCAATTCTCCGATTTCGTCGAGGAAGATTGTTCCTCCATTGGCAGCATGGAACAGGCCGTGCTTCGATTTTAGTGCGCCGGTGAATGCGCCCTTCTCATGGCCAAACAGCTCGCTCTCCATTAGCGTGGGTACCAGCGCGCCGCAATCCACGGCGACGAACGGCATTTGCGCCAGCGGCCCGCGGAAATGAATTGCACGCGCCACCAACTCTTTTCCCGTGCCGCTCTCTCCGGTAACCAGCACGGGCGTGCGCGTATCCTTCAGCCGCGAAACCATGCGCATCACATCTTGAATCTTTGCCGATGTGCCGGTGATGCCATCAAGCTGCGTTTCCGTGTTGACGCGTTCGCGCAAGAAATGATTTTCAGTGACCAGCCGCACTTTTTCCGCCATCCGCTGCAACAGTTGCCGCAATCTCTCCACGCGAAATGGCTTCTCGATGTAATCGTAGGCGCCCTGGCGCATGGCCTCCACGGCCGATTCGATCGAGCCGTGCCCGGTCATGATGGCCACCTCGGCGCGCGGCAATTGTTCTTTGATTTTCCCCAGCAGCTCGGTGCCAGAAAGACTCGGTAGTTTCAGGTCCGTCACGACGATGTCTGGGGGACTCATCTCGATCGTTTCCAGCGCCGCCTCCGCCGTCTCTGCCTCTGCGCAGAAAAATCCCAGGCCTTGTCCGACGGTCATGCAGAGCCGCCGGATGCTTTGCTCGTCGTCCACAATCAGGAATCGCAGCCGCTGTTCGTTCCTCATGGTTTTCCGATCGTTTCTTCCACCGCAGCCATCAGCTGATGGAGGCGGAAGGGTTTTTCCACACAAGGCGTGCCCGCTTGAGCCAGCAGCGCGGCGGTTTCTTCACTGGCCGTGTCGCCGGTGATAAATACAATTTTTGTTGCCAGCTCGGGCCGATGGCGGCGCAGCCAATCCTGGACGTCGGCGCCGGAAATGCCTCCGGGAGTGCGAAAATCAGAAATTACGCCGCTGAAATTTCCCGTAGCCAGAAGCTGCAGCCCGTCCGCTGCCGAATTCGACGGCACGACTTCGTATCCACGCCGCTCGAGTGCGATTCGGAGGAACGCCGCGACGGACACTTCATCTTCGATCAGCAAGACCCGCGTTCGCGCGGCCGTGGCGGCGATTGGAACGGCCGTCATCGCAGGCCCTCAGCAGCCACTAATGGGGTGTTATTCACAGCGACCGGCAGGCGCACGACAAACGTGCAGCCCACGCCATCCTCATTATTCCGCGCGGTGATTTCTCCCTGATGCGCCCGCACAATCCCGTAGCAGATGCTCAGACCCAGGCCGGTGCCTTTGCCTACTTCTTTGGTGGTGAAAAATGGGTCGAAAATGCGGTCGGGATGAGAAATGCCCGGCCCATTATCCCGAAATAGAATCTCGAGGTGGCCGTCCTGGTGCGAAGTCTCGATTTTGATTTTTCCGCGGCGGCGTGTGTCCTGGACCGCGTCGTAGGAGTTGTTCAGAATATTGAGAAACACCTGCTGCAACTGGTGTGGATCGCCCACAACCAATGGAAGGGCTTCATCATAACGTTCGGCGAGCTCGACGCCGTGATTCGAAAAATCGTAGGCCCGCAGTTTTAGCGTCTGGCGCAGCACCGTATTCACCTGCACCGGCTCGCGTTGCGCGGGCATTTGTCGCGCGAAGCTCAGCAGGTTCTGGACAATCACGCGCGTCCGCTGCGCCTCTTGCAAGATCACCTGCAGATCGCCCTTGGCTGCCGCAGGAATTTCGGGACTTTCAAGCAGCAGATCCGTGAATCCCACGATTGCCGCCAGCGGATTATTTACTTCGTGCGCCACGCCGGAAACGAGTTGTCCGAGCGCCGCCATTTTTTCCGTGTGCATCAACTTTGCCTGCAAATCAGCGGCGTCAGTTACGTCCGTCATCACCACCACGATGCTGTTGATGTCTGCCTGCTCGTCGCGCATGGGACTCAGGCTGATCGAAAATTGTCCGGCCGAGCCATCGCCGCGGATGATGGGTATTTCAAGATTGTCGAGCGCGGCTCCGTGCAGTGTCCGCTCGAGCGCTTCGGTGAGCAGAGGCCTTCGTGCTGTGGGAACCATATCCACCAGCGGATGGCCGAGTAATTCTTCCTCGCTGTAGCCGGTTTCAAAGCAGCGCCGGTTCGCGTAGCTGATCAGGCCGGCGGTGTCGAGCACCAAAATCATGCTCTGCGTGTTGTTCAGAATGTTTTTGTTGAAATCGCGCTCACGCCGGTAGCGCCGTTCGGCCTCGCGCCGGTCCGTCACATCTTTCAAGACGTGAATGGTGCGGAGATCGTCTTGATGGCCGCTGGTGATGCGCGAAGCGGTTACAAGATAGGAGCGCTCGCCCGATTGGAAAATGAATTCTTCTTGCGGCGCTTTTTGATTGCGGCAGAAGGGGCACCGCCCCGGTTGCGCGGGGGCCGCCAGTAATTCCATCTTGCCGATGTCGCGCCCCACCGCTTCCATCGGCCGCAGTTTCAGCGATTCCGCGAGCGCCCGGTTCAGGCGCAGGACTCGATTGTTCACATCATGGACCACGATGAAATCGGAAATCGCGTCGAAATCTTCCACCCATTGCTTGCGCGATTGCTCGATCCTGGAAAACAGGCGCACATTTTCGAGCGCCACCGACGCATGACCTGCTAGTGCTTCCAACAGCTGCCGTTCCGCGGGGGAGAGCTCATGCGCCAAGTCCACCAGACACAAGACGCCCAGCAATTCGCCTTCGCTGCCATTCAATCGCGCGAGCCGCAGATCCCCCCAGCCGACTGTTTCTCCTAGTTCGCGTCCGAGGAGCGTGGTTGCAGCTCCTCCACGCAGATCCATGGCGGGCACAGTGGCCTGTTCCGCCAGAGCGTCTGCCACGCGATGCTGTGTCATGGCGTCCCAGCGATGAGCTGGCCCGCTGAGAGCGGCGATGGCCCACTCGGAACCATGCCCGAGGACTAGTACGGCAGCGCGCGCTTCCAACATTTCCGCAGCACGCGCGGTCAGTCGCCGCGCGAATTCAGAAGTCCCTAGTGAGGGGTTTAACTCCAAGGTCGTGGCGGAGAATTGAGCCAGCAGGCCCTCGAAAGAGCCGTCAATACGAGAAGGGATCTCCCGAGTTTTTTTCAATGCACGCATGGAGTCTTAGGGGGCTTGCGCGCTCTGCGCCTTAACTTCTAAGACCTTACGGTCTCATCTCATTTTGAGTCAAGCGAACTGGTACTGGGAGTTGTTGAAACGGGCAATCAGGCGATTGTCGCAACCTGAGACCTGGGAGAGACACATTCAGGCCGATTGAGACGACTTGCTCGTCGCTGGGGTTCCCCAATACCCTGGCGTCACACAACTAACCGGTGGAAAATCAATCGTTTACAAAATTAATTGCGGGATTGCACCCGAGACTGCAGAAGCCTTTCTCCCTGGCATTGCCATTGCATTTTCATTCGCCGGAAGTCTCTCTCCGGAGGGGATTGCGCTGATGAAGGAGAAACTGGGGACTGCCCTGCTTGGACTTGCGCTGGTTCTAGCGGGGGCGCTGGCAGCACCGAGACAATGTTCCGGACAGGATGCGGTGGCAGATTCGGCAAAGCGAAAGGTGAAGACCAGGGTCATGCCCGACTATCCGTCACTTGCGAAGCAGATGAAAGTCACGGGCCGGGTAAAAATTGAAACTACGATCGCGGCCGACGGCCACGTTTCAAACACGAAAGTAGTTGGGGGCAGCCCGCTGCTGGTGAACTCCGCGCTTGACGCAGTGAAGAAGTGGCGTTTCGAGCCAGCGGCCAAGGAATCAACAGAAACAATCGAATTCGATTTCACCGGACAAAATTAGCGTTCCCGCGCGCGATGGCGCAGGAGTTTCTTCCGGGCAGGGAGTGGAGGCGTTGCACATGACGATCAGCAAGAAGCTTTATCTTGGGTTTGGGGCCATCCTGGCCATCATGTTGTTCCTGTTTATCATCAACCTCTTCACCGTGACGCGCGAATACAACGCGCGCTCGGCCTCCGCCGCCACTTTGGCTGACGTACAAACGATCGAGAGCATCCGCTACCAGATGATGGCAAACCGCCTTTTTCTCGGAAACTATCTGCTGAGCGGCGATTTGCGCGATGAAGACAAGACCAACAAAGGCGTTGCTGATCTCATGCTGATCGCGAAAGACGGCTCAAACAAAGCGAACGATCCGTTCCTCCGAAACGCACTGGCACAGGTGGAAGAGAACGAACGCAACTGGTCGGAGAATTTTGCGAAACAGATGATCGCCAAGCGCCACCAGGTGGATGCGGGCGACGCGACCGTCTCCGACATGCAGATTTATTATCTCCAGCACGATCCCGCATCCTGGACCAACAAGTCCACCGGCGTGCTCGATGAGGCTAATCGGGCCGTTCGCAAGACGCTCGACGATTCGAACGTCAAAGCCGCGTCGGCGACTTCCTGGAGCACCGGCATCACCACCGTAGGAACTTTGCTGGCTGTAATGCTGGGTGCCTTTATCGCTTTCCGCACCGCGAAAACTATCAAGGATCCCGTCTATCACTTGATCGAAGTAGCTCACCGAATCGGTGAAACGGGCGACCTGGATCAAACCATCGATATTCATCGCGACGACGAAGTGGGCGTGCTGGCAAATAACTTCAACAAGATGATTGTCCACCTCAAGGAAATGGCCACTGTTTCGGCGTCTATTGCCGAAGGACAGCTGTCCGTCACCATCCACCCGCGGTCGGCGCAGGACACCATGGCCAAGGCGTTTGCGCGCATGACGCAAGGTCTGCGCGATCTGGTCCGCCAGGTTCGCGACAGCGCTTCACAGGTGGCAAGCGGCGCCGGACAAATGGCGAGCGCCTCCGATGAATCCGCTAAAGTGAGCGTACAGGCGGCCTCTGCGATTGATGAAGTCACCAGCACCATGCACGAGATGAGCATCAACGTGCAGAACGTGGTGAAGAACACGCAGGTACAGGCTTCGAGCGTGGCAGAAACTTCCGCTTCGATAGACCAGATGGTCACCTCGATTCAGCGCGTGGCCGATACGGCGAAATTGCTGGTGGATATTTCACACCGCTCGCGCGAGGAAGTTCAAACCGGAATGGTGACCATGGACAAGGCCACCGAGGGCCTGAACCGCACGAGCCACGCCATCCAATCGTCCGCGGAAATTATCGACGTGCTCGGGCGGCGCGCTGACGACATCGGCAAGATCATCGAGGTGATTGACGATCTCGCCGAACAAACCAATTTGCTGGCGCTCAATGCCGCGATTGAAGCGGCTCGCGCCGGTGAGCACGGACTCGGCTTTGCCGTCGTAGCCGAGGAAGTCCGCAAGCTCGCGGAGAAGTCCACGCAGTCGACCAAGGAAATTTCCGAGTTGATCCAGGGTATTCAGAAGGAAGCACGCGAAGCCGTGGAAAACATGGAGAAAAGCACCACCATGGTTCAGGAAGGTTTGACGCTGAACAAAGACCTGAGCCTTGCGCTCGAAAAAATTTCAGACGTTGTTTCAGAAGTTTACAAGTTCTCGCAGGAAATCGGCGGGGCCACCATGGAGCAATCGAGCGGCTCGGCCCAAATCGCCAAGGCCACGAATCGGCTCACCGAAATCACGCAGGAGATTAACTCCTCGGTGGAAGAACAGGCCTCCGGCGCGCAGGCGGTGGTCCGCGCGATGGAAAAAATGCGCGAACTGGTGCAGCAGTCCACATCCAGTTCCACACAGTTGGCTGCAACGGCCGAGCAGATGTCCAAGCTTTCCCGCGGGCTGCTTGATTCCATGGACCGCTTCGCAATTGATGAAGCTCCCACGGACCCGCGGCGATTCTCGCAGCGTCGTCCCGCGCCGGTTTCGGACCACCAGGACGCGGCCGAGTATGCGGAAGTTGTTCGTTCCTGAGCACACACACAATACTCATGGATAAAGACCTACAGCTGGTTGGCATCCGCATCGGGCGTGAAACTTTCGGCCTGCCGATTTCGCTCGTCCGCGAGATAGTGCGCGTTCCAGAAATCACTTCGGTCCCGAATGCGCCGGACTACATCGAAGGAGTGATCAATCTGCGCGGCCGCATCATCCCGGTGGTGGACCTGCGGAAGCGCTTCCGTGAAAAGGTGACGGAGCCGAACAAGAGAAATCGCATCGTGGTGGTGGAACTCGAGAGCCGAAGGATCGGCTTGATTGTGAATTCCGCTTCCGAGGTGCTCAAGATCGCGCCTTCCGAAATTGAAGCGCCGCACGAGGTTTTCCAAGAAGGCGAGCTGAATTACATCACTGGCGTTGGAAAGATGAAAGGGCGGCTGGTGATTCTGCTCGACCTGAACAAGATCTTGCAGCGCGGGGAGCTGCGCCGTCTCGATGACTTTTCCGAATCCGCCGCCGTCCCCGCCGGCAGCGCCACACGAGACTTCTAAGTCGAGTCCGGGAGCGACGACGTCGAGGGACGAATGTCCACACTGACAACGCAGGTTGAACTTACAGATCCCGAATTGAAGCTCTTGCAGACCCTGGTTTACCAAGAATGCGGCATGTTCTTTGATGAGCGCCGCACTCATTTCCTTCGGGACCGCTTGCAGCGCCGCCTCAAGGCCTGCCAGATGGATTCTTTCTACAGTTACTACCGCCTGTTGACCAGCCGTGAGGGCAAGCAGGAGCTTACTGCCCTACTCGAAAATCTTACTGTCAACGAGACCAGCTTTTTTCGGATCCGGCCCCAACTCGACCTCTTTCAGAAATTCGTGCTGGAAGAAATTCTGAAGCGCAAGCAGGAGCGCCGCGATTGGACATTGCGCATCTGGAGCGCGGGCTGCTCGACCGGCCCGGAGCCCTACACCATTGCCATCCTCGTCTGCGATGCGCTTGCTTACTACTACCTGCGCAATCCGCTCCCGTTCGACATGCCCACACCGAAGCCGCTGATCCCGCCGCCGTGGAAGGTGGAGATCATCGCTTCCGACATCAACTACTCCGCCTTGCTTACCGCTCAGCAGGGCACCTACTCCGAATCGCAGATGGAGCCGGTGGATTACACCTGCCGGCTGCGCTATTTCGATAAAGTCGGAGACAAATACACCGTGAAGGTAGCGCTGAAAAGTCTCGTCCAATTCGACTTTCACAACTTAAAGACCGAATACCTGCCCCAACGCAACGACGTAATCTTCTGTCGCAACGTGATGATTTATTTCGATGAAGCCGAGCAGAAGCGCCTGATCGAAAAGTTCCATCGCTGCTTGAATCCCGAAGGCTACCTTTTTGTCGGCCATGCCGAGAGTCTGTTTGGCCTTACCACCAAGTTCCATATGATCCACCAGAGTAACGCCACCGTTTATCAGCGCATCGAGGGAGCCCAGTGACATTTTTCCCCGACGAGCGCGCCTCCGAGCTCCGCGATCTCTTTTTTGAGAGCGCACAGGAGATCCTCCAGGCCATGAACGAGGCCGGGCTCGCACTCGAAGCGCGCCCGGGCGACCAGGAAAGCCTGCGGCGCGTCCGCCGCGCCGTTCACACTCTCAAAGGCGATTCCGCAGCCTGTGGCTATCGCGGCCTGAGTGAGCTTTCGCATGAACTTGAAGACGTATTGACGCCGGAGCTAGCCAAGGAAAATGCCGGGCTGATCGCGGAGGTGGTGTTAACAGCTGCTGACACTTTTCACGAGATGCTGGCTGCCTATCGTAACAATTTGCAACCACCCGATGGCGGCGCTCTGCGCGATCATATCCTGCGCTTGCTGCACAAGCCTGCAGCTCCGCCCCAACAGAAATCCGCGCGCGCCGCAGATTTCGACTGGACGGAATACGAACGCCTCATGATCGCGGAGTCCTTCCGCGGGGGTGAGACCGTTCATCAGATTGCGCTGCATCTCGATCCCGAAGCGCTACTGCCGGCTGCTGCATTTGAGCTAGTGCGCAAGGCGCTGGAAAGCGCTGGGAAAATTCTCGCCATTCATCCGGAAACCGGAGCGTCATTGGAACAGGCGGGCATGATTGAAGCGGCGCTTTCAAGCCCGAAATCGGCAGACTGGATCAGGGAGCGCTGCCAGGTTCCGTCGGTGGTCACGAAAATCACCGTGGAAAAAGCTCCGGAGCAGCAACCGGTGCCGCCGCGCGATCTGCTCGATATTCTCCTGGAATCGGAAGCTGCCGCCGTATCTGCCGGAATCGCCGCGGGGCCGATGGAAGCGACTGCGAGTCACGGCGACGATGTTCACGGCTCAGGGGTGCCGGGTGGCCTGGCGCAAGCCGCGGAAAATTCACTGCGCGTGGACGCCACGCGGATTGATACGGTGATGAATCTGGTGGGGGAGCTGATCATCGGCAAGTCCATGCTCCAGCGCACCATCGTCGAGTTCGAACAGCGTTTCGCCAAAGATCCCCTGCGTGGAAAATTCTCCGATGCGCTGGCTTTTCAGTCCCGTGTGCTTGGTGAACTCCAGAAATCGGTAATGAAAATTCGCATGGTGCCAGTCGAACAGCTTTTCCGTCGATTTCCACGGCTAGTGCGTGATCTGGCCAAACAGCTCAATAAGGATGTAAGTCTCGAGCTCGCCGGACAGAATACCGATCTCGACAAGAGCATTCTCGATGCGCTGGCCGAGCCGATCGCTCATCTGGTCCGCAATGCAGCCGGGCACGGAATCGAATCGACTGCGGACCGCGAAGCGGCAGGCAAACCGGCACGCGGCACCATTCGCCTGAATGCATTCCACGAAGGCGATCAGGTAGTCATCGAAATTTCAGACGATGGCCGTGGCCTGGACCGCGAAAAAATTGTCCAGCGCCTCATCGAGCACGGCATTCTGAACGCGGAAGAAACGGCTCGCCTGAGTGATTCCGAAGTGTTCCGATTAATTTTCACACCGGGATTCAGCACAGCGGACCAAGTCACCGAGCTTTCTGGCCGTGGCGTGGGCCTCGATGTGGTGCAAAACGCGCTCGAGGGGCTGAAGGGCGCAGTTGAACTCGACAGCGAACCCGGCAAGTGGACGAAGTTTCGTCTGCTGGTTCCGCTCACTCTGGCGAGCATCCAGGCGCTTCTCTTCCGCGTCGGTGGCCGTTTGTATGCCGTGCCCCTGGCTTCTGTGGTCGAAATCACCCGTGTGACCGAAGAAGATGTTCATCACATGGATGACCATGAAATCTTCCAATTGCGCGAGCAGGTGCTCACGCTAGTTCGCCTCAATCGTCTGGCCAATCATTCGCAACGGGAAAAAACTGGACGCACATTCGTGATCGTGATCGGCACCGGCACGCGCCGCTTTGGGCTCGCAGTGGACAGTTTGATGGGCGAACAGGAGCTCGTGATCAAGGCGCTGGAAGACGCCCTGGTCACTTCCCCGCTCGTCAGTGGCGCTTCCATTCTCGGCGACGGCACCGTGGTTCTGATTTTAAATATTCCCGCCGTGCTCTCTCATCTCTCCCGAATCCCGGCGGTCGGGGCCACGGCATGAGCGAAAAACTTCGCGTGCTTGTGGTGGATGATTCCGCGCTAATGCGCAAGCTGATTCCCCAGGCGCTCCTGCATGATCCCACGATCGAAGTGGTGGGCACGGCGATGGACGGAGCCATCGGCCTGAAGAAAATTGAGGAGCTGCGTCCCGATGTGGTCACGCTCGATCTCGACATGCCGCGCATGGATGGGATCGAGATGCTGCGCCAGATTACGCGCAGGCATCGTGTGCCGGTGATCGTCGTCAGCGCTCAAACCACGCAAGGCGCTTCGCTCACATTGAAAGCGCTCGCGTTCGGCGCCTTTGATTTTGTCACCAAGCCGCCCGACGCTGCTTCGGGCCGCATAGAGCAGATCGCCGCGGAGTTGGCCATCAAGATCAAGGTGGCCGCTGCTTCTGGCGCGCCGAAGATGATCATTACCGTGCCTCCGACGAAGCGCAAAGAGCCGCGCCGAACCACTATGCCCCACTGGCCCTCGCGTGTCGTGGCGATCGGGATTTCCACCGGCGGCCCCAACGCGCTGCAATATCTCTTCTCCCAGCTCCCGGAGGACTTCCCAGGGTGCCTGGTGGTGGTGCAGCACATGCCGGAAGGCTTTACTGACATGTTTGCGCGGCGCCTGCACGAATCTTCGCCGATTGAAGTGAAGGAAGCGCAGTCAGGTGATTTGCTGCTTGCTGGGCGCGCACTGATCTGCCCGGGCAACCGGCATATAAAGGTCCGCCGCATGGCACATGGCGATATTGCCGTGCTTGTGGACCAACCGCGCGTCAACGGACATCGTCCTTCCGTGGACGTTTTGTTCCAGTCCGTGGCTCAGGAATTCGGCGGCAACGCACTTGCGGTTTTGATGACCGGTATGGGCGAAGACGGTGCAGCGGGCATGGGCGCAATCCAGTCCGCGGGTGGCATCACCATTGCTCAGAGCCTGGACACCTGCGTGGTGGACAGCATGCCGCGCGCCGCCATCACGCGCGGATTTGTCTCGCGCGTTGTTTCCCTTCCGAACCTCGCGAGCATTCTGCAATCGAAGTGCGTTCCGGAGCGGCCATCGGCCGAGCCGGTTGCGGCAGCGTCGTCTGCGGACGCCCCCAGCGAACAAGGACCTTCTCGAAGGAGATAGTTATGAAACAGTTTGAAGCATTAACCAGGAAGAACGATCACCAGGCGGTCCGCTACCTGGTCGTGGACGATTCCGTCTTTGCCCGCAAGAGTCTGGCGAAGATGATCGAATCGTTTGGCGGCCAGGTCGTGGGCGAAGCTGGCGACGGGTGCACCGCGATCACGGAGTACGCCCGTTCCAAACCCGACATCGTCCTGATGGACATCACCATGCCGCAGATGGAAGGGATCGAAGCGGTGGAGCGCATCGTCCACGAGCACCCCGATGCGCGCATCGTGATGGTCTCTTCTGTCGGTTACCAGGACAATATTCTCGCGGCGCTGCAGAAGGGCGCGCGTCATTTCGTCCAAAAGCCTGTAAAGCCGGACGCACTCTACGAAATCATCCGCTATGTGCTGAATGACGACGGCGTCACTGCACCCGTGGGCGCCGGAGGGGAGAAGTCGCGATGAGAATGGATCTGATTCAGCCGTTCATCGGCTCGCTCGACGCCGTCCTCGCGGAGATGATGAAAGCTCCCGCTCGCATCGTGGACTTGACCATGGAACCGGAAGGATATCGCCGGAAAGGTGCGGCAGCGTCGGTTGTGTTCCGCGGTCAGATCGAAGGTCGCGTGGTCCTTGACATGGACCCGGGAGCAGCGGCGCAGGTGGCGAGTTTTCTAACCGGCGGCGAAGTCAATCCCAACGAGCCGATGATCCCGGAAACCGTGTGCGAGCTAGCCAATATGGTGATCGGCAACGCCGTCACGCAGCTCAATGACCGGGGCTTTCAGTTCAAGGTTTTTCCGCCGGAAATTCTCACGCAGGAGCAGTGTGAAGCGGCCGGCCAGGATTCCGAAGCCACGATTCTCTGCTTCGAGACGCCCAATGGAAATGTGCATCTGAATATTTCGATGCAGTACCACGCTCGCCGCAGTCGCGAACGTTCGTCTGTTACGGTCAGCTGACTCTCGGGCGATTCGCCATTCGCGCCTGACGCCATGCGTTTCTCCGTGAGAGGTCAGCGAGCGCGAGGTCCCACCCTGCTGTATTCCGTTCCGTGCCGGAACAATCCTGCCTTGGGCATTTCTTCGGAATAAATAATTCGCGCAGGAAGAAATATATTGGCTGCGTCCGGCGAATACGGTACGGCCACCTGAATGTGGGTCTGCGAATCGTAGCGTCGCTTGCTGCGAAAACACATTCCGATCGGCGAGATGTCCTCGCACACGGCCAGTTCATCGTCCGAGCCCGCCTGCCGAACGCAGGCCGTGAGCCGCGTTTTCAAACGCATGCGCGTCCGCTCTCTTTTTTCTCCGCCTTCAGGCAGCTCATCCTTTCCGTCGTGGCCGCGATGTCCCCGTCCGCGCGCTGCTAATTTCTTTTCGTCTTCATGCGGCGCCTGCGTCCAGATGCTGGGCACGCCGCAAGTCTTGCAATGGCGCGCGATGCCTCGATTGGTTTCAAATCCGCGCAGATCGAGCTCGTTCAGATAGGCCACCTCGCGCGACCGGCAGTAGCTGCATTCCAGCAGCATACGGGCCACCGCCTCCTCTGAATCCCCCAGGGGCGGAAATTCGATGCCCCATAGGTCGGCGCCGGCGTCCAGGATTTCAACCCCGTAAAGGTAGCCGTCCTTCTCCCGCCCAAACTGCCCCACCACGCGGACGTCGGCAGCCCGGTGTACTTCGTGCGCTGCTTGCCGCTGCAAATGGATCTGTTGCTCGGCCTTCAATTCGCGGTCGAGAACGATCACGGCGCCACCCCGGTTGATCAGCAGGGTGCGCGCCGGTGCTTTGAATTCCTTTTTGAAACTGTCCGTGCCGGAGACTTCCAGCAGCAGCGTCAGCGAGACGCGGTCTGAGCGTCGCATGACTGGTGATGCCATTCTGCGCCTCCTAGGATGACCCAAATTCCCCGGGTCCCAAGATATCATACTGGGTTGCTGCGCGGTCTCCGGTGCGCATTGACCGGAGCCCTCCGAGCCCTCTGAGGGTCGGGTTTGGGTCTAACCTGCTGTAAATAAATGTGTTAAATTGCTGTTGCTGCAAGGGCTGTTCCCGGCTATACTTTTTGCGGTCGAGATCTGCAAGCAGGGTGGGAATCAAAAGCCGTTTCAACGGAGCGAATCGATGGAATGGGTCAAGCCGCAACACGAAGTAATCGAACTCAACTGCGAAGTCAGCTCCTACGCGAACGCCGAGCTCTAACAGTAGATGCGTATCAAAGTCCTCGGCTCAGCCGCCGGGGGCGGATTGCCGCAGTGGAATTGCAGGTGTTCGAACTGCGACCGCTTGAGGAATGGTGCGCTGAAAGGGGCCGCACGCACGCAGGCCCAAGTTGCGATTTCACCCGCTGAATTCACCTGGCTACTCCTTAACGCCTCGCCAGACCTGCGACAACAAATTTCCGAAGAACCTGAATTGGCTCCACGTGATAAGACCCGCGGTACCCCCATCGCAGCGATTATTTTAACGAGTGCGGATGTGGATTGCGTGCTGGGGCTCCTGCACCTGCGCGAGTTTCAGCCCCTTCGGATTTATTCCACTCTCTCGGTTCGACGCGTCTTGATCGAAGAGAACACTCTGTTCCGGACGCTTGAGCGATCGAATCCTCCTGTGAGCTGGGAGATTCTATCTCTCGAGAAATCGACACCCGTGTACCAATCATTACCGCAGGTGGAAAATGCGAGCTTGTCTTGCAAAGCTGTGCCACTGGGCGGAAATTTCCCGGATTACGTGAGTGACCAATTGCGCCGGAGCCTGCGTGAAGCGGAGGCTGTCATCGGCCTCGAGATCGTGCAAGGCGAAAAGCGATTCTTCTATGCTCCGACTCTTCCAGGGCGCGGAGATGATTGGAAGCGTTGCGTTTTGGAAAGCGGCTTGGCGCTGCTCGATGGGACGTTTTGGACGAACGACGAAATGATCAAAGTTCATGGCAGCGGCAAGACAGCCAGGAGCATGGGCCACCTTCCGCTCTCCGGTGCGCAAGGGCTTCTCGATCAATTGAAAACGAACAGAAAAGTTCGGCGCGTTCTCACCCATCTGAACAATACGAATCCAGCCCTCGATCCGGAAAGCAGCGCGAGCCGCGCCATCCGTGACGCAGGTTGGGAAATTGCGCATGATGGAATGGAGTTCAAACTTTGAGCGATCTCCATACAGGCGCCCTTTTGACTGAGACCGAATTTGTCGCGCGATTTCACGCCATCGGTGAGGAACGCTATCACCACAAGCATTCATTTCATCAATTGATGCATGAAGGAAAACTCACGCGTGGGCAGCTGCAGGCCTGGGCGCTCAACCGCTACGCGTATCAAAGCTGCATTCCCGTCAAGGACGCGCTGATTCTTTCGCGCAGCGACGACCCGGAATTTCGCCGCGCCTGGCGCAAACGAATCCTGGATCATGAAGGCGACGGCAAGCAACCGGGCGGCATCGAGAAATGGCTGCGGCTGGTCGAAGCGACTGGTTTGTCCCGCGAACTGGCGATTCGAGGCGAGGGGATTCTGCCCGCCACGCGTTACGCCGCAGGGGCGTACATCGAGTTTGTCCGTTCACGGACGTTGCTCGAAGCGGTTGCTTCGTCACTCACGGAGCTTTTCTCCCGTACGCTGATCACTTTGCGGATGGATCGCCTGCGGCAGCACTATTCGTGGCTCGCGACTGGCCTTGATTATTTTCAAGGGCGTATCACACAAGCGCCGGAAGATGCCGAATTCGCGCTGGCTTGGGTGGTGAAGCACGCGCGGACACGCGAGGAACAGGAGCTGGCGCTGGCCGCGCTCAGCGCCAAGTGCGATATCCTGTGGGCCATGCTGGACGCGATCTATTTTTCATACGTAGCGCCGGGCTGGCCGGCGCCCGGCGCGTTCCAACCTGCGAAGGAATCCTGATGGTTCCTGACCCCTCCAGCCGGCCGCATCTCGCGCCCGGATGCCGCATGAACGAAAAATCGCAGCAGCCCCGCTTGCTGCTGATGCCCGAACGCGTGCTGCGGCTGAACGGGCCAAGCCTTGAGATCATCGAGCGTTGCGACGGCCGGCACACCGTGCAGCAAATTGTTGCGGAGTTGCAAAAACAGTACTCGAAAGCGAGCCCCGCAAAGGTGGAGCAGGATATTCTCGGATATCTCAGCCTGCTGCAGGAAGAGCGCGCATTGGATTTCGAATGAACAAACAAGCGCACTCTCCGGCTCCGCTTGCGCTGGTTGCCGAACTGACTCACCGGTGCCCGCTTCATTGCGTCTACTGTTCGAATCCGCTTGACATGGCGCGGCGGGAAGGAGAACTTTCGACCGCTGCGTGGGTCGATGTTCTCCGCCAGGCCGGCGAAGTGGGAGTCCTGCAGGTAGATTTCACCGGTGGCGAACCACTGGCGCGCCCGGACCTCATTGAACTTGTCCGCGCCGCTCGCCATAGCGGTCTCTACGTGAGCCTCATCACTTCGGGACTTCCGTTGGATGAAAAGCGTCTCGATGAGCTTGTCCGCGCCGGGCTTGACCATCTGCAATTGAGTTTTCAAGGAGCACTCGAAGAGAGCGCCAACGAATTCGCCGGGACTCAATCGCACGCGCAGAAATTGCGCGTGGCACAATGGGTGAAGCGGCACCGCATCGCGTTGACCCTCAACTTCGTTATTCACCGCCAGAATTTGGATCAGCTCGAAGAAATGCTGGCGCTCGCGGAGGTAATTTCTCCGGCTCGCGTCGAATTCGCTCATGTCCAATATTACGGCTGGGCGTTTGCCAACCGGGATCGTCTTCTGCCGACTCGGCAACAGCTCGATCGCTCGCTCGAAATTCTGAAGCGGTCAGAGGAGCAATTGCGCGGACGAATTCGCGTCGAATATGTCGTGCCGGACTATTACGCGAAGTATCCGAAGGCTTGCATGGGCGGCTGGGGACGCAAGGTACTACTCATCACGCCCACGGGCGAAGCTCTTCCGTGCCATGCCGCAAAAATCCTGCCGGGAATGAAGTTTGAAAATGTGCAGGCGCAACCGCTGCGCCGAATTTGGGAAGAATCGGAGGCGTTCCAGAGATTTCGCGGTGAAGACTGGATGCCCGAGCCCTGCCGGAGTTGCGATCGCCGCGCGCAGGATTTTGGCGGCTGCCGCTGCCAGGCTTTTCTCCTTGTGGGAGATGCAGCAACAACGGACCCGGTTTGCTCGCTCTCACCCCAACGCACTGTAGTGGACTCCATCCTCGCCCAATCGAACTCTACGCCGATCCTCTCGGGCTCGACTAAGGCCGAGTGGCTTTACCGCATAAATCCTTAGACTCCCTTCCGCCTTTTGTGCGTCTAAGAGCCTGGGAATTCGGATCTGCGATTTGGATTTCATCCCACTAGGAGGAGAGCAAATGTTGTGCTTCGTTCATAAGATTTTCCCCGCGGCCGTTTTCTTGATGGCCGTGCTGACCGTTGGAGTCCCTCAATCTCTGGCCCGGGAAGAAAGTGGAAAGACATTTGAGACGTCCGGCGCCACAATCTATTACGAAGTGCAAGGCTCGGGGACCGGTACGCCGCTGGTGCTAGTGAATGGCGGGCCGGGGTTCGACCACACGTATCTTCACTTGTCGCCGGCGTGGGATACGCTCGGAAAAAATCGGCGCCTCGTGATGTACGACCAACGCGGCACAGGACGCTCGCTCGGAAATCACCCCGGTCAGACCTACACACTGAAGGATCAGATTGACGACCTCGAAGCGGTGCGCTCGCAATTGGGTGTCGAGCAAATTAATTTGCTGGGACATTCCTGGGGCGGCTACCTGGTGATGGCCTACGCGGCCGTCCACCCTGACCGGATCGCACATCTCTTCATCGTGGATTCCGCTGCGCCACAGTGGAAGGACATCCTTTTCCTCTTCAAAGAAGTTTTTCCTGAAACCACCGAACGCCGTGACGCATTTGGTTTCGCCGAAGAATTGGGTGACCAGAAAGCGATCGACGCAGAGTTGCATGAGTATTTGACCATGCTCTTTTATTCACCCGAGAAGCGGGACGCGTTTGTCGGCGCCCTCCCCACCTCCGTTTACAAGCGAAGCGTAAACCAGGCAGTGGGCGCAGACGTCGAGCGGTTCGATTTGAATCCCGAAATCCGAAAATTCAAATTTCCGGTGATGGTAATAACCGGGAGATTCGACATGAACGTGGCGCCGGTAGTCGCTTACAGAATCCATAATGCGATTCCTGGGTCGAAGTTTCGTGTGTTTGAGCGCAGCGGTCATTTGCCGTTCTACGAAGAGCCCGACGCATTCGTGCAGGCTGCGGAACAATTTCTCGCGGGCAGGTGAAACATTTCGAGCGTCGCCGGGCTGAAGGATTGAGGCGGCTTGGCGCAGGACTAGTGGATCGAGGTCAGGTCGGGCGGAGAATACTCAGGCAGTTTGGCATTCTTTGCATCCGTGCGCTTCACTTCCAACTCATCGAACAATATCGAAGGGGCGATGACCGTGGTGGGAACTTGCCCCTCACGGTTGCTCACGAGCGGGTCGCTGCCAACAGCCACTAAATCATTGCGCAGCGTGCGCGTGTCCAGTTCATTGAACACAGCGCCGCGCACCAGTTCCTCGCGCCCGTCTTTCTCATACACGCGATAGAGCAGCCGCGGATCGTATCCGGAAAGTGTGTCCACAAAGTAGCCGTACGGCTTCCCTTCCTGGCGGCAAATCTCGATCAATTTCTTCTTCATGTCTTCCGGAGACAAAGGTTGCTTCGATTGTATGATCAAGACTCCCACACTTGGAACCGGGGGCTGGCTGAGTCCTGCGCGGCCATGTCCATTAGAATCGGGGAAGTCGCGAATTGGCTCGCGGCTCATCAGGTAATTCACCAGCTCACCGTTCTGAATCACCGGGACAGCGGTAGCGCGCACGCCTTCGTCATCAATTTCATAACTGCCAACCAGAGTTTTGCCATTGAATGTTTTCAGCGTGGGATCATCAGTCACGTTCAAGAAAGTGGGTAGTACCCGGCTTTTGTAACTTGCAGCGAAATCACCCTCGGTACGCGCGGATTCTCCAGGCTTGGGCCGCCGTCCGAGCACATTTCCGCCGATCATGCCGCTGAAGATGTCGCTGGCCGCGTCGGACGAGAAAAGCACCGGCCCGCGATATTCTTCTTCCACTTCCGGAGCTTCGCGAAGCAGTTTCAGCGTCGCAATCATGGCGGCCATGTCGGCCTGAAATTTTTCCGGTCTGGGCAATTCGTTCACGCTTCCAGCGGAATAATAAGGCGAGCGGTCGAGGCGCATACCATCGCCGGCCTGAGTGGTCCCTGCCATCACGGCAAAATACGTCGCGTGGCCCTGGCGCGTAACCGTTCCCTCCGAATTCACGAGATACAGATTCTGGGCGCGGAAGCGGACGCTGGCCGTCAGGGTCTGAATTTTGGGATCAGTGCGGAAAAGTGCCGTGGATTCTCGCAGCGTCTCGGTCCATGGCTTGGGGTCAAACTCTAATTTCGCGAGGGGGCCGATGGATTCGAGCGCCGCCGCATGCGCGAAATCGTCGAAGGGCTGCTCGGAAGTGAACCGGCTGAGTAATGCTTTCTTGCTGGCCAGCGCTTCGCTCGCCTGCTTGTAGGCCGCGTCGGTAGCGAGCCACAACTGGCGGCGGAGCGCGATGGGATCGTCATCGAGCGGAGCCAGATCCACGGTGCCTGTGCCCGGGCCGTAATAGCTGTCCTGCTTGTAATTTCCGACGCGGACAACCACGCGCGCGGAGCGAGAACGCGAACGCTGCGTCTGCCGCATGGCTCCGAATGCAGCTTCCGCTTCGTAGGAATCGACATCCGTCACGCGATATTCGATGTAGTAGGGCGGCGGGACATTTTCCATCTTGAGCTGCGCCCTCGAGCGGGCCAGTTCTTCGCGCATGGCCCGCAGAATAGCGTCAGAGGATGCGGAGGCCGACTTCGCACCTTTCTGCTGCGCCACCGCTGGTAGCGCGCAGGTAAATAGCAGCAGCGCCGTCAAGACCATTGTTACAAGCAGTGAAAAGCGCGCGCGGAGAGAATTCCCGGCCTTTGCGCTCATGGCCTTGCTCCGGAAGCGGCTGCGCCCTTCACGCCAGAGGCGGATGCTGTGTCGTTCAAACTTGGCGGCGGTATCAGCGGTGGGCGGTCGGTTCCCTTCCGACGTTTCTGGACTTCGATTTCAGAAAAAAGCATCGCCGGCGCGGACGCAGAAACGGGAACCTGCCCGGACTCTGCGCCGCAGACGCCGTTGAAGACCTGGAGTGTGTCGCCCGTCACCATAATATTGTTCAGCGAGAGCAGTGGCGTACCGACGATGTCCACGCCCCGCACCAGTTCATCGGGCCGCGCGTCGGGATAGACGCGCCAAACCATCACAGGAATCACTTGGAAAGCTTGCGGCAATGAGCGCCCGGTGATGGTGAATCCGCCCTGGATGTCTTCGAAGTACAGACCGTAGGGTTTGTTGGCCTTCTTGATTTGCTCGAGGAATCGCGCCCGCAATTCAGAGTCAGTGACGGTGTTCGTTGATGTGACGATCAAATTGCCCTGCCGTCCGGTGGGCATCAGGCCAGGCTGACGGCGTCCGTGGCCGTTCGAGTGACTGAAATTTTTGATGGGCATGCGCGACATCAGGAAATTCTTCAGTATTCCGTTCTCGACGGCGTTTACACGCTCCGCCGGCACACCTTCATCGTCGAAATCGTAGAAGCCGGAAAGGCGCTCGCCGTTCAAATCCTGCTTCGTCGGGTCGTCCGCTACGGTGAGGAACGGAGGCAGGACCTGTTGATTCACTTTCTTCGTGAAAGTCTGCCCTTCGGTTTCGTCGCGCTGGCGATGGCCTTCGAGGCGATGGCCAAGGACTTCGTGAAAAAAAACCGCCGCTGCGCGTCCGGAAAGCAGCGCGGGACCGGCAAACGGTTCGGCAGCGGGAGCGGAGCGCAATGCTTTCAAGTCCGTCGCGATCTTGTCCACTTTCGCAGTGAGCACGGAATCGGAAGGAAGCTGGGCTTCCGAAGGGGCTTGAAACGATTCGACACGCAGCAACTCCATGCCATCGTCGGCGCGCGTCTGCGCCTGAATGATCAGCCGGCTGATCGCCGAAGGACGAATCAGCGCGGTATTTTCGCTGGTGGCGAGATACGAGCGCGTGGCCACCACTTGCAGGATTACCGCCGAAGAATACACGTCGGGATATTTCAGAAATTCCGCCGAGATACGCCGGACGCGGCCTTCCCAGGTTATCTGATCGAGCGTGACATGCGCGAGAGCTTCTTTCAAATGAGTCTGAGAAGCTTCCTGCGAAAAGTCCGGAGACTTGTCCTCTTCCTCGGATTGTACGGCGTTGCTGGTTTTTACTTTGAGAAAAGCCGCGGCAGCTTGTTCGTACTCGCGGTCAGTCAACTCCCACAGGACGCGGGCGATGGCATCGGGGTCGTCAGTGAGAGGCAGCGTGCCGGAGAGAATCCCAGTCGAGCGGCTGTGGCTGTGCGTGTTGTCGAGCGCGGCGGAACCCACGCGCATGATGACGTCGGCCTGGCGCCGCTGGAAACCGTTCGAGGCCATCAGGCTGCCGTTCGCGCCAACAATGACGAAACCATCCAGGTCTGTCGCGGTGTAACTCATGTAGTAGGGTGCGGGATTGGATTTCGACAGAGCAGTGGTCGCCCGCTGCAGTTCGCGCTGCATGGTCTCGAGCAGGATGTCTTCCCGGGCGCCAGAAGAAATTGCGCCCCACGGGATGGAGCAGAAGATCACAAACAGGCAAACGGCAGGCCGGAAGAAGCGTCGATTCATTCGATTAGTTGGTGCTCTCTGCCCCGTAACAATTTAACACACTCGCCGAGCGCGTGGCGAGGATAGCACGACGACGATTTCGCTCCGCTGACCTTCTGACAACGAGGGAAAAAGTGCGGGCGCATCTTGAGTGCCCGTGATCAAGGGGATCCCGGGAACGGTTGTGATTAGAATCGGGACCGATCGTCTGTTTTGAGCGAGTTGCGATTAGAATTTCGTTCAGGATTCCTCGCGTCGAGATTCGCTCGGCCTCCTTGCCCGCATTTCAGCGAGCCCAAAAACAAGCGGCTGCAGCATGAAAAATCAAAATGGGAAATTCGCAAAACTACGTAGGAGTCACAATACTAGCTGGGACTGGTAAGACGGAAAGCACTCATCGCGGGGGATTCCGTCCGCCGGCAGTGGGTCAATTTCCGATCGCGCGTCAATCAGGCATTGGGTTGCCGAGGACCGCCACGGTGGTGAGCAGCGCCGTTGCCCTGCTGTACGCTGGAGTAATCGTGTGTCGTACGTAACGCTGCGAGCCCATCCGGCCAATGCCGCGCGTACTCACAGTACGTGCCGATACTCCCGGATTGGAATTGTCAAAAACGGCAGTGTCACCATGCTCGATCACCAGGCGCGCATTCCCGACATATCCTGCAGGTGTTCCAAACGGCACAGACAGCCAGGATGAGCTTGGCTAGCATGACGCCGGAGATGCCGATTGATTTGTCTAGTAGCGGAATGAACAGCGATCTAATTGAAGACCTCCGGAAACACACGCCGCAGCAGCTTGCTGAGTTGCGCCTTCTCCTCAATGCTGGTCTGTCGGACCGACCGGACTACCGCCGCCCCGGTTTCTTTGAAATCGATGGAGTGGCCAATGTCTACTACGTACTTCGCTTTCCCTTCGGCCACAAAATACTGCTCCTGGCCGCCTGGGATCGCCAACGCGAATCTGTGGCCGGACTCGTAACTTATCCATACCCGGAAGCTTAAGAGTCTAAAGTGTATGACAGCGATTTCCCAGCAAAAACCCGATTTAGCCACTCGCGAAGCCGCCCTCGGCAAACTGAATACCGTCACCGAGGTTCGACGCAAAGAGGTTCTGCTAAAAGCGGGAGCGTTGCAGAACGCCATCTTCAACAGTGCCAACTTCTCGAGCATCGCCACCGACGAAAGGGGTGTGATCCAGATCTTCAATGTCGGCGCCGAGCGCATGCTCGGCTACGCGGCCGCCGAAGTGATGAACAAGATTACCCCGGCCGACATCTCCGATCCACAGGAGGTGATCGCGCGCGCCGAAGCATTGAGCATCGAGCTGGCGACGACGATTACCCCGGGCTTTGAGGCATTGGTCTTCAAAGCCTCACGCGGGATCGAGGACATCTATGAACTGACCTATATCCGCAAAGATGGCAGTCGTTTTCCCGCCATCGTGTCGGTCACAGCGCTGCGCGACAAGCGGGACGGGATCATTGGCTATCTGCTAATCGGCACCGACAATACTGCGCGCAAGCAAGTCGAAGCAGAGCAAAAAAAGCTCGACCAACGCCTTCGCGACCAGCAGTTCTACACGCGCTCTCTGATCGAATCCAACATCGACGCGCTCATGACCACCGATCCGGCCGGCATTATCACCGATGTCAACAAGCAGATGGAGGCGCTTACCGGTTGCACGCGCGACGAACTGATCGGCGCGCCGTTCAAAAGCTACTTCACCGATCCTGAGCGGGCGGAGGCTGCTATCAAGTTGGTTCTGCGCGATAAAAATGTCACCAACTATGAGCTCACCGCGCGGGCCCGGGACGGCAAGAAAACGGTGGTGTCGTACAACGCGACCACCTTCTACGATCGAGATAGGACTCTGCAGGGAGTGTTCGCCGCCGCGCGCGACATCACGGAGCGTAAACGCCTCGACCAGGCGCTGCAAGATAAGAACGTAGAGCTGGAGAGAGCCAAGATCGCGGCAGAAAAAGCCAACCTCGCGAAATCAGATTTTCTTTCCAGCATGAGCCATGAGCTGCGTACTCCACTCAGTGCGATCCTCGGTTTCGCACAGCTGATGGAGTCCGACTCCCCACCGCCGAGGCCATCCCAGAAGGCCCACATTGACCAGATTCTTCACGCGGGATGGTATCTATTGAAGCTGATCAATGAGATCCTGGACCTCGCGCAGATTGAGTCCGGAAAGCTGTCGCTGTCGCCGGAACCGATATCACTGGCCGAAGTCATGGTCGAATGCCAGACCATGATCGACCCGCAGAGACAAAAGCGGGGCATCAAAATGATCTTTCCCCGGTTCGACACCCCTTGCTTTGTCCGCGCCGATCGAACCCGATTGAAGCAGGTTCTCGTCAACCTTCTTTCTAACTCGATCAAATACAACCAACCGAGGGGAAGGGTAGTCGTGGAGTGCGCCACAAGCACCCCGGAACGCACTCGCATCAGCGTCAGGGACACCGGCGCGGGGTTGACTCCGGAAAAGTTGCTGCAGCTTTTTCAGCCCTTCAACCGTCTAGGACAAGAGAGTAGCGCCGAGGAAGGCACGGGCATCGGCCTGGTAATGAGCAAGCGAGTGGTGGAATTGATGGGAGGTGTGATCGGCGTGGAAAGCACGGTCGGGGTGGGAAGCGTGTTTTGGTTCGAACTGAGCACAGCTGCTGCACCAGGACTTGCTTTGAACAGAGCCACACCTATGGCCGTGGCCGAAGTTCAAGCCCAGTACGGCGCGCCGCTCCGTACCCTTCTCTATGTAGAAGACAACCCGGCTAACCTGAAGCTGGTCGAACAACTCATCGCCCGGCGTCCTAATATGCGCTTGCTGAGCGCGACGAACGGGAATCTCGGCATCGAGCTTGCTCGCCGCCATCAGCCGGAGGTGATCCTGATGGACATCAATCTACCCGTCATGAGCGGTCTGGAGGCCCTGAAGATCCTGCGCGAAGACCCGGCAACGGCGCACATCCCCGTTGTTGCCATTAGTGCAAATGCAATGCCAGGCGATGTCGAGAAGGGCCTGCAGGCGGGATTCTTCTGGTATCTGACAAAACCAATCAAGGTCAAAGAGTTTACGGATGCGCTGAACGTAGCCCTGGAATTTGCGGAGAAGTCGATCCGTCCGAGCAAGTGAATCAGGGCGAATGTGAATCTCAGTTCCTCCGAGATATTTCACGTCATCATCGTGGTGGCGGACGATCTGAAGTCTTTTTGAGACCAAATACTTCGATAAGAGTTGAACACCTTGCGTCTGTTAAGTTAATTACCGGACATTGGAAGTAGCGCTTGATTGGGACGGTAAGCGTTAATCGGGACCTACCCATGAAAATGTGGACTTGGCTAGCCCGATGAAGTCGCGAAACTCGTTCTCGCTGAACTAAAAGAGAACGTCTGACGGACTTTATTTCATCAAATGAAAAGTGATTTCGATCTGTTGCCACACCGGTCTAGGCTTCCCATCTGGACCTTGGCCAGGTTGGAACTTCCACTTTTTGACTGCCTCGATAGCCTTCTGAGTCATCCCGTATCGCATGGTTTTGACAAACTCTATATCTTTCGCATATCCATCCTCTGTGACCTGAACGATCAAGACAACAGTGCCTTCCTCCGCATGAGCCATGGCTGAAACAGAGTATTCGGCGCGGGGGCAATGAATGCATTTTGGGAAAAACTCCTTCGGAGAATGTGGGTCCAGCATGTCTTTCATGTGATCTTCGGAAAGAGATTTAGAGAGGCGTGTCATTATCTCATCTGTGAATGGAACTACAACGGACAGACTCGTGATCTCATGTCCGCCTTTGGGCTTGGCGGCCGCGACCCAGATTTCCAGTTTGTTATCATTTGCCGGTGACAATTTACCGAGGATGAGAGCTTCGGCATTAAGCTGGCGGGCGAGCCACCAGGCGATTTCTGGGTCGCGGATCACATCGGGCGCGACTCGATTGGCCTCGATAACCGCATTCACTGCGGAACGGTCGATGACTTGAAATTTGGCGCCAGCATTCGACAAGTCGCGGCTAAATTCGTCGGCTAGGTCCCGGCCCAATTGATTGAGTTTTTGACCCGGTCCCATGAAATCGAAGATTGCAACGTTTCCTACCTTGGCTTTAGTGAGGGCTTTGGCCACGCTAGGCACCAGGCCCCGGTCGTCAGCGGGTTGTGCGTGCGCGACAGGAATCAGGATGAAGGCGAGAAAGGTGGAAAGGAGGATTCCCCTTCTCAATCGAGCAGGTAATGCGGTCGTTTTTTCAGACTCCAAGACCTTCCTCCGAGAAGCGAAACTTCTGTTTCCCTTATCGGGTCCAGCACGGCAGGATATGGATGGTGTCCAAGTGCGCCATAACGGTCGGCGATCATATCATCCAGAATCGCAGCGGCCAGTGCAGTAAGCTGGGGAATTGCAGCCACGCAGCAGCTCCTGAGCACGTCCGGTTTGCGCGCAAAAAGCGGAACTTCCTTCAGTGCTTAGGTTTTGCACCCAAAGTCTTGATCTCATGAAGCAAGGCTGCGATCGGCGCAGACGGATTCGCAGGGTCGTAGGAAACTGATATTTTTGTCCCATCGCTAAATCTCACTTCTACCCATGAATCGGGTAAGTCCACGCACGCGCGGCAGCGCGTCGGCCGCGGGAGGGCCATGAGCGATTTCGTGTCGGTGGCGCGTTGCAGATTTTCCCAATCCTGGTTGTTGATCGTGCGCTTCGCCTTTGTGTCCGGAAATCTCTTCTTGTCCGAAGCGTCCAGGTTCTCCCAAACGATGAACAACGGTTCAACCGTGGTTATTTCGGTGCAGTAGCCGCCGCCGCACCTCCCGGCGGAGTATCCGGTGCGCACACGAACAATCCGAGCATCGGCAGCAAGACTGGATGGCGGAGCGGCATCCTGTGCGAACACACTTCCGATCGTCAAACCCACGATGAACAATGATGCCCAAAGCCTCTGTCGCATCCGCAGCTCCCCTCCCTATCGGATCAAGATATGGGCCTATCTTACAAGTCGGAACAACGGGTGATTAGCATGATGTTGGAACGACTGCACTCGGGTTTCTTGCATTGGGCGCAGATGAGCTACACGTCCAGTCGTCTAGCTCGAGGTTAGTTGATTTTCAGAGATTTGAAGTAGCACTTTACTTGTACAGTAAACGACCATCGGGACTTAGGCCCATTAGCAGCTAATCAGCCTGTTACGCCAACTTACGAGCATGTTAGTATTTCCCTCAAGTATCGCCAGTGGAGCGGAGGCGAGCGACTCAGGAATTCACGGTATGTTGCTGCCTAGCCGTTTCTTGTTCGGGCACCCTGTTCGTGTTGGTGGGAGCAGTTCTCTACCGGCGCGGTGCGATTGGCGCTGGACTCACATGTCGGAATACCGGAACTTGACCCACCACCGGTCAGCCCGGTAGGCTTCCATTTATTTCAGCAAGGCTTTATATTTGCGAGGTTATGGTGGACTACTACCTTTTGAAAACTGAGCCTAGCGAGTATTCGTTTGCGGATCTCGAGCGGGACAAGGCGACGGTCTGGGATGGAGTGACTAGCCCGGCGGGGGTGAAGAACTTGCGCGAAATGAGAGCCGGGGCAGAGCTTGTGATCTACGAAACGGCGAGCAGGAAGTCCACTGTGGGGACGGCGACGGTGATTTCCGTGGACACCTCCGATCCAAAGAACCCACAAGTGAAAATCCGCGCGGGAAAGCCGCTGCTAAGAACTACTTCGCTCACCGAAATCAAAGCCACCAAGATTTTTGCTGGGTCTCCACTGATTCGCGAGGGGAGGCTCTCGGTTGTGCCGTTGACTGCGGCTCAGTATCAGTTTCTTGTTGCCCGCTGATCGCGCGAATTTCTTCAGAAGTAACAAAATCTCGCTAGGGCCGCGACGTGCCCGCCTTGATCCTTACTTTCTCCCAGACGCGGCCAGGAGTGCCTCTGCATGAAGGGCACCCTCCGGTGTGTTCTGGTGTTTGAAATACAAATAAACATCGCCTTTCCTCGCCAGGTCCGCGACTCTCTTAGCTAATTCTTTCTGAGCTCTGGCGGAATAGATATCCTTCCGGAGGCGTAAGTAGGAGAAATCTGCGGTCTGGACGTGAGGCGTCTCAAGGCTTTCGTTTTCCGCCTGGCAAAGCGCCACATTGGCTTTTTGCAACAGGCAATACACATCGTCGCTGAACCATGAGTCATGGCGAAACTCAAATGCGACGCGCGTTTGGCGCGGCAATCCTGTGACAAAGTCCTCGAGTAATTTCAAGTCACATTTAAAGTTCGGCGGCAACTGAAACAAGACCGGGCCGAGCCTCTTCGATTTCGCCAAGGGCTGCAAAGAGGTTATGAATCTGGTTGCCAGCTTTGTTGCCCCACGCAGGCGTTTTACGTGCGTGATCGTCTGATGCGCTTTGACGGCGAACTTAAAATCTGGAGGTGTTGCGGCCGCCCATTCCATGAGCAAACCCTTCGCAGGAATGATCCGGAATGTGTAGTTCACCTCGACAGTGTTCAGGCGGGTCACATAGTAGTTCAAGAAATTCGCGGATGCCAGCTTCGGTGGATAGAACTTCGGCTTCCAGCTCCCGTACGCCCAGCCCGATGTCCCAGCATAAATCATTGGCATCAGCCGACATTCTAGCTAGAAAGCGGGGAGATGGTAGCGATACCGGGACTCGAACCCGGATTTGAGCCTTGAGAGGGCTCCGTCCTAACCTTTAGACGATATCGCCACTGGGAGCGCTGAGGAGAGTAATTTTCGCACGCTTGATTTGCGGGCGCAATAGCACGGGGCGCGTGCACACTAGGAAGAAGCGATTGGAATCGTTCTGTCAATGCTGGACCACAATTTGAAATCGCTGCTCCCGGGTCCAGGCAAGTCCGACCGAAGGAGTTGTTCCTTGCTCCGCTGACCTCACGCGTTCATTCCTTTTGAATTGCCGCCGCGACTGACCTGTGCAATAACTTTCCGCAGATGGCACAAGATTCGCCGCTAAAAATCGTGCGCGCATGAAGCTGACGCTGCTCGACTGGGCTGCAATCGTGGGTTACCTCACCACCACGCTGGTGCTGGGACTGTACTTCCGCCGCCGGTCTTCGAAAAGCACTGAAGATTATTTTGTCTCGGGGCGCCGGGTTTCCTGGTGGCTCGCGGGCACCTCGATGGTGGCGACCACGTTCGCAGCCGACACGCCCCTGGTGGTTGCGGGACTGGTGTACTCGCAGGGGATTTCCGGGAACTGGATCTGGTGGGCGGGGCTGCTCTCGGGAATGATGACGGTCTTTTTGTTTGCGCGTTTGTGGCGGCGCTCCGGATTGATGACCGATGTTCAGTTCGCAGAGCTGCGCTACAGCGGGAAGCCAGCGGCATTCCTGCGCGGATTTCGCGCCGTGTATCTCGGGCTGCTGATGAATTGTTTCATCCTCGGCTGGGTGACCAAAGCGATGACCAGCATTGTGGCCACCACGCTGGGGCCGACGATGGCGGACTGGCCTCTGCTGGTGGAATTCACGCGATGGCTGAGCGGGGTATTCGGCTCCATATTTTCTGGCACCGAGGGTCAGGCGTTGGTGGTTTGCATCTTCTTTCTGATTCCTTTCACCGGAATTTACGCGGCGCTGGGCGGACTGTGGGGAGTGCTCTGGACGGATCTCTTCCAGTTTGTGCTGAAGATGAGCATAGTGATCGCCGTGGCGTATTACGCCGTGGCGGCAGCCGGCGGCACGGGGGTGATGCTCGGTAAAATTCAGGCGATGCGCGCTGCGAATGGGGCATCGGACCCGCTCGCGTTCCTTCCGGATTTTTCACGAGGACTTACAAGCGAAGCGCTTTGGACGCTGCCGGTGATTACTTTTTTGGTGTATCTGG